>Ga0302325_10033853_pt1 | contig 10460 bp, 8 predicted proteins | sample Palsa_T0_2_FD_201948 | JGI IMG/M metagenome (GOLD analysis project Ga0302325, IMG submission 201948) | Peat permafrost microbial communities from Stordalen Mire near Abisko, Sweden - Palsa_T0_2 | ecosystem: Environmental > Terrestrial > Soil > Palsa > Peat permafrost | place: Sweden: Abisko...
CGTGCGGAGCACCTCGCTGACGTCTTCGGTCGACGCGGGGAGCACGACGGCCAGGGGCGTTACCGGCTCTGTGGTCATCGTCTCGTCGTGGGTGTAATCGGCATGCACCTCCACGCCCGACAACACGTGAGGGTCACCGACCGCCTTGCGCAGATGTTCGAGAACGTCGGTCATCCCTCCGCCTTTCCCCGGTCCATGCATTCCCGGCCGATCGACACTACCGGTCCCCACCCTTGCCGCCAGCCCCGCCAGCCCCGCCAGCCCCGCCAGCCCCGCCAGCCCCGCCCTCGCCGCCCAAACGTTGCCGGAGCTCGGCGACGCGGGCCGCGACGTCGGAGGCCGCAGTCGGCGCCGCCGCCTTCGTGAGCTGCACGATTGCCCGCTCGATAGGCTCGAGCCACGGACTGCCGTGGCGCGTCCTCGGTGCACCCGACGCGGCGCTGGCGTCGTCGCACTCGGACCAGCTGCACCACAGCTCCTCCTCGGCGCGGGTGAGGGCGACGTAGAGCAGGCGGCGCTCCTCGTTGACCGCATCGGTGGTCTGGGCCGACGCCAACGGCATCAGCCCGGCGCTGAGTCCGATGATCAAGACGGTGTGCCACTGCAACCCCTTGGCACGGTGGAACGTGGTGAGCACCACCTTGTCGTGGTCGACCTCCTCGACCTCGTCCTCGTCGTCGTGGTCGACCCGCCGCCGCCACGACCCGCCGCGCAGGTCGCTGGCGGGGCCCAGGTCGGAGCCCGCGATCTGGCACGGCACGTTCGCCGCCTCCATGGCAGCGTGCACCGCCGTCAGCTGGGCGTTGGTGCGGGCCAGAACGGCGATGCTGGACCAGCGCATGCCGGGCTTGCGCGACAGCTTGGCGCGCTGAGCCGCCCACGCGGCCTCATCGGTGTCGGTGGCATGGGCGATGATGACGGGCACCGGGCCGTCGACTCGGCTGCTCGTCGCGGCATCGAGCTCGCCCAACACCGTCTCGTCGGTCTCGCTGTCGCGTAGTACGGCCGTGGCGACCGCCACCACTTGCGGTGTACAGCGGTGGTTCTCGTCCAACCGGATGACTTTCGTCCCGCGCAGGATCTCCGGCAATCGATACAGCAGCGTCGGATCGGCACCATTGAACCCGTACACAGACTGGTTGGGGTCACCTACCACAAAGAGGTCGGGCTCGTCGGAGAGCAAGGCGGTGAGCAAGCGGAACTGGGCCGGATTGACGTCCTGCATCTCGTCGACGAAGAGGTGACGGGTGCGCCAGCGCACGGCGTCGGCAAAGGCGGCATCGCCGGCCATGGCATCGGCGCAGGCAGTGATCAGGTCGTCGAAGTCCAGCAGCCGCCGCCGGGACCTCTCGGCTTCGTAGCGGGCGTAGACGTCGGCCACCTGCTCGGTGCTGATGCCGATGCGCCGCTTGCTCCGGCGTGCTTCGGCCGCGTAGCGCTCGGGGGCCACCAGCCGCGCCTTGGCCCATCCGATCTCGCCGTCGAGGGAGCGGACCCGGCGCGGGTCGCCGGTGGTGAGCTCGGCCAGGAGGCGCCGCCGATCGGGGAGCAGCTGCGGCTCGGGGCGTCCCCGTTGCGCCCGGTGCTCCCGTAAGAGCCCGAGTGCCGTGTGATGGAACGTCCCCGCCTTCACGCCTGAAACCCCGAGCGACCAGAGCCGGGTACGAAGCTCCTCGGCCGCCTTCCGGCTGAAGGTGGTCACCAGGGTGTGATCGGCCTCAATGGACCCGTCTCGAACCCGGCGGGCCACCCGCAGGGTCAGCACCCTGGTCTTGCCGGCGCCGGCGCCGGCCATCACGCAGAGCAGCCGGTCTTCGGCCTCGATCGCGATGCGCTGGGCCATGGTGAGCCGGCTCGCACCGGGCAGCGTCTCCCAGGCCTCACCCTCGAACGTCATCACCACGTCCTCACCGTACCGAACGGGTGCTTGCGGCGTTCGAGGCGCTGGTCCCTTCGGTAGGGTGACCCGGCAGTTTGGATCGGGAATGTGGGGCCGACCGGGCCCACCAGGTGAAAGGAGTCGCAGATGGCGGTGGGTGACCGGCAGGGCATGCAGGTGGTCGCCGGACCCGGATTGGCCGCCCTCCTCGCCCCCGACCTCGGTGCGGCGGGCTGACCCCGTGCTCCGAACCTTTGCCGACGGCCGCCTGTTCGGCTCGGTCACCGGCACCGAAGCGCCCCGCGTCCTGGCCCTGCACGGATGGGCCCGATCGCATCGCGATTTCGACGCGGTCATCGCGCCGGCCGGCGAGGCGCCGTTGCCGGCGCTCGCCCTTGACCTCCCCGGGTTCGGCGCCTCCCCTCCACCCCCCGACGCCTGGGGCGCCGAGGCCTACGCCGAGGCGGTCGGCGCGGTCCTGGGCGAGATGGGATCGCCGGTGGTCGTTCTCGGTCATTCCTTCGGCGGCCGGGTCGCGCTGCATCTGGCCGTCCAGCGTCCCGAAGCCGTGCGCGCCCTCGTGCTCACCGGTGTGCCATTGCTGCATCCAGCTGGACGGCGTGGTCGGGTGTCGGCGGCGTATCGGATGGTCCGGGGCCTGCACCGTCTGCATCTCGTCTCGGCCGGCACGATGGAGGCGGCCCGCCAGCGCCACGGCTCGGAGGACTACAGGGCGGCGCAGGGCGTAATGCGCCAGGTGCTCGTTCGATCCGTCAACGAGACCTATGAGGCGCAGCTCGACGCGGTGCGGTGTCCCGTCCACCTCCTCTGGGGCGCCGAGGATTCGGCCGCGCCGATCGAGGTGGCCGAACGCGCCGTGACCCGGCTCGCCCACGGAGATGTGGAGGTCTTTCCCGGCATCGGGCACCTGACACCGTTGCTCATTCCGGCCGCCCTGCGTACCGCGGTGGTGTCGTGCTTGTCGTAGTCGGCACCATTGCCTGCGCCCTTGCGCTGCTGCCGGCCGGGGCGCGCTGGTTGCGCGTGGCGCAACGTGAGCACTACCTGCCCGGGTCGGTCACCCGCTTCGCCTGGCGCTGGTGGGCCCACGGACCTCTGGCTCCCGCCATGGCCGTGGTCGGCCTCGCCGCGGCGGCCGTTGCCTTCGCCTATCCGGCCCTGTCGCTGCTCACGGCAGCCCTGGTCGTCGTCGGCCCGCCCCTGCTGAGGGTGCGCGGTCGCACGTCGCCGTTGGCCTTCACCCGGCGGCTCCGGCTGCTGGCGTCGGTGTGGTTGGTCCTCCAGGCCGTGGTGATCGTGGTCGGCGTGCTCGTGCATCGCGCCGCGCCGGTGGCTGCGCTCGGCGCGTGTGCCGTGCCACTCGTCGTCGATGCGGCGTGCGCGCTCCTCGTCCCGGTCGAGCGCCGTCTCGTCACGCCGTACATCACGGCGGCGCAGACGCGCCTGGCGCAGGTGGCGCCGATCGTGGTGGCGATCACCGGCTCTTTCGGGAAGACCTCGACCAAGCAGCACGTGACCCATCTGGTTACCGGGTCCCTCACCGTGGTGGCCAGTCCGGCTTCGTTCAACAATCGAGCCGGCCTGGCGCGGGCCGTCAACGAGCAGCTGACCCCGGGCACCGATGTCTTCGTGGCGGAGATGGGGACGTACGCCAAGGGTGAGATCGCCGATCTCTGCCGCTGGTGCCCCCCGGCGATCGCGGTGATCACGGCTATCGGTCCCGTGCACCTGGAGCGGTTCAAGACGGAGGAGGCCATTGTCGAGGCGAAGGCGGAGATCACGAAGACGGCCCACACGGTCGTTCTCAACGTGGACGACGCCCGCCTGTCCGCGCTCGCCGACCGGCTGGCGGTCGCCGGTTCCAAGTCGGTCGTGCGCTGTTCCGCCTCCGATACGTCGGCCGATGTGTGCGTCTTCCCGTCTGATGGTGCCGTCACGGTCTACGTCGCCGGTGCGGCGATCGGCACCGTCGTTCTCCCGGGCGCGGTCCAGCCCACCAACCTGGCCTGTGCGTTGGCGGTGGCGTTTGCGCTGGGGGTGCCGCAAGACGTGGCGGTGTCGCGCAGTGCGGGGTTCCCTCCGGTCCCGAACCGCCTTGCCTCCGCCGAAGCGCCCTCGGGGGTCTGGGTGATCGATGACACGTTCAACTCCAACCCGAGCGGGACCCGTGTCGCCCTGGCCGAGCTGGCCCGACACGGGGGCAGCGGCCGCCGCGCCGTGGTCACCCCGGGCATGGTCGAGCTCGGTCACCGCCAGTTCGAGGAGAACCGGGCTTTTGCCGAAGCGCTCACCGGGGTCGCGACCGACCTGGTGATCGTTGGCTCGACCAATCGCCGCGCCCTCCGGGCCGGGTCGCCGGAGCTCCCCGTGCGCCGCGTCCGCACCAGGGAGGATGCCGTGGCATGGGTCCGCGCCTCACTTGGCCCGGGCGATGCCGTGTTGTATGAGAACGACCTGCCGGACCACTACCGTTGAGGCCACCCGGCCCCGGGCCCAGCCGGCGGTGCGGCCCGTCGTCGCACCTGACGTCACCGAAGCGAGGGATTCATCGTGTCTGATATCGCCGTGATCTTCGGGGGTCCATCTCCCGAGCACGACGTCAGTGTCTTGACCGGGCTGCAGGCCGCCCACGAGTTGCAACGCGGCGGCCACGCCGTGCAGGCGCTCTACTGGTCGAAGACGGCCGAATGGTTCGCCGTGGACCCCGCGCTCGAAGCGTCGGAGTTTCTCGACGGTGTGCCCAAGGGCGCGCAGTCCCTCCGCCTCGTGCTCGGGGCCGGAGGGGGATTCGAGGGGACCGGCGGGCGGTTCTCCAAGCAGAAGGCGGCGGACTTCGACGTTGCGGTCGTGTGCTGTCACGGCGGGCCGGGCGAGGACGGGACACTGCAGGCCGCACTCGACGGCGCGGGTATCGCGTACACCGGTCCGGGAGTGGCGGCGGCCGCGCTGGGCATGGACAAGCTGGCCTTCGGCGGCGTCATGGTCGCGGCGGGCATTCCCGCATTACCGCGGGTGGCATTGACGACGGACACCGACATCGTGGGATTCGAAGGTCCCTACATCGTCAAGCCCCGGTTCGGCGGTTCGTCCATCGGGATCGAGGTGGTCGAGGACATCGCGACGGCCAAGGCGCTCCTGGGCGCCAGCGTCCACCTGCGCGCCGGCGCCGTGCTCGAGCCGTTCCGCCCCGACCTCTACGACGTGCAGGTCGCGCTGCGCTCCTGGCCCGAGCTCCAGGTTTCGGCGATCGAACGCCCGCTCCGCTCGCCGCGGCGTTCAGGTGCGGGCGGTGGGGAGATCCTGGGGTATGCCGACAAGTACGTCGGCGGCGAAGGAATGGCGAGCGCCCCCCGGGAGCTCCCGGCCGACCTGGCGCCGACCGTGGCCGATGAGGTGCGCCGGGTGGCCCACCGCGTTGGTGCGCTCGCGCTCGTCCGTGGCGTGGCGCGGATCGATTTCTTGACCGATGGGAACCAGCTGGTGGTGAACGAGATCAACACCATTCCCGGTTCGTTGGCGCGCTATCTGTGGATCGACCCGGTCGTGCCGTTTGCCACCCTGCTGGCCGACATGGTCGCCGAAGCGTCGGCGCGCCCGACCGCCCGCTACAGCGCGGCCGGAGCCGACGGGCTCGTGCTGCGCGGTGCATCGTCGATCGCAGCGAAGTTGGCCTGACCGGCGTCACGACGCCGGCGGGTCGGCGGGTCGGCGGGCCTCTCCGACGCGTTATTGGTCGGAAGTGTCCGCCGCGCCGACGAGCACTCGCTGTGCCAGCTCGCCGTACAGCCGCTCGGTACGCGGCGACGGCGTGCTTCCCGGGTCGAGATCGTCCATCCTGCGTTGGCAGTCCCGCCATTCCCTGCGCAGTCGATCGGCGTCGCCCGCTGCGGCCGCCACCTGCATGGCGACCCGAGAGATCGCCTCGCTGTAGGGATCCACCATGCGCGCCTGGCCGAGACCCCATTGGGCCAGGTCGAACAGGCCTGCATCGACCGCCAGGGCGGCGAGGTCGCTGGCCGCATTGACCAGCACGGCCGCGATACGGGCACCGTGGCCCTCCGCCTCCCACCAGGCGTAACCCGAGAGTGCGTTCGCCAGCGGCTCACCTTCGATGAGGCTCAGCGCGGCGCGCAGGAAGGACATGGCCGCGTCGGGGTCCTCCGTGGCGCTTCCCACGGCAGCCAGCGTCGTGGCTCTGTGGACGTCAACCGAGACCTCTTCGGTGACCCGGTAGTGCCCCGTCCTGCTTCCCGACGGGAACAGGGGAACGCCATGGGCGTCGGTGCCCAGAGCGCTGCGGGCGGCGGTGGCGATGTTGAACAACGTCTTCGACGCCGCGTCGGCATCCGAGGATCCGAGCACTCGCGTGCGCAACCGGTCGCTGGTGATCTCGTCGCGTTGGTGCAGGGCCAGGTAGGCCACCAACTCGACCGACCGTCGGGCGCGGTTCGCCGGCAGCGCCGCGCGCATTCCTTCAATCCGCGGCGACGGCGTCAGGAGCTTCACTTCCACGGTTCCCGGGCTCGGAAAGGCCGATACGTCGACTGCGCGGTCGACGTGGTCCTCGGACTCCACGCGGTTGACGTGCACCCGGGGACGCGAGGATATGCGGTCCTCGGCCACCGGCTCCTTGTGATCGTCCAGGTGTTCCGACATGACTACTGGCACCAAGGGCAACGCCGCGACGAGTTCACCGACCAACGTGGCGGTGTCGCCCTGCATGAGGTGCGGTCGAACGGTCCGCCCCAAGGGGTGAATCGAAGCGGCGCGGCGGTCGACCACCACGGTCACGTCGCTTGCGGCTGCATTGGACAGCGTGACGACGGCGACACTTTGCGCGACCGCGTCGGGGAGCGATGCGGGGTCACCGCAATACAGGATCTGCCGCGCGCCGGTCGGCGGGGACTCGGCGTCGTGCACCAGTGCCTCATCGCGCACGAGCTGCGGATCCTCGGTGATGAGGACCACGTCCGTCCACGACCATGCCGCCTGGACCGCTCGGGCGGCGCGCCACAGGTCGTCCGCCGCTTCTCCCACCAGCGGGAGGCAGCTCCCGCGCTCGAGGGGGACCAGCCAGGTGCCGGCATCGTCTTCACCGATAGGAAGGACGATCGGGAGGTAGGGATAGCTCCCCTGCAGCGCAGTGAAGGCCTCGGGCGCAGCCTGCCAGGAGCCGCCGTCGGCGGAGAGGGTGAATCCGCTCGGCGCAGGCTGACCCGGCTGGGCCAGCCAGAAGTCGACTCCTGCGGCGCCGACGCAGACGGCACGGATCCTGACGGCGCCCGAGAAACCTCCCGCATCGGTCATGGCGCGGGCCAACCGGTAGTTGGCCGCCTCGAAGGCGCGCAGGGCAGGAACTCCGTCGAAACGTGCCAGGAGGACGTCGGTGTCAATGGCCCGAGCCGAGGGCTGCGGATCCGGGGGGCGGTCATCGCTCGTGACCTGCCGGAGCAATCGCATGTGTCGTGCCCGGCGGGCAAGTGCGGCACAGCCCATGGCACCGATCCCGAGCGCGGCCAGCTCGGGCAAGTTCGGACCTCCAGGCCCGGCGCGGCCATGAGAAGGCGCACGGCTCGTGGGTTCCGTTCTGCGGTGCTGATCGGAAGCGGGAACGGGAACGCGCTCGAAGAGGCGCGCCACGAGAGTCTCTGTGGGCAACGGGACTCGACGGTCGGTTGGGCGCCGCGTCGGGTGTGCCGCGGTCTCCTGGGCTGGCGTCACTGGGGCGCGCAGATCAGGTATCTGCAAGTCCCATCCGGCGTAGATCCTGTTGGGATCGACAAATCGGAGCCCGCCGGGCATGGTGCGACCCAGATTCAACGCGGCGATGGCGGGCCAGTCGTCGCCATCGCCCAACTGCGTGGCAGCGATCGACCACAACGAGTCACCCGGGCGTACGACGTAGGTGACCGCCGCGGGGATGGCCGGTTGGGCCACATCGGTCGCCGCCAGCGCGGCAACCGGAGGGACCGCAGTGGGCGCGGTCATGCCGACGTTGGCACCTGCGCCTGCGACATTCGACGCGCCGGCCCCCGAATTGAGCACCAGAGGAGCGAGTAGCGCCATGAGCGACAGCACTCCGGCCGCGATGCGAACCGCAATTCGCTCGGTGAGGAGGGCGCCTGCGGGGACGTTGACGTCTTTTCGACGGACGTGCTGGACCACGGCTCGCGCGAGTTGGGTGCAGCAGATCACCCATGCCAGCCACGCCACCAAGGCCAGGCCGGTCAAGGCGACACGTGCCCCTACGCTCCATTGATAGCCGAGGCCGTGCGCCAGGGGATTGCCGACAACGATGGACAAGACCGCCGGCGTTGCACCGAAGACCAGCAAGGCGGTGAGCAGCGAGCCCAACGCGTCGAGGACTCTCTTGGCTGGCGTGCTGCGGCCCCCGTCAGCCGCCATCGGCCGGCCCGACCGTCAAGGTGTACGCGACGGCGTCGTACTGCACCACGATCTCTTTCAACGTGATCTCACAGGCGCCGGTCGCATCGGGAATCGAGAGCACGATCTTCGACGGCCCCTGTTGGGTCTGCGTGTCCGCGGGGCATGCCACAGTGATGGAGAGCGGAAGCGTCGACGACCAGCTGGCTGACACCACCATCGGACCAGCGCCGGTGAAGGATTGTGATGCCCTCGAGTCGTCGGGCTCTTGGAGGTCTCCTGTCCAGAATTGGGAAAGCACCGCCTGTTGCGCCGGTGCGGTGGCGCTCGATCCACTGGCGGATGGCGTGACCGTGGTGGTCGTGGTGACCGTGGTGCCAGATGTGACCGTCTTGGGCGGGGTCACCGCCGTCGCCGGCGTGGTGGAAGTCGCCTTGACGGCCGGACGGGTGGCAGTCGGGACAATGTCGTTCGAGGCCGCGGAAGGGGTCCCCACGGTCGTTGACGTCGTTGACGTCGTTGACGTCGTTGGGATCGTCTCGCTTCCATGAGCAGTTGAGGTCGGCGGCGACGCGAAGTGCGACGGCGCCCCCTTTTCGCGACCGGAGGGAGCCGCCACGGCGCCTCGCCCCAGCCCCGGAGAGCTCGGGCGGTCCGATGCAGCGGCCGCCACCAGGGCAAAAATGGAGAGCGATACGGCGAGCACGGCCCACCAGTGGGGGCGGATCCGCAACGGCCCAGAGCCGACCGACCCAGTCTTCGTGATTTCCCCGCTCACGGGGCGACCTTAGGTGCCTTGCGATACAGGGGCGATCTCGCATTCAGACACAGAGCCGGCGCCGGCCCCGATCGCGCCGGGTATAGAGCGAACGACGATCCCGACCGGTGACCACCGCCAACTCGGCTATGGAAAAGCCCAGTACATGGTGGGCATAGAGCACCTCGACATCCTCGGCCCTCATACCTTGTTCTCGCAGCTCGATGAGGGTTCTCGCCAGCACCTCGAGATCGGTCTCAGAGTGAATGGCCCTGGGCTCCGGTGTGCCCGACGTCATCTGCACCTGCAGTTGACGCAGGTCCCGAGCCCGGAAGAGCTGACGCCGCATTCGACAACGGATGGCGGAAAGGAGATCGAGAACGGCATAGGGACGGTCCTGGCCAGACCATTCGAAGAGGACCGTCCACGTGGTGGAGAGGGTCTCACTGAAGAATTCGCTCCCGTCCTCCCAATCCCCGCCTTGGCCCCACCGCAGCCGCTTCGCAACGGTGAGAAGGCCCGGGAGCAGCGCCTGAATGAGGCAGCGCACGATCAGTGCATCGACGTCGGCCTCGCGGAGCATGATCCGGACCAGCTCGGCCGCCTCCTCGCGACCTCGACTCCCCGAGGCCCGTCGCATGTGCTCGATCAGGTCGTAGGGGGTCGGGCACGATGGCGGCATCGTGCTGGTGGAATCGCAGGCCGACCCGGTGCCGTGTACCAACAGGGAGATCACCGGGTCGCGCGCGGCGAGAAGGTGCAGGGACCGCACCGCACCCTCGGAGCGCCCGAGTATGCGCCATTCGCTGTTCAGCTGGTCGATAGGCAGAATCCTTTGTCGCGTGGCGGGAGGCATGGCGAGCACCCTCCCTGGCCGGCCTCCCCCTATCCCTCCCCCACGGCGGGGTGACAGGCCTGAGTGATGCCGGTCTCCGATCTCCCTGGTCGGGGATAACGTGGCCCCGATGGATATCGAGGAGTTCTACGACGCCGACCCGCGACGACGCCCTTCAGCGGAGATCGAGCTGGGTACCGAATGGCACGACGCCCACGGCACCCGGTATGAGGTCAACTGGGTGGAGGACACCGGCGAGCTCTACGTCATGCGGGAACCGGTGCCGCACATGAGGGAAGATCCCTTCGGCGGCGTTCACTCCTCGATGAGCTCTAAGGACGAAAAGAAGATGACGGTGAACGTGGTCGCCCAGATCGCATCCCACGACGAACTGCACAAAATTCTTGATGGGTGGCAGGGCGCAATGGCAGGGGATGGCGGCGCGGAATGGCTCGCCGAACGACTGCGGGTGGCTGGAGTGGCGACCGGACCCGGAGATCCGACGCCTGATGAAGGGGTCGACGTCAGCCCGGCATAGCAGGACCGGTCGTCAGGTCGGCGCAGGAAGGTCGAGCAGCTTGGCC
>Ga0302325_10033854_pt1 | contig 10460 bp, 16 predicted proteins | sample Palsa_T0_2_FD_201948 | JGI IMG/M metagenome (GOLD analysis project Ga0302325, IMG submission 201948) | Peat permafrost microbial communities from Stordalen Mire near Abisko, Sweden - Palsa_T0_2 | ecosystem: Environmental > Terrestrial > Soil > Palsa > Peat permafrost | place: Sweden: Abisko...
GCAGTTTCCAGGTTTATTCAGGTTCTTGATTTGATGGGAGATATTAATAGTCCCTTTTCTTAATTTATTTGGAGCGGGTTTTGTTCAGATGAATGGGATTTTCATAGAATGGGTGGGTTGCGATCAATACCAGATATATGGCGTTCAGGAAGCGAATAGGGATTTCAAGGACTGGTTTATTAGTATCGTGTTCAATTAGATCCAAGATGGGACGGGTTATATATGATGGATGGCAGCTTACCAAAATAGTTGATGATAGAAAAGATTTAGTGAAACAGACAAGCAAAGTTTTGTTTTGATGTGATAAATAAGTGTTGAGTTTCGACTAATATATTTCATATGTGTACAATATCAAGCTTTCTTCTTTCGTGCCAGAGAGGATTTCTCCCGAGTCCGTAGTTGAGATGTCTTTGGAATTATAAAGCCTTCCCAGAGCCCGTCCTATGATCCCCTTATCTAACACTTACAGCCCAACCATCTTAACCCAGAACTCCAAGCAATGCCGCAACAGCTATGATCCTACATATATACACCACCTGCGTCGTTCTTTCCCTCCTCTTTCTCCACCTCCCCTTCCCTCTCCACTAATCCGTCTCACTAGGCCTTCTCATATACGCATCAATGGCCAAACTAAACGCCGCAAACCCCGCGCACCCCAACGCCGCAGCCTGCGGTCCCGCCGGCGCCGCCAACACACCACCTGTAATACAGCCCGCCAAAACCCCATTCTTCAAATCATTCTTCGCCCTAAACCCTTCAATACAACATTCAGTGCCCGCAAATATCGCTCCGACTTTCCCGAAGTTCTTGGCGGAGGAGTAGGAGCGGGTGCCCAGGTCCTTGAAGCCCTGTTTTAGTTGTTCGCGCAGGGGGAGGGAGGTGATGGCTTGGGCGGTTGGGTTCGTGGAGAGGGGAGTGTCGTATTGCATCTGTGGGCGTCGGTGAGCATTTATAGAGATACTCTCAATTTGGGAGAGAGGGACGTACGGATGCCATGAAGAGGCCGAATGCGCCGCCGAGCGCGAAGCCCATTACGCCTGAGACAGCAGTTTTTCCGGGGCAGGACTCCATGAGCATTTGCATCTGTTTGGGAGCACGTTAGCAACGTTCCAATCATTCTTCTCTTGGCTCTCTCCTCGAATTCGAGTCCTCCATCGTGGATTTCACTTCTTCCTTGCGCGAATCGTGGAATCCGGCGGCGGAAACTTTCAAGGCATGATTCCGATCCGAGGTCGAGGTTTTCGAATTCGAGCGAGGATGGGGAGAACACATACACTCCTAACAGCCGCCATTGTCTGCTCATCTGCCCCATTGCCGCCTCCACCTCCAGCTGGATTGAACAGCGGTCCGTTCATTGTGGTATTGTTGTGAGATGAGGTGCTTGGAAAAAGTCAAAGATTATCGAGAAGTTGAGAAATTATCTTGGGGTCGGTTCTGCCGCTTCTTTCCGCCGGGGCGAGGCTGAGGGTTCGAGTGCAAGGCTGAAAGGCGACAATTGGGATGAAAATGGGAATGAACTTCTAAAAAGAGGACTTGCAGGTAGGTAATAAGTCGAATATGACTAGTTGTCTGAGGTAGGCGTTAGGGTGACGGATTTATGCAGCTATATTTAAGTTCATGTCCTTGTCATAATTTGTTATTGAAGAGTCGAAGGCTGCAAGGCATACCTGTGAGTCAGTGACCTGGCACACGATTTCAATTTGCATGCACGGAGCTGACATCTTCATTCAATTAGAGTAAGTGCTTTCTTCACCATATTTCATCCGTTCTCTTCGCCGGCCTCTAACCCACGGTTGCTGAATGTAAATCCATTTCGCCGACTCAACAACTAACCATAGGAACGACTCTAGCTCAACAGAAAGAACAATGCCGAAGAGAGAATTTCCACCTATAACTGAAGAATTGTAGAGAATACCAGAAGACTTTTACAAAATGATTTCTTCTTTCTCGAATTCCCAAACATCACGCACTTGCTGAACGACCGCGGGGATGAATGCGATGACGTCCAAACGTCCCCTTCAGCTAGGAGCTTGTCGCGCGGCAAAACCTCGGCTCCTGCCCTTTCTGACTAAGCTACTAAGGTTACAAGTCACGGAAACGCCCTGGTGCCCCTGGCCCCGAAATAAACTCTCTTCGCGAATTCCTTTTCAGGTTGGTGTGAGCTAATTTTAGTAAGACGAGCCTCAACCAATTACAATACTTCGTACAGTACAGTACAGTCGAGGCCCGCGAGGTTCCTCATTAGATCGATCAAGGGTCCTCTGACTACGGTAATATCTTTACCACCGATACACGAGCTGAGCTCGTTTCATAACCTTTAGTACCGGGCCGTAGGAGCTATACAAAATAGATAGTAGTAGTAAGAGAAAGACCGAAGTATTTGAGCTCGGTACTTAAGGCTTTTTGGATTGTAGCTGCCGTTGCGAAGAGGTACATTTATTGATAGTTAGAGATATTACGAGGCTCAAAGCTTTTGGAGCGTATCTATCAGCAGATTCCCTCCCCACAGAGAGGGATACTGTAGCACTTGAGAGATGTTCTGGCACGACGGAATAAATTCAAAAGATAATACGAAAGGATGCCTGGGGAAATTTGGTTTATTTCTTTTGGTTTCATTTGCGTTGTTCCTAAGGTCGCCCAGCTCTCATCGTCCCAAGACACTACTTTCCAAGAAGATCATTTGAACAATCGGCTTGAGAACGAAATTCGTTTCATGCCCTGGATCTTTCACCTTCAACCAATCGTTCTCAACCTCACTCCCATTAACGTGATCCTTTCGCGAAGCTGACTCTGTCAGTTGGAAATCACGTGTTTCACCCCCTTACCTACCTAGTAGGTAGCAGTTCGGTTCGTACAAATACCTACCTACGTAGTGCACGGGGATACGTGACATGCTCGCATGAGCCAGAACCGTAACACAAAGTAAAGCGCCCTACCTTTCCCTTTCTCACATCTGATCTCCAACCCCATACTACCCTCCATGACACAATAGACCGACCCTCCGGGACTTCCATATGCATCCTCACACTTATAAATGCAATCGAGCGCCTTGACATAACATGCCTCTCCGTGTTAACTGAAGGATCAGACGCATCCCTCAACGCCTCAAAACCTTCCCCATCAATTACAAGACATACCTTACGCGCTACTCCCTTCCCCTCTCCACCTCTATTCGCTTTCATCCACTTACGAAAAAGTCCCATAAATAACATCAAACCCGACCCCCATCAAACTTCTCCTTGTCTCCAAAAACTACGTTCTTGAATTTTTCCCCAATGCAACAATTTGGTTCTAGATCGTAGATGTATTGGGGTCCCGTCTTTGAATCCTCTAGATCGGCCTGCGCTTCGAGGCGGACATAGGCTTCAAGCTTTGTAGGAACGGAGTTCCATTCCGAGTAGGATTCAGGTGTGTATGTGACGCGAAAGATGGCGAATCCCCAGCTTGAGTAGGGAAGGTGGAGAGAGTGCTGGCGGACGAAGCGTTGGACGGTTCGCTGTCGCTCTGTAGATGATAGTGCTAATATGTCTGTCTCTGTCATGTTGCAGTTCTTGGGTGTTGTTCTCGAGCAGCTTGCACATTGAACGTATCTAGAAGAATGAACCTCAATCGCAATGAATCCATAAAAGTCCATGATTTTGGAGAGCAAGAAATTTGATACGGTGGACGGTTGCAACGCAAGCAAGACAAGCTGGAAATTTAAAGGATAAGGAGAATGAAATCGAGAACGAGAATTTCGCTGTATTTACTAATACTTTCCATGCCTTAAAGTAACGTGATAGGATGTCGGATGATCTTCGGCATTGCTTTTTAATGGTTTCGATTGTGAACTTTTATATAGGAGCCCTTTTATTATAGCGAGATAATCGAGCTCTATGAGTAAGCAAGGCAGAGAGGCCGCGGCGAAATCGATGAAATTCACGAAAAACTATGACAGGAATTGAACCAAAGAATTGATGCACTCGAAGTAAACAGATGTCAAGATGAGGAAAATGGAGGGTTGAGTTGCGACGAAGAATCGGAGACGTTGAAACTGCAGGGAGAGGAAAAGGCGAGTTGCGTTACTACGCTCGTTGGCAATCTGACGTCTTTGATCGAAGCTATGTATTATTGGTTCTTGCCACTTTAGTTGAGACCCATTTAATTTGGAGGGAATTAGAAGTGAGGAGTACATGGTTACCACGCTCCATATATCTCGGAACGCGAGAAACCCCCCGAAAACCCCAGCAGGCAGAAGGCTAAAACAAAGCGAGCATGCTAGAATCATCGCTGAAACATAGCCGCTCCCTTCCAAACTGGAAAGGAGCCAGAGAGAAATATGTCTATAAATTCTATCAATTGTAAATCTACGTCCCAATTATCACATAACCTGCGCCGTAAACTTCCCCCTCTTCCGAATGCTCGGCCCATAAACATAGAACAAATACGGAATCGGAATCAACGCCGCGGCTATAAACCCCAAAATAGTACTCGCCCAAGGAATCCCCAGATTATGGAACATCGGATTCACAAACAGCGGAAAGGCCGCCGCAAACACGGATCGCAGAAACGTGTTAGCGGCTACTGCCGAGGCCGAGAATTTCTGGAACGTGTCGATGAGGTAGTTTAGTGCTGCTTGGAAGATGGTGAAGAAGCCGAGGCCCATACAGACGAGTCCGATCATGGGTGCGATCCAGGGGATGGATTTGGAGGATGTCCAGCCGAAGATGAAGAGGCCGCTGGAGAAGAAGATGGAGCCGAGCATCATGGGTGGGAGGCGGGCTTCGGGGACGGCTTTGTTGTTGTTTTGCGTGAATTTTTTGATGTAGAATTTGTTGTTGCTGGGATGGTTAGTGATGAAAAGGGGGAGAGGGCGAAGGGAGACTGACTAGATGTTGGCCGCGCCTCCTATTATTATGCCTAGTATGAGGGCTAGGAAAGGGAGCTCGGAAGTGACTGGACCCCATCCTCGATCTTCTGCGAATTGAATTGGGATGGCTGCTAAGCATCTGGGAAGTGTAAGTTGTCGTTCCGGACTACTCTCGTGACCACTTACAGATATAAAATTCCGTATACAAAAGAGGCATACAATGCTACCAAAAAGCAAATAGGTGTTGCAAGAAGTCGAAATGGCGTCTTCCCAAATTTATTGGCCATCTCTTTCAGATTGACATCCCATTCCTCGTGCCTGGCATGGAGGGCCCAATTACCTGTCTCGTGGCGCAGGCGGCGAGCTTTATTCACGAGTAATACAGGTGGGTAAGACTCGTCTAATATTAAAACATCTAGAAGTAAGAAGAACATCATCATAATGCCAGTAATCTAGATCACTTGTCAGTCTTTGTCAAATATCGAGGAATGGTGAGACGTACATATTCTGTCCATCTCCATCTCAAATAACTTGAAACGATAGCTCCTCCCGCAATTGGCCTACAGAAAGATTAGAACAAGGCTTAAATTGGATTCTATGGTAGCGCTTACCCAAGGGTCGGACCACCGACAACTGCAAATGCATATCCAACAATGGCCGTTCCTCTCTGTGCAGGTGACCAAATATCTCCAAGCACACCACCAGTATTGGTGACAGGCGCCGAGCCAAATAATCCAGCAAAAAATCTAGTGATCAAGATTGTCTGAATATCTTTTGCCGTCGCGGTACCAAACGAGAAACACCCAGCAATAAAGTACGGCACTAAAACTGCCGGTCTCCTTCCATATCTGTCACAAATATTAGTACTATCTCTTTTCCTTACCCTTCCCTCTTCTGAATTTACTCACACTTCACTTAACGGCGCCCAAAGCAAAGGCCCCAACCCAAACCCCATCAACAAAAAACTCAGCCCGAGCAATCCGACCTCCTCGCCAACCTCGTACTGCTCCGAAATCTGTCCAATCGCCGGCGAATACACACTACTCGCCCACGTGCTCCCCATCGTCGTCAACCCATACAACAAAGTCGTAACCAATTTCTTCCTAAACGGCCAATTAATCGGCCGGTAAGGATCATCATCCCCGTCGAAATCCACAATCGCCGCATCAGTAGTCTTTACATGGCCTAAAGGATGAGTGAAGCGTCCGCGATAAGTGGCACGGCGGGTGAGAGATTGAGTTCGAGTTACACGCGCACGGGTTGTGTTGTTTGGGTTGCCGGTGGTGATGGATTGGGGTTCATCTTTGGCGGTTTCTTGCTTCTCGAGGTCGGGGCCTAGGTAGTCGGGTCTGGTGTTTGAGGGAGGTGTGTCGGCTTCTGAGGAGGAGGAAGAAGCCATCCGTGTGGCCATATTTGCGGAGTTGCGGCCGCAACCGGAGGACCCCACCTTTGGAAAATATGTAATTTAAAATAATTGTATAGAAAATAAAGAATAGTCAATCGGTGTTGTTATCGAAATCTATTCCTCTGATGTTGTGCTAATCTCACGGTATGTTGGGTGGGATGATGGTTAATATACTTTTTAAATGAAGAGGTTCGGGAAAAAGTAGTGACATGCATGATAGCCTTTGCTGACAAATAAACAAGCTGATTGCTCAAAAGATATGACATCGAAAAGAGAGGGGCGAAAAGGTTGATCGGCACATTAAGTCCGGCCGGTTCCCGGATGCATTTTGCCCGCTGGCGGCGAGACGGTCATTACGTCGGGGGCGCGGATAAGCGTTTAAGCGAAATATGGGGAAAGGGGTTAAGGGTGACATTGAGACTTTCTAGGGAGAAACTTGGAAAAAGAGAGTATCTTCAAAGTGAGGAGGGCTTGAAAGTGCAAGTATATGATTAAGAAAGAGAATTAAGCGTAAATCATAGACCGGTCCTTGACTGGCTAATCCGAAGATCCACTTAGGGATGTCCTCTGACTCAGATCATCAACGCTTTTGCCAGTCGCTGGAAATTGGACGGCTGTTTTGTAGGAAGGCATTGAATTATAACGTCGCTGGGTGTTGTCCATCGCGGACGTTTCTCCAGTTCCAGGTCCCAATCCTGTCATAGCGTCCCAACCAACAGTGGTATTTCATACTGCATCACACCTAACTGCCTCCGTGATATCATTCCAAACATCCTTCAGTGCTCGGCAGAGAGCAAAGAATTGGGCTACCCAAGCACTAGCTTTGCATTTGCCGGGCCCATATCATGAACGAGCGCAACCAAAGCTGGAAACACTGGAGTACCAATACTCATCCCGGAATGCCATCCTGAAGATGCATTGTGGTTCTCCGTCTCCAACCCAGCGAGATGGACTGCAAAGTTTAGGATGCCTCGACCAGAGGAATTGCATATACCTTCGTGGTGGCCGTTTGGTATTGCGAGATATATGCCGCTGTAGAGTTGAGCTGATGATCACGTACAGCGAAGGTATTTGAGACCCCTCACCTGGATGAGAAGCTAGAGCCTTGCCATGACTTATGTCGACCGGATAGGTGTGACCCCTTCGCAACTTGCTGGAAATGTGGGTAGGAATTGTGTTCGATTTTGTCCATCATTGCTGTTACACTCAATATCACCTTGCCCAGGCTCCCAATCACTCGAAGCATCGACAATAGAAAACTCCTGGGCGGCTCGACATTCAAACACACTCCAGACGTGTCGTGCATGATCTTGTAGCACATTCCGCCCATCAACCCAATCCCCTCTCCCATAACCACCCATTCACTTCCCCCCCTCCTTTGCCCTCAAGCTCTCCAACCGCACCTGATTCCTCTTCCCAATAATCCTCAATGTATTCTCCTTCTCAATCTCCGCCATCTTATCCCAATTCGATATGCGACTAAGCGTTCCATCCACGTTCACGACCATGGGGCCCAGGTGGTCTAGTTTGATTGATGTGCTGCCATTGCTCATGTCGAGCTGGGTGGTGGAAGTGGGGGCATGCGGCGCTTCTGGGAGTGCCAGAGGGGTCTTGGGGGGTGTTGAGTCTGAGTTGGTGGAGCTGGATTCGCCGTTCGTGTCAGACTGAGTTGGAGAAGTCATGGTGAAGGGTCGATATGCGGGGATTGTGCGGGTTGGGAGGGTGAATGGAACACGGCGCGCGAAAGTTCGGGGGAGAGGTGGCATTTGTGGCGGGGAAAAGTTGCTGGGTGTGGTTGAAGAAATGAAGGTGAAATGAAATAATGGAGGTTCCGTACAGGCGCAGCCATGCTAGACCAAAACAGGAACCATGCCGAGGTGCCAGCCAAAAGCCTTGTAACACAGCGTCCATGCGCTGTAACTACCCTATATTGTCGCTATATACAGGTATCATTACATCAATTTCATTCTCATCACCATCATGCAGACGTCCACGCAGCCATACCCCAAATCACAACTGGCTCTTCCTCGGCCTATCCTCGTAATCCTTCCAAGCCTCCTCGAATCCAACACTCCTCGCCCAACGCACACCCGTATCCTCCACACTATCAATTACCATATTCCCAATTTTCTCCCACATAAACCCTTTAATCTTCATCCAATCTTCTCCTGGTTTCCCATGCCCGTTCGCCCCTTCCCCCCTCTTCTCCCACTCACCACAAATTAACTCCCCATTTCTGACCGCCCGTCCCAACTTGACCGCATGCCCATCATCCTCAAAGTTAAACAGTCTCGTGAAGATTCCTTTCCATTCTGCATCCCCAGCTTCCGGTTTCGCAGGCGTGTACATGCTGATCTCATCGAGGAGGAGAGGTGGAGAGCGCCGGGATGCATACATGGCAAGGTCGAGGTAGCCTTTCCATTGGAGGAGGCGCACTTTGTTAGCGGTTGAGAGCCAGGACTGAGCGTTGAAAGTTGGCCAGAAGATGGAGGAGTTTACGCAATGCATGTAGTAAAAGTCGATTTTGACCTTGTAGGCGATCAATTAGCATTGTGTAATGTAGTTTGGTAAGGGGGGTTGTCTTACTTGTTTCGGTGGATTCTGAGCTGCGGCTGTGTAGTAGATACAGCTATTTATCATCTCCACAGTCTTCTGCTCTAGATTCTCAGGAGTCACGACCCATTGAGAGGTGTACTTCAACATCTCTTCTGAAGCTCGGCCGATGATTCCGTCGCGAACTTTATTGCCGTCTGACCACTCAGCTGCTGTTGACAATTTCTTATTTGCTCTGATCTCGTCCAGGAGTTCTGACATGGCTTTGCTCGTAGTTAAAGGGTGGGATCTCGATTCTTTCTCAGCAGCTAGGAGGAACTTTCCAGTCCAAATGTCGTGGACGCATGCCTGGGCTAAGGCTTCAGCAATGATTGCTGGTTGGTGAAATTCAATGCCAAAGCCTAGGTGGATGATTGGATGGAGAAAACCTGGGATGGGTAAGTGGTTGCTAAGATTAAGAAGATGAGAACATACCTCCATAGAATCTGCCTAAGATATCATCTGCTCTCTCATCCCCAGAAAACACATATTCGTTCAGGACGTTCTCCCATCCCTTCTTTTCAAACTCATTCTGCCAGAAAACCAGGAAATCATGATAGTATTCCCCTTTTCCAAGATATTTCTTAAAGTGTTCTGAGTTGCTGAGGTCTTCCGGAACTCTCTCCTTTGATAGAGAACGTTGATAGCTGGCATTTTCCTTGTAGCGTTTCTCGATTACTTCAGCTGGGGCCCCAAGACCGTAGAGTGTGAGTATATGGTGCGCAATATGATTGTGGAAGCCTTCCTTGCCGCAGAAGATGTGATGATTCTGCTCATGTGTTAGTGCTATTGTCCTAAGTTAGGTCTCCAGGTCGGAGGAGGTACATCATGGTTATCTTGGAGAAGCTCAGACGTTTTTGCGGCCGCTTCTGGGGTTTGAAGGTTGAACTTGACGATGCCGGTGTCGTTGAGAGTCAGATGAACTTTACTTGGGGTCGCCATGTTGTCGTTGATCCTGGTTGAAGCTCTTCGCCACTCTTGAAAAGATGTCGCTGTTGCTTGGGAACGTTGTTGTGGAATTGCCTTCAAAAGCAATCTCGACGGGGTTGAAAGTCGAGCACTCCTCAGGGGAAAACATCTGATGTCCATATGGATGAAAGGAAGGAGGAAATATTGTTCATCAGCAGCTAATCACGTGTGGTGGGCGAATGACGCACGGAGTGAAGGTCTTCACTCCGTATTACCAATCTTGCCGCTTTTCGAGGTCTTTGCGTGTGGGGGGTCCAGGTGTTTTGCTTTGCGCGGGGTAACCTCAAGCAGCACAAGGAACCTTACGGTAAGATTTACCATCCCAGCGTGGCCATTTGCTCGCTCTCCAAACGATGTAAAGTCTCATGTGGTTGTCAGCAAGCTAGAGAAGCTGGTTTGCAAACAATAATCTGTTAGCAGGCCATATTTATCAGATGATCTGACCTCTCTTAATCTTGTCTTGTGAAACTTTACCTCCGCAGAATCCGGCCTTTCTAAGCCGTGATCTGGCCTCACTGAAGGTTTAATACAAGTCCGGGCTTGCAATCTGCAGATCGGCATAGTTCTACTCGTATGCCAAGATAAATCATACGATCTGCTTCTTTTCACAAAGCTGCACAAGTTCTCCTTCTGAGCTGGCTACTC
>Ga0302325_10033857_pt1 | contig 10459 bp, 6 predicted proteins | sample Palsa_T0_2_FD_201948 | JGI IMG/M metagenome (GOLD analysis project Ga0302325, IMG submission 201948) | Peat permafrost microbial communities from Stordalen Mire near Abisko, Sweden - Palsa_T0_2 | ecosystem: Environmental > Terrestrial > Soil > Palsa > Peat permafrost | place: Sweden: Abisko...
TCTCGGCTGGGATTGCCGCGAAGCTTAGCGTTGGAACTTCCGTTGACACCGTGAAGCTGGTGGTCGCGGTGGCCGAAGCGTAATTACCGTTGGCCACCTGGCTGGCACTCAGCACTACCGTGCCGGATCCAGTCAGCGTTACCGTCGAGCCCACGATCGTCGCAGGACCACTCACCACTGTGTAGGTCACTGCGCCACTCGAGGCCGAGGTCGCGCTCACCGCGAACGGGGCCGTTCCATAGGCCTCGGCGGGGATTGCCGCGAAGCTTAGCGTTGGAACTTCCGCAATCACAGCGAAAGTAGCCGCAGCACTCATCACTGTTCCAGCCGCATTGGTCACAATCACGGTATAGACCGAACTGCCTAGGTTCGTCGCCTGAGCTGTGTAGGAGCTGGCCGTGGCGCCGCTGATGGCTGCTCCGCCCTGATACCACTGATAACTAAGCGGTGCGGTGCCCGTAGCGGTCACCGTGAAGGTCGCAGCCTGTCCCACAATTGCCGCTTGGTTCGTCGGCTGTGCAGTGATTGCAGGGGGAGTATTCACGGTCAAATCGTACGGCGCACTCATCACCGTTCCGCCTGCGTTGGTCACAGCCACGGTGTAAACCGAAACCTGGCTGCTCACCGTTGCCCCAGTTGTGTAGGAGCTAGACGTAGCGCCGTTGATGGCGGCCCCGTTCAGATACCACAGGTACGTGAATGGACCCGTGCCTGTGGCAGTCACCGTGAAGGTCGCGCTTTGCCCGGCGGTTACCGTTTGTGACGGGCCCTGCTGCTTGGCGATTGTTGGCTTAACTTCCCCCCACCCGCCACCGCCGCATCCAGATATTACTGACAAGCCAAGGGTGGCGGCCAGAACACCTACTGCAACGCGGAAACTTAGGACCAGAGACACTTTCATCTCAGGACTCCAAGGGCTTAAAACGCAAAACTGAATAGAGGAAGCCGGGCGCGGATACCCCAGGCAGGCTCGCGAAATGCAGGCTCAAGAGTGCTTCAGATTCGAGCCAGACCCTATCCCAGGGACAAACAACCTCAGGAGGAAGTGATTTGCCGGCGGCATGTAGTGAGCGTTACAGGCTGGAGGCAACAGACCTGGGGCTGGGGTTAACATTTGCAGAAGCTGCGGAAACTCAACCTGCCTTCTTTGCCACTGGCACCTGGCTTCGGCACGTATTGCTTGCATGAGCGGGAAGATTTCAATTCGCAGTTTCTTGTTCACTACCAGGTCTTATCGGCGATGAACCCCCCATCATCAGCTCAACATTTCGCCTTTGCGTCTAGTTGTCTAGCCCTTTCGTGTGATTCCGCATGCCGAACGATAAGAATAAAATCTTAATGCCGCACATTCACTGTCTGAATAGAAAGACTCCGATAACATCGATCTCCTGCTACCAGGGCCACGGCTTTGGTTAAGCGAGCCAAATGATGATGAACACTGCGGTTGGACGAATAGAGAAGAGTGTTCCTGATCTTCCGCTATGTAGTAGTTTGCTATTTTTAGTAGTATACTACATAGGTTCAACATGCCCTTATTCGGATTCAAGCTTCCCGTATTCATCCTCGCCGCCTCCTCTGCCTTCGCCCAGAGCGCACCCACCCCGGCCCCGCTCGCCTTCGACGTCGCCTCCGTCCGGCCCAGCAAGCCGGGCTCCCCCGAGCACACCAACGTTCCCCTCGATTCCGGCAACGTCTACGGCAGCATCAGCACCGATGACGCCCGCAGCGCTGCCGGGGGCTATCTCATTGCGACCCATCAGGCGCTTTGGCGCTACATCTCCTTCGCCTATAGGCTTTCCGGGACGCAGGAACTTTCCCTGCGCTTCAACGTGTTCTCCGGCGCACCCAAGTCCGGCGCGCCTTTCTGGGTTACTGGCTCTTTCGACGCCCCGCCAGAGTTCTTCGACATCTCAGCGCGCGCTCCGGCGGATACTTCCATCGACCAGATGCGCCTCATGATGCAGGCTCTGCTCGCCGACCGCTTCCATCTGGTTAACCACTACATCTCCGCTGACGCTTCCGTCTTTGCCCTTGTCCTCGCCAAGCCCGGCGTCACCGGCCCCAATCTCCAGCCCCACCCCCCGTCCGCCGCCTGCACCGCTCCCATGCCGGACCAATCCCCCGCCCCACACCCCGCAGCCCGGCCTGCCATAGGCGATCTTCCGCCTGTCTGCGGCGTCATCGCGCACGTTCCGTCTTCCGCCCCCGGCCAGCACTACGGTGGCCGCGCCGTTCCCCTCTCCCTTTTTGCTAGCTCGGTCCCCACCATGACCGGACTCGCCGCGGTTCCCCGCCCCGTCGTCGATAAGACCGGCCTCTCCGGACTCTACGACTTCACCTTGACCTGGATGCACGACCCCACCGGGGAAGACGCCACCGTCGCCGACAACGCCGCCAACTTCCGCGACGCCCTCAAGATTCAGCTAGGCCTGGAACTCAAACCTTCCCACGCCCCTATCAGCTTCCTCATCATCGACCACGTCGAGCGGCCTTCGGAGAATTAGTGGCCGTAGGAGTTCCCGCAAATGGGGATCTCCCGATCTCTCTTAACCGAAGACCGGCAGCTTGACGCTACGATTGGAGGTGTTCCGTAGTTCGGGCGATCGGCGCGGCGGATTCAGAGTCCGGATGTTTGTGGGCGAAGAGGCGGAAGTGAGGAGTTAGTGCCATACGAAGACATTGCGTTCTATCGTGGTATCTACAAAAGCCAGCTTTTTCCCGTCTGGCGACGGCACGCCCCAGGTATTCCCGGTCGTTTCGCGCAGCACATGCACCTCGCCCGAGAGCCGGATGTACTCCAGCCAGTGTTGCGCTGCTGTTCTCGCCTCAGCGAAGAAGCCTTTACTATCCGGCGCCCAACAAATTCCCCATAGCTGGGAAGCCTGGCGAACCTTGATCTCGCTCTCACCACCTGTTCCATCCAGCCGCAGCAGACGAATCGATGGCGATTGCGCATCGTGGTTGGGGATTGCCGCCACGGCACCATCCGGTGAGAGTGCCCAGTCCCCATAAATCGTGGGCGTATATGTCGAACGCGCCAACTCCCGGCCTTTCCCCATTGCGGGGTCCAGGAGATAAAAGATAAACATTTGGTGTCCATCTGTTTGGCGAAGCACGCAATTCGTACCCGAGACCAGAGGGCATCGCCACTCATCCAACTCGTTCTCTTTCCAAACGAGTCTGGCATCGCTTCCATCCGCATTTGCCCGATAGATCAACCTTTCCGGCACCCACACGCCTGATTCAAAGTGCCCACTCGACTGTACTTCGGATTGACCTTCAGGGCGCCCTTCATAGATCAGGGTTTTCCCATCGGGCATCATGGCGGGGAGAATCTGTGCATCACCCCCGACCGTCAGCATCTCCGCAGCCGGGCTGTCGATTCGCTGGCGAAAGATGTGATAGTACGGCCCCACACGATTGGATTCAAAGTAGACCGCCTCCCCATTGGCATCGAAGCTGTGGGGAAAATCGCTAACGGTGTCCTTGGTCAGCCGCTTCACATCCTTCAGCGCGGGCCCCGGATAGTTGAGTTCGCCCACGGATACTTCCGGATGCGGATTCTCTTTGATCGCAACCACCTTGTTGCCGTTTGCAGTCACGCTGATGCCGCTTGACACGACAAAATCGTTGAAGGCATAAACCCGAATCGGCGATTCCACAAACCGACCCGTGGAAGAATCTGTAGCTACAGCCCAAATTCCATTGTGCGCTTCATCGTTCGTCGGATGCGAACGGAGGTAAAACAGCCGGCCGTCCGCAGTCTCCTGCGCCGAATCGAACGGCAGATCGTTTACCAGCGCGGTCTCTTGCCCGGTCTGAATGTCCCGCGAACAATAAGACCACGCGTAATTGGATTCGATTTCGACGTATCCGCCGGAAGAAGGCCTGCGGAGCTGGTAACTAATCCGCCTGCCCCCTGTCGACCAGAATAAGGCGCCAAACTTTTCCTGTTCGCTTCCCCTTACGATCGATCGCTCATTCGCTCCATCTGTGCCTGCCAATCGTATCTCTCGCCCGGCATCCACAGTGAAAGCCACGCTTCGGCCGTCGGGCGAAGGTACTCCGTCGTCTGCCCCCTTGCGGAGCAGCCGTGCCTCACCTCCGGTTGTGGACAAGATCCAGATCTCAGGCTGAGCCGCGACCTGCCCGGTAGCGCGCGGGTGGATGAGGCCGGTCTGTGGCGCGTCAAATTTAAATCCCGTCAACAGCAGCTGGGTCTCATCGGAGAACCAGGCCAGCCGCGTAGCACGAAACTTAGGAGCCTTCAACAGCCGGGTTCGTCCCGTCTGTATCTCGCGCACGGAAATGCCGGTGCTGTCGCCGTAAGCCAGCCAGCGGCCATTGGGTGAGATTGCCGCGGTATTTACTGGATTGTCGCTGTCGTTTGTGGTGATCTGCGTACTCGTCCACTCGCGGGATTTCGCGGTGGTCGTCTTGGCACGCCTCAGGCTCACCGCGCCGATGCCCACGAGCACAACGATACAAGCCAAAGCAGCTAGTCCTGCTATGGAGCGACGCCAACTTATCCAAGCTGCGCCGCGAATCTTGCCCGCCGTCGGCGATGCAAGGTTCTGTGTATTTACGTGCAGCTCTGCTGCTTCCGGCTTCTCGAACCCGCGCGCCGCCGACGATGGTGGAGAATCCGCGATGCGAGGTGCAACCGGAGCAGAGGCACCAAACGGGCCACTCGCGCCAGCTCCGTTCACGCCATGTACAACAGAAGCCTTACCCGCTGCCACACCCTCGCGAGCGTCGACCGTCTCCACAACCGCAATAAACCGGTATCCCTTGCCGAAGACGGTTTCAATATAGCGGGGTTTGGAAGCATCTTCGCTGAGCGCCGCTCGAATCTGCGCGACCGCAGTATTGATTCGCGCCTCCAGATCCTCGACATCCATCCCCGGCCAAAGACTCCTGGCAATTTCTTCCCGCGTGACCAGTTCGCCACGCCGGTTCACCAGCAGCAGGAGCAATTCCATCGGACGCGCGGCCAGTTGCACCCGGCGATTTGAGCGGCGTAGTTCAAAGCTAGTTGGGTTTAATTCGTTTCGCCCGAAACGAAGCACCATCTTGGCATCCGCGGTAATTCGGGTAAAGTCTACCATCGCGGGCTATCTCGGATGTCCATCTGGCATTAACCCTAGGTCCGTCAATACATTACGCCACCACACCGAATTTAGATCGAATTTAGATCTTCCAGATGCCCAAATCCCGGATTCGCTGCTAATTTCGCCCTTGTCCGAACTGGCCAGAAGCAAATGGACCTTCCCGAGCGGCGAGGGACAGAAGAAAAGCTTTGCTAAAAGGATCCGACCGAAAGATGAAAATTTACAACTTGGTTCTCAACGACACACCAAAGCAGGCGCAAGACAGCGACTTGCCGCGACCACCGGCCGGGCAGCAGATCACCAGGCGACGTTTGCTTTCGACCGCCGCTGCCGGAGCCGCCGCCATGGCTTTGCCCCGGACAGCAAAGGCGTCGTCTACGTCCAGCGCAGACGTGGTGGTGGTTGGAGCAGGCTTCTCCGGTCTCGCCGCCGCACGAACGATTGCCAAGAAAGGCAAATCTGTCATCGTTCTCGAGGCACGGAATCGCGTGGGCGGCAAAGTTCTCAACAAAGTGCTGGAAGATGGGGACATCACCGAAGCGGGCGGGACCTATATTGGGCCCACCCAAACCCGCATGGCTGCTTTAGCAAAAGAATATGGGGTTGCGACGTATCCAACCTATGACACGGGGAAAACCGTAACGGTTATTGGGGGAACCCGGTGGGAGGATGGATATCCCCCCGCATTGCTTGCCGAATATGGAAAACTGGTGGGCTTGCTCGACGCCATGTCCCGTGAGGTCCCGGTCGACGCACCGTGGACAGCCACGAATGCCGCGGAATGGGATTCGATCACCCTCTATTCCTGGCTCGTAGCCAACGACGCAAGCGCCGATGCGCTCGAGGCCTTCTCCAGCGTGGCCGATCTTTGGGGTGCCGAGACACGTGATGTCTCGCTGCTTTTTGCGCTCTATTACATCGCCGCAGCGGGTAACGAATCTACCCCGGGCCAACTGGAGCGGCTTCTCGACATAGCCAATGGAGCCCAGCAACTTCGCTTCGTGGGCGGCTCCCAGTTGCTGGCCCAGCTCATCGCAAAGCAATTGGGCAATAGCATCATTTTCAAGGCTCCCGCACGCGCCATTCTGTGGTCGGATGACGGGGCAGCCGTAATCTCGGACACCCTGACGGTCCAGGCCAAGCAGGTCATCCTGGCCATCTCTCCCGCTCTGGCCGCGGGTATCCAATACGCGCCCAAGTTGCCCACGCAACGAGCGCAATTTCTGCAACGGTATCCGATGGGCAGCTTGATCAAGGTGGAGGCGGTCTATGCCGAGCCATTTTGGCGCGCCGCTGGGTTCTCCGGAGTGTCGGTCATGGCTCCGGGCCCTGTCCGCAGTACCTTCGACAATTCTCCGCCGAGCGGGCATTCAGGCATCCTCATCGGTTTTGTCGGCGGGGCGCGCGCACGCGCCTGGAGCACTCTTTCCGCCGCCGACCGGCGTGCGGCGGTGTTAGGGAACTTTGCCGCGGCTTTTGGAGACGCCGCTCTCAGCCCGACGGAATACTTCGAGTTTGAATGGCCCGCTAAGCAGTGGTCCCGTGGTGGACCGGTCGGCTATGCAGGTCCGGGCGTGCTGCTCGATTACGGAACTACGATTCGCGAACCCGTTGGCCCGATCCACTGGGCCGGCACTGAGGCGTCAACCTTCTGGAATGGGTATATGGAAGGAGCTGTTCGCTCCGGAGAACGCGCGGCCCGTGAGGTGCTTCAGTGTCTTGGTTGATGGCGGACGGGGTTGGTTCGCAGTTCGAGTTCGCTTGATTCGCTTACCTCGCGCGAAATTTACCACGTGACTTTGGGCCCTTCAGAATATCGAAATTTGCAGACAGGAGTGTGTCCTCATGGTCAAGTATGTGACGCTGGGATTTGCGATACTGTTGCCGCTGAGCGCAGCAGCTCAGTCGGTTAACGTTGTCCAGGGGCCTGAAATTCTTCGCGGAATTGCAAGGTTCGACGAGCCGGTTTCAGCCGGCACGATTACCGTATCTTCCGGTGCAGAAGTGCTGCAGACGGTTCAGGTGGCCCACTTTGTCAACGGCACCTTTTCCGTGCCTCTCAATGCGGCAGCGCAAGAAGCCTTTATCTCCGGAGATACCCGGGTCAAAGTTGAGACCCAAGGGAACGGCAATACCGCGGCTGCGGAATTGATGGCAGATATTCATCAGTTGGACCCCAACCGCGTAGTCGTTCGTGTGGATCCGGTGACAAGTATTGCGGCCGCCTACCGGGACCTGAAACCTCTTATGAGCGTCGATGACGCGAGAAGTGTGGTTTCCACGGAACTTGGTATCGGTTCGCTTCGTCAGAGCCCTCACATGATCGATTTCGATAGTGAATCCTTCATGCTGCAGAGCCGCGTCAGCGGTGGGTTTAACAATTTCGTCAAGCAGGTGGCGGGTGAGATTGCGAGCGGCTCGACGCTCAGCATCGCAAAGCTGACGCCGGCGCAAATGCAGGCACGCGCGGAGACTCTGAGCGCAGCATCCGGGCTCCCGCGGTTGCAAAGTGAAGCGACAGACGCGGCTAGCGTCGATGTCAACAGCCTTTTCGTCGGGCTGCTGACAGATCTGTGCGGAAGGGCCCTGGGCGCACTGCCTCTGGGCGAGGTTGTTTCCGGCTGGATGATCGATCAGGTGCTTAATAACATTAAGTCCGAGAAACCAGATCCGATCGCCAGCCAACTGGCGTCGGTGGCAGCGCAGCAGCAGCAGGTCCTGGACGGCCTCGGTCAGCTGCAAGCGCAAATCGCACAATTGCAGACGGCGGTGAAAAATGCGATTAACCGGCAGAATTATCAGAACGCGAGCCGGGCCATCCAGGATCCGCTGAATGACTTGCTGGACATGGAAGAACAGCTCGAGCTCCTCGCCTCGATAGGTCTGGATCCCGGCAATCTGAGCTTTGGACAGGCGCTTCTGACGCGCATCCAGAACAGCGCCGGTAACGATCTCAAAAAGATCTGGAGCGGGCTGGAGGGAAATAATGCGATTGCGCTGGACGGAGTTATCGATTTGTGGTCGACCGCCATCGGCCCGGGCCCAGGCGCTCCTATCTTCACTAATAACGCCTATCTCAAATCGGCCATTCCGCTGGAAGCGTATTACTTCGGTATTCAAACGATTGGCTTGAACCTGCAGTTTGAGTACGCTCATTCCTTGCAGCCCACCCAGTCTGCTCTCTCCAACGCATTGATCAACAACGCCTACAAAGACTTCAATTCCCATCATGACACGCAGATGAAGCTGGTAGCGCACAATCGGAACATTGCCGGTCTAGGCCTTTACGCGGCCCGCATCTGGCCGGATAGCCGATACAAGGGCGATGTGAATCTGGACAACTACACGATTGATACCCGCTCCGGACTTTTGTGGAGCCGTCGTTTTGCTCCGGGCGGCGAGTACCAGGCGTATCCATCCGTCCCTCCCAACGGCTTCGAGATTGCGTCGAACTACGTGGCGAAGGTCAATGCGAGTATCGGCGTCTCCATAATATCGGACGACTTTCCGATCTACCTTACGTTCAACATACCCACTCGCGACCAGTGGACCAGCCTGGTGGGGCCTCCCCGTGCAACTACGGCGGACGACAGAATGGATGCGAGAGCATGGCTGATACAATCGGGCATTTCGTTGCTAGACAACAAATATTCTATGTGGACTGGGGACGTGGCTAAATCGGTAGGTGAGGCCAAGACCTTTCCCAACTGGGACAACTGGCTGATCGATATCAGTAATACAAGGAGGGGAGTTTTCTGGTACCTAGTGCTCAACAACCCGAATGACCCTCAGAAAATCGGTGATCTGCTGATCGTGTCCAGTTCTCCGCTCAATCCTTCGAACCAGGTTCCCACATTCCTCTACAAGACTGGCCAGGATGTGGTTCCACTGAAGTAGGATTCGCGAACAAGCGTAGCATGTGGGCATTTGGGGGGGATAAGGACGGGCACGATGAGCCGGGGTGCTTCGACCCGATATTCCTGCGCTGGATACAGGACAGCATTGCCGGGCGAACGCCGCAGATTGACCGCATCGGCATCTCATACATGTATCTCGGCGCCTGGCAATCGGCGAAAGGCTCCGGCCATGAGTCCCACGTTGGCCCACACCTGATGATTGTCAGCCCCCATCAAGACGATTTTCAGGGATTGAATCCTGCCCCATCGAACGGAATGCCCTACGTGATGCATTTGCCCAATCGGACAGACCTATACCTGGTTATGCCAATTCGGCACTGGGATGAATGACGGGCTTCGCACGGCAGATATTCCGTGGTGGCAAGACGGGGCTGAACGGTGGCGTGGTTTGCGGTTTCCGGACGCGATCGCAAGCGCGCAAAAACCGCAGCCCCCCCGCTGGGCGACGGATGCGGCCAAAATGCCCCTTACATCCGATGGGAACCTTCGGGATTCGTCTCCCCGGCCGTCCGCCCAAGACGCAGCGGTTCTCTCATTCATTCAAAACCAATCGACCCATGCCGCGCTTGACAAGCGCAGCAACCCATAATTAGCTTATGCCTATGGACGGTATGCCTAAACGCGGAATGCCTTCGGGCGCGCTTCCCATGCTTATTTTGCGCGTGCTTCAATCCGGCTCATTGCACGGCTATGCATTGGCGCAGCGGATTCATGTGCTCTCCAGCGAAGTACTGGCGGTGGAAGAGGGACTGCTCTACCCCACGTTGCAAAAAATGCTTGTCAAGGGCTGGGTGACGGCCGAATGGGGCATCTCGGAGACCAACCGCAAGGTACGCTTCTATCGCCTTACGCCTGAAGGACGCAAGTACCTGAAGGCCGAGCTATCAGAATACGATCGCGTGACGCAAGCTATCCAAGCAGTATTGCGCACCGCGTAACAAATTCAACGACGCAGGAGACCTGCCATGGGTGAGTTCTTCCGACGCATTCGCTACCTTATAAACCGTCGTCGTTTTGAGGCGGAACTAGAAAGCGACATGGAGTTTCATCGTGAGATGGCGGCGCGGGCGGGACGTAGCAACTTCGGCAACACGTTGCGTATGCGCGAACAGTCGCGCGAAGCGTGGGGATGGACTTGGCTCGACCGACTGGTGCAAGACGTGCGCCATGCGGCGAGGAGGCTGGCGCGCTCGCCGGGGTTCACGCTGACCGCGGTGCTGACACTGGCCTTTGGCATTGGAGCGACGACGGCGATCTTTTCGATTGTGGAAGGCGTGCTGCTTAGCCCGCTGCCGTTTGCCGATCCGGGCAGGCTGGTGGCCCTTGGCGACACAACCGAAGGTTCCCTGTGGGGCGGAGATCCTCTGGTTACGGGGCCCGAGATTCCGGCTTATGAGCGCAGCACCCACGGGTTTTCGAGCCTGGGCGGGT
>Ga0302325_10033859_pt1 | contig 10459 bp, 1 predicted proteins | sample Palsa_T0_2_FD_201948 | JGI IMG/M metagenome (GOLD analysis project Ga0302325, IMG submission 201948) | Peat permafrost microbial communities from Stordalen Mire near Abisko, Sweden - Palsa_T0_2 | ecosystem: Environmental > Terrestrial > Soil > Palsa > Peat permafrost | place: Sweden: Abisko...
CGAATAGACGCTAGTCTTAGTTTATTTTAAACAAGATAAGGATAATATAAAATCGCAACTTAGCATAGCATAACAAAGTTACTTAAAAACTTTAAACTATTGCTCGAAGTATAATTACACTTTGCTAATTATGCTATTAATATTTAGCTTAACTTTAAGTTTAAGAAACGTAATCACAGCAATATAAACGGGCGACCGCTTAATTCGCGACGATGCTACTACTTTTTTACAAGATCATTTATCTTACTAAAAAAGTATATAATACACGTCAACTCTTCTAGTACTTTTACGCGATAAGTTAGCTATTAATCATTTTATAAAGATATTATAGTACTTTGCTATTCTTAATAAGCGATTAAGCTTAAATCGCGTACATATCTTACTTAACCGGGTTTTATAATACTAGTTTTACTTTCACACTATACAAGATATAAAGCAAAATTTAATAAGGTAATCGGGAAAGAAACGCAGCGTTAAAAATGCTAAATATGCTATAAACTATCTCCTTAAACAATTATATATTAATAATTAGGATTTAGCTAGCAAAGCTAAACGAGTATAACGAAGAATTCGTTTGCACAAATAAAATTACGCCAAAAAGAGGCTTTTAGCGCTATTTAGCTTAATAGGGTTTAGCATTTACCTCCTTATTAATGCCGATGCTATAAGCACTATAAAGGTATTTCTTATCCAAATAAACGTTATCGGCTAATAGCTTAATAAATGTCATTTAAATACTACAAATGCTACATTTAATGCATTTATTTGCTATATTCTTAATACATTTCTAGACATATTAAAGCTTTGTAAGAGGCTAGATATAGTAGTATAGCAAATAGTTAAAAACGAGCTAGTAGAGGCTATAAGATTAAACATAGAAAGCGTTGTTTTAGAAATCGAGACATTTATAAAAAATTGCAAGAGTATAATAGCTCTAGTAAGTTTTACCCTAGTTAACTTGTTAATAGATTATGCTAATCACCTTAACCTTTTTTTAGAGACGAGATCCCTTATTAGGCCCGACGTGTTTTTGTAAGGGGGTAAAAGGGCATTATCCGGAAAAGGAAATATGCAAAGGCTAGTTAGCAAACGTTACAAGTTATTACTTTAACTTTAAAGCCCGGGAAAATAAACACTTTTAAACGCTTATATAATGTCCCGTATACTTGTGCTATAATACATATCTTAATATAAAATATTGCAAGACAAACTTGATAGTAAAAAGAGTTAATTTATTCTTATTTTAAAGAGTACATGTGTTTCTAAGTATATAAGTAAATTTTATAAAAATGATTATATTTAAATAATTATTTATAGATTTCTAAGTAAAATAGTACACAAACTATAAAGCAAATATAAGACTCCTACAAGTTATAGCATTCAAGAAACTAAGGGATCCTTTTAAAGAGGCTTATTAAGAGATGCTTTAGTAGTCTTAGACGACCTCGATTTCTATAACTCGAAAGTGTAATTTACTTAAAAACATCTCAAATTGTTTTCTCAAGTTAGCCTCGATGCCTTTCCATTTTTGCTAAAGAAACTATAGCTTATATGTCCTTATAAGAAGCATATCATCTTTTAGCTTAATAAACTTAATATTCCTTCTATTTAAGCGATTATAAAACAAATATGCACGCGGTTTAACAGCAAGCATTATTTCTTTAAAGTTTCCTTTAAAGTAAAGTATTATATAACAAAGTTTATTAATTATATGTAAGCTAAGATAATACTTTATAGCTAAAGAATGAATTTTCTTTATATTAAGGAAGCTTCTAGCAAAGTTTAAGTATAAAAGTCCTTTTTAGAAGTAAGGTGTTATAAAATAGATTATATCGAGAGTCGAATCGAAGTAAATTAAATGTGATCTTTATATTTTGCTTTCGCTATCTTAAGATTAGTCGTTATTTGTATCGTCGCATTCGAATTTAAAGTTATATTCGAATATATCATTTATAAAGACAAATTAGGATAAAGGCTTATAAAAATTAAGAGCTTTATATCGAGAACTTTTATAGACGTGAAGCATTATAAGGGGATAAGCATCCCTAAAAACAAATAAACCTTTTTCGTCGTCTTGCCCCTTAATATAAGCTACCCGAATAACATAGGGGCTTAAGAAAGAGTATTGCTAGATCATGTTTTAGAGTTTAGCAAAGAAGTTTAGAAATATATAGAATATATAAGGCATTTCCCTTTAAAGCAAGCCTTTATACTAAGTTGTTAGATTAAGATAAGGGCCTTTTTTAATTTACTATTACCTTTTCCGAATAAGGCAAGTGTCTTTAATACTTATATCGACAAGAATAAAGTAGCTAATAAGGATAAAGGACAAATATTAATAAAAGTCGAGCTCGAGGAGAGCTTATCTTAAGTAAGTCTACTAAGTATAATCGAGAACCAATTATTATAAGGACAAAATAGCAAATAAACTAGATAATATATATAGCCTAGTATTGTGTCGCTATAGCCCCTAAGGAGTCTAGAAGCGGAGCCTAAATCGGATCTAAGTAAGAGGATTAAAACTAATCTTATCCTTTAAGCATAATTAATTAAAGAGTCAAAATCGGTCTTTAGCTTGAAATAGCACTATTCAAAAATATTAAAGGATGCAATACGCTTAATTAATTACTTAGCAATTATAAGCGCCCTAAATCGTAAATGCATAGTCGACTCTCACACTTAAACGAGAACTTTGCTAAGATCCTTTAATAAAAATAAAGAAGAATATACTCCTTATATGACCCAATTAAAAGAAGCAAATAAAGCACTATTGTGGGACAACTTCTAAGCTAGACTCTTCTTATAGCTTACACTAGCTAGATATGTCGTATTTCTTAGGGCATTTACTTCTCTTAAAACTTTAAAGACGCTTATAAGTAGCAATGCTAAACGGGTTATTTAACATGCAATTAAGCGGCTACTAATATTCATTATAGCAGCGACCTGTTATAGAATTAGAACTCTTAAAACGGGGTAGCTATAGTAGATTTAGTAGCAAAATGCCGTTTAGTTAGTTTAATATATATTTTTATAAGTTTCTTCTAATTTTATTAATTAATTTAAGCTAACTAAATAACTAAAGACTTAGGCTATTCTACTCACTTGTCGGCCTTATCACTACCCTTGTTAACGTTTATATTACTCAAGGTGGCCACTAGTCTAACACTACTAAGATAACAATAATTATTATTAGTATATATACAAGGAATATATCCTTGCTATATCTAATATATAATTACTAGATCTTAGAGATAAAGACAGCACTTGACAAAGCGTTAGCTAAGCCCGGTTATGCATAAGCGCTTTTGTATAAGGGAAGGTACTTAGAGAAGTTATAAGAAGAGATTTTATACTAGATAAAATTAGATTAAAGCCTTTCCTTTTTTTATAGACTCTAATAAAGAGGGAGATTTCTATATATTGTATAAGTATAATGTGCTTAGCGTATTCAATTTTATATATTAAACTAAAGGTTATAACTCGCAACTTAAATTCAAATTTACACTATTTGCTACAAGTTCTTATTTTTAATTAAAGTTTAACTAACTCCCCTCAAATAAGCAACATTTAACTTTAAGTGCCTAATACTAGAATTATCTATAGCATACTTATAATAAACCTCCAATTTTCTCGTCTCGTCTATACCCGCTCTCACTATCCGTGATAAAAAAGGGCTAAGGGCTTATAAGGAGTGTTGCTACACTTAATGACAAGTTAAGCATTTTATGCAGCCTTGCACGTTTAACTTGGTAAGGTTTAGTTATTTAAGTTAGCAATTTCTTAATATTTTACTAGTATTTACTAGATATAAGAAACTAGTAAGAAACGCACTTTAGTTTATGCCAATTCTTTATCTTATACGTCCTTATATATATCGGACTTAGAGATCCGGGACTATTTATTCTAAGCGCTATTAGGACTATCCCTTAACTCGATTGCCCGTATAAGATAAACAAATCCCTTAAGCTTATTACCGGCAACGTTATTATTGTCTATTTATCAATTAGAGGACTTACGCCGCTCTCTAGCTTCGTTCTTAGCTGCTTATATGCACTTTAAGCGTTAAACACCCCATTTCTACCGAGATTATTAATATCTCTAGTTACAAAGTTTGCGTTTTATATGTTAAGATACTTCGCTTTACTTATTCCGGGAGTTAATAAAACATAGCTACTTTGCCTTACTTATAAGGGAACTTTAGAATTTCGCAAAATTTCTCTTATTGCTTTCCGCTGCTTGCATATATATATTAATAACCTTACTAGACTAAATATAGCAAGAATCCCGATTGCAATTCCTACTATTCCTCTAATAAATAAATCTTTCTTTAAAGATGAGTTAATAGCAAGGGAAGACAATAAAGTAGTGCCTTAAGTCGGATTTATAATTTCTTTAAGAAAGTATTTACTTGGGCTAAATTCTTTAGTAGCGTTTTAAGAGTAGTTAAATTAAGCTAAGAAAGTCTAAGTATCGTTTTAAAGTTAATTAATTTAGAAATTAAGAAGGAGGTAAAAGCAAGCACTTATAAGGTTAATAACTCCTATTATACTGTCGAAACATGCTCCCGGAGCAGAATAATAGAAGAATATAGGCTTAGTATTATTAATTAGCAATTAAAAGATAGGAGGCTTTAAAATTAAATTAGTTTATTATTAATAAAAGATTAAGTATACGCTATCTTACATTTAAAAGAACTAGTGCTACTAGTTAGAATTTACTCTAAAATTTAACCTTATTCGGTCTTATATCTTTATATAAAATGCATAGTTGTGCGAATGCTGCTCTTGCAACTAAATAATTTTAAGGATAAAATCAATATTTTGCATTTTAATTAGCCTTTCCGATTTTACTATCTTAAAATTAGTAGTTTATCTTACCGATAATATTGCCGGCATTTGCATTTAACTAATTTAAAGTAAAATTATACCCTTCTTATATAAGATAAAGCTAATTAGCATTTTAACATTGTAAAATAGTTATTTTAAGGATAAATTAGAAATTACTTATAGCGCTAACGGCAATAGTATATATCGTAGTAGCTATAGTCAAAGTGGTAGTGCCTAGTAAAGACGAGCTTTGTAAGAAGGCTAAACTAAGCATAGCTATCGCTAAGACCCCAAATTTCAAATTTATTATAAGCTTAAAGGCCTTAAAATCGTGAAGTTAAAGAAACTTGACACTAGAAAGTAAAGTGGATATCGGCTAAGAGGATAATGCTAAGAAGCTTTTAGTTAGTCCTTTCTCAATAAGCACTTCTAACTTAAAAGAATTTTCGTTATAGCTATTATATTAGTGCTTTTTATTTAATTGAACTCTTTTCTATATTATTCTTATTATAAATCACGTGCACGCTTGCTAATCTTATAATATAAAACTCTAAATTCTTACGCGGCACTTTAAACTAGTAAGGGCCTATTCTTAAGTAATCCTCTTACTTGCATTTTTCTCCTTGCATTTAAGCCCTAGTTTTGCACCCCGGTTTTGCACCCTAGTATTGCATCCTAGTTTTGCACCCTAGTTTTGCATCCTAGTTTTGCATATCTATTTGCAACTAAGAGCTAAAACGAGCCTTTAACGCTAAAAGGTGTAATAATCTTATTTTAATTCTTACTTGCCTCTTTAATTAGCTCTAGTAAAGCTTACGCGTGCAAATTTAATACTATAAAGAACATTTGTTGCTCTAGTTTCTAGGATTTTAATTAATAACAATTTAGAGGCAAACTTTTAATTAGCATATACGAATAAAATGCCCTTACTAATTCTAGAAATTTTATAGTCGGAAGTAATTGCAAAAGCAGTTGCAATAGCGATAGCAAAAAAGGAAGCTTTAACGGCTGCTTATCCTCTTTTATATAATTTAACAAATAAACCCTACTAACAAGCAAACCCTTCTTTACTTTGCTTAAAAATAGAAGCAAAGATTTATGTCTTTTGTTTTAAATGCAATCCTTAGCACGCTTTAACAAAGAAATATTAGCAAGGGAGGATTATAGGCATAAGACTTTACAAGTCTCTTAATGCTCTTCGTGCTAGGATCAAGTATATACTATTTAAGAGCTAAGCACTATTAATAAGTCTATTAACTGTTTATACCGAGTATTATGCAAAGATAAAGGTATATTATAAAGTTAATTAAGTTAATCGGATCTTCGGTTTTTAAGACAAGCATAAGACGCTTAAAGAAATAGTCTTAAGGGTTTTATATAAAAAGATCGGGGAGATCGTTTCTAGCAAAGTAATTGTCATAAAAGGGGTGCTCTTAAACGCGGGCACTATTAACACGTTTAATGCAAACGGCAAATAGAGGAAGTAATATCTTTAAAACTAGTAAAGGTTAACTTTAGAAAATTAATATTTAGACTAAATAATAGATCGGCTTAGTCTTTTAAATGCCTAAAAATTACTTCTTATTACATTAATAGCACAACTACAAATAATATATTTTAAAATGCAGCCAAATTTATTGTTTATATAGTTATTAAATATTAAGTATATATATGTTTGTGCTATATTTGCTATTTAAGACTATAGCTAACACATCTCCGGCTAACCGTCGACGCCACCTTAAATTATAACCGTTTGTGACTAAAAGGTGATATTAGTATAAGCCGAAGTTGCTAAAAATAGTAACGTTAAGCTAAAACTAGATCTTAGCTTGCTAGAATATAAGTAAGTTGCTATAGCATAAGTGCAAACGGTTTTATCTTTTAAGTTCTTTTAGTATATAAATATTATAAGCTTTAACTCCCAAGTTTTATATATATTAATAACTCTTTAACAAAGAATTCTTCCTAATTATGCTCGATACTGTGCAATATCTTCCCTTTATACTTGACTATAGCCACATCTATACATTATTCCAAAACTTAACTGCAAAATACTTAATACTTAAGATAGCTATAAAGTATAAACGGAATATTAAAATAATCATCCTTTACCGTCTTAATATACGTCTTATTATCGGTATAATATCCGCCACTTGAAGGTCTAATATAAGGACTAAAATAAGTTAATAGCCTAGTCTTAAAAGTTAAAAATTAATATATTAGTATATAGATAGCTTAAATAGCACTATATTTTAATATACTATTTTGCATAATAAAGTATTTCTACTTAACTTATACGCCCCGCTAAATTGCACCTCTTAAGTGAGATATTAATAGCATTCCCTTATATTGCTATATTATATATTTATACTATTATAATAAATTATTGCTATTTCACAAATATTGCTTGCTAATGCTTTTGTAAGGATTTTAATTACTTAAGTAGCCGAAGTAACGTTAAATAAAGGGACACTAATAGACTTAGATAAATGTTAAGATATAAAGTTAAGAGAATACCTTAAAGCAATTAAATAATTAACCGTTTATTACTAATATTTAAAGCTCTTATTATATTAAGTAACTTGCTTAGCTTTATTCCAAGTATTTTAGCTATCAATTTCGATAAGTATAATAAGACCGAGGCTAGTAAAATTAAACATGAATCGAGTAGTAGCTAAGGTAATATATTTATTAGTAGCAAAATGCAAAATTTTATATAAAATCGGAATTCCTAATAAGCTAACAAAATTAGGATTTGCTATAAGGTTTGCAAATAGCTTAAAGAGATACTCTATGTTAAGTTCTCGACTGTCGAATGTCCTTATAATATTAATTTGTCCTTATATGTCTTTTGCAAGTAATGTTAAGTTAATAGACTTAGCTTAAGTAATGTTTGCTAAGTAAATAAAATTATTTAAGAAATTAACTTAGAGGTTATAAAGTTTGTCAAATGTGTAAGACAGCTAGTTAATAGGGCTAAACGAGGGTATTAAGGATATTAGTTGCTTAGCAGTTCCTATAAAGACATTAGTAAGGCTACTAAGCCAAAGAAAAGGGGCTTAAATAATAACTATTTTTAAAACAAATGCTACTAATTGGAAATTAGATAATAAGGCACCCGGAGTAAAAGAAGGAATTTTGCAAGAGCTTTAAATATAAATTTAGTGCAATAAATAAGGAGCAGCCTCGGTACCTCGATTAGCGGGGTCTTAGCAAGCCTCTTTAAGCTATTTGCCGACAAATTTACCAAGTATGCAAATTAACAAATATATCAACTAATTTGCTAATGCCTTATCTTATTTAATCACTAATTATACTACCCTATTATTTTAGCCTTTATATAAGCTAGTCTACACCTTGTCTTTAAATTTATGCTTTACATCCTTGCTTTATATCCTTGCTTTGCATCCTTGCTTTGCATCCTTGCATCCTCTCTTTACTTATATTATAAAATCAATTATGCCGGCTAGAATTTTAACTCGAATAAACTAACTTTCTCGTCTAAGTACCTATATACTAGTCCTTATAGTTGATCGCGTTAGCTATTAGTCCTTAATACTAAAAATTAATTAGTAATGCAATTATTTAGTTATGCAAGAACTCTTACTTATAATTAACATATCCTCGCGTTTTGCTATCTCCTCTTTCTTTTCTTTCTCTTAAGTTTCCTTCTCTTATTGCACCCTTTTAATATACTTTCTTGCAGCCTCGTCTTTAAGAATTTGATCTAGATTCGCTATACTTATATATATTATAGCCCGGTTACTAAAGCTAAATAGCTCCTTATCCGATAGTCTATATTCGATATAAATCGAGATAGTTAAAATTTAAATTAAGTTAAAAACTAAATAATAAGACTTAATTGTAAGATTACTTACATAGCTATTATTTAAAGTATTATCTTTTAACGCGTTATTAAGTAGAACTACTATTAAAAGTAAAATGTCTATTAGTTATCTATTAGCTATTAAGATGCAAGATTCGACTTAGTTTTAGCTTACTAATAGTTTTTAACTATTAAACTAAATAAATTCGACGAGTATAAGTCTTATAAGTATTATACTTATATATTAATTATTTTAGATAAAAAAGCTAAGTAGCAATGCTAAACTTACTTGCAACTATAAGAATAGTCTTATATTTGTTAACTAATACTTTAGCTCTATATAAGCCGGTAAATAAAGCTAGATAAGATAAAGACACTTTGCTTATATCCTTCTCGCTAAAGGACTTACACACGTTGTCTATAGTTCTAGTGTAGTTTAAAAGCTTTTAAGTGAAGCTATTGCGTGATTATATAAAGAGGTCTAAGTACTCTTGCTCTTCTTCGGACTACGATATTACGATAAAGGGATAGACTTGCAAGAAGGACTAACGGCTAATTGCAGGGTTTTATAGCTATAACCTTATATATTGCTTATTAACCTTTAACTTTCGAGATAATTTCAAGCGTATTAGAATAATGTTATAAGTAAAGCAAATAGAGGCTTAAGTGAAACTGCGTCTAAAAGCCGAGTTTCGATATATTATATTTAGATATTAAAGGATAAATATTATAGCGTATATTCTTGCTAAAATATATATAAGTAGCAAAGGAAATAGCGGTTATAATGCTAAGTGCTACTATATAGCAAAGGCTATAAGGATTGCTAATCCCTAATATATGCGGAGAAAGATCTTATAAAAAGACTTTCGAAATAGGAGATGTGAATTTTTTTGGAATAAAGAATAAGATGCGACAATAAAAACGCTTAAAGATAACCCTCTTTATACCCTATTAAATAAATATATACCTAAAAATGCCAAGTTACTTATAATAAGCCCTTACCGGTTGCTTATTATATATAAAAGGAAAGAAGTTCGGGTAGCAATAATTGTAAAAATATAAGTTAATAAGAGGATAGACGACATTAACGCCATTAATCGGTAAAGCCGTTGCAACGCGCTAAGTAAAATGCCGAGGAGATTTACAAGAAAGTTTAGATAAGGCCCCGCAAAGAGCAAGATTAAGTTAATTAGCGAAAGATTTGCAACTTTAAGACTTACTTGCCCGATAAACTCTAGCTTAAAAGTAATAACGCAATAACTATTTAATATAATATAAGTTGCTTGCAAAACAATGTCGGCTCGAGTCTATAGCCCTAAGTAGCGATAACAGTCGAGGAGCTACAAATAAACAAAGTGCTTAAATACTTAAATTAAAAGATATGCAAGGACTTTGCATATGCGATAGCGTAAATTTTAGAGAATAAGTAAAATAAAGAAGCCGCTTATAGCGATGGTATAAGCTTCGGTAATCTTTATAGTAATCTTTATAAGAGGCTAAATGTAGTTTATATACTTAAAACGACAAAAAGGGGAAGTAAAATGAAGAAAGAAAGCTTAATTAGAATATAAAAGAGAGAAAAGAATATATAAGAAGTCACTAAAGATAATGGTATAAGATCCGAAAGGAACCCCCTTAAGATTACAATTAGCTCTTAAACTAAAATAAATAAGCACGTGAGAAGAGGCTACTAGGCTAGGGCCTATGTGACTAGGAAGTATATAAGAGCTAGAAATGGTCTTTAAGAAGAACTAGGCGTTAGGAAATTTAACTTTACAAGTTTTGCTAAAGTCTAAAATAGTATTAC
>Ga0302325_10033860_pt1 | contig 10459 bp, 8 predicted proteins | sample Palsa_T0_2_FD_201948 | JGI IMG/M metagenome (GOLD analysis project Ga0302325, IMG submission 201948) | Peat permafrost microbial communities from Stordalen Mire near Abisko, Sweden - Palsa_T0_2 | ecosystem: Environmental > Terrestrial > Soil > Palsa > Peat permafrost | place: Sweden: Abisko...
GATGGCCTCCGCCGTGGTGGATTTGATCGGGTCGGCCACGGCGAGGATTCCAGCCGGCTTGCCATCGATGGCGACGAACATCGCGGTCTTGCCCTCTTCTTGAAGTCTCGTGGCTGAGGCTTCGAGAGGTTCAAGGCCCGTGATCTTTTCGTTCCGCAGGAAATCCGGTTTGCCGACCATGACCGCGCGCCCAGCGATGGCGCCGGCGACGCCGCCCGCTGTCACCGAGCGAAAGTCTTTCACGGCCTCGAGAACGATGCCTTGATCCTTGGCGCCCTGCACAATCGCGGCGGCCAGCGGGTGTTCGCTGTTCTGCTCTAGCGACGCAGCCAAACGCAGAAACTCCGTCGGGTCCAAACCGCCGGTGGGCAGGATATCCACCAATTTTGGTTTGCCCTCCGTGAGGGTACCCGTCTTGTCCACGACGAGCGTAGTGACTTTCTCCAACCGTTCGAGCGCCTCTGCATTTTTCACCAGCACACCTTCCTGCGCGCCGCGTCCGACGCCGACCATGATGGACATGGGAGTGGCCAAGCCAAGTGCGCATGGGCACGCGATGATGAGAACCGCGATGGCGTTGATAATTGCGCGCGCGAATGTCGGCTCCGGCCCAAGCCACATCCAGATAGCAAAGGTGAGCACGGAAACAGCCAGAACCACCGGCACGAAGATGCCCGCGACCTTGTCGGCAAGACCTTGAATGGGAGCACGGCTACGCTGGGCTTCGGCGACCATGTTCACGATCTGTCCAAGCAAGGTGTCACTCCCGACACGCTCGGCGCGCATGACGAAACTTCCGGGACCATTGACTGTTCCGCCTGTGACCTTATCGCCGACTGCCTTTTCCACCGGGAGCGGTTCGCCGGTGATCATCGACTCTTCCACGCTGGAGTGTCCCTCCACCACAGCACCATCCACGGGCACCTTGTCACCCGGAACCACGCGCAACCAGTCGCCGACTTTCACCTGGTCCAGCGGAACTTCATGATCGCCCCCCGGTGCGACCTGTCGCGCCGTAGGCGGTGCGAGATTCAGCAACGCCTTGATGGCGCTTCCCGTGCGGCTGCGGGCGCGGAGTTCGAGCACCTGGCCGAGGAGCACCAACACTACGATCACCGCGGCGGATTCAAAGTAAATGGCAATCTTGCCCTCGTGTTGCATCGTGTCTGGGAATATACCGGGCATCAGCATTGCCACAGCGCTCAAGAAGAATGCCGCTCCTACGCCGATGCCGATCAGTGTGAACATGTTTAGCTGAAACGTCATGACGGAACGCCATCCGCGAGTCAATAACGGCCAGCCTGCCCACCAGATCACGGGCGTGGCAAGCGCAAATTGGATCCAACGCGAGGCTTCACTATTCACCGATGGCAGCCTGCCCAGGGCTGGGATCAGGTGAGCCATCGCCAGGATAAACACCGGGAACGCCAGTGCGGCACCGATCCAGAAACGCCTCGCCATGTCGCGCTGCTCAGCGTTTTCCTGGTCGTCCGCGCCCGCTGTCACCGTCTTCAATTGCAGCGTCATGCCGCACTTGGGGCAATTGCCCGGATGGTCCTGCTCGACTTCCGGGTGCATGGGGCACGTATAAATGGAGTTGGCCGTGGAGGGCTCAAACTTCGCCGCCGAACGGTCGGCGTGCTTCAGTGCGGCTTCACTCGCGGATTCGTCAATAGACAATTTGACTGGCATTGACTCCTTTCAGGCCGAACCGTTCATTTCGCGGAGACTTTGTTAATCACGACGATCAGCAGGACTACCACCAGTACTCCGATCACTGTCCATATCCACATCCCTCCGCCCATCCATCCATATCCCTGGCTCATCATAAAGTCGTCTTCGTCGCGCTCTTTTCACTGTCCGTGTCGGTTTTGAGAATGCCGCGCACCGAGCGTGCAATCATCAGATCTTCGTCCGTTGGAATGACGCGAACTGTGGTCCGGCTCGCGTCCGTGGAAATCACGCCATCACTCGCCGCGTTCCGCTTTTCTTCGATTTCGATGCCGAGGAAGCCCAATCCATCGCAGATGCGGTCGCGAACGCGTGGCGCATTTTCGCCGATACCTCCGGCGAAGACGAATGTGTCCAATCCACCGAGCGCGGCGGCGAAAGAGCCGATCCACTTTTTCGCCTGATAGCAGAACAGCGCTACGGCTTCCAACGCTCGAATGTCATGAGCTTCCTGCGCGAGCAAGTCTCGCATGTCGGAACTGATCTCCGAGACACCGCGGAGCCCGGACTCGTGGTTGACCATTTTGAAAAACTGTTCCGTAGTCATCTGCTCGTTCCGCGCCAAATACGGCCCCAGGCTGGGATCCAAATCGCCAGAGCGGGTGCTCATCACCAATCCCGACGTCGGAGTGAAGCTCATGCTGGTGTCAATGCTTTTGCCATTGCGCACGGCGGCCATGCTGGCACCGTTGCCCAGATGAGCGAGGATGACGCGGCCCGTGGTTGCTGCCGGATCGCCCAAACGCGCGAGTTCCTCCATCAAGTAGGCGTAGGACAAACCGTGAAACCCATATCGCTGGACTCCCTTCGCGTCATATCGGCGAGGGACGGGAAGCAGCTTGGCTACACGAGGCATGGTGCGATGAAAGGCCGTGTCGAAACAGGCCACCTGGGGTAGTTTTGGATGGCGCTGGCGGACAGTCTCGATCAGTTCGATCTCGCTCGGCAAGTGATCCGGGTCGTACGGGCTGACGTGATGCAGTTCATCTAACAACTCCCGGGTGACGAGCAAGGGCGCGGTGTGTTGCATGCCGTGAACGACGCGATGTCCCACGGCCTGGACCGATTCGAAGTCTTTCTGTTCTTCGAGCCAATCCATCAGAAAGCTTGCTTCCGATTTGGCATCGGGAGCGAGTTTGAAGCTGTCTTGCTGATTCGTGGTCGGATCGTTGAACGTCAGGCTCGTGCCGCTCATGCCGACACGATCAATCTTTCCGTGAAGTCCTCGCTTCAGTGGTTCGCCGGTCTGATACAGCGCAAACTTGATGCTCGACGAGCCCCCATTGATCGTTAGAATGCTTGCGTTAGTCATTCTGCAATCCGAACGACGCCAATTTCGCGCACGTGGATTTGTAATCTGTGTGAAGGATGCTTCGAATTCCCAAACCTTCCGCGATCTGGACGAACATTGGGGTGTTTTCAATGTAGACAGCCTTTTCGGCAGGCACCTGGGTGATGTCCAGCGCAAGTCGAAAAATATCCGCGTCGGGCTTGCGGACGTGTACGAAGCAGGAGGAAATGAAACAATCCACGAACCCGTCCAGCTTGAACTTGCGAATCCGAAAGGCATTCAGTTCGCGCGCTTCGTTGCTGACCACGGCAATTTTCAGCCCGTACCGGATCTTGAGTTGGGCGAACATCTCGATCATCTCGGTGTAAGGTTTCGATTGCGCGAACATAAAGCTTCGAAACTGAGCCCGCGTGAACGCGCGCTTTTTGTAAAAGACTACCCGCCCTAGGTACTCTTCCAGCCTGAGCTTCCCCTCCTCGTAAGTTGCAAAGTTCAGGTTATGGCGATCCTCCATCTCGGCCCACTGCAGCTTGAAGTGTTTCGCCGCTCGTCTGCGGGCAAGGTGGTCCCACCCGTTAGTGAGCACGACCCCGCCGACATCCAGAAATATGCAGCTAATCGTCGTGTTTCTTTTCACGGATACTTTCACAATGCCCGTTGAAGCTTTCCAGCTCGAAAGTGCGAGAGTCTTGCCTTTGGTCTCAGGCATCAGGAGATAAACAAAGACCCAGGCAGCGGCAGGGAGTTTGGGTCATTGTTCTATGTCGCCCTAGCGTGCTCATTCACTCCCATCTAGCTACCCAGCCGCCTTCTTGCCGGCCAGCTTCCCGTCCATCTCTTCGTAGTCTCTGCTGAACACTCGCGTCATCTGGACGCTCTTGCGGTCCAGTATGGAGCGGACACGGCTGGGTTCTCCCAGATCACTCCAACCGAGACCGGTGGCGCGAAGCACGGCTAGTGCATTTGGCTGCGCCGATAGCACGTCCTGAGAGAAGCTGGTCGTGCTAATACCCGAGTAAAGCTCGCACAATGCCGTTCTCTCGGTTGCTGTAAACAACGATGACCGAATCGATTCAAATAATTCAACCAGACCGGGAAGCGCGCGCCGGATGAGGTTTAGAAAAGCGTGAACGCAGCCCACCATTACGAAGCTGTTCCAAAGACAACCGCGTTCCATCAAGGACGAAGCAACCGAACCGCAAGGTTTTTCCCAGAAGCGACTGACGCGGCAAACGGAGCCCGGAACAGGGTCGCCCAGTGGGCTTCCGGGCTCGATCCAACCGTACTCCATCTCCGGAGTCTCGGGCGGAATGCCCAGCAGGACGACCATCTCGGGCTGCGACGCGGCTGCGGCATAAGCCGAATCGATATGGCGCGTAAAAGCCGCATCGTCGGAAAAATGATGGTCCGAGGGAAAGAAGGCCACGATACCCTTCGGGTCCATTTCCCGGAGTCGTAGAAGACTGTAAAGAATCGCGGGCGCCGTACCCTGGTTGGAAGGTTGGATCAACAACCTTGAGGACGGAAACCCAGCAACTGCATCGGCGTAGAACGGCTCATGTTTTCTCGTCAACACCAGCAAAGTCCGCCACGCCGGAACCAGTCGGGACACTCGGCGTTGGGTCTGTTGCAACAGCGTTTCATCGCCCATTACGGCGCAAAACTGCTTGGGCCGATCGTCGCCGGCGATGGTTCGAGTAAGCGGGAGCAACCGCTTTCCGTCGCCCCCGGCCAGAATTAGCCCCCAGCGGTGGCTGCTCGAATCGCTTCTATCGAATTTCATTCGGCCTGACTCTTGATTCGCACTCCACGCTCCTGTCATTTGCATCCGGCGCCTGCCTCTACGCTCGCGGTTCCGCGGAATCCCTATCGTGGGGAATGGCGCAATGAATCGTGCCGAAAACGCCAGCGCCATGCTTGAATTTATCGTGATGAAGGTCAAAACGCCGTCAAAAATGAAGTTCGATTGAGAACTCTGGGTGTTGCTTGAATCCTAGGCTCCGTTTTGACGGCGTTTTGACATCTCGGGCCTCATACTTAGTTTGGATTGCAAGCAGCGGCGAGACGTAAACGCTCAAATGGCCGCTTGGCTACGGCGGGAAGTAGAACGGAGCTGTGGAACCATGATCGAGAAACCGCCACATATCGAGCCCGCAATGCCGCTTGCGGGCGAAAAGCCTAGCACCAACGGAAGTCACCAGTTCATCCGAGCAGAGCGCCCAAAGGTGGGCCGCCCCATGAGGCGGGCGATTGCCGGAGCGATCGCGGTCGTCGCCGTTATGGCCACCTGCGCGTTCTTCGCAAGCTGGGTACAAAAATGGCTTTGGATGCGGGAGGTCGGCTATACCGGTATCTTCTGGACACTCTTCTCTTTGCGGTGGGAGCTGTCTTGCGCGGCTTTCCTTGTCGTGTCTCTGTACATCTGGATTAATCTTCGCCTTGCCGCGAAAAACGGCGGCGCTTTCCGTGTGGGCGGTTTGACAAACGAGTCCGCCTTTGCCACCAAACTTGGCCTCCAGATCTCCCCAACGGTTTTGAGACTGGCCGTTGGCACCGTGGCTGCTCTCGGCGCGCTGTTCGCTGCGACCATCTTCAATGCGCAATGGGATACGTATCTTCGCTTTCGTTACGGCGGCCCCTTTGGCCTAACCGACCCCCTCTTCCGAGTCGATACCGGGTTCTACGTGTTCCGTCTGCCTTTTTATGAGCTCTTGCAGAACACCTTGACCTCCTTGACGTTGATCACGCTCCTTGCCGTCGTGGTCGTCTACGCATACTTCGGGTTACTGCGCTCGAGCCGCGGCAGACCGATAGAAGCTTGGAGCGCGAAGGCCGTTCCACATTTGTCTACCCTGCTCTTCGTCCTGGTCACCAGTTGGGGATGGGGATTTTACCTGGATCATTACCAGCTTCTCTACTCCACTCAAGGAGTAGTCTACGGCGCCGGTTATACTGCGGATCATGTGACCAGGAACGCCTACTGGATCATGACAGTCGCAGCAGGGGGGCTATGCGCGCTGTTGGTGCTCAATATCTTTCGGCCGCGATTCAGAACGATAGCGATTGGAACAGGAATTTACTTTGGCTTGTACTTCATCGCCGTCTGGCTGGCGCCGGCCCTCTTTCAGAGATTCCTGGTGCAGCCGAACGAACTGGCCCGCGAGACTCCGTATCTCAAGAACAACATAGAATTCACTCGTAAGGCTTACAGTCTGGACACGATCCAGGAAACATCCTACCCGGCGCTGGCTGACCTGACCCCCGAGATCATTGCCAGAAATCAAGACACGATCCAGAATATCCGTCTTTGGGACTGGCGCCCTTTGCTTCAGATGTACCAACAGGCTCAGGAAATACGGCTCTATTATCAGTTTTACCAAGCGGATGTGGACCGCTACCATCTGCCGGATGGCTATCACCAAGTGATGCTTTCGGCCCGCGAGCTCTCGGCGGATCTTCCCGAGAAGGCCCAAACCTGGGTTAACCAGAAGTTACAGTTCACTCACGGGTATGGCTTGGCCATGAGCTTCGTCTCGAAGACAATCGGGGGCGGCTTTCCAGAGTACGTTGTTGAGAATATTCCGCCCGAATCGACTTACGGCCTAAACATAAAACAGCCTGCAATTTACTACGGCGAGTCGATGCCCGGATATCGGATTGTTGCTACGGGCGTTAAAGAGCTGGATTACCCCAAGGGAAATCAAAATGTTTACACGAGCTACGAAGGAACAGGAGGCATCCCCCTCGACAGCTTGTGGAAGCGGCTCTTGTTCGCCTGGACTCAGGCCGATATCAATATCCTATTTACGTCCTATCTTCAGCCACAAAGCAGGATTCAGATCTGGAGGAACGTTCAGGAGCGCGTGAAGCAAATCGCTCCGTTCTTGCGACTCGACCAGGATCCCTACGCCGTGGTAAGCGAGGGCAAACAATACTGGATCCAGGATGCCTATACCGTCTCAGATCACTTTCCCTACTCTAATCCCCACCCTGCCGATTTCGAGCAAGGGCTGAACTACATTCGAAACTCCGTAAAGGTCGTTGTAGATATGTACGACGGGACCGTTCGGTTCTACGTAATGGATCCGAACGACCCCGTCCTGTCGGCCTACCGGCGAGCGTTCCCGGCCGTCTTCATGGAGCTGAATCAGCTTTCAGCGGATCTGAAAGCGCATCTGCGGTACCCGGAAGATCTCTTCTCGATCCAAGCCGACCAGTACAGAACATTCCACATGACGGTTCCGCAGGTGTTCTATAACCGCGAGGACCTCTGGGTGCTCCCCCAGGAGAACTATGCGGGCAAGGTAGCGCCGATGAAGCCCTACTACATCCTGATGAAGCTCCCCGGAAGCGACAAGCTCGAGTACATGATGATGACTCCTTTCACGCCTCAGAAGCGAAACAACATGATCTCCTGGATGGCCGCCAAAAGTGATTCCCCCGATTACGGGAAGATGCTCTTTTACCAGCTTCCCAAGGAGAAGCTGATATACGGCCCCATGCAAATCGAGGCGATGATCGATCAGAATACCACGATCGCCCAACAACTGACCCTCTGGGATCAAAAAGGGTCAAGAGTCATTCGCGGAAACCTGATCGCGGTACCGATCGAGAACTCCTTTATGTATGTGGTGCCGGTGTACCTGACGGCGGAAGGCACAGACTTCCCTCAACTCAAGAGGGTAATCGTAATTTCAGGGGACAAGGTCGCGATGGAGCCGACCCTCGATGAGGCGATCCAAGCCGTCTTCGGGACGCAGCAGCCTCAGAATCCCGTGCAAGCGCCCGGCCGGCAGCCGGAATTGGGCCAAGCGCGAGCGCAGTTCGATGATGCCCAGAAAGCAATGCAGCAGGGGAATTGGGGAGACTTTGGCAAGTCGATGGACGCGCTCAAGCGGCTGCTGAGCGGACCGGCACCGGCGGTTCAACGGTAAGGGGACTTAACGCGGCGCGCGGTGAGGCGGAGCTGCCGCCGGAGAGCGGCACAGGGAGACGGTTAAAGGGAATGCATTTCTATGTCAAAACACCATAATTCGAAAACGGAACCGGTTGCTAATGGGGCCGCCATCGCCGCGGTCGCAGACGGCATTCATGAACAGGGTCAGACGCCCTTCGCCGAGGAGAACGGCCGAGCTGTTGAAACCGCCCGGCTGGCCTATGCGTATTGGGAAGCTCGCGGCTGCGGACACGGTTCAGCGGAGGCGGACTGGGTCCGAGCTGAGCAGGAGATCAAGGCCCTGCGGCTGTGACTGGTCGCAATGAGGTGCTAGCAATGCCACTTCCGGCGACGAAAATCGATGGCGTAGGTCAATCAAGAGGGTTAGTCAGTGACTCGTACACAACAAGTGGTGCAGGCTGGATGAAGAAAAGTCGGCAGAACATCGATATCGAGAGCGACAAGGTGCTGGAGGAAATCTGGCACACCGTGGACCGCGAACTCCCCACGGTCACTTTCCGACGTCGCTACAGCGTATTCAGCAACGTTTGCGAAGCGTTGATCCGCATGAGGGCCGATGCATTCGGGGCCTGTCTGTGCTGCCGGAAACCGATCGGACTGAAACGACAGTGGAAGGCACCGTGGACTCCTTTGTGCATTCGATGCCAAAGCGCAGCCGACCGCAATGATGGAGAGATTCTCAGAAGGCGTTCGCAGGGTTGACGCCCGATCTCAAACGGAAATGCAACAAGAATAGACCAGAGGAAAAAGGAAAACACTTATGTCTGAAATGAATTCGGTGATAGCTATTTATGGAACCCACGCCCAAGCAGAGGAAGCGGTGAAGGAACTGCAGAGGTCGCGGTTTGATATGAAGATGATGTCGATCGTTGGTAAGGATTATCATACCGACGAGCAGGTCGTCGGATACTACAACACCGGTGACCGCATGAAATACTGGGGCAAAATGGGCGCCTTCTGGGGTGGTATGTGGGGATGGCTGTTCGGAGCCGCGTTCTTTATGATTCCAGGCCTCGGGCCCATATTGGTCGCCGGTCCCTTGGTCGCCTGGATCGTCGGGGCGCTCGAAGGCGCTGTTTTGGTGGGCGGTTTGAGCGCTTTGGGCGCAGGCTTGTACAGCATAGGCATCCCCAAGGACAGCGTCGTTAAATACGAGACCGCACTTAAGTCCGACAAGTTCCTCCTGATGGCTCATGGCACAGCGGACGAAGTGGCCAAGGCCAGGGACATCATGCAGACGACGCATCCTGTGGAGGTAACAGTACACGCGGCGAAAAGCGAGCAACTCACTGGTGTCAGCGGCAGATAGGTTTGCTAGCGGTGGCTGAAAAACTGGGATGTAAGCGGAGTTGCGGTTCCTATGCCGGCGCGTAGCCTGCTGGAGACATTTGCTGGGTACTCGGCTCACCCTTGAAATCGCCGGGCCGCCACTGAAAGCGTCCTTCGCGCCCGCCCTGGATACGACTGGCGCGGAAGCGGAGCTTTATACGAGCGCTTTGGAGGGAGGAATGAGCAATGAGCGCACTAACCGTGACAACTCTCAATCCGGTGCAACTGGATCAACTATCGATCAACGCACTCCGCTTCCTGTCTGTTGACGCGGTGCAAAAGGCCAACAGCGGCCATCCCGGGCTCCCCTTGGGCGCTGCCGCCATGGCCTATACCTTGTGGACGCGGTTTCTCCGGCATAATCCGATCAATCCGAACTGGTCCAACCGGGACCGGTTCGTCCTGTCGGCGGGCCATGGTTCGGCGTTGCTCTACAGTCTCTTACACGTCACCGGCTATGATCTGCCCCTGGATCAAATCAAGCAGTTTCGCCAATGGGGCAGCATTACGCCAGGTCACCCGGAACGCGGCCTGACTCCTGGCGTAGAAACCACCACTGGCCCGCTCGGCCAGGGATTCGGCAACGGTGTGGGCATGGCGATTTCCGAAGCGCATCTGGCGGCGCGTTACAACCGGCCGGGGTTTGAGATCGTCGATCATTTTACCTACGGGTTGGTCAGCGACGGAGACCTGATGGAGGGCGTGTCGTCCGAAGCAGCTTCGCTCGCCGGGCAGTTGGAGCTCGGCAAGCTGATTTATCTCTTCGACAATAACCATGTGACGCTCTCCGCCGGTACGAACATTTCCTGTAACGAGGACCACGCGAAGCGCTTCGAGGCGTATGGCTGGCATGCCCAATCCGTGGAAGACGGCAACGACGTAGAGGCGATCGACCAGGCACTGCGCGCCGCGCGGAGTGAATCGAGGCGGCCTTCGCTGATACTCGTCCGCACCCACTTGGGTTTCGGTTCTCCGAACAAGCAGGACACGTTTGAAGCGCACGGTTCACCGTTGGGTGTCGAAGAGGTGAAGCTGACGAAGCAGAACCTGGGCTGGCCGGTCGCGCCCCCTTTCGATATCCCGCCTGAAGCGCTCGCGCATTTTCGCGAGGCCGTGCCGCGCGGTGTTCGGGCGGAGTCGGAATGGCGCGA
>Ga0302325_10033861_pt1 | contig 10458 bp, 4 predicted proteins | sample Palsa_T0_2_FD_201948 | JGI IMG/M metagenome (GOLD analysis project Ga0302325, IMG submission 201948) | Peat permafrost microbial communities from Stordalen Mire near Abisko, Sweden - Palsa_T0_2 | ecosystem: Environmental > Terrestrial > Soil > Palsa > Peat permafrost | place: Sweden: Abisko...
CTCGGGGCGCTGGCCCCGCTGGGTGTGGCCGAGCTGATCGCCCGCGACTCCGAGGAGGCGCCGCTGCGCAGCGCGCCCGCGCTGTGCCTGCTGCACGCCGATTCGCTGGGGGCCGAGACGTTCCTGCACGGCGGAGCCTGCTTCGAGGAGATCGCGCTCGACGTCACCGAGGCCGGGCTGGCTATGGCCCTGCACAGCGCGCCGATCGAGGTCGGCTTGTCGCATCCCGGCCGTCCGCATCCTTCGGTACCGGACGAGTGGCACGCCAGCATCGCCGAGGTGCGGCGCGAGCTGCTGGCGGCATTCGGTACCGCACCGCAGGCCGTGCCGATCGCCTTCTTCCGGCTCGGGTCGCCGACCCGCGAGCCCGAGCGCAAGAGCTTGCGGCGGGGCCCCCGCGAGCCGCGGCCCGAGACCGCTCACTACCGGGAGATGACCCGGCGCAACCAGCCGTCGCTCAGCCGGAAGGAACAGGGCGCGCTGCGCGGCGTGCGGATCCTGGTGGCGGGCTGCGGCAGCATCGGCGGGGCGACGATCGTGCCGCTGGTGCGGCTGGGCGCGGAGCGCTTCGTCTTGTGCGAACCGGGTGACTATGAGCTCAACAACCTCAACCGGCAGGCCGCCGACATGGGCGACATCGGCCGGAACAAGGCCGATGTGCAGGCGGAGCGGGCCAGGGCGATCAACCCGGAAGCCGAGATCCTGGTCGAGCGGGACGGCGTGACGGAGGACAACGTCGACTGGCTGGTGGGCACCACCGATGTCGTGATCGACGGCGTCGATGTGACCGAGCCGGCCGGGATCGCGGCCAAGCGCGCCCTGCACGCGGAGGCCTGGCGGCAGCGCCGCCTGGTCATCTCCGGGCTCGACCTCGGCGGCACCCAGGTCGTCTACGCCTTCGACTACCGCGACGGCCGCACCCGCCCGTTCGACGGGCGCCTCGACGGCGCGCCGCCCGGTCTCGGCGCGGTGGAGTTCCTTTCGCGCCTGGTGGACCCGCTCGACGTGCCGCGCGAGATGCTCGCCCACGCCGAGGCGATGATCCGGGGCCAGGCCGGCTCGGCGCCCCAGCTGGCCCCGACGGCCGACCAGTTCGGCGTGCTGGCCGCCTGGATGGTGCTGGACTTCGCGGCCGGCAGGCCGGTGCGCAAGCGTGTCAAGGTGGCGATCCCGGACCTGGTGATGCCGCGCGGCCGCAGGCTCGCCAACGAGGCGGCGCGCATGGTCCAGCTGGCCCGGGTCAAGTACCTGCTGGAATCCACGCGCCGCAAGGCCAGCGCGCAGGCACGGGATGACCCGCCGGGGCGCTCCGGGGGCGGGTCATGAGCCGCGTCATTGCGCCGTCGCCGGAGATGCGCGCCGCCGCGCCGGATCTGATCGATGCGCTCGAGCCGGTGTACGTCGCCGACACCGAGGCGGAGCGCGAGGCGGTGTTCTCGTTCCGGTACACGGTGTACGGCCAGGAACTCGGCCGCAAGCTCGGCAACGCCGACCATGGCCGCGGTCGCGTCCATGACGAGGAGGACGACCAGCCCTACACGATGCTTCTCTACACCGACGACGGCGCCGGCCAGGTGACCGGCACGATCCGCATCCGCCGGTGGGCGCCGGGGGAGGTACCCCGCAAGGACTGGGAGACGTTCTCGATGGAGCGCTTCGACGGCCTGCGCGACATGTGCACGGCGGAGATCGGGCGGCTGATGATCGAGCCCGGGCATCGCGGGCAGCTCGGACTGGTCTCGATGGCGTGCGCGGTGTACCAGCTGTACGCGGGGGAGCTGGCCGCCGACGTCGGGTTCATCAACTGCGCCGCCGGGCTGGTGCGCCACTACCGGCTGCTGGGCTTCCGCACCTACGCGGGCCGGCTCGTGCCGACCGTGGACGGCATCGAGGTGCCGCTGGTACTGATTCCCAGTGACCGTGCCTACCTGGAGCAGGTCGGCTCGATCGTGTCGCCGTTCGTGGATGTCTTCTACGGGGCGGGAAAGCGCGCGCTGGTGGACGTCGGGGCCTGGTCCCGCCTCCTGGACGCCGACTCGGCACCGGTCAGGTTCGACCCGGCGGCCGTCTGGGAACGTGTCAATCGCCTGCGGCGGGCGGAGACCGAACACCCGTCGATCCTCGACACGCTCAGCGAGGACACGATCCGTAAGCTCACCGACCAGGGTTTCCTGATGGATCTCGCGGCGGGCCAGCTGCTGACCGAGAAAGGGCTCTCCCAGCGGGAAATCTTCGTCATTCTTGATGGAGTGTTCGAGGTGCATGACGGTGACCGCCGGCTGTCTGTGGTCGGTCAGGGAGACGTGATCGGGGAGATCGGTTTCTTCCGGTCCTCGGGACGCCGCGCCGCGTCGGTGACGGCGGCGTCCGACGGGCAGGTACTGGTCCTGCGCCGTCACTTCATCGACGAACTGATGAAGAACGACCCGGCCTGCGCCGCCGAGGTCCTGTTCGGGCTGGCCCGCGTGCTCGCCGACCGTCAGTTCGCCTCGGCTTCCTGAGGGGGCGCGGAGCAAGGATGGTGGAACTCCCGACCGGGACGATCACGCTGTTGTTCACCGACATCGAGGGATCGACGGCCCTGTTGCGCCGCCTGGGCGACCGGTATGGCGAGGCGCTGTCGACCCAGCGCGCCTTGCTGCGTGCCTGCTTTGCCGAGTACCACGGCCTGGAGATGGGAACCGAGGGCGACAGCTTCTTCGTAGTGTTCGAGTCCGCTGGCGCCGCGGTTTCGTGCTGTGCGGCGGCGCAGCGGGCTCTTTCCGCTCAGGTCTGGCCGGAGGGCGTGACGGTCCGGGTCCGGATGGGCCTGCACTCCGGGGAGCCGACACGGCACGAGGATGGCTACATGGGGATGGACGTGCACCGGGCGGCCCGGATCGCGGCGGCCGCGCATGGCGGCCAGGTCGTGCTGTCGGACACCACGCGGCTGCTGGCGGCCTCCCGGCTAGGCGCCGACGTGTCGGTCCGGGACCTGGGTCTTCAGCGGCTGAAGGATATTGAGCAGCCGGAACGCATCTACCAGCTGGTCGCTGTCGGCCTGCCGGAGCGGTTCCCACCGCTGAAGAGCCTGGGCGCCACGACCAACATGCCGGTTCCGATGACGCCGCTGGTCGCCCGGGAAGGCGACCTCGAGCAGCTGCGCGCGGTGTTCGGCCGTCCGGGGGTCCGGCTGGTGACTCTCACCGGTCCGGGCGGGGTGGGCAAGACGAGACTGACCCTGGCCGCCGCATCACTGAACGACGTCTTCCCGCCCGCCGTGTACTTCGTCGCCCTGGCTGCGGTCCGCGATGCCGAGGTGATGTGGAAAACCATCGCCGACAGCCTGGATGTCAGCGGCGAGGAGTCGGCCGCCACCGCCGTGACGGGTTATTTGAGCGCCCGTCCGGCCTTGCTGGTGCTGGACAACCTCGAGCAGCTGGAAGGCGCCGCCGAGGTGGTGGGCACGCTGCTCGCGGCCGCCCCCCGCCTGCTGATCCTGGCGACATCCCGGCGGCCGCTGCACCTTCAGGGGGAGCACGAGATGCCGGTCCTTCCGCTGGAGGTACCCGGTGAGGGCGGCGTCGAGGAGGTAGCGGCCTGCGGCGCGGCGCGCCTGTTCGTCCAGCAGGCGGACATGGTCCGCCCGGGCTTCGCCCTTAATGCTGGCAACGCCGCCGACATCGCGGCTATCTGCCGGCGCCTGGACGGGCTGCCGCTGGCGATCGAGCTGGCCGCGTCCCGGGTCAGGCTGCTGGCCCCGCGCGCGCTCCTGGCGCGGCTCGAGCACCCCCTTAGCCTGGCCGCTGCCGATACCAGCCGGCCATCGCGCCAGCAGACCTTGCGCGCCATGATCGGATGGAGCCATGACTTGCTCGACCCCGATCTGGGCGGATTGTTCCGGCGCACGGGGGTGTTCGCCGGGGGATGTGACCTTGATGCGCTGACCGCGGTCGCCGCAGCAGAGAACGGCGACGCCGCCGGAGCCGATCCGCTGCAGCTGGCCGCCGGTCTGCTGGACGTCAGCCTCATCACGGTGACCGAGGGCGCCGATGGCGAGCCGCGCGTGGGCATGCTGGAAACGGTCCGCGAGTACGCTCTCGAGCGCCTCGCGCAGGCCGGCGAGCTTGACGAGACCCGGCGTCGGCACGCCGGATACTACGCCGGGTTCGCCGAGCGAGCGTCCGAGCAGCTGGACGGCCGGGAGCAGCTCGCGGCCCTGGATCGGCTGGAAGCCGAGCATGACAACCTGCGCGCCGCGCTGGGATGGTCGCTGGAAACCGGTGCCGCAGACCCTGGAAGGGACGGCGAACGGGCCGTCATCGGCCTGCGGCTGGTCCAGGCGCTTACCTCGTTCTGGTACCAGCACGGTCACGCCGCCGAAGGGCGGCGGTGGCTGCAGCGGGCGATGGGCCCGGCTTCCGCTGCGTCCGGAGAGCCGCTGGCCCGGGTGGCGCACGGGCTCGGGATGATGCTGACCCAGCAGGGCGAGCTGGAGGCGGCCCTACCGCTCTTCGAGCGCAGCCTGGCCATCTGGCGGCAGCTGGGCGACCCGGACCAGCAGGCCAAGGAACTGAACAGCCTCGGCATCACCCATGGCGACGCTGGCCACCTTGACACCGCACGATCCATGCTCGAGGAAAGCATCGCCATTTCCCGCGAGATCGGCAGGGACTTGCGGCTCGCCACGGCCCTCACCAACCTGGGGATCATGGAGACCAACGCGGGCAACCTCGACCGCGCCACCCAGGTGCTGACCGAAGCACTCGCGCTGGACCGCAAACAGGGCGACCTGCTGGGCGTGGCCATGGACCGGCACGCGCTGACCAGGGTCAGCCTCCGGGCGGGCCGGCCCCGGGAGGCCCGCGACCTGCTCTCGGCCACGTTCGAGTTTGTCGTCAGCGCCGGCAACGCCGACATTCTGGCCACCACCGTGGAGCTGTCCGCCTGCGTCGTCGCGGAACTCGGCGAGGGCTTGCGGGCGGCGCGCCTGGCCGGAGCCGCCGAAACGGTCAGGCTGCGGGCGGGCATGCCGATCCAAGAGTTCGACGCGGCCCAGCTCGAGCGGTTCCTGGCCCCGGCCCGCGCGGCCATCGCACGCCACGAGTGGGACGCCGAGTTCGGCACCGGCCGCGCGCTCACCCGGGGGCACGCGGTCGCGCTCCTCGTGGCCGAGGATTAAGGCATGCGCCAGCTCCCGACGGGAACCGTGACGATGCTCTTCAGTGACATCGAGGGGTCGACGGCGCTGCTGGGCCGCCTGGGTGAGCGGTACGGCGAGACGCTGTCCATTCAGCGGGCCCTGATGCGCGCGGCCATCTCCACTACCCGCGGGCAGGAGATGGGGACCGAGGGCGACAGCTTCTTCGTGGTGTTCTCCTCGGCCGGCGATGCGGTGCAGTGCTGCCTGGCGGCACAGCGCGCACTGGCGGGCCATGACTGGCCCGGCGGGTTGGCGGTCCGGGTCCGGATGGGCCTGCATTCGGGGGAGCCGGCCGTCCAAGAGGACGATTACATCGGCATGGATGTGCACCGGGCGGCGCGGATCGCGGCGGCCGCGCATGGCGGGCAGGTGGTGCTGTCGGACGCGACGCGGCTGCTGGCGGCATCGCAGCTGGCTGGCAATGTGTCGGTGCGGGATCTGGGCTGGCACCGGCTGAAGGACATCGAGGCGCCGGAGCGGATCTACCAGCTGGTCGCATCGGGGCTGGCGGACCGGTTCCCGCCGCTGAAGAGCCTGGGTGCGCCGAGCAGGCTGCCGGTGCCGCTGACGGCGCTGGTCGGCCGGGACACGGCGCTGGAGCAGGTCCGCGCCGCGCTGACCCGGCCGGAGGTCCGGCTGGTGACGCTGACCGGCACCGGCGGGGTTGGCAAGACGCGGCTGGCGCTGGCCGCGGCGGCCTCGCTGGATCGGGCGTTCCCGCACGGGGTGTTCTTCGTCGCGCTGGCGGCTGTGCGTGATGCCGGGGTGATGTGGAAGACCATCGCCGACGGCCTGGACGTCGTCAGCGACGGGCCCGCCGCCGATGCGGTGACCGGGTACTTGCGTGATCGCGGGGCCCTGCTGGTGCTGGACAACCTCGAGCAGCTTGAAGGAGCCGCCGGGGTGGTGGCCAGTCTGCTGGGGGCCGCCCCTGGTCTGGTGGTGCTGGCGACGTCCCGGCGGCCGCTGCACCTGCCGGGTGAGCAGGAGCTGCCGGTGCCGCCGCTGGAGGTGGCGCGCGAGGCGGGGTCCGTCGAGCAGGTGGCCGCGTCCGGCGCGGCGCGGCTGTTCGTGCAGCAGGCGGCCATGGCCCGGCCCGGCTTCACCGTGACCGAAAGCAATGCCGGCGACATCGCGGCCATCTGCGGGCGGCTGGACGGGCTGCCGCTGGCGATCGAGCTGGCCGCCTCCCGGGTCCGGCTGCTGGCCCCGCGGGCCTTGCTGGCCCGTCTCGGGCATAGCCTGGACCTGGCCGCCGCCGACGTCGGGCAGCCGTCCCGGCAGCAGACCCTGAGAAATGCCATCGCCTGGAGTTACGACCTGCTGGACAGCGACCTGGGCGGGGCGTTCCGCCGCGCTGGGGTGTTCGCCGGGGGCTGCGACCTGGACGCGCTGGCGGCCATCGCCGTATCAGAGCCCGGCCCCGGGACCGGATCCGATCCGCTGCAGCTAGCCGCCGGGCTGCTGGATGTCAGCCTGATCACGGTGACCGACGGCGCCGATGGCGAGCCGCGTGTTGGCATGCTGGAGACGATCCGCGAGTTCGCCCTGGATCGGCTGGAGCAGGCCGGGGACCTGGACGACGCCCGGCGCCGCCACGCTCAGTATTACGCGGGGGTCGCCGAGCGGGCGGATGAGCAGCTACGCAGCTCGGGCCCGGCGCACCTGGCGGCCCTGGACCGGCTGGAGGCCGAGCATGACAACCTGCGCGCCGCCCTGGCCTGGTCGCTGCAGACCCCCGCCGCAGGCCCGGCGCCCGCTGACCACGAGCGGGCCGCTACCGGCCTGCGGCTGGCCCAGGCGCTGGCCTATTTCTGGTACCGGCATGGCTACGCCGCCGAAGGGCAGCGGTGGCTGCAGCGGGCCATCGAGCTGACCGCCGAGGACGGCGGAGCACCACTGGCCACGCTGGCGCACTGGCTCGGGGTACTGCTGCAGCAGCAGGGCGAGCCGCAGGCCGCGTTGTCGTACCTCGAGCGCAGCCTGGCGATCTGGCGTGACCTCGACGACCGGGACCAGCAGGCACGAGAACTCAACAGCCTCGGCATCACCCATAAGCACCTGGGCGACCTGGACGCCGCGCGATCCCTGCTGGAGGACAGCGCCGCCATCTCCCGCGAGGTCGGCAGTCACATGCGGCTCGCCGCGGCCCTGACGAACCTCGGCCAGCTGGAGAGCGATGCGGGCAACTTCGACCGCGCCACGGAGGTCCTGCAGGAGGCGCTCGCGATCGACCGCGAGGACGGGGACATGCTGGGTGTGGCCATAGACCAGCAATCGCTGGCCGGGGTCGCCCTCCGGGCGGGCCGCGCACGGGAGGCCCGCGACCTGCTGTCCGCCATCGCCGATTACGTCGTCAGCTGCGGTGACCCCGAGCTCCTGGCCACCACCCTGGAAATGTGCGCTGCCAACGCCGCGCAGCTCGGCGAGATACTGCGGGCGGCCCGCCTCGCCGGCGCCGCGGAAGCCGTCCAGCAGAAGACCGGCATCACGGTAAAACAACCGGAACTGCTCGAGCGGTTCCTGGCTCCCGCCCGGGCGACGATCGCACCTGAGGAGTGGGACGACGAACTGGCCGCCGGCCGCGCGCTCAGCCAGCAGCAGGCCGCCACGCTTCTCGCATCGCCATCCCCATCACGCGACACACTCCAGTGAGGCACCCGCCCGGACTCCTCCGGGGGCGTAGTGCAGGCAGTGAGCGCGCAGAACTGCCGTTCGGGCACGGCGCAAACGGTCATGCCGACCAACCCGGACCAGCCTCAGATCGGCGGGAGTGGCCGCGGTCAGGTCGCGACGGGTAGCCACTTTCTGTAAGAAACACCCAGACCCGGGGACGCCGCCAGCACTCAGAGGGTGCAAGAGATGGCTGTGCGGATCGGATTTCCAAGATGGGGACAGTATCCGGCGCATGTCCGGCCGGGAAGCACGGGCCTCGGCTGCGGCAGGCCGGTGGCTCACTAGCGTGCCTGGCCGGGTCCAGGACGGCGGGATGCAGCTGGACTCAGCTGGACTTGATGGGACATGATCGAAAACCTGCGTCGCGTTGACCAGGCACACTCAGGGATTACGGACACCACACGGACAGAACGCGGTATTCACGCGGCGGGAATTGGAGAAATAGCAGGTCAGTGGCTATTCCGCTGGGTTGGGTTGGGCTCACTGTAAAACCGTCGGCTTAGCCTACGTTGGTTCGAACCCAACACCTGCCACCACATAAAGCTGCAGGTCAGACCTGCTGTATGCCTCATTAGACGCCCGCAGGGGAGCGCGGTCCGCATTACCGTCGGCGTTCCCGGCGTTCCCGGCGTTTGCGGGTTTCTGCAGGTCGCCAGGCCGGGCACTCGCCGTGGCCGGGGTGAGATGCTGCGTCACGGAGAATACGCGGAGAAGTTCAAGCCTGGAGAACGCCGCGCGATGCGGAAGATTGCGTGGGCAGGACACCATGCGAGGATGGTGGCGCCTGGGCGACGCCGCTGCTGCTGGCTCACAAGGAAACCGGCACCGGCGCGCGGCGTACAGCGGGGGCCGCTAGCCTGCCTGGCCCTGCTGCTGCCCTTCTGCGACTAGCTGGCCCACGTTGTGGGTGCCGATCGGGATGTCCCCGATGCCTGCCATCAAGTCGGCGCAATGGCTGTCACCGAGGGTGAAATTCGGCAAGTGCGAGCGCGCTGCACTCGGCGCCGAACTGCCTACGCGGCTGGCTCGGAGGGCGGCAAGGATCTTCTGCTCAGTGGTGGCTTTTGCGGAGGATGTTTTCCGATCTAGATGTACTGACCACAGAGGTTAGGCATGGGCGACACAGGATTGGGTGATCTCGGAACAAGGGAAGGGCCTTCGCCCTTCAAGCCAGCTCCGATCTAGTTGATCAGGTGTCGGCGGAGAGCGTCTTCATCGTGACGTAGCTGGTCACCATGGCCACCCCGGGCAGGCTGGCCAGCTGGTTGGCGTGGAAGTCCTCGTAGGCGGGCAGGTCGGCGACCTCGACTTGGAGCAGGTAGTCGTAGTTGCCGGTGACGTGGTGGCTGTGCACCACTTCGGGCAGCCGGACGACCGCACGTTCGAATGCGACCACGTCGGCGCGGGCGTGCCGCACCAGCCTGACACCAGCGAACACGCGCAGGCTGCGGCCGACTGCGGCCGGATCGATCAGTGCCCGGTAACCGCGGATCACCCCGGTCTTCTCCAGTCGGCGCACACGCCGGAGGCAGGGCGATGGCGACAGTCCGACCCGGGCGGCGAGTTCGGCGTTGCTGATCCGGCCGTGCTTTTCGAGCACGGCCAGTATTGACCGGTCTACTTCATCCATCTTGGCAGATTATTGCTCTGATACTGCGCCTACCACAATCAAGTGTCTCGAGATGGCGGCAACTTGCTGCCAAAGTTGCCGCCATCGGTTCGCGTCCGCGGGCCGGCCGGCCAGGCTTGTGGTGTCGCACCAGATGGTCCACGGAAGGGGAACCATGGCGGGCAGCATCAGCACGGTTGCCATTCACGCCGATCGCGACGTCCATCCCAGCCGCGCGGTCGCGCCGCCGATCTACCAGACGGCGACGTTCTGGGCCGAGGACGCCGAGCAGTTCGCGCAGGCCGCCGTCGACCGGCGGGGCCACGGTTTCTACACCCGCTACGGCAATCCCAACCACGCGCAAGTCGCGGCAGTAGTCGCGGAACTGGAGCACACCGAGGCGGCGATGGTCACCGCATCCGGGATGGCCGCACTCACCACCGCCGTGCTGGCCTTGGTGTCCGCCGGTGACCACGTGATCGGGCAGAAGTCCACCTACGGGGGCACGGCGTCGGTACTGCTGAACCTGCTGCCGCGGCTGGGCGTGTCGACTACCCAAGTGGACCAGGCCGACCCGGAGGCGTTCGAAAACGCGCTGACTCCGCAGACCCGCCTGATTCTGGTGGAATCACCGAGCAACCCGCTGCTGCAGATCACCGACCTGCACGCTGTCGCGGACCTGGCCCGCGCGCACAACGTGCTGACCATAGCCGACAACACCTTCGCTACCCCGGTGAACCAGCGACCGGCAGACTTCGGCGTCGATCTCGTCTGGCACAGCGCGACGAAATACCTCAACGGCCACTCCGACGTGTCTGCCGGGGTGCTGGCCGGCCCGGCGGGGATCCTGGACCAGATCTGGAACGTCGCCCTGCTCACCGGGGCCGTACTCGGCCCGTTCGACGCGTGGTTGCTGCTGCGTGGCCTGCGCACCCTGCCGCTGCGCATGCCACGGCACAACGACAACGGCCAGGCGCTCGCGGAGGCGCTG
>Ga0302325_10033862_pt1 | contig 10458 bp, 9 predicted proteins | sample Palsa_T0_2_FD_201948 | JGI IMG/M metagenome (GOLD analysis project Ga0302325, IMG submission 201948) | Peat permafrost microbial communities from Stordalen Mire near Abisko, Sweden - Palsa_T0_2 | ecosystem: Environmental > Terrestrial > Soil > Palsa > Peat permafrost | place: Sweden: Abisko...
CGTGGTGGTAGCGTCGCCTGCATTCGAAGTCGAGTTGGTGGCTGCCGGAGGCGTATTATCAGTCTCGTCCGTGGTCACGGTGTTCATAATCTCGGTTGGTTCGACCTGCACTGAAGAAAGGGTCAGATCAGAACCGGTCGTCTCACACCAAGCTCCGCCCGCCAGGCCAAGAGTAGTGCTGATGGCGGCAAGGGTGATCCATAAATTAATCGATTTCATCGTATCCTCGTTGATGGATCCGCTGTTGATGCGGCGATCGTCAGAGCATATGCACTGACTATCGGGCTCAGGAGGCGAAATTGATCTTTGCTCGTTGTGCGGGACGGCAAACGACGCAATACCAACGCTAGTCCGAATCAGGGTAGAGCGCGACGGCGCGGCGCCTGGCGCTTGTTATGTCAAGAACCGGGATGAGCGAAACCGGCCCTGGGACCGGTGGAATGCGTCTATAAATTGCGCCGGAGCGCGTCGAGGGGTTCAGCCTGCCGGCAATATGGCGCCGGTACATTCGCCGAAACCGACGCGATAACCGTCGCCGCCGGCCCATCCGCGGAAGATCACGCGATCGCCGTCTTCGAGATAGCCACGTTTAACGCCGTCAGCCAGTGTCAGCGGTTTAGTCCCGTTGCGCGTGCTCTCGAGCAGGCATCCGGCCGAATCCTCGCCCGGGCCGGAAATCGTTCCCGAGCCATAGAGGTCGCCGGGCACGAAACGCGCGCCATTGATACTGCCGTGCGCGATCATCTGGGCGACGTTCCAGTAGAGGTAGCGGAAGTTAGTCGCGCAGACGCGGGCCGGATTCTTCATCGTGGGCGTCTGCACCATCGCTTCCAGGTGGATGTCATAAGCGCCGTCGGATCCAGTCTGTAGATACGGCAAGTCGGGAAAATCATGCGGAGGACCGGCGGCACGGAACGGCTCGAGCGCGTCGAAAGTGACGATCCATGGCGAAATCAAAGTGCCGAAGGACTTTCCCAGATGGGGTCCGAGCGGCGTCGATTCCCATTGCTGGATGTCCCGCGCGCTCCAGTCGTTGAGCAGCACCGCGCCGAACAGGTGTTCCCGCGCGCCCGCCGCTGGAATCGGCACACCCTCTTCGTTGCCGACGCCGACGAAGACGCCCAGCTCGAGCTCAAAATCGAGACGGCCAGTTGCTCCAAACACCGGCGGCGCGTCCGCCGTTGGACGCATCTGGCCATGCGGACGCCGAACGTCATGCGGGGACACTGCGAACGAGGCGATGCGGCCGTGATAGCCAATCGGCATATGCAGAAAGTTTGCCGACAGCGCCTCGGCCGGCCCGCGGAACATGATACCGACCTTGGTTGCGTGGTCGCGCGATGTGTAGAAATCGATGTAGTCGCCGATTCTCGCGGGCAGGGTCATCATGGCGTCGCGCTGGGGTATCAGCGCCCGCACGCGCAGCGCCTGGTTGTCGCGGAGTTCGGCGTTGCCGGCGCTCAGGAGCGCGCTTATCCGCCCGCGCGTTTCCTTCCATACCGCCGGACCGAGCGACATGAATTTGTTGAGCGCGCTGCGCGCGAACACGTTGTCGCGGGCGATCGCGGTCGCCGAGAACAGGCCGGCTTCATGAATCGCCGCGAGGTCCAGAATGTGGTCGCCAATCGCAACGCCGGCAGCCGCTTCGCGGCCCCCCGCCTTGAAAATACCGTAGGGAAGATTCTGGATCGGGAAATCAGATTCCGCCGCCACTTCGACCCACGACCGAAGCGACGGATCGACAGTCTTGTCCGTCATTGGAACATCCTTGGCAATACCCCTGCTATGTAATTGTGCGGCCGCGTCGCGGGCCGCTTACTTGAACTCCGGCATGACCTCGCGCGCGAACGTCTCCATCGAATTTCTTACCGCGCGATGCTCCATGCCGCCGAAATCCATGATGCTCAGGAGCATGTCGAAACCAGCCTCTTCGAGATGGCGAATCACCGAGATGACGCGCGACGGTGCACCGATCGTGACGAGTTCCTTTTCTTGAAGCAGATCGTAGGCCCGCGTGGTCGCGTAACTTCGCGTCCGGATGTAGCGGGCGAGCGAGGGCTTGGCATGGCGATCCAAATCGGCCGGATCGTTAGTGACATAGCCATGGAGCGCGCATCCGACGACCGCCTGTTTCGGATCATGACCGGCAGCGGCATGAGCCTCGCGATAGCTCTGCGTCAATTTCGCCAGCGAGCCCATCCCGTCGGCCTGCGCATACGGAACGGTCAGCAGCGGATAGCCCCGCGCACCGATTTCGCGGGCGGCTTCGTCGCGCAGGACCGCCATATAAGTCGGCGGATAAGGCTTCTGAATCGGCGTCAGCTGCAGGGCGGTGTCGGTCACCTTGGTGAAGCGGCCATCATAGGAGAATCGCTCGCCGGTCCATGCCCGCTGGATAATCTCGAGCGATTCGTCGAAGCGCGCGTGCTTCTCTTCGAGCGGCACCGAGAAGCCCCCGTACTCGTGCTTCAGATAGCCCGAGCCGATACCGAACTCGAGCCGCCCACCCGAAATGACATCGACCATCGCGTACTGCTCGGCGATATCGAGCGGGTTATGAAACGGCAGCACGCTCACCCCGACGCCCAGGCGGATTTTCCGCGTGCGGCCGGCGGCAGCCGCCATCCATACGGCCGGCGACGGCAGCGCGCCATACTCGCTAAAATGATGCTCGGCGATCCAGAAGGATTCAAAGCCGAGTTCTTCGGCAAGCTGCGCGCTATCGAGCAGCTCGTCGTAGAATTGGCCGACCGTTCGCGGAATCTCCTTCGGGTAATGGTCGACGACGGAGAGAACGCCAAAGCGCATCGGGCGATCCTTTTCAGCGAGCGCCCTGCCGGGCCCAGCTCGTCGCGTAATCCGTTATTTCGATCGACGCGGCGTCTGGAGCCACCTTCAGAGGATTCTTGGTCTCGATCAGGATAGCCACTTCGTTCGTATGCGTCTTGGTCCGCGCCGCGTTGCGCGCGTTGGGCTGCGGACCATGATGGACGCCCTGTGGATGCAGCGTCATCGCGGCCGGCTCGATTCCGCCGCGGCTGAAAAACTCGCCGCTGTGGTAAAAAATCAGCTCGTCCCAATCGACGTTGCGATGGAAGTACGGCACTTTCTCGCAAGCCTCGTCACTTTCGAGCGGACGCGGCGCGAAGGTGCAAATCGAGCAGGTATCGGAAAACAGGGTGCCGTGGACGGTCGGCGCCAGATGGTACCGGGCGCTCACGATCGGCCGCAGATCGCGCACGTTGAATCGAATCGGCGATAGATCGCCCTGCCATCCCACCACGTCGAGCGGATGGTAAGGATAAAAAAAGCTCGTGCGTTCGCCGCCGCGCAGCACGCGCAATTCCCACTCGCCAGGCTCGTCGGCATGCGCCACCGGCTCGGGACTCTCAACCATCATCGGATCGATAAACGCCTGCTTGCCGAGGAGCCCACGGTCGGGCCAGGTCAGTTCGGCGACGCTGCGGATGATCAAAAAAAGATTGTCGGTGGTTTCCGGACGGACCTGATAGCTAGTGCCCTTGGGCAGGTAGATGTAGTCGCCCGGCTCGAAGTTGAGCGGGCCGTAGTCGGTGTCGAGCACGCCGTTGCCGCGATGGACGAAATGAAGCTCGTCACCGTCGGCATTGCGGAACAGGTACGGCATCGGCGCGCGCCGGCGTGATATCAGCACGGCGGCATCGGCGTTCTCGGCGATCATCATCGGCTCGCCGCGCGGGTCGCTCAGGTCGGACGGCTCGGCGCGCGCCCCGAGGAACATCCGTGGCCGCAGCGGACCCTCGACGCGGGTCCATCCGGTCGGCATGTGGAGGTGATAGAGCTCGGAGCTTTTGCCGAAGAATCCCTGCCGGCCGTGCTCTTCCTCGTACGTGCCCTCGGGAATTCCGACATGAGCCTGTCGCGCAACCCGTCCTTTGCTTTCCAGATGCATCGCCGTCCCTCCTGGCGCCGCCGCGGCGACGCTAACTCAAGGCATCCGCCTTGCGGAAAAAAGCCTAGCATAATCCGTCAGCGGTATGGACGGGCTTGATCGACGATGGCGCGCCGCTGGCGACGGTATCGTCAGCCGGGACCGGGCAGCGTCGCCCATTTACCGAATAACTCAGCCGCTAGAGGTTCGGCCGCCGTCGCGAAGCGATCCGTATCGGCGAGGATTTTGGCCGACTGTTCGCCGTGAAGCTGATTGGCAAACGACTCCACCCATTTGGCGACGATTTCCGGCGTAATCTCGAGATGGAAGAGAACCGCCCACACGGAGTCGCCGTAGCGAAACGCCTGGTTGGCGGTCTTTTCCGACGACGCCAAATGGGTCGTGCCCGCCGGCAAATCGAAAATGTCGCCATGCCAGTGACACGGCGTGAACGTCTTCGGCATGCCACCGAAAATCCGATCATCGGCCGCGTTAGGGTCAAGCGTGACGGGATACCATCCGAGTTCCGGGCTCGGACCTTTAACGACCTTGGCGCCGAGCGCCGCCGCAATCAACTGGCTGCCCAGACAGATGCCGAGCACCGGCTTGCCGTCCTTGATCGCGGATTCGATCAGACGGATCTCGTCAGCGAGCCATGGGTAGCGATCCTGCTCATAGACGCCCATCGGACCGCCCATCACAATCAGGCCGCCTGCGCCTTTCAAATCCTTGGGCACCGGCTGGCCGTCGAACGCCTTGACGTACTGCCATGCATGAGCAGCCGTCGAGAGCGCCTCGCCAATCACGCCGATCCCTTCGGCCCGATGGTGCTGAATGACGATGATCCTTGACATTGAATACTCCTGAAAACTTATGCCGGCGGGCGCTCTAAGAGTTTATCAGAGCAGCGTGCCGCGCCGCGTACGGCCCAGATGGGTATAAGCCCGCTGCGTTGCGACGCGCCCGCGCGCGGTTCGCGCGATGAATCCTTCCTGCAGCAGGTAGGGCTCGTAGACTTCGCCGATCGTGTCGGGCTCTTCACCCACCGCTGCGGCCAGGCTTTCGACGCCGACCGGGCCGCCGTCGAACATATCGATAATAGCCACCAGAATCGCGCGGTCCATCCGATCGAAGCCGCAGACGTCGATATCTAGCAACTCGAGTGCTCCCAGAGCTGTTGCGCGATCGACCCGTGGCGCGCCATTGACCTGCGCGAAATCGCGCACGCGGCGCAACAGGCGATTTACGATACGCGGCGTGCCGCGCGATCGCGAGGCGAGTTCCAGTGCTCCTTCGTCGTCAATCTCGACGCCGAGCAGGCGCGCCGATCGACGCACGATTTCGGCCAGCTCGTCGTGGGAATAGAAGTCGAGATGGAAATGCTGTCCGAAACGATCGCGCAGCGGCGAGCTTAGGAGCCCCGACCGCGTGGTCGCGCCGACCAGCGTGAATGGCCGCACCGAGAGGGGCATCAGATGTGCGCCCGGCCCCTTACCCACAACGATATTGAGCGTGAAGTCTTCCATCGCGGGATAGAGTATCTCTTCGATCACGCGGGCGAGGCGATGAATCTCGTCGATAAAGAGGACGTCGCCCTTTTCGAGATTCGCGACGATCGCCGCCAGGTCGCCGGCCCTTTCGATCGCTGGGCCCGACGTGACCCGCACGTTGACGCCCATCTCGCGCCCGATGATATGGGCAAGCGACGTTTTGCCCAGCCCCGGCGGACCCGAGAAAAGCACGTGATCGAGTACCTCTTTGCGCTTGCGCGCGGCTTCGATCGACATGGCGAGGATTTGTCCGACACGCTCCTGGCCGACGAACTCGCTGAGCGTGCGCGGACGCAGCGACAGATCGATCACCCGATCATCGTCATTCTGTGGATGGCCGTTGTCGGTCCCCTCACGGGCCAACTCGGCTAGCGGCGTCTTGGTCGTCGTTGCCATCTGTCCCGCTTACTTCTCGTCCAGCAGCCGAGTCAGCGACTCACGCAGCAGAAGTTCAAGCGACGCATCGGCATTCGCTTCCGCAGCCGAATCGACGGCGCGCCGCGCCTGCACCGGACGATAGCCGAGGTTGATCAGCGCCGAAATCGCATCGTCGGTGGGCGTGCCGGGAGCGGATTCGCCTCCGTTGCTTCCGTCAGCGGTATTCTCGGGCACGATCGTCTTAAGCTCGGTTATCCTATCGCGCAGCTCACGGACGACACGTTCGGCAACCTTCGGTCCGACGCCGGGCACCGCGTCGATCCGCTGCACGTCTTCGCGACCGATCGCGGTCACCAGCTCGGTTGGAGACAGCACGGACAGAATCGCGAGGGCTAGTTTCGGGCCAACGTGCTGCACCTGCATCAGCAGGTCGAAGGCGTGCTTTTCAGCCGCGTCGGCGAAACCGTAAAGCATCAGCGCGTCGTCGCGGACGACCTGGCGAATCTCGAGCGAGACCGCCGCGCCCGCGGGAGGCAGGCGGTAATAAGTGCTGAGCGGAATGAAGACTTCGTAGCCGACGCCGCCGGTCTCGACGACGATCCGGCCTGCGTCGCGAGTGCGCAGACGGCCGCTCAGGGCGGCAATCATCGTATCGCGCCCGCTACGATGCGGGCCTTCGATGATGACGGCGCGGCGCCGAGCCGTCCGCGAATCAGATGGCATGCGGCGAGTGCGAGCGCGTCGGAGGCGTCGTCGGCCAGCACCATTCCCGCATCGAGTCCGAGCGTGCGCCGAACCATCACCTTGACCTGAGCCTTGTCGGCGCGGCCGAAGCCCGCGACTGCCATCTTGACCTCGGTTGGCGTGTATTCGTAAAGGGCGATTTCCCGTTCGGCCGCCGCGAGCATCGCCACCGCGCGCGCCTCACCGAGCCGGAATGCACTCTGCACATTAGCCGCGACGAAGCCCCGTTCGAGGCTCATCATGGCTGGACTATAGTGGTCGATTACCTCGAGCAGACCGCGGTAGATTACCCGCAACCGTTCGCCGCCGCGCACACTCACCGAGGTCCGGATGGTGCCGGCCGCGACGTGGCGCATCCGGCCGCCTTCCTGGTCGACGATACCGAATCCGGTAACCGAGCTGCCCGGGTCGATACCGAGTACCCGCATCCGCATGCCCCTCCTCCCCGGCCGGCGCATCGCGCGCCGCCATTACGCCGCTGAAAACGCCGCCAGCTCCTCCTCGTCGATATCGAAATTCGCCGCGACCGATTGCACGTCGTCCTGCTCTTCGAGCTCCTCGACGAGCTTGAGCACCTGCTCGGCGATATGGCCAGAAACTTTGACGGTGTTTTCCGGCTGCAGGCTGGTTTCACTGTGGACGATCGCGATACCAGCCTTTTCGATCGCGTCGCGGACGCCCTGGAAAGCTTCAGGCGTGGTCATCACGTTGAATTCGTCCTCGGCAACCGCGACGTCGTCGGCGCCGGCTTCAAGCGCGAGTTCGAGCAGGCGATCTTCATCGGACGCGCTTTTTTCGATCGTGATCACGCCGCGCTTTTTGAACATCCAGCCGACGCATCCGGTCTCACCAAGATTGCCGCCATGGCGGGTGAACAGGAAACGAAGTTCCGCCACCAGCCGATTGCGATTGTCGGTGAGCGTGTCGAGCGTAATCGCGACGCCGCCGGGGCCGTAACCCTCATAGACGACTTCTTCGAGCTGGCCGCCGCCGAGCTCGCCGGTGCCCTTCTTGATTGCGCGATCGATATTATCGTTGGGCATCGATTGCGCCCGCCCGGCCAGCACGGCCGTGCGCAAGCGCGGGTTGGCGTTGAGGTCGCCGCCGCCGATTCGCGCCGCGATGGTGATTTCCTTGATCAGCTTGGTGAAGAGCTTGCCGCGCTTGGCGTCGCGCGCCGCCTTCTTGTGCTTGATCGAGCTCCACTTCGAATGACCGGACATTGCCTTGCCTCGCGGGTAATCTAGCCTTCCATCCGCGCTCTGGACAGTACCATAAAGCGGCGCCATCGGGGGAGTATGCGAATCCGCCGCCTGATGCCGGGCATGATGTGCCCGCGCGCGATTTTGATTATCCTGACGCCTTGCGATGCGCACGAGCGGGCTACTTGCCGGATTGGGATTGGTGGTGTCGATTTTCGGCGCCGGATGCTTTTATCCGCCGCCGCCACAACCGTTGCCTCCCGCGACCGACGAGCTCACGCTCGACCTGCCTTACGACCTGGCTTGGGACGCGGTCAACAACGTCGTCGCCAACAATGATTTCAAGGTTAATGCACGCGATCCCAATAGCGGCGTGATCGAGGCGCAAAGTCCGAAGTTCACCCTGAAAGATGCAGACTGCGGAAAAATAAAAAGTGTCGGCGGCGCTTATCGGCCGGAACCCGGTTTGGATGCCTCAGCCGTTTATAATTTCTACGTGAAGGCGACGGGTGCGGAGACCACCCGGGTGAGCATATCGGCAACTTATATCGAGCCGTTGATCGCGCCGTTTCACCCGCCGCAGGAGCTCCAATGCGTATCCACGGGCCAGGCCGAAGCGCACTTGCTCGAAGAGGTCAGAGAACAGGCCGCGGTGACCCATCGGCCGGAATTCGCCCAACCCGGCCAGATACCGGCCGCGGTACCCACACCAATTTCAGGACCGGGGTCGATTAGAAATTCCGTCGTCGGAAATGGATCTCCGCCAGCTTCAGAATCCGGGCCATTTGGAGGATCCGGCGGAGCCGGCCAAATGTTCGGAGCCGCGCCAGGTTCGGCGCCGGAACCTGCGCCATCTTCTGGTGGCGCGGTGGGCGGATCCGCCCTCGGGTCGGCCGGATCGGCGTTCGGAGCCCCGCCGCAAGGTCCGCCCAATCAGTCCGATCAGGCCGAACCGGCCCCGGCTGAGGGCGCGCCTGCGCCGTCATTTGGCGGCGGATCTTCTGGAAATGGTGCGAACGGCGGAGCCTCTTCGGCAATCCCCAATCTCAACTCGATCGGAACAGCCGCGCCTGCTGGAGGTGGAGGTTCGTCGCCCGGCGCACTTCATCTCCTGCCGGTGCCCGGCTTTGGATCTTCACCGGCGGCGCAGCCGAGCCCGGCATCTGGATTCTAGCCGCTGGTCGAAGACGGAATGAGAACTGCGCTCGGCACAATTTCCTGAGATCCTCCGGGCGGCCGCCAGTAGAGCTGCAGGCTGGCGTCGCCGGCGAGGTTGCGCTCGCCCACCAGTATCCGATGGCGTCCTTTATCGAGGTAAATCGACCCCTCGTCGTGCCCTTTGTTGACGTTACCGGGATCGGCAATTACCGGGCGCCCATCGATCGAGAGCCATCCGGCATCGTCGACATCGATTGCGAAGAAATAGAGGCCCGGCTTCACAATCTCGATCGACCCCGTCCATATGGTCGTCGATGGAAACGGCAGCGCGCCCATCGCGGCAATATTGTCGAAACTGATCTTCGGATCGACTCGCACGATATGGGGCGGAAAGCCGTCTGGAAGCAGACCTTCGTAGTAGCGGCCAAGCAGTCCATGCGCCCCCGAGGGCATTCGACTCAAGGCGCCGGACAGCGGCGGCGCGAATAGCGCGACAATCGCTAGCGCGGCAGCACCGTCGGCGACGATACGCCGACGCAGCGGCATCGATCCGCCCAGTTCGCGAATCAGGATGAACGCGCCGATAATCCATAACGCCGCGAGCGGAGCGAGCTGAATTCCGCCGGGCAGTCCGGCGAGCTTGCCCAGGTTGAAGGCAACCGAATCACCCGCGATCGGCCCGCCGCCGAAATAATTGTCCTTGTTGTACGCGAAGTCGCCGCGGAAGTACGCGGGAATGGAATAGTCGCGCAGCGGGTTGCCGTATTCATATGGAAAGTGCGGATTTACAGAGGTTGCCGTCAGCATCAGGAAGACCGACAGCAGACCAAACGCGCCGACTACCCAGTTCCAGCGCGCCGGCAGAAAGACGATCGGCAGCATCATGAACGGAATCGCGGCAACGATCTGGCGCGGACCTGTCGCGGTACCGCCGCCCCATGAGACGATCGACTCGCCAAAGGATGCGTTGAACAGAATGAAAACCACGATCGCGGATATCGTGACGAGAAACTCGGCCCGCCATTGGCGCTTGAGCGCAAAGAGCACCAGCCCCGGAATCGTCAGGATCAGAATCGGGTTGCAGAAAAACAGACCGCGCTGCGGATCGATCAGAATCTTCCACAGCACGTCGAGCTTCGGATGGGTCAGGCCGACGAATCCGACCGCCTGTTCGGGAAACTGCGTGTTACCGGGAAGCTTGTAGGCCTGATAGCTCATGAACAGCGGATTGCCGAAGGCCGCTCGATTATGAGCCAGCAGGATGATAGCAACCGACCCGGCGCCGACCGCGAAGCTCGCGATTTCACGCGGACGCAGGCGCACCAGCGCATATATAGCGAGGATGATCGCGATCAGGGCGGCCGGGTAGTCGCAGAGCACTCCCCATCCGGCCAGCACGCCGGCGAATATAGCCCGGTCCGAATCGTGATCGTTCTGGTTAGTCGCGAGCAGGTAGAAAGACGCGAACAGGCAGACCGCCGCGATCGGTTCGCCCGTCATCTCGGTTGCGTAGGGG
>Ga0302325_10033863_pt1 | contig 10458 bp, 8 predicted proteins | sample Palsa_T0_2_FD_201948 | JGI IMG/M metagenome (GOLD analysis project Ga0302325, IMG submission 201948) | Peat permafrost microbial communities from Stordalen Mire near Abisko, Sweden - Palsa_T0_2 | ecosystem: Environmental > Terrestrial > Soil > Palsa > Peat permafrost | place: Sweden: Abisko...
AATTTCAAATTGGGTTGCGTTGGATTGCTCATCCTCGCAGTGTAATGAGTTTTCGGGAAGGAAAGAAAGGGCCTAAGCCTTAACAGGAGAGAACGGATGCAGTCGGAGCAGAGCTATGTGATCGATCACACCCTTTTCGGGGCTATGACACAAAGTGTCATATCCATGTTGTTTTGTGGCTAAGCACGGGCTTCGAACGAGTGTCACTTCCTATGCGACTTGAGGATTTCGGCTCCCTGTCCGACTGAAAATAAAAGACTTTCCGCGCGGCCCAAGGTTACTTTGGGGAGTACCGATTGGTGCGCAAAGTGCGATACAGTTGAAGTTCCTCCGCTACACCGGAGAGAGTGGGCGTCTATGACCCAAAATATCGATCAAGGCATGATGGAAGAAGTCTCACTCCCCGAGCACTTGCTGCCCGTCGGTTCGGTGCTGGGCCCGGGAGTATCGGCGATGGACCTGTGCATGGTCCTGGCCAAGATTTTTCGCGTGCAATATACCGAGGTCGCGCTGCTGCGCCTTGAGGGCGGACTGCTGCGTTTTGTGTTTCCCGAATATCTCCGGACGACGGGATCCATTCCACTCAATGGCAAGGCTGTCGCTTCACACACCGCGCTGAGCAAGAAGGCGGAGATCTTCAACAACTTCGCCCGTGTGAAGCACGCCAGTATTTTTGAGACCATCAAACCCGGTCAGGACGATCCGGAGCAGGCTCAACCGGCGCCCATTCAGAAGCTCATGTCAGTTCCCATCATGGACCAGGATGGCGTGGTGGTAGGCGTGATCCAGATTTCGCGCAAAGGTCTGGACTCGAAATACGCGCAAGACTTCAGCCGCGAAGATCTGCATGACCTGGAGTTGGTCGCGGGGTTACTGGCGACGGCACCGGCGCTGCTGGAGAACTAGGGCGACTCAGGGCTTTTGATCTTAGTGGGACAGCCGCCTTCGGCTGTCCGGCGGAGCGAACCTCCGCGGCTGCTCTACGGCTTAAGAAGAACCCTCAAATCCGCTCCCGTCATTTCTTTCGGTTCATCGAGTCCCATCATCCCCAGTAGCGTCGGTGAAATGTCGCGCAGGCTGCCGTTCGGCTTCAGTGTGAACTCTTTTGAATTCTCCGCGATCACAATGAATGGCACGGGATTCGTAGTATGCGCCGTATGAGGACCGCCAGTCGATGGATCGATCATCATTTCCGCGTTGCCGTGGTCGGCGGTAATCAGCATCGCTCCGCCACGAGCGCGAACTGCTTTCTCGATGCGAGCGAGACAGGAGTCGACGACTTCGACTGCCTTCACCGTGGGCTCGATCTTACCGGAGTGGCCGACCATGTCGGCGTTGGCGAAGTTTACGATGACCACGTCGAAGGTGCCGTCTTCCGTGGCTTTCACCACCGCATCGGCGACGCCTGCCGCACTCATCTCCGGCTTCAGGTCATAGGTTGCGACCTTGGGCGACTGCACCATCACGCGCTCTTCGCCGGGGAATGGAGCCTCGACGCCTCCGTTGAAAAAATATGTCACGTGCGCGTACTTCTCCGTCTCCGCGATGCGCAGGTTGCGCAGGTTCATGCCGCCCATCACGTTAGCCAAAATGTTCGCCATCGACTCCGGCGGGATCACGACCGGTAGATTGAAATTCTTGTCATAGCGCGTCATGCACACGTAGCGAAGATTTTTCGGCACGCGGTCGCGCGGGATGGCGGCATCGAGGTCGGCCGCGCCGGGAAGACCGCTGCCGCCCTGGTCGTTGAGTCCGCTGTTGCGGGCGAGAGCGCGCGTGATCTGCCGTGCCCGGTCGGCGCGGAAGTTGAAGCAGATGCAGGCGTCGTCATCACGAATGGTCCCTGTGGCGCGGGCACTCCTGCCCTCGTCTTTCGAATCGTCCACCACGAACGGGATCACGAATTCGTCGGTCACTCCGTTGTTGTAAGCGTCTTTCATCCCCTGCACCGGATCAGCCTGCTTGCCGCCCTCGGCGTCGGCAAAGACCATAGCGTTGTAAGCTTTCGAAATGCGCTCCCAGCGGCGGTCGCGATCCATGGCGTAGTAGCGGCCGCTTACGCTCGCAATCTGGCCGCAGTTGTACTCCCGCATCTTCTGCTGCAATTGTTCGAGATATCCGGCCCCGTTGGTGGGCAGAGTGTCACGACCGTCCATGAAGGCGTGAACGAAGACGCGTTCCAGGCCATTCTCCTTCGCCATCTTCAGCAGCGCATAGAGATGCGCTTGCTGCGAGTGCACACCGCCGTCGGAGAGCAGACCGAACAAATGCAGGCGGCGCTCCCCGGTGCGGGCATGCTTCATGGCGTCGAGCAGCACGGGATGCGAAAAGAATTCGCCGTTCTGGATCATCAGGTCGATGCGCGTGATGTCCATATGCACGATGCGGCCGGCGCCCATGTTGAGGTGCCCGACCTCGCTGTTGCCCATCTGCCCCTCGGGCAGCCCAACGAACGGTCCGCTGGTATGGATGAGCGTGTTGGGATACTCGCGCAGCAACCGGTCATAGGTAGGCTTGCGGGCGAGCGCAATGGCGTTAGCTTTAGTTTCAGCGCGGTATCCCCAGCCGTCGAGGATGACGAGAACGAGTGGTTTGGGACGCAAGATCAGCTCCTGGCTAGCTTGTTGCTACTACAAACGTGATGGGCCACAGATTCACACGGATGAACACCGATACTTATTCACCAGATAATCCGAAGCGAATATTTCGTAAATGCCACGTCGGACGTAACGAGCGGGAGGTTCTCTTCCAGACTCTGAGCGATCAGAATACGGTCAAAAGGATCACGGTGATGAAACGGGATCCCTTCGAGCCGCCTCACGTGAGCAAGAGTCAGCGGTAGAACAGAAACGCCATTCATTTTCAGCTTCTCCGCCAGATAATCTCCAACCGGAGTTGGCAGAGTAAGCTTACCAATTTGTACCTTGGCAATGATCTCCCAAAGGCTGGCGACGCTGATCCACACATCCGCGACCGGCAATAGTTCACGAACCCGAATAGAAACTTTGGCTGCATCCTGGATGCCCCACAGAAACACGTGGGTGTCGATGAGGACCTTCATTGCCAGAAGAGATCTTCGATTTCCTTGGGAAGGGGATCGTTGAAGTCGTCCGGAACGGCGAATTCACCCTTTGCGGAGCCGAAGTTGAACCGGGGGCGTTCAGAAGCAATTGCTACCAGTTTCGCCACCGGCTTGCCAGCCTTCGCGATTATGACCTCTTCGCCAAGGGCAACTCTCTCCAACAGCCTGGAAAGATGAGTCTTAGCTTCATGGATGTTCACTTCCATACGCCTTGGATAATAGACTAAGTCCTTGACTAAGTCAATCCTGAGGGGGATCATTCAAACTGCAGCATCACGATTTCCGGATTTGAGCCCAGACGCAGCGGTGGACCCCACGTTCCGGCTCCGCTCGAGGTGAAGACCTGCATCTTACCGATGCGGCTCAGGCCATAAACGAACTGGCGGTACATTCTCCGGGCAAACCAACTCCAGGGAATGAACTGGCCCAGGTGCGTGTGCCCAGAAAGTTGCAAGGAAATGCCGGCTGCCTCCGCGACTTCAGGATGGTCGGGAGCGTGCACCAGCAGAATGCTGGCGCGATTGCGATCGAGGTGAAGCTTATGCAGAGCCGAGGCCAGGTGGCCTTCCCGGGTAGCGTTGCGATAAGGGACGCCGAGAATCTGCAGGCCATCCACGTCAACTTTTTCGTTACTCAGGACGCGAACCCCCGCCGCGGAAATCGCTCGTAGATATTTACTGTCATCGCCGAATTGTTCATGATTTCCGGCGACGAAATACACGCCTTGCGGGGCCGTCAGTCGATTCAAGGGCTCTGCGGCTCGAGCGGCATCAATGGCCGTACCGTCGTACAGATCACCGGCGATAAAAATGGCATCGGGCTCTTCGTTTAAAATCTTGGCGACCATACGGCGCAGAAAATTGCCGTTGCGGACGTGCCCGAGGTGCAGGTCGCTGACGAGCGCTGCGGTTCGTCCGCGCCACGACTCGGGTAGGTTCGCCAGCCGTACCGTCGCGCGCGTGATTCGGGTCCAGCTGGCGTTGAAAACACCGTACAGGCCGACAGCCATCGCAGTCCCAAACAGCCACTCCACAGTATGGTGAAAATTCAGGTTTACGCCGGTCATTCTCGCGATTCCGTAGATAATCCAGGAAAGCACCATCGCCGGAAAAAGGAAATTTTGCAGGCCCAGCCACACCGCAGCGCCGCGGTAAAACACGCGCAGTGTGGGGTTCGTATAACGGTAGGCCAGCAGCGACGCAGTAACGAAACTTATGGCCAAAATGCCCAGGAGAAGCTTGAGCCACAGCAAGCCAGCAGCGTCGGCGTCAACGGTAAACGTCCATGTCTTGTATAAGAGAAAATGCTCCAGAAAAAGAATGGACTGGATAATGGCAATGAAAGTGGCGAAGCGTCTAATCCGCATGTGATAATTAGATTCTTCAGCCTGCCATTTGGATTGGATTCTTTCTAGCCTCCAGCTGCCCAAACCGTGCCGGCCGCTACGCCGACAGAGGTTCCATGCCGGATGAATGGTGGCTATGCTGACTGACGGAGAAGACTATGTCGATTGCCGAGTTTCTGCTGCCGGAGTTGGATGAAGAGATCAAGAAAACACGGACTGCGCTGGAGCGCGTTCCCGCTGACAAGAAAGACTTCGCGCCGCACCCTAAGTCGGCGCCTCTGGGAAAGCTGGCGCCTCACGTGGCCCAGCTCCCCGGCTTTGGATTAATTATTCTGACCACACCCGAGTTGGATTTTTCCAAAGGCAGCAGCATCAAGCCGGTTCCGCTTGAGTCCGCGGCACAACTCGTGCAGGTTCTCGACGAAGGTTCGGCGAAGGTTCGGGCCGCGCTGCAAGCTACTCCGGATAGCGCCTGGAAAGAAAACTGGAAGTTAAGTTTTCAGGGAAAACCGATCTTCGCAGGAGAACGATTTCTAGCCTATCGCGAGATGTTCCTGAACCATCTGGTGCATCACCGCGCGCAGTTGGGAGTGTATCTGCGCTTGACCGATAATCCTGTGCCCGCGACGTATGGCCCCTCGGCGGATGACAAGATGGGATTCTGATGGACAGGAAAAGCCTTTAAACGCAAAGATCGCAAAGGAAACTCCGCAAAGGACGCAAAGAAAAGCAATCGCGGAGTTTTTCTTTGCGTCCTTTGCGGAGTTTCCTTCGCGTCCTCTGCGTTTAAAGGCTCTCGACCCGTCATTCGCTTCGGTAATTTAGAGCCTTCAACCCCAGGAACCGTGAGGTTCCCGCCAGTTCCTCCTCGATTCGCAGGAGCTGGTTATATTTTGCAATGCGATCGGTGCGGGAGGCGGAGCCGGTCTTGATCTGCCCTGCTCCCGTGGCCACAGCCAAGTCCGCGATGAATGTGTCTTCCGTCTCGCCCGAACGATGCGAGATCACCGAGGTATAGCCATTACGGCGTGCCAGGTCGATCGCGTCTAGAGTCTCGCTGACGGTGCCTATCTGATTGACCTTCACCAGGATCGAATTTGCCACGCCCTTGTCGATTCCCTCTTGCAGGAACTCGACGTTGGTCACGAACAAGTCGTCGCCTACGAGCTGAATCTTGCTTCCGAGTTCTTTGGTCAGCTTCTGCCAGCCGTCCCAGTCATTTTCTGCGAGGCCGTCTTCCAGCGACACGATAGGATAGTCGCTCACCCACTTCGCCCAGAAGGCGACCATTTCGTCGGAAGTCTTGGCTGACTTGTCGGACTTCTTGAAGACGTACTTGCCGTCCTGAAAAAACTCGCTGGCGGCGGGATCGAGTGCAATGGCAATCTCTTCTCCCGGTTTGTAGCCAGCCTTGCCGATCGCCTCCAGCACGACTTCAATGGCCTCGAGGTTCGATTTTACCGACGGGGCGAATCCGCCTTCATCGCCGACGGCAGTGTTGTAGCCGCGCTTCTTCAGCACGCCCTTCAAAGTATGGAAGACCTCTACGCCCCAGCGCAGCGCCTCGGAGAACGACGGCGCTCCCACGGGCATCACCATGAATTCCTGAAAGTCGACGTTGTTGTTGGCATGAGCGCCACCGTTCAGAATGTTCATCATGGGTGTGGGCAGCGTATTCGCGCCAGCTCCGCCCAGGTAGCGATAGAGCGGGATATCAAGCGACAAGGCTGAAGCGCGCGCCGCCGCCATCGAGACCGCGAGAATCGCGTTTGCGCCCAGGCGACCTTTATTCTCCGTGCCGTCGAGCTCGATCATCCTGGCGTCGAGACCGCGTTGATCAAAAGCATCCCAGTCCGCCAGAGCTTCCGCGATTTCGCCATTGACGTTTTCGACCGCCTTAAGCACGCCTTTACCGAGGAACCGGTTGGTATCGGCATCGCGCAGTTCGACCGCCTCGTGCTCGCCGGTCGATGCGCCGCTCGGAACAATGGCCCGGCCCATGGAGCCGTCGGCCAAGAATACTTCCGCTTCTACTGTAGGATTGCCGCGTGAATCCAGAACTTCGCGGGCATGAATGGCTGCAATATTCGACATTAGGTTTGTCCGTCTCCTTGAGCAGTAAAATTAGTAGTCAGAAGATTCTTGCGAAAATACTGAGGATCATTTTGGACTGCGGAACTCAGGATTATATCGAAAGCAGGTGAATACCTGTGATGCCAGACGCATTTCTTAATTGCGCTTCACCTGGAGCTAATCGAATATGCCCTTACCTTCACAGGTTCCCCGTGGGCACGGCGGATTGTCCGCGGCGGCGGAGTAGGCTAAAGTTAATTAGCGTTTAGGATTCTCGGAGGTGCCCCCTTGACCATGACGAACATGAGCATGACCATGACGAAGATGATGACGAGATGTCTGTTTTTGCCCAGCCTGCTGCTGGCATCAATGCTGATGGCCCAAACCAGTACACCCGTCCCATCAGGGACCGCACTGATGGTCCGGCTGGATACGACTCTCGCGACCTTCAGCAACAAGCCGGGAGATCCCTTCCAAGGCAAGCTTAGCGAAGCAGTGGTCGTCAACGGCAGCACACTCCTTCCGGTGGGCGCCACGATTGAAGGCCGCGTAACCAAGGTGACGGAGCCGCGCCGCATCTCGGGCAAGCCGACCATTAGCATTCTTCCCGAGGCAATTATTCTTCCCACCGGCGAGCGCTACTATCTCGACGCGACGCTGACCGACACCAATATCCCCGGCACCGACGTAAGTTCAGAGGGTCAGTTCAAGGGAACCGGCCACGACCGGAACGATCAACTCGAGGCTGCCGGCGGCGCGGCCGGCGGTATGCTGATCGGGGGACTGATCGGTGGAGGCCCTGGAATTCTGATTGGTGGCGCCGTGGGCGCGGGCGCGACTACGGTGCACTGGCTGTCCAAACATCGCTCCGCGACTTTGCCTGCAGGCACGCAGCTCACGCTGGAGTTGAACCGTCCGCTGACGATGGGCGCTACGGCGGCGGCCAGCGGCGGCAGCAAGTAGCTATAACGTCTAGGTGAGAGGCCGGTGCAAGCGCTCCGGCCTGTCTCTTTCATTCGGCAGAGCCGCTCTATCGCGCGCTGAAAAAGAAGGCCGCCAACGAAGGCCAATCGGTGAAAGAACTGCTTGTTCGCGGCGCGGAGCTTCAGTTGCGAACCCAACCGAATAAAACGGGTCGCAGGCGGCATCCGATAACCGATTCCGACAAGCCCGGCAGCCTGAAATTGGACAATGCCAAGATATTCGAGATCATTCCTTTTCCCTGACGTCAACGTACGGATCGCGTTGACCTACCGAGCCCACGTTCATTACACCCAAGCTAAGATGTGGCTCGATTCCTTGTCGATGATTCCGAGCTTTGCTTCTGCCGGTTGACACAACTTGGCCTTCTCCGGCTCCTCACCACTCCGGCAGTCATGGGGAATAAAGTTTTGTCACAGCATAAAGCCTGGGAGACTTACGACGAGTGGCTGGAAAATGGTCGTGCGGTTTATCTCGAGGAGCCGCCCTCGATTGATCCCGTTCTCCGTTTCCTTTCTCAGTCCCGACAGGCGGCTCCAAAGGACTGGGCGGACTCTTACGTTGCCGCCTTTGCTCAGGTCTCAGGTCTGCGCTTGATAACGCTCGACCAGGCATTGCACCGAAGGTCAATGGATCGCTCTTGCTCAAGCCCTAACGAACTGGACTCACGCTCCAAACAGCAAATCCCCTTCACTCACCACCTGCAGCTCAATCCACCCCTCCATGGGTAAAGAATCGACAGGCAAGCGATTCTCCCACAAGCTGAACCGCAGGCGGATTTTGCTGGTAGCCGGAATCGTCTTTGCTCCCGCTCTGCCTTCTGGCGATGACGGAGCGGACGTCGGAATGGCTAGGAGCCAGGCTAACGGCAGTTTGAACTCAAAGTTGCGCAATAGCGCGAGCTTCACGCCTTCGTCGGGGTAGAAAGACGATGCCAGAGCTTTCCCTTCCCCGCCATTCTCGATCTTCCACTCTTTCAACCTGCGCTCGTGCACCGAGGCCTCAACCCGCAGCGCGCGCCGCGGAAGCGGCTCGCCACTCGCCCTCGACTCGACATTCACCACCAGATCGAAGTTCGCCTCGGGAACTTTGTCTTTGAAATCCAGCCGCCCGTAAAGATGCGTGGAATCGATGCCGGCATAGACGGAGTCGAGCAGGAACTGTTTGCCATGCATAGCCCCGGCGCGATGATCCGCAGTATAGGCAGCCGCTCCCATCCATTCGAAGTAGCGCACTTTGTCGCCCGCGATTCTGGGATGGATGTAGGCGGTTTGCGGAACAAATGACGGCCGCACTTCGGCCCCAGAGATGGGCTGGGCCAGGTAATCGGGCGGAGTGGCTCCCAGAGCCTGATAGACGTTTGAAAGATGCTTGCGATACAGTTCGTCGAAATCGCGGTCATTGGCGGAGTGGTGCTCCGGCCCATACCACCAGTTCCAGTCGCTGCCCTCGGCAATCAGAATTTCTTCGAAGGCCAGCTGGCGCTGCGCTTCGGTCGCTTGCGCCGCATTCTGCGCGTAGAATTCGCGAGCCTGGTAGAGGTAGTCCCAGGCGCGATTGTCTTCGGGCGCGCCAATCCAAACATTGAAGTTGGCGTTGATCCATGACCCGGACACCAGCGACGTCAATTTACCGAAATCCTTGTGGCGGTCGATCGCTTCCGAGATGGTAACCGCTTCCAGGCCGGACTCGCGCTGCAGGCCGTCGTAGAAGCAACGCAGGAACTCACGGCCAGACTGCGGGTAGTATTCCCATGCATTTTCACCGTCGAGAATGACTGAGACCACGGCGTCGCGCCCCTTGGACAGCACCGGCCGGGCGGCTTCTCTTATGTTTCCCAACAGATGACGCGCCGCGTCCAGCGGAGGCATGCCGGAATAAACAAAGCCGATCAGGTCGGAAATGGTGTGATCGCGAAACACCAGGTTCATCGACGCCGAGCCCTTTTCGTAGCGGTGAATGTTGTAGAGCTTCTCGCCCAGATGGGCGGGCAGGCGGCCGGTACCGTCGCGACCGAAAAATGCCCCGGAGCTTCGGCCTAGCACTTCCTCGTCGGTGGCCATCCATTGAATGCCCAGGCTGTGGGCGATGGCTAACATCTCTTCGGAGACGCTGCCTTCCGAGGGCCACACCCCCTTGGGGCGAATGCCAAAAACCTTTTCGTGCATATCGAGAGCGCGGGTGAGTTGCACGCGCGCGTCCTCGGGATGGCGAAAGCGATTCTGGGGCAGCGGCAGTCCGGGCGACGAAGCGGCACCGGCATTGGTGTCGCAGATCAGGGGCAGGATGGGGTGATAGAAGGGCGTGGCCGAGAGCTCAATCGATCCTGCCTTCGCGGCGTCGGCATGAGCGGGAAGGACCTTTCCAATCAATTCCCGCTGGCGCGCGATCACAAACTTCTGATCGTCGAGCGAATAGTTGTGTCCCTTGGCAACCAGCGCCGCAATGTCTTTCTCTTCGAGAAAAAACTCGTCGAACCAGGCGATCTGCGACAAGACCTGCAGGTCAGTGAAATCCTGCGAGTGAAAATAGCGCTCGGCGCGCTCAGGATGGTCGCCATGCTCGCGAAACCGCTCAAATAGCTCGCGGTAGCGTGGGTAGCGGCCGATCAGGTTCTGCGGGTTGGCTTGGAAAAGATACTGCAGCGCGAAGCGGCGTTCATCCTCGGTCAGATCCATGGCCGGCTTGGTGGCCACTTGCAGAAATGGATCCTGCGCGGTGCCGTCCGCATAGTCCTGAATCTGCACCATCAGCGACGGCACAAGGTTGAAGTTCTGGTGGACGTTGGGAAACTCGTCCAGAAGTTTCACCATGCCGTAGTAGTCCTTGAGCGCGTGCATGCGCGTCCAGGGCATCCGGTATTCGCCAGTGACCAGGTCCTTGTAAAAAGGCTGGTGCTGGTGCCAGAGAAGAATGACGCGCAGGGCGGGCATGGCTGGAGGTGTCAGTCTAGCATGGGGAATTTTCTGAACAAACG
>Ga0302325_10033866_pt1 | contig 10457 bp, 10 predicted proteins | sample Palsa_T0_2_FD_201948 | JGI IMG/M metagenome (GOLD analysis project Ga0302325, IMG submission 201948) | Peat permafrost microbial communities from Stordalen Mire near Abisko, Sweden - Palsa_T0_2 | ecosystem: Environmental > Terrestrial > Soil > Palsa > Peat permafrost | place: Sweden: Abisko...
CTAGGGGTTTAAGGTCAAAGGAACACTTTCGGCGCCAGGAGAATAATAAATAATGTCATTATATATGAATAATATATTAGATAACCCATAAACCACCGGTTTATCTTGATTTCTAATAGATTAGACTAGGTTTAGCCCTAATTATAATAGATTGGGTATAGTTAAGCCCTAAAAACCACCCAAACCCAACCATCGAGAACGCTAGTAAGGCCTAGTTAAGGCTTAGCGCGCAGCCGCGATGTGGTTAAGCCCGTGGAATTTTATTCGTCAGTTTCTTATAGATCAGATAAACTGTTAGACACAGCTCAGCTGGTCATTGCTACCAAATGTCAAGATGCAATATATCTGGAAGGACGATCTATTCGTAGAGCCAAGCTAGAACCCTAGTGGCTGTCTGGCTGACTAATCAGTACAGTACACGGCTCCTTCCTTGGCTCCACCACCTTCAGAGAGCATCGCAATAGACAAGCAAGTCATCGATGTCATCTATGGCCGTGGTAAAATTTTGATATAGGGTGACACTTAAAGGCTAAACGACGAAGAACACAGCAAGTGGATTAAGAAAGGAGCAAGGAAATGTTTTGCAAATTGGCGCAATGCTTGAAGATTGATGATAATAAAATACTTCGAATTGTGGACTTGCCGGAGGCACGGTCTGGAGCCAAAGAAGGGAAGGGCAGATGAGAACATCGTGGGGAGAACAACGTGCGCGCGAAAAGGGAACTTATGGTTAGGCCTACCGGTCTCGATGGAAACGCATCTCTACTAAGAATACGTCGTGAAAAATGAAATACGGGAAATGCGCAAGAACGACGTCGGGCTAGCCGCCCTTGGTAACAACGAAAATGTTCGGTTTTTAGGCAGCTAATCGAGGGTGGGTAAAGCAGCGTCAAGATAAGAAAACCACCTCCCACAACTAAGGAATTCATCTTTGGTATTCTAAGATTCAACGGCATAAGTTGGTAAGAAAGTGCTAGATAATGCGAGTCTAGCAGATCGGGAAGGGAGTTTTTTTCTGGAGTTGACTATATGTAGTTACATAGTGAATTTCCGACAAACCGGCGTTGTGAGCGTGTAAGCAAGCAAACCTAATCTTTGATGGTCTAACGGTCATGATTTCCGCTTGTCATTAATGTCAAGTCGCGGGAGATCGGGGTTCGACTCCCCGTCAGAGAGTTCTTATCAACTCTTAGAGTTCATGTCCCTGAGCATTGCTCAGAACGACAATTCTTTTTTTTTTTCTCGGTTTTTCGTTGTTTTTGAAATCTCGCTTATGGGTTAAAAGCCTTAAAACCCCTGTGGCCCCCAAAATTGAAAGTCCTCGCTTCGGCTCGCGCTAAGTCCCCTTTCGTTACCCCAACCAAAATTCTCCTATCAGGTGGAATCTTGGTTTAGGGAATTGCTTTTAATCTTGAAAGCGCAGCAAAGCAAATATGTTCACTGCAAAATTCACGAAAATTTTCTCTCTTTCGTGAGTGAGATGTGCAACAAAATTCTTTGGTTGAGATTCACTTGGGAATGAAGGTGATCCGGATGTGGAAGCTCATTTTGCCTATATTCGGTGGAAAGTTGATCATTGGGTCGGAAATTGTAACATCATAACTCATATCCTATGAGTAAATTGTGTATCATCTCGCTTCTGATCAACATATTTCGAAAGATAGTCGATTGGTCCTATTAGCTCGTCGCCCCTCGCGCGAATTTATGTCTTCAAATTTCCCGTTCACGATCGCTAATTTCTTGGGCCTGCTGCTCGCGCAATCTGCAGAATGGATCTCCCACTTCTCTGGCCTTCTGATTCTGATTCTGCATAGGGATCTAAGAATCCTCACTAGTAACAGTCCTCCCCTGCCCGTATCCCCTGACACAATCTTCTCCGAAGAGACACCACCGCTCCTGAGAAGCTCCTTCCAAATACCCTTGTCGAACTCCATCAGACACGCCTCCGACACGACCAATCACGCGACCAACTCGACAAAGTACAGCTCCAGTCCGATCAAGGCAAGAACACCCAAGAACTACCCCCTAATCCCGCACAGCCCTCCACTTCTCCGGACGGCATCGAGATGGCACCCCAAGCCTAGCTATAACCTGCCTGACCCAAGTCTCCAACATTAACCCGAAATGTTTCGTTTCGAAGCCGCTGAAAAGAAACGCGAAGATGATTGCATGATTGCGTGTTCGTGCCGGTGCAGAGTATATGTCCGAGGGATTCTGGTGATGTCTGTTTCTTGTTTGCGCTTCTTATGCTTCTTTGCATTGCGCTTTTGATTTTGGTTCGGTTGATGGCTGAGCTTGAGGAACTTGTTCTCTTTTCAGTAGGATTTAATATGCTGATGTGGTGGTAGGGCCTTGAACTCGACTTTGCTGCGGAGGGAGGTACATGATGGTTGGTTTGGTCATTTGTCTTCGTCAGTCATCGGATGGAGTTCTTTTCGGTGTTGGTTCTGAATTTAATGAAGTTTATTCCGTCGTCGTTGGGCCTTGGGATAGAGTTCGCGTTTGCGATGATTCACCAAGGGTAGAGACCCTTTTAGCCCTTGACATCCTGGGAGATCCATCGCATCATCCTGCGAAGTTGATCATTGCGTGAGACACTGCAACGTCACAATATCCAAATACAGATACAAAGCCTGTTCAGGCGTCCACGTAAACTTCTCCCCGTAGTCTGGAACAGCATAATCGTACTTCTTCGCCCAAGGTTCAGCATCACGATTTTCCTGGCTTGACTTGGAGACCAATGCTTTGCCGATAATGTCGAAGACCTGACCGTTCCGACGGAGGACGGCTGCTACATCGCAGCCTAGGAACTGGCAAATCACGTCGCCTACCAAGGCGTTGTAGGGAGCGTATCCAGTTCGGCCGTTGTCGAGCCAGAATTGGAGACTCCGATCTTGGGGTTCAAGGAAGGGATCACCGGACGGCAAAGGTCTGGTCATATTTTGCAAAATCAATTCCGAGGTAGCATTTTTAGCTGCCTGATGTTAGTATGCGGCCGAAGAAACGGGGTGGTGTGATGTACAGACCTTGCAGAGCAAACGACGTGTGTGCTTGGAGAGGTACGAGCTTTTTGAGGTCTCGAACCGCGTTGGAGATCGTGGCTCTGACGTATTTTGTGAGTTCTGGAGCCACGGGGCTGAACCGGGAGAGCTCCGCAAGGTCGATAGCATCCCCAAATGTTGTGATGGTCCCGCATTTGATGCCGAAGATGTGGAATGATGGCCTGAGCACGGAAGGATTGAAAGACAGTGATCTCAAAGTGTAGTCTATTGCTTGTCTCGTGAATGCGGACTGGAAGGCAGAAGTCTTGAATGCTCGCTGTAAAATCTGACTAAAACGTGGAGTGTGCTGACTTGGACCTTGCCTACGGCGTGTTGTATAGTAGAGGTCGATAACGTTCGAGTAGACCTCGAACAGGGTCCTGGAATAGTCGACCTCAAGTTGGCCTTCCTGACAATCATCCGCGAGACCGAGAAGTCCATAGACTTTATCCCTCGGGTCGGAGCACAAAGATTCTTGGAAGCTCTCGATCAAGTGTTCCAGATTGTTTTGAAAATATCCCAAAATCGCAGATTGATGCCGACCTAATCGGAAAGCCTGGCAACTGAGGAGATCCGACCGCTGGGTAGTAGTAAATGTAGATCCTGGCAGAAGCTCAAATTTGTTGGGAAAGTATTCAGAGCTGAGCATTATCCGTAATTTGTGAACATTGTGCCAGTCTGCCGATACCTTGTCGAAGAGGAGGGTGATCTTGACTGCAAGTATAATTTCTTGCACAATCCACAGACGTTGCCAGTAGGGGAGTTGAAATAGTGCAAGAAGTCCTTCGTGATGTCGATCAAATATTTGAAAATGGTTCTGACCTTCTTTTCCATCATGCATCAGTGCCATTGCTTCAATGGCTGCAGATATCAGGGGTCCACCCTGGAAGTCACTCTCACACCCCAGCCAGACAAGAACCTCGGTAGCTTTCTGGTAGATCCTTCCCATGACCCCGACTTGGTGATTTCTCTCTGCTGTGTTGCTTTGATCAATACAAAGGGCATCGATCCACACCCATTTGCTGTTCTCATCGGCGAAGATTTGATCTTTTTCGGCTATCCCAAAGTCGACACAAGCAAACTGGATGTGAGCCAGAGCTTCCCATAAATTTCTTCGAACCTCAACTATCCTGTCATTTAGGAAGATCTTTTTCGTGTCTGTTGACCCCCATGCGTATGAGAGTGCTCGATATGGTGGTGCATTGGAGAGGTGGAAGTGGCGGATCCAACATCTGATTGGTCCCCTTCCTTTGCTGGTGGAGCCCACATTCTCGACCATCAACAATCTGATACTGTCTGAGCCCTCTAGAGGGGCGTACGAGTACCCAGACTTCCGATTCATCGCGGCAAAGCATCACGGTGCTCCATGAAATACTGGTTGCAGGAAAAGAGTGAGAGAGGCGGCCTTGGACTGGGTCCTTATCGCGTGTTTGTTTTCGTCTCAACGCGTATCCACTCAAATCTTACCTAGGTATTCATCCATGTAAAATTACCTCAACTGTAAGACCGGCTAACATATAAAGATGTTGGAAACTGAGGATCTGAATGAAGAGAATGGAGTCGGCTTGCCGTCCGAATCCGAAAGGTTGAAAAGTTCATGTTCGCATGAGAAGGGGTGGCGGTTAAAAACTTGACATCGGTCAGATGAAATTTAGATTGTTTATGGTCACCTGACCGTTCGACGAATCAATTAACATTATCCATCACCATCATGAAGTTGGGTCTTGGTGCCAAGATAAATATATTTAATGGCACAAAAGATAGGTCTGAGAGAAACTTTAGTTAGTTTTCGTGGTTTAGGTTCTTCTATCCGCTTTCAGACCCAGTGGTCAAGTGATGAAGGCACATACATGAGCGAGGTAATTATCTCAACAAACAGAAACTGGTATATTCTTCTACATCTCTCTAAAAGTATACATAACTTGGTACACATAAGTAATCTAGATATGGTATTACATGACAAGCTTTGACCCATGGTAATGAAAGGGTTCATCGTGAGCTGCAGCCGTGATGTCCGTTCGTTTGGGGAATCCCTTGAAAGTAACGGCATACGTGGCTACCGAATGGGCGACAAGCTTGCTCGATATTAGCAAAGATCTACCTTTACAAGTTCGAGACTCATACCTTAGTGTTCAGTTCCCAAGCCTCCAGATTCAAGTTTTCGACCGTATCGCAAAGCTGGTGATAACATGGATCATACCACTGTCCAGGTGTTCCACCAAACATCGCTGCCTCTTCTTTTGTCTTTACTCCTTCAGCACCAGTTGCGATACCGCCTCCGGGAATTCCGTGCTTGATAAAGGCGTCGTAATCGCTACGACCATCGAAAGGAATGTACGTGTAGTTTTGCCCATGAGCCTCATAGTATTTCGTATACAAATCTCGAAGCTCCTCGGATCCGACGGGATTCACTGTATCGGTAGCATTGTAAACCTGATATGCGTAGTTGGGAGATGCAAGCATATCGTAGTCCATGAAGAGACGGATCTTCAGGTTCTCTTCTTCGGATAATTGGGAGACGTAATAGTCGGAGCCCAGGAGACCCTCCTCTTCTCCAGCCCACCATGCGAATCGAACACAATTGTTGACGCTGTAGTTCACCAGATGTGTTGCAATCTCAAGCAATGTCAAAGATCCAGTGCCGTCGTCATTGATTCCCGGGCCTTCGGCAACACTGTCGCTGTGGCCTCCGAGCATCACACAGTTCTCTTGATCCCCGCCTTTGGTCTGGGCAATGATATTTGTGGTGGGAGCCTTGCTTACGATAGAATCGATGTATGCAGACGAGTTGATGAACTTCCCAGCCTCTAAATCCTTGATATATGGCTGTGCATCCTGCTTCGATAACCCAAAGGTCGCAACATGGTATTTCGAGGGTTCTCCAAGAGTCCCAGATAAGTAGCCATTTTCGTTGTTGTACACAACTGCAGCAATGGCTCCAGCCTTTCCAGCCGCAGCGGATTTGTCTCCGAAGGAGCACACCCCACGTTGGATGAAAGCAATCCCACCTTTAGTATCTGAAGGATAATCGGACGAATCACATCCTTGATTCGCTACGAGAACTAAAGGCCCAAACACGGCTTCTTTGTGTTTGGTCGGAGGAGTGAGAGACATGGGATATGTCGATTCGGGCTCACGATCTCCAAGAACGAGGCGGGATTCGAAGATATTGCCAACGACAGCTTTGAATGACTGGTTTGATAATTCGTAATAATCGCCAAGCTCTACGAGTGTAGAATATATGTAGTCGAGCGTTCCGACGTGTCCTGTATTACGCACCTATTAGCAAAAGAGATCTAACAGAGATAAGAAGTTGATGTCTACCCGCGCTTCCGATAACTCTAGTAGGATGATTGTAGTCTGCCACGCCCAGCTCTGCAATCTCAAACAGCTTTTTGGCGCGCTTCAACAGGTTCTCCTTCGTTATATGTCCTTCCAGCACTTCTGAGCTCACTAGCGGCTTGGTGTTGATAACAACCTGGGAGTTGGAGACATCGTGAAGAGGTTGCTGAAGCACTGAAGCTGTTGCGATGGCGGACAGGGTGACGAAAGAAAACAGACGGCTCATGGTGATGATGCTTTCCTTGACCTGTTGGGAAGCAGTTGTCGAGAGGAGAGAAACGACTGTCGAGTCATGGGGGCACATGCATCGGCGAGGCAACGGAAGAAGATAAGCCCCCCTGCAAGCCATGGTAGCCTTGCATGTCAACACGTGATCAGAAAACCACCTCACTTCGCTCACTCGTATTACAGTGCGATTTCTCTTTAACAATTATTTCATCTCAGCCATTGGAAGAAAATCAGCTCTTTGTGGTGGTGCACACGACCTCTACGCCAGACGGCTAAATGCATGGCCAAATCAAACTGGGAACACTTCGAAACAAATGCAGCTCGTCCAGTTGAGACAGCTTGTTTCAGCATTTTGCATGTCCTTCGATCCAGCCTGCTATGAGCCTGCTTCTGTTCACTCCGCGCAGATAGCTGTCGTCGATCATGGAATACCTCCTCTCTACCGAGCTATTTCCCGAGTGCGCCACGAGTGCTCAGTTGCTGTCCTTCTGTCATGCGAAGCGCTCAGTATTGCCTAGTTTGGCGATGAATATTATGGCCTTTCTGTGGGCCTCTGAATGCGCTTCGTGGGGGTAGCATGATGGGCTGTTAAATTCGGTATCTCAATCATGCAGATGGAAGTGTCTTTCTGGTTCTTGGACGCCACCGACAGTTTACGCTCTAAGTGCATGCGTTCTTGAATCTTGACACTCACTATCATTCACACGATTGCTTGAACTTTCAATCGCGTCTACTGGAGTATGTGTTTGATAGAAGATGTGGTAGTAACTTAAGGAAGAACAGAGGGAGCATGTAAGAAGAGCACTGTGCCATTGCTGTATCGGGATCTAGGGTGCTGACCTCCGGCCCATTCACTCCGCACAACGGCCGGGCTCCGAACGTCAGTGCGAGAGAGCCTCTCTAGACTCGCTGCGATCACAAGGCTTCGTGAACTGCGAATTTAAGTTGACAGCAACGATCTCTGTGTGGATTGCATACCCTTTGACGGAAGTCCGTAGAGGTTCAAAGTCTAGATTCGAGATTTGTGCGGACTCCTGCTGGTGCTGGAACTGAAAATTGTTAGTGGAACATTTCAAGCACCTTCTACAGCAAGTCAAACATCTTTGTCTAAAAATTATTTTTTCACAAAATTATCTCCCTTGACAATAGCCTCGACAATTGGACTCGCAATTGGTATTCCCCTGGATGCATTGGTCTTGGGTATTCTTTGCTTCCTTTTCTGGAGAGAAAACCGACGTTCGAAGAAGCAGAAAATATCCAGGAATGGCATCATCGTTGACCCGGACAAGCGAGCCTATTTTCGAGCCAGGTCCTCCACCACAACCACCCGTTGAAGGACGGAAATCATTAACGTGAGGCTCTCGAACGAGTAAGATGAGGGATACCCCAATTATGCCTGAACGGTCGGGAGCTGGGAATCGTCCTGCTGGTATCCGAGTTGATCTTTCTGATGAGTTGTGATGAGGGTTTTGGGCAATTTGGCGTTTAGTTAGATATCAGTGGTTTGAGTTGTCTCATGCTCAAATATTAATTAATTGTATTTCCAAATGGTGTTTTCCCCCTCTGAACCTTCACTTCTTCGCGCAAGTGCGCTTACAATCGAAATCCAGCGGGGTCTGCCTGTCGCTACTTCCTCTGTAGAGGAGCCGCTGCATACCCCAACCAACACGTCAAACCTTCCTTCCCTATCTGGTAGACTTGCTATCTATTCTGCCTCACTTCAAGCAATTTGCTACTTTCTTCATCAACAATGATCCATCATTATCGCATCAATACGACGGCATCGATTACACAATCATTCATCAAGAATTATCTCCATGCCAAGTTCTTTTTGGCTCGGTATCCGTCATTACTTCCCAATCTTCAGTTCCAAAGTCTTCTGGGCAACGTACAACAGAATGGCCAATCGCGTGCGGGACCTCAAGGCAGAAGCGGCTCCCACTCCCGAACCCAGGTACAATGTCCCGACATACGAAGTGAGGTACACTGCATTCATTTCTGAAAACGTCGCCGAGACCAAAGTGCGGGAAACCCAAAAGTTTCGAGTTCAAGCTCCCAAGTCCTTCCGAGCATCTGCAGATAACTCCTATGCAGACAACCCGATCCATGCTCGCGAAGATGAAGAGAAGTTCATGAACCATCTCAGAAATAAATATGATCGCGAGATTTTCAACAATCTCGAGGATTGTCTGAGACGCTGTGCCCGCTGTGCTAAGCCCGCCACAACATTTTTCGGAGACTTGTTCTTTCTTTATGAACTTACTGGTCCAGTGGCAGATCACAGAATTGAGTTTATGGCGTTTTCCCACCTGGTGCCGATATGTAGCAGTGACGTGGAGAAGAGTTGTTGGCGGAAATCGAATACTATCAAGACGAAGGATCGCACCCAAGCGTTCGGGGAAATATTCAAGCAGTACCAAGAACGGAAGGACGATAGGGTGCGGGATGATAAGTTTGTATTTCAGACAGTACGCGGAGACACGAAGGGTTTGATATGGTGCGGTCATTGCAAAAAAACGGGGTAGCTACCTCCCAACCTAGACCATGCGAAGGAGCGCTAATGAGTTATCCAGGCTCTTCACGACAGATAAACAAATAGAGTTTTGGGATAATCATCGTGAAGAGTGTAGAAAGAGACGGGAGGATTCGAAAAGTGGGTTTATGGCTGATTTGAACGCCGCAACTGCCTCGCTGGCCCCAAGGATTGGTGACACAAGCGCAGAAATTGATGCATCAATGACTCCAGATCATACCAACATTGCACAAGCTGGTGAAGTCGCAGCGCCTGCGCTCAGAGCTTTCACGAATGAGCAAGCCAGTGTGTCAGAGGCGCGAGACCAAAGTGCTGGCCAGGATCTACAGGACGGTATCATCACAAAGGAGCCTCCTGTTACTGATGAAAATACACCAAAAAATCCGAGTCAAGGGACAGAACTCCAACCCACCGCTCCTACACCAAGGACCTACGCACGTCCTGAACGCAAGTCCACTGTTGAATCGGAGCGGCCATCTATCAAAGACACGGCTGCAGAGTCAGCCCCGAGTCCCAATGGACAAGTCTTGGCTACCACTACGATACTAGTATCTCATAGTCCTGGCACAGATGTAGGGGCAATTATGTCCGAAGTCCCACGCCAAAGTGGGGTCGACGATTCACAAGAGAGATTCAAGAGAGTCGTAGGTGAACAACCTACACAGACTACAATACCAGCAGTATCGGGCCCGGACGCAGGCGAACATCCACAGGGCAGCCACCCCACATCGATGGCTTCTGAAGCTGGCGGAAATACACAGAATGCTATCCTAGCAGCGTCGGACTCAGATGCAAACGGACACCCACAGGGAAGCAACACCGCATTGACGGCTCCTGAAGCTGGCGAAAATACACAAAATGCCATTTCAAACACGCCGACTCCAAATACGGATGGACAGCAACAGCGCAAAAATTCTGCATGGGAACAACCTCTTGTAAACAGCAATCCACGAGTTGGTACCTGGGTTGAACATGTTCCTGATGATGTTGCTGATCCTTCTACTCTAAAGTCTAGAAGCTCCACGACAACAGAACGGGATGGTGGGAAGAGTAATAATGGTGGTGGTGATGGAGGCGGTGCTGTCCGTGCATCTTGCTTGAATGTTTTCCGTTGCTGGAGAAACAGGCGGCGCCGTTGAGAGGCTCTTTTTGGACCTGCAACTCCGGTAACCACTCTCCTGATATCACTGTTTCTCATCCTGTACGGTAGATCGAAGTATCGCGGAAGTGTCTTGCGCAAGTCGGAGCTGTCTCATGCCGTAGCTTAGACTCACAGCGTGTCAATTGATATTGTTAGCTCTTCAACATCCTGC
>Ga0302325_10033867_pt1 | contig 10457 bp, 4 predicted proteins | sample Palsa_T0_2_FD_201948 | JGI IMG/M metagenome (GOLD analysis project Ga0302325, IMG submission 201948) | Peat permafrost microbial communities from Stordalen Mire near Abisko, Sweden - Palsa_T0_2 | ecosystem: Environmental > Terrestrial > Soil > Palsa > Peat permafrost | place: Sweden: Abisko...
AGTCGAGCGCACGGGCGGCCGACTATTACGGGATTGGGCTCGTAATGTTTGTTACACCGCCTTGACGGCAGAATTGCACCACCCTACAGTAAAATCGCGTTCTGCCGCTAAGGCGGTGTGACAAACATTAGGGCCTGCACCTGCGTAGTGAACCCTTCTAGCGGCAACTCTATCAGGTGATGATGCGCGCTAGGTACCACCTCACGCCCAGGCTCGTTCATTTCCTCCTTCCACTTCTTCATCAAAACGCCAACATCGATCCTCACACGAAGCTTTGGTACACTGTTACCCTGCGATACTTGAAGCCAGCGCCATGGCCCCCAAAAAGAACCACAACAACAAGAAGAAGCAGAAGAAGAAGAGGTCCGGAGAGAAAAGGCAGGCAAGTGACAATTCGCCGATTGTTCCTCAGCCAGACAGTCCGCTCTTGCAACTTCCGGGGGAGCTTCGAGAGCAAATTTACGACTTTCTCTTCGTTTCTACCAGAGTCACGTTTGGTGAAAGGAGTACCGGACGGATTGGCCGCAAGACCCTGAAGCCCGCATCTCATTCACTTGCCCTCCTCCGCGTCTGCCGTCAGATCTACAAGGAAAGCAAATCTTTCTGGCTTGGCAGGGTTCTGTTCAATTTCGAGAACGTGGAAAGCCTTCTCGACAAGCTTTCCCCATTACCTCTCGCTATACTCTCCCAAATCCGCCATATTCGTACTCGTGGCCATACGCTGATGCTCTCCCCGCCCGACTCGGATGACGACGTCTATTACCGACTTGTATGGGCGCTCAAACTGCTTCCGGGCCTCCAACTAGAAACTCTGACTGTTCTTGGTCAGTCGCAGGGTCTTATGGACTATGACACCCTCGGAGGGCTGATCGAGCATGGAGATGGATGGAGAGAGCTGCGCTACATCACACGCGATTCTACAATGCTTGGGTTCAGGAAACGTGACATGTTTATGGCGAATCCTTACTGGCGCAGGCCTCAACCAACTACATGGAACACCATTCTACTCACTCGCGATGGTGTAGACCCCAAGTCGACCGTTACGATCTACCGCTCCACACAGTCTAAGAGTCCCGGTACGGTCATGAACACGGCAACCCGCCAAATTGTGGATCAGATCCCGCCATCTGACCTCGAGACTTTCGGTATAGAAGAAGACCCTCAATTTGTAGGACAGGGCAAAAAGGAGAAGGAGCTGTTAGTGGTTGTGAAGCGGAGTCGTGATGCGGATATCCTTCAACACGATGTTGCTCCATTCACAGATTACGACATCAGGCGGTGGGCAGAGGGTATGACTTGGCAAGAAATCAGGAGGGTAGCCATTGATCGTTTATACGACCAGGACGAGGATGATGACTTCGGCTTCGAAGACGAAGATGACAAAAATATCGAGGTGGACAAGTACAACAACGTCGACGACTATGTTTGGGATGACACTGTCTCTTATTAATTAAAGTTAGCTTCAGCCATATATGTTTGGCTCTCTGATAATTAGCATAGGGTGAGAACTCTCATAGCGGTACGGTGTTGGTACCTTCATGCCTGGCAAGACCCTATCATTATGTAGCTAAGACGCAACATAGATACCACCCCTAACAGTGTATCTTAGATTTTTCTAAGCCTAGCCAGCCGTGTCCCTCAATTGCGGTTGTCCGGCTCTCAACGGTTATTCTTCAGGGCTCGAAAGAGGCTGGTCACCGAGAGCTTGGTTCAAAGCTGACTGGCTCTACTAGAAGCGTAGCAGATACCCATACATTCAAGGGAGAAAGATTGAAATACCACACTTTTTAGACAAAAAGATTCAAATACTATAAAAAGATTCAGATACTATTTACCCCGCTAAAATTGCACCCAACCTAACCACGAGAAAAATAGCAATATTAACACTGTAATGATTAATTACAAAATATTACTTGGTGGGTCGGACACCCCCTAAAGCCCCCGAATCGAACCCTAACTCAACCCTAACTCAACCCTAATCTAACCCCTTAACCTTGCCGTCGCAAGCTCTAGCGGGGGTCTTCGGCATGCTAGGGCACAGATTAAGCAATGGTATTTGAATCTTTTTCCCTACATTCAAATATATACCCAAGCTCTAATTGACTTTATTTTGTCTAAGAACCTCTGCTAGAAAGCCTCAAAATGGAGGTCAAAAGCGAGAGAGAAGATAAGGCAAAATGATTCACCTTATACACATCGGACCGCCGCTTTGGGAATATGATTGGCACATATAATCAAGGGGTCCTCTTAGCAGTTTCACTTCCATAGCTACAGGAAAGGCAACTTCTTACCTTTCACAGTATCAGATTTCTGTCTCTATGACGCGATGCTGCTTCGTGCTACGTCCATACTCCCAAAACAGTAGTACGGTCTCAATTTCCTCTATAATGCAGCAATGCTTACTTAGAATACACTAGAATTAAAGTAGCAAAGAAGACGAGAATACAAATATATGCTCCCCTTAACTCTCTCTGAATAAATTAAAAATAAAAACATTTCTTGCGTAAAGAGAGAGTATATTATACAGCGCCCGCATCACGAAGGCAATTGACAATAGCTAGATGACCTGCTGCTATTGCTAGTTGGAGCGCTGTTCTATCCCGCCCTACATCATTGACTTCTGCTTTTCTCTGGAGTAGTAGTTCTACAACTTCGAGATGGCCTCCTTCTGCTGCTGCTTGGAGTGCTGTTCTTCCACCATCCTGCCATGCTGGGTCAGCATTGACATTAGCCTTCTCCTGAAGTAACCTCTGTACGACTTTGAGGTGGCCCCCTTCTGCTGCTGCTTGGAGTGCTGTTCTTCCACCCGATAATGTTGCTTCGGCATTCATTTCGGCCTTCTTTTGGAGTAGTAGTTCTACAACTTCGAGATGGCCTCCTCCTGCTGCTTCTTGGAGTGCTGTTCTTCCACCCCGTGATGCTTCAGCATTCACTTTGGCCTTCTTTTGGAGTAGCAGTTCTACAATTTCGAGATGGCCTTTAGCTGCTGCTGCTTGGAGTGCTGTTCTTATACCCCATGATGCTGCAACATTGACTTCTGCTTTTCTCTGGAGCAGTCGCTTTACAATTTCGAGGTGACCACCTTCTGCTGCTGCTTGGAGTGCTGTTCCGCCAAAAGGTGATGGTTTGGCATTAACTTTAGCGTTCTTTTGGAGTAGTCGCTCTACAATGTCGAGGTAACCTCCTTCTGCCGCTGCTTGGAGCGCTGTTCTTCCATGCCATCCTGTAGCTATTTCATTGACTTTAGCCTTATTTTGCAATAATAACTCTACGATAGCGAGGTGGCCTCCTTTGATAGCCAATAAGAATGGCGTACAATCATTTCTGTCTGTCGAATTGATCTCAACCTTGCCTCTCTCGAGTAATAGCTTGGCTACAGCATCGTGCCCTCCTTTAGCCGCCCACGAGAGTGGCGTCTGATTATCCTTATCTTTGGAATCGACGTCGACTTTGCCTTTCTCCAGCAATTGTTTAATTATCGCCTCGTGGCCTCCCCTAGCGGCCCACGACAGTGGTGTCCGAATGTTTTTATCTTTAGAATCAAAGCTAAGCTATACGTACCTGCCTAACGATTTTAGCTGTGATAGACATGTCTCACTAGACGAAGGGATAATATTTATGCCTGATGTCTATGCGCAACCCCCCCTACTAGCGTAGGCATGTCTTGCCAGACAAAGGGATAATATAATAACTTGTCTTTAACTCGGAATGCTGCTTTATTTCTTTGGAGTTAGTCAAGGAGTAGCCTGTTTTTAGGCGCTTTTAATATTATTAAAGCTTATAAAAACTTCTTGTCGCCTTATAAGCTTAATGCGATTTTCTTTTTAAATTGCGGCTCTATTATCGTCTTAGTAGCAAATATAATATACTTAAGCTTATTATCCGGGTATAAGTATGTGCAAGATAACAAGGATATTGTTTGTGAATATCGAGAAAGGAGGTTCTCAGTGGAGGTCAACATTGGTAAGGGGATAGAGGAGTTGTAGGAGAAGCCTTGCAACGGACTAGAGAAGGATATAAAATAGAGTGATGTTATTTATAGGCTTCTAGATAAGCATTTGTATACCACGAGGTACGAAGCCAGAGACGCTAAAGTGCTTCACGCGTCTATCAACTCTAAATATAAGATTTTAATCTGCGACAGGGAGGACAAGGGTTTAGTCTAATTTCTTGAATAAGTCAGCAAGATCCCTCCCAAATACTTCGAAACAATTTTAAGCCACTTGTGTTTGGTCGATTGAGGCTTCCAAGTTAATCCTTGGGCATGATACATTCCGTGACCAGAGTTTTGGTTTCAAAAGGGAGGCTGATACCTTCGTTCCAGACTTGTTCATGGGTAAATCCGGAGGGCACCCAGGGGGTATAGCGGAGGGTATCCGCCCAGGGTGATTTTATATGGATGGATACCCAGGTTTTGGTCTAGATGACCGGATTATCCGCCAGGTAAATCATGTGACTATAGAACCCCTGCTCCACCAATCAAAAAGCTCTATTCTAAGGCGCTATACTATATTCGGTTGCACTTTTGAAAATTTAATAAATTCATCAACTATTAATACCACTATACACATATCACCGACAGCAATTATAGCTAGACACAATCAACAAGCTCTAGACTTCTTAGGCTCTATTTGCCCACAGGCTACTAGTAGCCCAACTCTATTGCAACGCACGGAATTAGGTCTCCCAAAGCAGAATCGAGCTCTTATAACCTCTGCTCTTGAATCGACTTTGCCTTTGCATCGACAAACTTGCGCTATATAGAAGGCCCCTGCACTCAAACTAACAAATAGCTATATGTTTAAAGGAGTTTACCCTCTTTATACTTGTTATATTATTAAAGATCGGCATAAAAAGATATTAATTTGGTGTAGCCAAGTCAATTGCACCTTTAAGAAGGTTATCGACCGCGTTTTGCATAGCACTAATAACTTCAAGTCTCACTATTATAAGGAACACAAAAGCATTTTAATATGCGAATTAGAAGCAAAGCTTAAGATGCAAGCTAATACGGCAAAGATAGGACTATAGTTTTTCGATAAACCCCTCTTTAACTAAACGCACGATAAAAGGTTTAGGAACCTCCTCCTCGAATAGGTTATCAAAAACAACCTCTCCTTTGCAATTGTCGATTAGCTAAAGACTAAAGCTCTCTTTTCCTTCCTTTCCCCGTTTACAAAGCAAATATCTTGACCGACTTTAATAAGAGACTTAAAAAAACGATACAAAGCTAGAGAAGAAGGTATCTATTAAAAGCTTTAAAATTATATTGCTATAAGCAAAAGGATTGTATTAATAACTAATAGCTGGGCTAGCAACAACAAGCTCGATTATATTGCTATTATAGGGTATATTATACACAAAGAAGTTAGCAAGATAGAGTCTATGCTTTTAAATATTATCGAATTGATAAACCCTATTTATAATAGCTTATACCTAGCTTAAAAGCTTGCTAAAGTTATAGATCGATTGCATATTACTTGCGCGATTATGTCAGTTACTCGAGACAATGCCTCACCGAACAATATAATGCTAGAAGAGTTTAAGGCAGTTATAGCATTATAATAGGAGGCTATAAACGAATTAAACCAAGCAAAGTTTTGCTATAAGTTCAATTAAAAGGATGGCGACGTTTAGTGCGTCGCGTATATATATAATATTGCAGTTTAAGCAAGTAAGCATTTACTTTTATATATGCGCAACAAATTAGCATTTGAATTCCTTGCGCCTCCTACTATTTTTGCAAGTAGCACGAGGAATTTAAATGCTAATTTGTTTATAGTCTTAGAATTAATATTAACTTTTCAGCTCTCAAAGCAATTAAAGCAAAACCCAAAGAACACTTCTCCGATTATCATTATACAAATAACGAAGCACCTCCTCCTCCTCCTTTTACTAAACGCTTTGCCTTCTACAAACTGCGTAGTTTATCGATTGTCTTTAAGCTATAGAAGCTGCCACGCGCATAGCTTAAAAGTATATTGTAGGGGGGCGGACCTCAGCTAGAAGAAAACCCTACAAGAACGATACTAGGAAACCAAGCAATAGAACAAGAAGGAGAACGCATATGTAGAACTAAAGTAACAATAAAAGGAAGAACTAAAGCATGCACGAATAAATCAAGAAATAGAAACGAAACTATAAGACTAGTAACAACTGTATACGATTATTAGGTGCAAAAGTAAGTATAAATTAAGTATAAAGTAAAGTGTGCGCAGCTATAAAAAATAGTAGTTATACCCCCTATTCTAGTCACGTGTAGCACTAACTAAGAACCTCTAAAAACCCTCTAAAATCGATAGAAATTAATAATCCCCTTAGCACCTCGCTACATTCGTCCCTCTTATATTTATTGCTCGTCCCGAGCAATAAAAAACAAGATAAGCCCTAAGAATAGTCTATTTTTCCTCCTTATTACTAGAAATAACCACATACTCCTTATTATCCTTAGCAAGGAACGCTAATCCCTTTATCTTACACTTAAAGTATAACTTGTTGCTTAAAAACATGGCTATTTTATCCTCTTGCAAGTACTCGAATGCAATTTTGACTTGCTTTATAGCTTCCTTTTGCCAAGCAAGATATATCACCTTATTAGCTTGCGTGTCGCTATATGCTAGCTATTTCTTTATTTTTATGCATACTACTAAGTGTTCCGGGCGTTTTAAGTATCAAATTATGTCGTATAAAGCTCTTACACCTTCTAATTAGATACTATTAACAAAAGACTTATCCTTAAATGTATCTTTAAATCGACTAATTGCAAGAAATTGTCAATTATTATAAGAGATCTTAATTATATTATATAAGACTCCGGTTTCGCATATGTTATTAGATTTAATAGAAATTAGGGTAATAAAAAGAGATATCCGGGGTTTAAAGAGCTTTTCCTTCTTAATAAAACGATAAGAGATTAAAGTTTTAGAACAATAAACGTGTATATTATATACTTTAAGAGTTATTATAGTAACTTAATTACTCCTTTTCTTTATAAACTTTTATAAAGCTATACCCTTATTACTAGTTACTAATAAATCGATATACTTTAAATCCTTAAAAGCTTATATAGCAAATACATTAAAAGTAGCAAGTTCTTTAAAGGCTATATAACTTACTTCTCTATCTTTATTAGAGAGGAGGGTTTTAGAGCAAAAAGAGGTAATAGCTTCAAGTTTCCCGGTATCTCTTTCGTAAAACTAAGAATTAATAAAATTATTATTATAATATTAAATAAGTTAAGGGTAAGCAATTAAGAATATAAGGTTGCCGGGTAGCATTTAATAAAATTAGAGCTATATTAGAGGATTTGCTTAAAGTAGCTATATAGCTAGAGGAAAGTATCTATTTAGTATAATACTATTTAATCTCTTAGTATTATAATAGATATAAAATTGCAATATCTCGATTTTGTCGATTAACAAGTTTAGGATTTTACCCTTCTTTACTTATATAAGGTGCTATTTTATTACTTATATATTAGTATTAGGCATATCGATAGCTTAAGCAAGTATAAGGCTTATTATCCGTTTTCGGGGCTAAAATCGACTTTTAATAAGATGTTAATTGATATAATAGGTGATTTTAGCCGTGTTTAAAAAGAAGTGACGTGTTTTTAAATAAATTTATTTAAGTCGAAAGCTAGTTTTAAGCTTAGTAAGCTTATAAATAGCTATTAGCTTATTTATTATAGCATTAGCATCTTTTACAAATCGAATAAAAAGGAGCTTTGCAAGGGCTTTAAAGTGCTTTAAATAAGGGGTCTTATAGTATTTAAGCTTATAATACTATTTAATTGTAATCTCTTTTAGAATAGATAATTAGCTTATAAAGTTTAAGGTGTTTTATAAAGCTATGTCTCCCTTTTATAAATTACTTATATTATAAAAGCATTTCCCAATTTTAACTAGTTTAGCAAATTTAAGTTTCTTTCCCTTAAAAGTAGCTTTCTTTTTGCCTTAGCTTTTAGTTTTAGCCTTCTTGCTAAAGGGGGACAAGTCTTTATTATTAAAACTAAAATTTAAGTATATTTTAAGCTTTATAGCTACTCTTTTAGCTTATAGAGGTTTTAGAGCTTTAATTTATATAAGCACAAAAGTACTAGCTACTAGGGGGTCTTTAGTACTACTAGTTCTTATATTATTTGCTAGTTTTAATATTAGAGTTGCAATTGTCTTAAAGTTTAAGAGATTAGTAGTAATATCGGGTTTATTATATAAGAATTAATTAAAATTAACTTCCTCTTTACTTATACTGGGTCTTATATCCTTATTAAGAATACTTATAAACTTTATTACTTTATTATGCTTTAGCTTTTATTATTCTTTAGCAAGCTATTTAGCTACTAGATCGATAACCGGCTCTTGCTTTATAGTTTATTTGGGCGTAAAGGCTTTTGGGGCATTAATAACAACTGCTTCTTAGTTTACAAGTTTATCTATAAATGCAAGAAACGGTTTGTCGGTATAAGTTCCCTTAATTAGGACTCCCGATTCTTTAAAGGTAAAACCTAGCTAGCTAAGCTTAAAGGCTTATAATTTGTCGATTTTTAGCTGTTAATTCTTTGCTAAGGCCCTTATATATTCTAGCGTAGCTTTAATATTACTAGTAAAGAGTGCTAATTAGGCGTAAACTAGAGCTTCTCGGGCACGCTTTAAGGTTATTATGTTAATTAACTTAATAGCTTCTTATAAAGCGATTTTCGATTTAAATAACTTACTTAACTAGCTATACACGTTCTTGCTATATTAAGAGTGTTCTTGCTAAATATGCTAGCTAAACGCTTAAGCTTATAAGCTCTTCTTGTTTAAGGTTTTAATTAGTTTAACTAAAGCTTTGCGAGAGACGGCTTTAGCTTTCTCTATATCCTTTATAGCCTCTAGAAAAGCCTTGTTTTAAATGTTATACGCCGCTAAAGTGTCTCCTTTTAATTTAAAGGCTTCTTTATCTTAGACTATATCCCTTTAGCTTAAGATCACATCTTTTACTTTTCTTTTAGCTTATAATAGTCTAGCATTAAATGTCGTGATTATAGTAGCTTTCTCTTTATTTAAGAGGTCTTTAATAATATTTAAGGCTTAGGCTAAGCTTGTAACTTCGATACCGGCGATTTGTAGCTTTCTTGGTTTATAATATACAAGTTTATAGCGGGCGACCGGGAGCTCTTCTTCCTTAGTTTATTCGGTAAGGGTAAACCCTTTATTCGACATTTTAGTATTATTTTCTTGCATTTTGTAGTGGATTTGACGTTATTATGTAGTATAAGATATGTAAGTAAGTTGTAAGGTTATAAAGCGTAGATGTAAAGTTATATAAGTTTTAGTAGGGGTAAATGTTTATTATACTTAAAAATCGACTAGTTTATAACTAAAAGTTATATTTTAGATAATGCAAGCTTTTAAATATGTAAAATAAGAAGAAAAACTAAGGAGAAAGTCTTTTCTTTAAAGTGCGAGTCCTTTGTTATATAAAAGTAAAGGTAAGTTAGTGCTATATGTGGAAAAGTCTTTTATAATATGTTTATTTAAAGAGAAAAAGCAACTATAATGCTAAGAAATAAAAGTTTTAAGTTAAATATGTATAGCTTTAAAAACTCGACTAAATTAAAGGAATAAATTAAAGGCTTTTTTAAAGGTAAAGGAGTGCAAAAGCAAGTATAAGTTAACCTCGTCTTTCTTATATTTATTGCTTGTCCCGAGCAAGCAAAAGTAGGGTAAGTAAGGGTTTTTAGTAAAGGGAAATGCAAGTATAAGTTAAAAGTAATAAAAATTTTATATATAATATAAAAAACTTTTTATATAACAAGGGAGACTTTATATATAATAAAGGATAATAAGTAAAAACGTTTTAATAACTAAAAGCAAATCAAGAAGCAATTAAAAGCTAAAATAAGAAGGAAATATTAGGTTTTTCTTAAATAAAAAGTTTTATTTAGCGTTTTTGTTGTTATTAGTCTTTTAGCTTTATTATTATTCTATAATTGATGCTTTTTAGCAAAACTTTAGCACTATTTGCGGCTTATATTAGCTTTTGCTAATTAATTACATTTGCGAATTGCAATTGTCAATTAAGTCTTAGCTTAAGTAAAGTCTAGTTTTAGGTTTTGTAGTCCTTTTTAGGCTATTTTTGTGTTTTAAGGTATATAAGGGTCGAAATTAGAGTATCGGTAGCTATATATTTATAGTCGATAATAGCTTTTACTCTTAGTCTTTATCTTTACTTGCTAATTTAGCTTCTTTCTAGTTATTATTAAAGCGGATATACTTCCTTTTCTCGGATTCTAAGAGTTTTAAAACTTATATTACAATTCTAATATCTTTCTCGATTTCTTAAGTTATTTTAGCATAAAACTTTATAATAGCTTCCTCTTCTAGTTTTGTATTAGTCCGGAATTCGACCTCCTTAAGAGCAAGCTCCGGAACTTTATCCTTATAAGAATACTAGTATTAATCTCTTTTAAC
>Ga0302325_10033868_pt1 | contig 10457 bp, 11 predicted proteins | sample Palsa_T0_2_FD_201948 | JGI IMG/M metagenome (GOLD analysis project Ga0302325, IMG submission 201948) | Peat permafrost microbial communities from Stordalen Mire near Abisko, Sweden - Palsa_T0_2 | ecosystem: Environmental > Terrestrial > Soil > Palsa > Peat permafrost | place: Sweden: Abisko...
AATAATCACGTGATGCACCCACTGCAACACGTTAACGAGTTGAATATTCTACTGTATGAATCCATTAATTAATACTCATTATACCGAACTACTAGGACCAACAGCATCCTGTCTACAAATCTCAATTAAAGCACTCAACATCCTCACCCCTTTCCGACTCTCCCCCCACCTCTTCAAGCCCGCCAATAAATTCCGCCCCTCAACCAACACCCTCACGGGTCCTTTCCCACTACACAAATTGCCCACGCCCGTAATATTAGCACGCATACTCGCACCCCTTTTCACAAAAAGCTGAACAAGTTCATCGTCAGCCGGACGATCAAGCTGCATGGACGTCGGGAACAGCGATTCCGCCTCGTCGTCTTCTGCCTGGGGCGATTCGCATTGTGGGAGGGAGGTGTGAGCTGCGAACGTGCCATAAGCCCAGAGCGCGAGCGTGGCGAGGAACACAGATGAGGGTTCGTAGAATGCGTCGGCGGAGTAGCGACGCACGTGCCAGAAGAGCACGCCGGCGTGGATCATGGCGAGGCGGGCTTTGTGCTGGTCCTCGAGGACCCAGCGCTGGATGTGCTTTCTGAGGGTGGGTAGGTCGAGCTCTCCTTCGGATGTTGGGAGAGCTTCGCCGGTCATGAGGTGGGCGAATTGAGTGATTTGACGGAAAGGGGTTAGGAGGATCACGCGTGCGAGATGGAGGTGAAGGACTGTAGGGTGCTCCATGCCTGATGCTGCACCTATGACACTGTTGGCGTGCCAGTGGAGGATGTCGAGACAGTCGCAAGCGGAGTTCCGCCATTTGGAGTAGGTTTGGATTCCAGGTAGCCAGACTGGCATCAATCTTGAAATGCTTTTGATGTCTTGCTTCTCTGCTGTAGGTGTCCACAGAGTGAGGGGCTGCTTGAAGTAGGTCTCGACTTCCCAAGTCCGGCGGAGTAGTGCGTGGATGCATAGTATTCGACTGAATTCTCCTGTCGATGACTGAACGCGCTTCTCGATATAAGCGAGTTGTATTGCTGCATGAAGTGATGGACTCGCTGCCAGATCTTCAGTATCTGCCATTATAAAAGGGGTTAGGTATCTTACGATCCGCACAAGCGTGAAGTTGCTGCCAGTCGAGAGCTGTGTCAGCCTCCCAGAGAACTTCTTGGCATGGCATCGGTACCCTCGCATCTTCTAGTGACAAGAGAGGGCGCATTTGGAAATGAAAAGCCCACATACAGTCTAACAACTGCGAAGGCTAGTCAGAAGTGCCACCAAATTCAAGGGGCCAACCTACCCATATGCAGTACCCAGTCCGGCGACAACTTTCTGCCTCGTACCATTTCTTCCATCCATAATCGTCATCCATGCCGTTGGTATTTGATTGCTCGGCTTTCGAGATTGTTCTTGACCATTCTGTGTTACAAAAAGAGACGAGTTCACTGTGGTAACTTCTCCCTATAGTCGATAACCGCTCATCACCGCAGTAGATCATCCCCACACAATTCAAGAGCTTGGTTTGCGTCATAATTAGCTTGGATTGCTTCGTATTCTTTCCACTCTCGGTCTAGAAGGCCATGTTAGAAGAGACGCACTTGAACAAGTGTGCGGAAGAGATCACCACAGTTTCTATTGCTCTACGTAAGAACTCATGCATGGCAATACCGAAACCTTCCGAATGCTCATTATCAAAATAAAGACTTCCAACTGCAGCCATGGCCAAGATGAATAACCAATGAGTCGTAGATACATGGAAAGAGGCCGGATGTATGAACGGTAAGATCGACTCAAAATTATTTCTAAAGAGGAGGACACATCGACTCAGCATCTGTCGGGAAGGAAACGCTGTGGCGTAGAAGTTTGAGTAGTGGTTTGACGCTGTGCAGGTAAGATCAAATATGCGAACCATTTCGCTGTAACTATCCTGAGTGATAAGATTAGTATCGGCAATGTTATTGTCTGGAAGGTTTCCTGTTTCAGGAAACTTGAAGGCTGGGAACAACTTCTCGCTCCCCTGCATGAAAGCGCGAGCATACGAATCGGAATGTCGATATGGTATCTTGCGAACTCGTGGCAGTCGTGCACCGTCGCCGTCAACATAATAACGCCCGTCACTGTGCGTGCTTTGTGAGCTTGGACTTGAGACCTCTTGAGCATCCAAAGCTTGTGACCGCCGTCTTAATGACTCTCTTGGCCGAGGAACTTGACAAGATAATGCTTGACTCTGACCAGAGTTTCCGGGAGAGTAAGAGATGTTACTGGCCTGTGGTGTTTGGCCGAAGAAGAGAGACTGGTGATCGAAAGGCCCCAGATTCCCATCGAGCTGAAAGTCAGGAGTCCAATTGTCAGGCAGCCAGTTGATGGATGAAAAGTTATTTTGATACCATGGTTCTGGCACACCTTCCTCATGCTGGGTTTGCCCAATGTCTGTGCCAGTGTTCATAGTCAAGGAGCCAATGTTAGTTGTTTGTTCCATGAGAGGCCGGACAGTTTCTGAGGTGTGACTGATTTCTATATTTTGTTGCTCATTGGGGCCTGTGGGGGAGGTGAGTGGTTGAGAGTTATGGATAACAGGCAACCTAGGAGATATTGATGTTTGCAACTGGATACTACTTCGGGCAAAAGGCATTGCAAACTCTGTTGAATTGTGGCCTTGAAAGACGAAATTTTTCGGATTATTGGTAGCGGAAGGAGGGCCAGCCGATGTATTGTAGTCATGATCTTGACCTATCCTCGGTGAAGGAGATGTGTTAGACCAAGACATTGGAGACTCATGGGATTTTAAGGGGCTTTGCTCGCTTCCTGGGTGAGTTGCATTGTCGTCACTGGCTGATGTGGCATCCTCGCCAACAGGAGGCAATTGAGTAGAGGTCCCTTTTCGTGACCTGCCCGACTCTGGGTATTTGCACTCGACCGTCCGCTTTTGGCACCCAAGGCATGGAATGCCACCACTGCATTTCCTCCTAGCCGATGCACATGCCAAACAAGCCCGATATCCCTTGCCAAGGACACTCCTTTTAGGTTCATTGTGCACCTGCTCACGTCGTCTCAAAGCATCTCTAAGAGAACTATTAGTGATCACGTGAGGGAGAATATAGCAAGGGGTCTGACATTCTGTAGAAGCCTTTACGGCAGTAGGAGCATTTAAGGAACCGCTCTTTCGAGTGACTCCTTGCATGGCGCGTCAAATGCTCGACCCGGCCAAATGTTTGCTGGCATTCAAGACACTGAAAGCGTCCGGGAGCCGGATGATTGGTTTGGCTGGCACCTTGAGAGCCGTTGGGGCTGGCTGCTCCATCTGCTCCAAAAAGTGTCAGCATGGGATGTTTATTGAGGCTGTGCACGCGTTACCCATGTGCCACGGACGATGGCCAGTGGCCCGCAATCGAATTAGAAACGGTAGGAGAAGGAGCTGGCACCAAGTCGGGGCCGCCTCTGGTTGATGTACGATGTAGCATTCTGCATAAACAGAGGGATTTTGTGGAGTCAGGAGGCTGGTTTGATCAAGTGTGGGGTACAGTAGGTGCGATTTGCGCACCAATCCGAACCAACCACCAGAACCGCCTCTCCGGAAAATGATCGGCCGTGCCCGAGCCAAGGGTACAGTAAGTCCAGCATCACGTTTTCCTCACTAGGCATGCTAGAGAAAAGACAAGTTAGAAGTAAGTGTCTAGATTTTTCCATGGGTGCTATCTTATGTATAGTAGTTCAGTGTTCTCATAAGGAGGAGTATCTTTCGTAGTAAGCAGGACCTAGACGAGTGGTGGCGACTCCCTGAACAATCTCAGATAATCACGTGGAAGACCGTTCAAACTAAATAAATTTTCCACTATTCCCCTTTATTTTGTGTCTTGTTAAATACTCTCACGCTCATAAACATATATTTATCAAGTACTACGACCCGCTTCAACCCTGAAACAAGGCATGTCTCCTCAAACCAGTCTTCGGCATTAGGTCGAGTTTTATAGGTCTTACCTTTATTAACTACCTAAGAGAACCTAAATAGGTTAGGTTACCTACCTTCGGGAGTCGTACGAAGTAGGTCGTGTAGGTTATCTAATGCCGGACACTGGCTCAGCCTCAAACCTGCCCCACTTACCCAACATAAAACTCAAAGGCATAAGCAGTAACTGTATCCGTCTGAAAGACAGGAAAAGTTACGCTGTTTCCTGAGTAAGTATGCGCGCACCACCCAAGATCAGTAGGATAATCGATCTCTCCAAAATTTCCCGTAAAAGGAAAACCCCAGGTGTGAATGTTCAGTGATCCCGACGCTGTTAGTCCCACAGAGGAGAGATCATTGATCGTAATCTGCCACGTTCCAGTCGTAATTCGAACGCCGGCGAGAACTCTTACCATGTCCTTACCCACAGTAGCGTAAGTGCCGAGTTTGAGATCGCCGGATGGAGCGGTCCCGACTCGATGTCCAGTCATATTAGTGTTGTAATCTTGATAGACTTGATAGTCTCCGTTTGGGTAGTAGCAACTACCCGTGGGGTTGCAATATGGACTCGAAGCATTTACTTTCGAAACCAAGGACGCCATGAAATCATGCAGCTGCCATCCCCTGAGCCAGTTGCCTCGAAGGCCATGAGAATTGACTCGTTCGAGTTGGGAGATCCACCATGCGGAACCAGCAGAACATTGCTCAGCATATGTGCCGTACTAAACCCCAGAATCTCAGGTCAGCATTACCTAAAGAGATAGGTAAGACTTGGAGTTGAGACAATGTCTTGTGAGCCATCTACTCTCCAGACATATATAGGGAGTGAACATGTCGCAAGAAATACGAAGTAAGAAGTAATGCCCCGAGAAATTGGACTTACCTCATCGATGTTCAATGGCTTGACTGGAAGCTTGTATGTTCGCAGCATGCCTACCAGAGCACCATATGCCCCTTCCATATCTCCACCTCCTGATTCCATGTGCCAAACATACTCATCGGGCCCACTAGAGTTGCTAGCAACAAAGCTCAAGTAGTTAGTCCACCCTGCCAAATATTAGCTTTAGCAAGAAACCAGAGGACGCACACTCACAAGTGTTGGCAGGGTCTGGTTGACCGGCAAGAGTTGGTCCAAGAAATTTCACCGAAAGCCATTCCTTTCTATTTGCTGTTTAGTCAGTACATGTGAATTTTAGGTTGACACAAATGAGGATTTACCTCAATCGATAATATGTACGACCCCACAACTGTATCCACTGAGATTGGGGAGCATTCCAGAAAAAAGTGCCGTCTGGCTCGTTCTAGATATCAATAGACAGACCATTAGTAGCATGAGCGTTGTTAATGTCATAAATGAACTGTGTCAGGTATGCGTCCCAAGAGATCCAGTTGCCATAGTCTCCAGGGTACGGGGCAGTCGAGTTCTGAGTGCTGTCGGCGCCCCAAAGATCATTGGTTGAGAAGATAAAGTTGCCGTTGTACTTGCGTGTAGTCCTGTAATTGGACAATGCAGAAGCAAATCGACACTGTTCAGCAATTAGCTAATGAAGCCAGAATGCTAAGCTACATCTGTATACTTTGTATTCTGACAGGCCCCAAATCCAACCTCGGCAAGGTGCAGGCAACTGAGCACCCCCAGCCCTAGCATAATTGAATCCCATATTAGTGTAGAAGTGGTCTGACATCTGATTCTCGGTGTCCGGAATGCCATAGATGAAGCCTGAAGCGAGTTGTTCTGGAGTTCCGGTGTTGTTGCTCAAAGTGACGACAGATGTTATAGTATCGCCCTTCTCCAGAGGAGTGGCAGCCACAAGGGCGGCACAGAGAAGAGAGAGAAGAGCACACATGATGAAAGCTCAAGCACAGTAGGAACGAGATAGGAATCAATTAAGAAGGAGCTACTGCACTGGGAGGAAATTTTGCTCTTACCTGATATATTTATATTCTACGAATATCGAGGCATAAAGTCATGGGACTTCAGCATATGTGTCCGCTAGGGGCACGGTATAGGCAAGGCAACTTAGCGTTTAGAGCCTGAGATTTAGGGACCTTATAGGGTAGTTTAACGAACGGTCCCCTGTAATTGCAGGGGCTTTACCCTAGAAATGTCTTTCGATCCCTGAGTGGGATGACATGGCTGAAGGCCTGTACTGTAGCTGTAATGCCTGGCGCGGGACACGTCTCACTGGACAAAGGGATAGGGTCTTTCAACACTTGTGTCCACTATAACCTAAGGCTTTAGTGGACGAATAATGGATCTCGGGCCTGCACGCCCTGAAGTTGCATGACTTTATGCAGCGATATTCGTACCTCCGGGGAAACCAATGCCCTCAGAAAGAGGAGAAGAGGTCAGCTTTGATGCAAACAGAATATTTTTCTCCCCACACGAACTGACAATGACGACTTTTGGAAGCTTCCCCACACCCTAGATCTTGTGCTGACCTTAGGATCCTGGGCTGATACTTAAGCCAAGAGCTCAGATTGGCCTGCTATAAGGGACCATGCAGAGGCATGCAGAGACATACACCTGCTAACCATGAGGAACACTCTAAATGCCACTCTCCTGACTTGCAAAGTTGCAGTGTGAGTTGCACAGGAATGAAAGTCGGTTCGTGATGTTCCTCTCCGGTCCCCCCCCCAAGTCCCCCTCCCCCTCTCTTTCACCCACCGGTACGGTAAGGTAACTGTATGGTCACCGGGTTGTGCCAGAAACGCCAACCGGAATAATTATCTCGCTATCATTGATTGGAGCGCAAATAACTTGCCTCTCGTGGCGTCTAGCTGCACATGCCAGTGAGTTCTTTCTCTAGCCACTTGCCCTATTGCTCGCAAACTCACGGGAGCAGATATCCACCGCTTTCACGTGATTTAATAATCATTTTGCCCTTGGTGGACATCAAGACCCAAGATACTTCAGTCAAAGTTACAGTATATTGAGTTTTGTGACATTCCGTGTGTGACTTCAACTATCCCCCTGACCTGTTTTACAGACTAATGCTTCCTGCGAATTCCTACACGCATATGACCCTTTCCTCCCCGGTTATCACGCAGAGCGTATGGGATGAAGTGCAATTCGTTCGCACTTGAAATTTTTCCTTTTGCGCCCATTTTCAGACTCGCACGAGGAGCAAGTTTGCTGTCAACTTCGATGAATGACGCAGCATTGTGAACTGTTAATCCAACATATGGCTCCCCGACTTCTTCGACCAGCGCGTTTTTCTCCTCGACGGTCGCGGCGGGATCGAGCACGAGACTCTTGAAGTGATCTTCAACCCAAGTATTGTTGAAGTCCTCAACACAATATATGAGGGGTCCTCGAGCAAGTGCTATGATATCTTGGTTTGTGTATGGATGAGGCGAGACGAATCTTGGCTTCAATGGAATATTCAACTCGAAGGTAGGGTTGAGCTTCAGCCAATTTGCCGGCAGGGTCAAGTAGCCTTTCTCGACTTCTTTCGTTGAAGGACTGGGTAAGATCTATGACACTGTCAGCTATTTGTTTGATTCGACACTCATACAACCTACCTCCCAACCTTCAGCCCAACCAGGTATTCGAAGCTTGATTGTTGTTGAAACTTCGGAAGGACTTCGCAAGCTCAACTCTATCTTGCCGTCCCAAGGCCAATTTGACTTTTGTTCAAGTTTGACGGTGTCTTTTCCAATAGGGATGGACAGCTGCGCTGACGAGTACATGTGAACATTCACTTGAACAGATTTTTTCTTTTCCTCAGTGGTGAAGCTCCATAGATACCCTCCAATGTATCCTAAAAGTCTGGTAACATTTGGCGGACAGCATGCACAAGTAAACCATTTGGCGCGCTGTGATAGATCTGTGTCGCTAGATGCCATTTGGTTGGCGTATGTGAATTGGGTTCCCTTCAAAGACATGCCTGTCATCACGGCGTTATAAAAGCACAGCTCCATGATATCCGCGAACTTTCCGTCCAGATCAATCTGTTGCGAATTAACAACTTTTTCAGAACCTGTCATCAGTGGTCTACCTGAAGCAGTCTCTCTGCCAGCATCATAACCCCAATGGCCGCACAAGTTTCTGCATAGCAACCTCCTTCGTCAGTGCCTGATGGTAGAAAAAAGTCGATCCCAAATCCCTCCCATTGTTTCATGGCGCCGATCCCCCCTGTCAAATACATCTTCTTCTCAACCATATTACTCCACAGGCGCTCTAAAGCCTTTCTGTAGCTGTCATGATTTGATTTGTCTTCCACACGAACCAAGTCAGCCACGGCGGTTAATAGATACATGGCTCGCACACTGTGACCTTCTATCGTTTCCTGTTCGACGATCGGTTTGTGGGCTTGCTGGTACCTAAAGTGGAAAGAAGATTAACAAAATTTCCAGCAAGACAGGATGGAGACCTACCAATAGCTTCCTTTTTCTGGCAAGTACACCGGTTTTTGATGCTCTCCCTCTCCTCTTGCTTCGGACTCGACATCGTAGTAATGGCGTCCGTATTGCCCTTTTGGATTTCCACGCTCTTCTATGAAGTATCGTGCTAGACTCAGATGCTTTACATCTCCTGTCTTCTCATACAAGCGCAGCAGAGCCAATTCAATCTCTGGGTGGCCAGGATAGCCATGCTTCTGTGCAGAACCAGGACCAAAAGTCTCGGAAAGCAGGCCAACGTATTTGATGAGTGGTTCCATTAATAAATCGTTGTTGTAATGCCGAGCATGTGCTAGCGCAGCTTCAATCAGATGGCCTGCATTGTATCTGTACACGAATATCAGAACACGACTAAGCAATCATCAAGAATGGAAACCATACAATTCATGGAAATCCCGAAGATTCGTAAATCTTTTCGCAGGTTCCACAACTGTGAAATGAATATTCAGATACCCATCCGGCTGCTGTGCAGAGCGAATCATGTCCACTAAATCCTTCACAGCCTCATCAATCTCCTTATTCTCCTTCCACTGTAAGAAATAACACGCTCCCTCAATCCACTTCGCAACATCCGAGTCCCAGAACAAATGATTCGGTACCGGCCAGACATTCGGTGCGTCGCTGTACGACTTATGCCATTTCAACTTAAACGCATCGTATCTCCCTGTCTCCTTCAAAACATTCAGTTGGTACAGCAAGGTATTCGAGTAAACTACCTCACGCCTCCGACTGATGAAGCTCGGGGATGGGAATGTGGTATTCGAGAAGGTGATCTGAGGGTACGACATAGCTTCAAACAGTCAATATAATCCAAATCCAAACTTCACTTCCAAAACAAAATATTCTTCTGGATGAGAAAGAGAAATGAAGAGTCTAAACGGAGACAGCCTGGTGTCAATTTAAACCGAGGATGAACATGGAGGGATAAAAAAAATCGACTAGGAAATTTACTGATTGAACTGGGAATGCTTTCGCAGTGACCCGATGGCCGCAACTCAACCCCTCCCCCACCGGACCATCCCTGCTGGAGAAGAGCTACTCCACATCCCACTTTCGTCCGTACTCCACAATAGAAGGTTCCCCCACCGGGAATGAAACTTGTAGTCTTTGAGTGACATTCAGATCGTTTTTGGCGATTTGCTCTTGGAGTACATGATCGTCGGTGTGGAATTTCTAAAAAGACATCGAGATGTCACTTGTTTTTTACTTGAGGTTGCTCAAGAGCCGTCCTCGTCAAGCGGAGTCCGTCAACTCTTGCACTATACTGCTTTCGTTGTGGACAGGAAAAGCAGCACTAATTTTCATTGTCTTAAGTTAAGTTGGGGCATGGGGAATGTTGAGTGCCACTTTTCCTGTCCTCAGTGATCAAGCTCCTCTCTTTGCCATACAGGTAAGATTACCATCTGAAGTCGCAAACAGTTGTTTGGGTTGTGAGCGATCACTTCTTGTTGAAGCCACTAGCATGTTGCCTTAATACTTGACGCCGAACTGGTTGTTGAGATTCATGATTCATTACTGCCTCTGGAATATCTACAGGATTCGTTCCTTAAATATAAATGTGACACTCTTCAAGCGAGCACATAGGCCGTCTTTTTGGTAACTGCTCTCCTTTTAATACGTGACATTACCTAACCACATAACTAGGACAATCAAGCCTAGTCTCCATCTCAAATCCTCGCTGAATGCTACCACAAACTTCTCCATCCATCGTGAGGCGTTACTCCGTCCAAGATTGAACCTGATATCCTTCGACGGTGTACCTTCTCCATCGTCCATCTTTGGCAGCAAGTAAGGCGAATATTTAGGGCTAACGGTGTCCTCTTTACCATAGCCTTGATTCGTCGGTTTATTTCTAACGATCCAGTTGGTAAGTTTCTGCGTTGCGCCAGCCATGAGCCAGCTCAGCCACAGGAAGATTACGGTCAACATTGCGGATTCGACCCATCGGTTCCAGAGCCCAACTTTGAGCAAGCCTTTAGTGTCACCTGCTAGCCAGATATGGTATTGGAGGATGTATGTTTCGAGAGAGCAGCGGCCAAGCCATGCGAAGACTTTGAAGTAATAGTTTCGAAGGAGAGGGTGGGAGTTCCGCAGAACGACAAAAGCGAGAATGGGTATAAATGAGATATAAGGC
>Ga0302325_10033869_pt1 | contig 10456 bp, 9 predicted proteins | sample Palsa_T0_2_FD_201948 | JGI IMG/M metagenome (GOLD analysis project Ga0302325, IMG submission 201948) | Peat permafrost microbial communities from Stordalen Mire near Abisko, Sweden - Palsa_T0_2 | ecosystem: Environmental > Terrestrial > Soil > Palsa > Peat permafrost | place: Sweden: Abisko...
GACGGGATTGACCAGCGAGGTGCCCGCGCCCGACTACGACGTCGTCGTCTTCGAGAACCGTTTCCCGAGTTTGTCCGGCGTGGGGGCCGTGGCGTCGGTGCCGGACGGCTTCGCGCCGATGCCCGGTGTCGGGCGGTGTGAGGTTATCTGCTTCTCCAGCAACCACACCGGGTCCTTCGGTGAACTGTCGGAGCCGCACGCCCGTTTGGTGGTCGACGCGTGGCGACACCGGACCGCTGCTCTGCTGGCGACGCCCGGCGTGCAGCAGGTGTTCTGCTTCGAGAACCGGGGCGAGGAGATCGGCGTCACGTTGGCCCATCCGCACGGCCAGATCTACGGTTACTCGTTTTTGACACCGCGGACGGCGGCGATGATGGAGCAAGCGCGTAAACATCGGGGCGGCAACTTGTTTGCCGATCTGCTGGCGTCGGAGATCGCCGACGGCAGCAGGATAGTGGCACGCACCGATCTGTTCACCGCTTTCGTACCCTTCGCCGCGCGATGGCCAGTCGAGGTGCACATCTACCCGAACAGGTTCGTGCACAACCTTATTGACCTCACCGATGACGAGCTGGATGATTTCGCGCAGATCTACCTTGACGTACTGCAACGGTTCGACCGGATGTATTCCGGCCCACTGCCGTATATTTCGGCATTGCATCAATACGCCGACACCGATTCTTTGCGGGAGGGCTACTTCCACGTCGAGCTGATGTCGATTCGGCGCAGCGCTACTGCTTTGAAATACCTGGCGGCGTCCGAGTCGGCGATGGACGCGTTCATCACTGACGTGGTGCCCGAGGCTGTGGCCGAGCGCCTGCGAGACCTCGCGTGACGATCCGCTATTCGGCGCCCGGCCGGATCAACCTGATCGGTGAGCACACCGACTACAACCTCGGCTGGTCGTTGCCGATCGCGCTGCCGGGACGCACCGTCGTGACTTTCGAGCCGTCGGACGCCGATACGCTCACCGTACGCAGCGACCGTGTCGACGGATCGGTACGAATTCCGTTGACCACCAAGCCCGGTGAGGTGACCGGGTGGGCGGCTTATGTGGCCGGGGTGGTGTGGGCGCTTCGTTATGCCGGACATCCGGTTTGTGGCGGGGAGATGTCGATCAGCAGCCAGGTCGAGATGGGGTCAGGCTTGTCGTCGTCGGCTGCGCTGGAGTGTGCGGCGCTGGGTGCCCTGACGACGGACCTGCACATCGATCGCCTCGATCAGGCGCGTCTTGCCCAGCGGGCGGAGAACGAGTATGTCGGTGCCCCAACCGGTTTGCTCGACCAGCTGTCGTCGTTGTTCGGCGAAGCGTCGACGGCCCTACTGATCGACTTTCGTGAGCTGACCGTGTCGCCGGTGAGCTTCGACCCGTCTTCGGTGGGTGTCGAGTTGCTGCTGATCGACTCGAGGGAGCGGCACGGCCACGTCGGCGGCGAGTATGCCGCGCGCCGGCTGTCGTGCGAGCGGGCGGCGGCTGATGTGGGTGTGGTGTCGCTGCGGGAAGTCCAAGATCGCGGGATTGCCGTGCTGGATGGGGTCCGCGACGCCGTCGATGCCCGTCGTGCCCGCCACGTGCTGTCCGAGAACCAGCGGGTGTTCGATGTCGTTGCGGCGTTGGGTGATTCGGACTTTTTCCAGGCCGGCCGCATCTTCACCGCGTCACACGCGTCCATGCGTGACGACTTCGCCATCACCACTCGGAACATCGATCTGATCACCGACACCGCCGTGGGTGCGGGCGCGCTGGGCGCGCGGATGACCGGCGGTGGATTCGGTGGCTGTGTCATCGCATTGGTGCCGGCCGATCGAGTGGATGCGGTTGGCGCGGCGGTGCGCTCCGCGGTGCGCTCGGCGGGCTACGAAGATCCGGCGATCACCCAGACGTATGCCGCCGACGGCGCATCCGCCACATGAGTCACGTCAAGGTCGGGGTGGACGTTGTGCCCACCTCCGCGCGATTTCGTCATCCCGTGCGGGCCAATTCGCTCAGAGGCGGGCACAACGGCACATGGTCATCTCATGTTGCAGGAGTGAACCGAATCGCCCTCAGGTCCAGCTCCTTAACGGCCTCGGCGAACTGATCGCGGGTCGGCATCTGGTGGTTGCGGAATCCGACTCCCATCACGCGCTCGGCACGCTTGACGCCGTACGACTCAACGCAGCGCGCATACAGATCGGCGACGTCCGCCGTGTCGGTGATGAGTTCGCCGCGCATCGCCGTCGTCTTGCCGTCGTGCAACACCTGCGCCGAGGCCCCGTCGCGGAAGTTGGCCTTCCAGGTCGCACCGGTCAACGCGTAGAGGATGCCGTCGATCAGATGGGCAGTCAGCACCAGCGAATAGGGACGCCCGCTCTTGCGGCCATTGAAGTCGACCACCATGAACTGGTGGCGTGCCGCACCGGCGAACGGGGTGCGCAGCAGGAGCGTCAGAATCGGGTTGACCAGTCGCAGGAATGCCTTGGGTGGATGCGACTGGGTGATCGGGCTTGACTGGTCGGTCATGACTTCACGGTAGCTGCCAGCCGACGGTAAAGCTGTGCCGCAAGACCAGATCGGTGAGGACGTCGGCCCGCGCGGCAAGCGGCCATGACTCATAGGTGAACGGTTCAAGAGCGAAGAATGCGTAGTTGATCGACGTTTCCGGCGTGGTGCGCGGCCGGTAGACCACCGCATCCAGGGCGTCGGGTTCGGGCCACCACCGCTTCACGGCGTCAGCGAGCCGGTGGCAGGTGGCCCACACGTCGGGGTGCTGACCCGTGTTGATCTGATCGTCGACGCCGAGCACGTCGAGGTTGGCCTCGGTGCGCAGGTCCAGGACGCGCAGGTGACGGGCGGCGACCAGTCGCACCAGCTGGTGGTCAGCGTGGTCGGCGGGAATCATCAGACCCGTCGGCCGATAGCGCTCCCGGAACGCGCCGACCAGAGCGCTTGCGGCATAACGTGTTCGGAAGGCCCCGGACTCTGGGTCGAAGCGGTAGCGGGCGGTCGGAAACCCGGCCCAGGTCCACTCGGCGGGTGCGGCCGCCTCGACGCGCCACAGTTCGGTGCCGGCGTCGACACGTCGACGGCGCAGGCCGACGGGTCGGGCGTCGGGCAGCGGCTTCTGGTAGCCGGCCGGAAGGTCAGGCACCGATGGCGGCGAGCATCCGCCACGCGATGTCGGCGGTCTTCGGGCGGCGCAGCGCCTCGGCGATCGACGAGCCGCCCAGTTCGTCGTGGGTCAGACGCATGATCCGGTCGGCAGCCAGCGGATCCGAGGTGAACGCACTCAGCAGTTCGAGAATCCGGGGCAGGTCGGTCCGCACCCGGTCGGCATCGAATTGCCAAGCCGGAAAATATGTTTGGTTGCCGACCGCCGAACCCAGCAGCTTGCCGCGGCTGCGCAGCCGATGCACCGCCTGCGGCGACCGCAGAGCCAGTCGTTGCTGCACCTTCGGTGTCGCCAGTGAGCCTTCGACGAATTCGTGCACCAACGCGCTGCGGCGTTCTTCGTTCAGGCTGTGGGCGGCGACTCGCTCCAGCGTTCCCTGCGGCGTGGTCGGCGCACCGAGGATGGCGTCGAGTACCTCGGCGAAACCGGGTTCGGTGCGGGCGCGTTCGGCGACCCGTTCAACCAGCGGGGCGACGGCAGCGGACATAACACCAGGTTACCAGCAGGCCCGTCCGATTGAAACAATCGAAACAATAGTTAGTACGTGCGTGACGCCCCAGTGCGGGCGCCGGCGCGATGTCCACGCCCACCGGAACGCTGCCCGCCGCGGGCCGCCTTGGCGCGCTCGCCGCCGCGGTTCGGACGGCGTGGTGGCTGGGAGCGTTGGGCGGGCTGGACATGTGCGATTCTCGGTGCCGGAGCCTGGTAGGGCGCGATTTCGCCAACCAGATCGGCAACCGGCTCCGACGCCGCGGTGACCTGCTGCGGGGCGACGGAGATACCGGCTCGCTTCATCAGCGCCGAAGTGTCTCTGCGCTGTTCGGGAAGCACCACGGTGACGACGTCGCCGGCGCTGCCGGCGCGGGCGGTACGCCCGGAGCGGTGCAGGTATGCCTTGTGCTCGGCGGGCGGGTCCACGTGCACCACCAACTGCACGTCGTCGACGTGCACACCGCGAGCAGCGATGTCGGTAGCCACCAGCACGCGGGCCTCGCCGGACGAGAACGCGGCCAGGTTGCGGTCGCGGGCCGGTTGAGAGAGGTTGCCGTGCAAGTCAACTGAGGGCACACCGGCGTCGGTGAGCTGGCGAGCCAGCTTACGGGCCTGGTGTTTGGTGCGCATGAACAGAATTCGACGACCGGTGCCGGAAGCCAAGCGGTGCACCAACTCCGTCTTAGCGCCGGCGCTGGCGACATGGAAGACGTGGTGGGTCATTTCCGCGATCGGCGAGTTGGCCTCGTCGACAGAGTGCATGACGTGGTTGCGCAGGAAGCGCTTGACCAGCTTGTCGACGCCGTTGTCCAGGGTGGCGGAGAACAGCAGTCGCTGACCGCTCGACGGCGTGGCGGCCAAGATGCGCGTGACGCCCGGCAGGAATCCGAGGTCGGCCATGTGGTCGGCCTCGTCGAGCACGGTGATGTCGACGGAGTCGAGGCTGATCACCCGTTGGCGCATCAGGTCCTCCAGCCGGCCCGGGCAGGCGACGACGATGTCGGCGCCGGCTCTGAGCGCGGACTCCTGGCGGGATTGCGACACCCCGCCGAAGATCGTGGTGACTTTCAGGCCGTAGCTGGCGGCCAGGGGTTCCATGGCAGCGCTGATTTGGGTGGCCAGCTCGCGGGTGGGTGCCAGCACCAGGCCGGTCGGGTGGCCAGGCCGCCGTTTGGCGTCCGCGAGGCGGGTGACCAACGGGATGGCGAAGGCCAGTGTCTTGCCGCTGCCGGTTTTACCGCGGCCGAGCACGTCAAGGCCGGCCAGGGTGTCGGGCAGGGTGCTCACCTGGATAGGGAATGGGTCGGTAATCCCGCGCGCGGACAGGTTGGCGATCAGCCGCGCGGGCACGCCGAGGTCAGCGAACGAACTATTGGAAGTCATTGTGGTGTGGTGCCTTTCAGGCATCAGGGTGTGCCGGCGTCGTGAGACGATCAGCACAAAGTGGCGAGATTGCCGGGGGGCAAAATCGATCGCCGCGAAAAAGCTTGGAATTTGGTGTCGGAGCATTCCACGACGGGTCAGCGTCTCTGGACGCCAACGTTATTCGTGAGCCTACCTGACGAACAGGGATTTCCCGTCATCGACCGCGCAGTGTGAGCAACGACACCAGTTGCTAGACCATGTCGTTGCGGGTCAGCCACTGCATCACCGGCCAGCCGATGAACACCGGTATCCAGCAGGTCAGCACCCGATAGAGCAGCACCGAGGGGACGCTGACGGCGGCGGGGACGCCGAAAGCGGCCAGTCCACCGATCAGCGCGGCTTCGACGGCGCCGACGCCGCCGGGAGTGGGGGCAGCCGACGCCAGCGTTCCGCCGACCATCGTGACCACGGTGACGGTGACGAACGTTGCGTGGCCGCCGAATGCCTCGACGCTGGTCCACAACGCCAACGCCGCACCCAGAGTCGTTCCGGTGCAACCCAAGACGATCAACGACATCCGCTTGGGTTCGCGCGCCACCTCGATGATGTCGGTGATGACCTCCTTGAGCCTGGGAGTCACCGACGTCGACAGCCAGCGTCGTAAGTTGGGCAGCAACAGGAAGATTCCGACGATGCCCAACGCCACACCGGCGATCAGGTACAGCATGGTCGACTTCGGAACGAAGTGGGAAAGGTCAGTTCCCGCGCCCGCAACGGTGCTGAAGAAGATCAGCAACAACACGTGCATGATCACCTGCATCGACTGCTGCAGTGCAACCGCTGTGGTGGCCCGCGTTGTACTCAGGCCGCTCTTCTGCAGGATTCGGGTGCTGAGTGCCAGCCCGCCGACCCCGGCCGGAGTCGTGGTCGCGGCAAAAGTGTTGGCCACCTGAGCGATCGACAGTCGCCAGAAATTCACCGACTCGTCGGCGCTCGCCCATAACGCGGCCGCGGCACCCACATACGTCGACGCCGAAATCGCCAGACCCAGCAGCGCCCACCACCAATTGGCTTTGCCCAGCGCGTTGAAGAACGTCGGCACCGTGCTGATGAACGGATACGCGACGTACACCAGCGCGCCCAGCAGCAGCAGCTGGAGGAGTTGGCCACGGCTGAACCGGGTGACCGCTTCGGGTTGGATCTTCTCGGTACCGGTCTGGCGCATCACCGCCGCGCGGCTTCGGGAGATGACGCCCTTGGCGTCGGCGACTGAGTCCCGGATGTGTCTGGGCACAGCGGTTTTGGTGAGCCGGCGGGATGCCGTCAGCACGGTGTCTTTGCCGAGCACGTCGATCGCGGCGGCGACCGCCTCGTCGGCGCCATACAGCGCAGACGTCGTCACCAACAATTGCGCGATGTCGGCCTGAAGTTGGTTATCGGTAGCGCCGTACTCGGCGCTACCGAACCCGCCGAAGAACACGGCGCCGTGGCTGACGGTGATCTCGTTATGGCGCAGATCGCCGTGGGAGATCTGATGGTCCTGCAGCTTGTGCAGCGATTCCCACACTTCGGCCACCGGTGTGGACGTGTGGCAATTCTTCAGTGGCTCGCCGCGAATGCGCTTGTGCGCGTAAATGTTCCAGCCTCGATCGAGGGTGCCGACGGCGATCGTCGCGGTGTTGGCGATGCCCAGCTCGCCGATGGCGATGGCCATCAAAGCACGGTGCTCGACGGCGCGGCGCATCGACGCCTGCAGGGGAGCGGTCTCGCTCTCGCGCAGCCGCAGGATCCGCCAGGCCTGCTGCAGGGCGCCGCCGCTGCGTTGATGCGGTCCGTACATCTCGACAACGGCGTTCTCCTCCGGATCTTCGGTAACCGCCGAAAGGACCAGCGGCCCAGATCCAGCCGGGCGTACCACCCTCAGCGCGGTCACCGCGAACCCGCGTTTGGCCATCGCGCGGACCGCGCCGTCGAGCGGCACCTCGAGTGCGGGGGTGCCGCTGACCAGGATCACCAAGGCGCCGACGAACCATCCGACCGCAATGCCCAGCAGCGAGCGAGCCGGCACGATGGCGCTGACCACGAGGTGGATCGGGATGAACGCCAGCAGCAGCGCCCACCACCAGTGCCGCCAGCGGGCCGGCAGCCACGGGCCGGACACCGTGAGCACCGCGCCCAGCATCGCGATCCAGCGCGGGTCGTCAAGGAATTGGGACAGGACGGTGCGCAGCCGGTCGGACAGGTCGAAGTGCCATTGCGGCGCGGCCAGGCCCGTGCCGGTGATCGACAACGCCAGCACCGAGAGCAATGCGGCGGCCGCGTAGGGGATGAGCAGTCGCCATTGCCGGGCCAGGATCAGGCCGATCAGGATCATGAACGGCAACGCCAGGACCGCGAGGCCGTAGACCAGGTAGACCACGTCGGACTGGGTCGGCGTCAGCACCCCGACGATGCGGGAGATGGACTTCTCCAGCTCGTCCCAGCGGGTTCGAGTGACGAGTGAGCTGGTGATCACGGTGGCCAGTAGCGCCGCCGAGAGCGCGACCCGCAGCATGTCGTTGGTACGCCGAGTCAAGGGTTGCAGCAAGTTACCGGAAACGGTGACTTCGCGCCCATCGACCTGCATGCTCCGAGCAACCTCCGGCTTGCGCCTGTCAGCGTTCCGCCGACAACATAACCGGAGAAGGCCCTCGCGACCGTGATTGCCCGGCCATTCGGCCACTGCCACGGGTCCGCCGCGACCCATAGACGGCCAGGCCGCTAAAGGACCACGGTAATGCGCCGGGCGATGGCTAGCTGCTGAACCTCGTCGAACCCCGCGCCCACCCACAGCGACAGCGGCGCACTCGTGGTGTCGAGCTTGAGGTCTGTGAAACGGTCGACGCGATCGCCCCACAGCATCAAGGAGTAGGAGTCATTGAACTGCCGGGAGCGCCATACCAGCCCGTCATAGTCGCCGCCGTCGTAGAGCGCCTGTCCCCACGCTGCGGTGCGGGGATACTGACGCGAACTGCTCTCGATCAGCTCGGCGTGGGTCGCTCCCAAACGATCGAGGCCGGCGCCGTGGAGTTGGACGAGTTGCAAATCCCGCGTAGGTATCAGCGTCGAGCGAATCCATTGCACAAGTGCTTTGCGTTGAATCCGACGTCCTTTGCCTCGTACCGGCACATCGTGGAAGACGGTCTCTGACAGCGCGCCCTCCACAAGGTCTGCTCCGTAGAGGGTAGGCACGATCACGCCTTTGCTTGTGACCGGACGGAAGCGGCGCGAAGCATTGGTCGTATTGAACTCGTGGGCGCCCATTGTGCCCTTGTAGCAGCGAATAATGGGATCGCCCTTGGGCCAGGTGCGTACCAGCGGTGACGGCAGCGGAGTCGGCACGGGGGGAACGCGCACCTCTACTGCACCGCCTCGCCGAAGAGGTGTTGGGCCGCTACGACGATTTGCTCGGGCTCGCGCGTCAGGAGGTCGACCGGCCGCTCATCGTCCAGCCAGCCGCTGGCGGTGGTGAACCACAGTGCGGTCTCCCAACCATCGAGACCGTACGGCTGGAAAACTTCCAACACGTTGGCGATTACCTGCCTCGGCTGTCCGTCGGTGCCGAACTGAAAGCGTGGATAGACCCGGGCGCCATCGTGGTTGACCGTGAAAATCCGTCCGGCGGCTGACCATCGCGATGCGGTGGCCGAGCGATTGTTAGCGCTCGAACCGGCTACTTCAGCAACCTGGTCGCTGTCGTACAGCCCGAACTCTTCGATGAGTTCTTGGCGCGCTTCGGCATTGCGCTGCGCTTGCAGTGCCGTTGCCGGCGAGACCGTGCTGCTGGGGACGAACATCCCTTCGACCAGGCGCTCCGTCTGCTGTTCGCCGTGAATCAACACAGCAGCTAGCCGGGCGATCTGGGTGGCCACAGAGTGATTTGCGGCGACGACCACGATCTCTTCGCCTTCGGGTCGAATTTCGTCGATTGCGGCGGCGAGATCAAAGGATGTTGTGGGCGCTGCTTCGGGGATGACGAACGCCCGCGCCACCGCGCCACTGGCAGATGACTGCGTGAGTTTGATGATTTTTACTTCTTCATTCACGCAGATCATTCTACGCTGCGGTTTCAGGATGGCAACCAGGCTCTGCGGGGAGTCACAGCAGTCACGCGTGCATCAGCGACCGACCATGACATGCGGTTTAGGAATGAGGTCGCATGCGATATCACCTGAGGCCGAGTCGACGCACAGCTGACACCTAGCCGCCTCACGTACGTTCGAGTTATGCCGAGAACTGACAACGACACCTGGGAGATCACCGAGAGCGTGGGGGCGACGGCATTGGGCGTGGCCTCAGCACGCGCGGCCGAAACCGAGAGCGACACCCCGCTGATCCACGATCCGTTCGCGCGGGTGTTCCTCGACGCCGCCGGCGACGGGGTATGGAACTGGCACGCGGGTCCCGATCTGCCGCCGGAGATCATCGAAGCCGAACCCGAGCTGCCGCAGCAGAGGCAGGCGATGGTCGGCTACATGGCCTGTCGGACCAAGTTTTTCGACTCGTACTTTCTCACCGCCACCAAGTCGGGCATTCGTCAGGCGGTGATCCTTGCGGCGGGCCTCGACGCGCGGTCCTGGCGGTTGCCGTGGCCGGACGGCGTGACGGTCTACGAGCTGGACCAAGACCGGGTGCTGGACTTCAAGCTGTCGACCTTGACCGAGCACGGGGCGCAGCCGGCTGCCAACCGGATCGAAGTCGCGGTGGATCTGCGCCGCGACTGGCCGAAAGCGTTGCTGGAGGCTGGTTTTGACCCGTCGCAGCCCAGCGTCTGGTCGGCCGAAGGCCTGATGCCGTACCTTCCGGCTGCGGCGCAGGATCTGCTGTTCGAGCGCATCGACGGACTCACCGCCCCGGGCAGCCGGGTCGCGGTGGAGGCGCTGGGGCCGACGTTCCTCGACGAGAAGATCCGCTCCAAGCGCCGCGCGCGGATGGAGCGGCTGCGCCAGTTGATGGCCGAGGTGGACCCGGATCGCCATATCCCCCGGACCGACGAGCTGTGGTACTTCGAAGAGCGCGAACCGGTCGGCGACTGGTTCGGCCGCCACGACTGGGATGTGACGGTGACCCCCGCTGCCGAGCTGATGGCCGATTTCGGGCGCAGCGCGGCACCAGCGGTCAAGGACCTGGTGCCGGGCAACGAGTTCGTCTACGCGCAGCGGTCGTAACTACGGGACTGCTTTGACCGGTGGGATGTGCCACGTCCCATCTTGATCGCATGGCCATCCCTTCTACCGGCGGCGTCGACCCTGCGTTCGCCGGGTTTTTACGCGCTCACCGGATACTTTCACGCCATCCGGGTGCCGCGCGCCCCCGTAGATTGGTTGCGGGCCGCCCCACCGGCCGGGCTCCCACACGAAGTGCCAGCGAAGGAGTAAGACACAGGTATGCGGTCACGGCGGGGTGCC
>Ga0302325_10033870_pt1 | contig 10456 bp, 16 predicted proteins | sample Palsa_T0_2_FD_201948 | JGI IMG/M metagenome (GOLD analysis project Ga0302325, IMG submission 201948) | Peat permafrost microbial communities from Stordalen Mire near Abisko, Sweden - Palsa_T0_2 | ecosystem: Environmental > Terrestrial > Soil > Palsa > Peat permafrost | place: Sweden: Abisko...
CTGCCACGGCACGGTTCACAGCGCACAGTTTTTCTCAAGGGCCAACAGAAGACCGTCAGATCTACGCAGGGACTGACCTCATTTTCCTGCATCACTCCGCCTGTCTACATTCTTCGCCTTGGAGAACACAAGGCCACAATTAGAATTTGAGGGCCAGACGATCCATCCTCGGGAGTACGTCGTTGCTACCGAGATTTTCGACGCTCGCACCCGCGAGGCACGGGAACACGTTCAATGAGAGTATCAATGCGCCTTCGCGGCTGATCCGTTGTACACGGTACTAGAGATTGGCAGGCCGACCAGTTTGTGGCTGTGGATGCGAGAACTTATGAAGCGAAGCAGTGCCTAGCTTTTCGAAGTCTCCAAGTCCGTCACGGATTCCGCAACTGGGACTTACCGCTGCGGCAATAGCTGAGAGGGACGGCGCGGCCAGGTTCAATCTGGGCATGGATCCATACCATAAATGGTGCGAAAGGCGGGTCAATGGGAGCGCCGGGATCCCTAGCGACCCTTGATATCGCCTCTACTTAAGGCTCCAACAGGAATTGGTCGATGAGCTTATCGACGGCATCCTCCTGCCGTCGGGAAGAGTGCTTTGATAGCGGTCCTGCCAGGAAATGAACGCGAGTGTCTTGAGGCGTTGAACCTTTACGTGGAACTTAACGGTATTCCGGAGTCCAGCTTCAATCGCCTCACTCTGTTGGCTGCTCACCTGTTCTCGGCCCCTATAGCAATGGTCGCTCTGCTTGAGTCCGAACGCCTGGTGATCAAAAGTAGTTACGGACTCAACATAATTGAAGCGCCCCGCGAAGATGGTTTCTGTGCCCACGCGATTCTTTCCGACGATGTAATGATCGTCGGCGACGCGACCCGAGACCGGCGATTTTCTGACCTCAGTGGGGTATTAGGCAAGCCCTATACCCGCTTTTACGCCGGCGCTCTGCTAGAAACGCGGAACGGCTTTCGGCTCGGCACGTTATGCGTGGTAGACACTATCCCGCGCACCGAGATCGATCCTACCCAAATAGTCGATTTGAAAGATTTGGCGTCCGAAGTGATGGAGCTGCTGGAGTTGCATCGAGCCAAGCTCGAAATTAACGAAATGCAGGAACGTCTCAGCACGCAGTCCCGCGCATTGGCGGAAAGCCGGGAACTTTGGCGCAGGACTGAGCAGCGAGCCACCCTGGCATTGGACGCCGGACGGATGGGGTATTGGGAAAGAGACGCAGAAACAGATCTGATCACCCTTTCCCCAAACTTATCGATCATCCTGGGACTAGAACCAGGGGATCACCAATGCTCCATGGACGAATGGTTACAAAGCGTTGACGCCGGCGATCGCGCCATGGTAACGCAACTATCGAAAAAGCAGGACGAACGCAAGAGAACTATGCGCTCAAGTACCGTACCAAAGGCCCGAACGGTAGCGAGCGCTGGATTACGTCCTCAGGTACTTACCGTACTGATGCGGCGGGCAACTTCAGTGGCGCGCAGGGGGTCTCCTGGGACAGCACAGAATCTGAAACGGCCGCAGGCCAACTTCGGATGAGCGAAGAGCTGTTTCGCGGACTGAGCGGTTCGGCTCCGGTCGGTGTATTCTGCGCGAACGTCGATGGCAAGTTGACATATGCAAATTCTCGCACTTGTGTTATTTGCGGAAGATCCATTGAGGACCTACTCGGCAGCGGCTGGCTCGAATGTGTCCATCCCGACGACAAAGCCAGGATGATTGCTGTTCTCGGCGATCCCAATGCGACCGTGCCGACCGACGAGCATGAATTCAGGGTAATGCTATGCGACGGAACGGTTCGCAGCGTGCAGATGCGAACGTCCATTATGCGTGATCAAAGTGGCAACGCCGTTGGGAAAGTTGGCACTCTGGATGACGTTAGTCAACGCCGTCAAACAATGCGGGATCTAGAAGAAGCCAAACAGGCTGCTGAAGTAGCCAATCATACCAAAGACCTGTTTCTTGCCAACGTCAGTCATGAACTGCGAACCCCTTTGAACGGCGTTCTGGGCATGACGGAGATGCTTTTGGATACCAAGCTCAGCCGCTAACAACAGGAAATGGCCGAGACTATCCGGGAATCTGGCCGTTCTTTGCTTACGCTCGTGAACGACATGCTCGACGTGGGCCGCATCGAAGCAGGCAAGATCAAGATCGAACGACTTCCGTTTGACTTGCCTGTTATCATCAGTCGGACAGTGGCTGTCATGGAATCGGAAGCCCGGGAGAAGAGTCTCAGCGTTCGCGTCACTTATCCCGCTGATCTCCCAATTTCTTACTCCGGAGATCCCCACCGTATCGAACAGATCGTTCTGAATTTTCTGTCAAATGCGATCAAGTTCAGCTCATCCGGTGAAATCCGTATCGTGGCGAGCGGCGAACCTTCCCAAAATGCCCAAGACAAAAGCGGCGATACCCGCTCGACGGAGATCTTGCTATCCGTAACAGACCGCAGGTTGGGCATAGATCCGGAAGCTCAAAAAAAACTGTTCCGGCCATTTTCCCAGGTGGATGGGTCTAGCACCCGGCGCAACGGCGGAATTGGGCTGGGCCTGGCAATTTCTAAACGGCTAGCTAAACTCATGGGCGGCAGCGTTGGTGTTAATAGCGCACCTGGACAAGGCTCTACCTTCTGGCTTCGTCTGCCACTGACATCGAGCTCGGAAAAACGCGCGTCCGAGATAAGGTCAACTCATATCGCGACCCGGTTCTCCGGTCGCGTATTACTTGCGGAGGATAATCCCGTTAATCAGAAGGTCGCGGTCGGAGCTCTTCGTAAGTTAGGCTTGGAGGTCGATATTGCCCAAAACGGGCTGCTGGCCCTCGATCTCTTCCGTAGCAACCAATACCGGATGGTATTTATGGATTGCCAAATGCCCGAATTGGATGGTTTTGCTGCCACCCGTCAAATCAGAGAATGGGAACAGAGGGAGAGTCGCCCTAACACCCCGGTCGTCGCTCTCGCCGCACATGCAATGATAGGTGACCGTGAGCGATGCTTGGCGGTAGGCATGAACGACTATTTGGTCAAACCATTTGGACTAGAAGAACTTCGTAGCACCATTAACCGCGCGGGATATTTGAGGAACCACCATTTCAAATCGTCCAAACTGAGGGCTCCCTGACAAAGCCTTTGGAACAGCCGGCGGCCAACAATGGTGAACAAACCGGCTTTAATGGCTGAGAAAGGTTGCTCAATCTCTATAGAGAGGCGTTCTTACATTACATTCAAAAGTGTCGGCGCCTGGGCGGCACAGCAGTACATCCATCGGCGTATAGCGGAATGCTAACCGCCCCATTCTGGATCTGTCCGACGCAATGAGTATCTCAGCTTGCCAGAAACTGGCAGCGCGCGGAGTGAAATTAATTTGATTTCGCAAGTGGTGTATGGCACCACCGCCATGCTATAGCCGTTGGTCAAAGAGAAGTCGGATGGGTCCAGTCTCTGCAAACTCACCGTCGACAACAGGTTCACCAACAGGTGCGGACCAGGACCAGATATCGCAGATCATTGCCCAGTGAGTCCACGCGCCGACTGAATTAAGTGTTAGTTCTCGATCGAATCAGTGCCGCTGCACAGCATCCGTCGGACAAGCTCGGCTGGCAGCAACCGTATATGAACTCGACCGGCTGCGTTGCAATCTGTGCCGATGCCGAAAAAGTGCGGCCCTCTGATACGTGGGTTGTTGCCTGAGCTCTTCCTTCCTGAAAGAACCCGATTGCGGCATTGAATAGGAGCAGACCCGTTATGACCGCCGCCTCGGTAAACTTGTGAAGCGCCAATTGAAGCACGATCGCGGCTTCGAGCATCCAGGGAACGGGAGCCCACAGTTTATCGATCACCGTGCGCAGCGGGTGGAGTGCAGGTCAGGCATCGAATTCGGACCCACTTTTTCAAGCTGGGCCTGAGCTTCCTTGCTCGTCAATCCAGCGGGAGACTCGCCCGCCGGGACGGGGGCGGGTGGATAGCTCTTAGGAAGAGTCGAAGTCTCGGGTAATGCAACGTCGGGAAGCTGCATGGGCAACTCTTTCGGGTTTCCTTCGAGGCGGGACCCTTTCGGAACGAAAAACCGAGGGATACCTTCCCAAGGTGGCACTTCACTAGCCGTCCGTCTGGTTGCGGTGAATAGTCGAAACTCGCCTTGGTTGGCAGGCCAGTCTTCGAACCGGATTTCGCCGTCGAATCATTCAGAACACCAAACGCCACAGATTGCATCAACGAGCTAGGCGCCACCAGTATCCTGCACCTTACGAAGCGAACGGCAGACCACGACTGAAAGGATGAAGGCGGATCAGTGGGACAACCGGAGAACGAGTGAGCTCGCAGAATTCCTGCGTGCGGCACGCGTTATCTACATAAGGTTCGATCGGACATACGCCCTCAAACCAGCAGAACGTTGCCAGGCAGATCGCGCGGACTTCCGCGCGAGAACACCGACGCCTAGGCCGGCGCCGGTTCTTCCGATGCGGCGGACACCAGGTGAAACACGTCGTTCACCGGCCGCCCCACTGCTTCCCGAGCGAGCAGTCCCGTCCACGCCTCCGCCGCCGGATTGAATAACGTGATCGTTTCGCCTGTGTCTAGCGAAATCACTCCCTCGGCGATCGGCCGCAGCGTGCCTGACAGCGGTTCTTCCTTACCGCGCGACTTCAGATCTTGGCCGTGTTTGTGCAGCGCGATTTCGATGCCGGCGAGCAGCGCGGCCTCCCGGAACGGTTTTGTGAAAGCCACAAAGCTGGGTAGCGGTTAGATCCGCGCCAAGTAGGACCTTGGCACCCGGTATGGACACAGTAAAGGATTGTGGGCACCCCTCCTAAGCAAGGGCCGAGAAGGCCCGCAGTCTGGGGGGCTGTGCGCTATGTATGGTGAACCAACAACAATCGAAGAAACGACACGACTGGACGCGCGAAATTGCTAGCCGACTCCTCGCCCTTAGTAGGCGTTCGGAACCGGCTTGGAAGAACTTGCGAAGAATACGGTATATGCGCGAGCGTATTCGCGGCGTTATGTTAAGGGTTTGGGCAATTTGAACGGCATGCTTCAGCGGGCCCAGGAAAAGAAAATTACTGATAGGTCGACCAGATGGACACATCCCTGTGAGGTGCATCTGATAGATGTTAACGATCTGTTGGATAGCCTCGTCTTGCCCGTCGATCATCCGGCGGAGACTTGCTTGAAGTTCCGCGCGGGATCTCTGTCGGTTCGGTTGAGATCGAGAGGTACGTTTACCCGAGCCATCTCCGAACTCCATAGAGCATGTTTTGGGCCAGAGTCCAGGCCGGATGCACTCCGGTTAAAGAAGATAGAAAACAATGGCTTTTCGGGGTTGGCTATATAAGCTCCATGGCTGGAAAAACTTCTCAATTTGGTGGATTTAGGCCAGCGGTGTACCAAATTGAGATCGCAGTATGCTTTTGAAACTCCAGGTCTCAATCTTCGTGAGCACAGACCGTAATTTGGTTTACCCTCTTGGCTGCAAAGCGGGCTCCGTTTCGCGATGACCGAAACCGGCCGGACCAGCCGGGAGGATGATGGCCGAAGCAGTGTTGGATCAAAAGCCGGGAATCTGCTGGGAGTGCGGACCTGCCCCTCGAAAGGGGCTTCGCCCCATGTCCCGGCTGCTGCAAACCCGCGTTCAAGGCGGCCGCAGATTGTGATTGAAGCTCGCAGCCACTTCTCGCTAACCTGGGTTCTCACGACACTTGGGATTGCTGATCGAAGAATTGACCACGGTAGACTCGCCGCAGGTCCATCAGAGTATTGTTGTCCGCCGTATTTTATTTGAAGGGTCCGGGGTAACTGAACTGCCGGTTAGGCGCCTGGTGCTCTACCCGACAGTTCAGTCACAACCTGCCCGACAAGATTACTTTTCGAAAACTTTCTCCACGTCGCCAACCTTCTTCTGGATCTTGCCGGCGACCTTTTCGTCGGACCCCTCTTGTTGGATCTCAGGCTTGCCGACCACCTTGCCCACAGTTTCTTTCACGACGCCCTTCAATTCGTGCGCCGAACCTTCGACTTTATCTTTCGTGCTGTCTTTCATAGGTCTCCTTTGAAATTGTTCTATTACGCCGTTGCGGCCGGCCGCCGCAAGAGCGGGTGTGAGTTTGTTCCTGTCTTAGGTTTCCCTTCAGGCTGAGTTTGCTGCCGGAATCGTCGCCCGGTGTTTTCGAACCCGAGGATATCAGCGTGACTTGCACTTTCTGCGCCCCGCAATTCTCATATCGGCCAAAGTTAGTCCGGTCCCTGCTTTCCGCGAGTGGCCTCTGGGACGATCGCAGTGAGAGCTTGAAAGGCTCGTCTTTTCAACACTTCCAACGGTTATTGCGCTGGTGTCACTCCCGCCGGCTTGGTCACCCAACCGAGGGCCTGTCAGTTTCTTTCAAATTAATTGCGAGTGTTGTGAAACGCTATTGAGGTTGATCTTCGAAGCAAATGCAATCGCTGTCGGGCTGACCTGTAAGGACACTTTATGTGATATGGTTCGTTAATGTCGACTATCCTGGGTTAATTGTTCGCACTTTCTTCATTCGCTTTTTGCCTTGCGTGCACTAGCCAGGCGAGCGAAATCTACTTCTTTGATTACACGGCGCTGAGCGGGCCGGTCGAATAGCTTCTCCTTTTCCTTCACGGCACCGACATTTGTGACGGCCGGTTCATCACCTTCTTTCACTCCGTTTACCCTGACGGACGGAACAACCAGTTGGACAATGACAAACGACTGGGCTGACTCGGTCGGTTCCGGGGGGGTGGGCTGTATTCAGTTCGGAACGCCTTTTGCAGTTTTGAGTCAAGGCTCGCCACCGTTTGGTGGTCCGTGCAGTTTCGCTGTCGGGGGGCCCGGAGATAACCAAGGCGCATTCGAAATCTTTATAAGCGATGGAGTACCAAGCGCGCCAGGAGTCTACGTGCCGGTGAACTTCGGGGGTTCATTTGAAGTGGGCGCGGGCTTCGAACGCATCTATCCAATTACCAGGACATTCGATCCAACTGGGACGATGACGCTGACGATTAATGGGGCGGTACCGGAACCGTCCAGCCTCGGCCTCGTGATTGAGCTTCGTTCCGGCCCTCAAGCTCGGTCCTCCCATTCTGGTCCTTCTAGTGGAAGACAGTCCCGAAGCCGCCAGATTGACGCGTAGTCGTATCAGCGAGGGTCGGGACGAAATGTTTGGCGTCGAGTGGAAGGACAATCTTTCGCACGCGATAAAACGACTCGCCAAACCCGGCATTGATGTCGTTCTACTCGATCTTGGGATGCCGGGCTTGAGCGGCTACAAGACTCATCTCGCGATTACATCCGTTGTTGGCAAGACGGTTCCCGTCGTCATTCTCACTTCAGATGACAGCCCGATCTCGCGAGAAATCACCTTCCAACAGGGAGCATCCAGCATCTCTTAAAGCAGCAGACCTCCTCTGTCGAACTCAGGAAGGCCCTTCATGCGGCAGTATCCGGGCGATGACCCAGTTCAACCGTCGTGTGGGCGAGAGAAAACGATCAATGTGAGCACTCTTGAACAGAAAGAAATCCGACAGGATGTTTTGATCATGATCAGCGCATTGCTGAGCAATAGTTAGGACGCGAATTCCGCCGTCGGGCGGGGGCCCTAGAATCGATCCACGGTGCCCTTACGGGCGAAAGGAAGTCTACGACAATAATGAGATATTTCGGTTTGATGGTCACTATCGCGGGCCTTTCCATGCTTACTGTCGATAAGGCGGCCGCCCAGGTCGCAGTCAGTATCGGAGAAGCGCCCGTTTGTCCTTACGGTTACTACGAGGTTCCTCCTTACAACTGTACTCCCGACGGCTACTATGGGCCCGAATGGTTCTCAGACGGTATTTTCATCGGCGCTGGGCCTTGGTATCACGGTCCCGAACATTTCTATGGGCACGTCGATCATCATCTCGATTTCCGCAAGGGATATCATGGACCTATGCCCGCGCGTGGAGAGCATCCGGCGGAGCACCGTGCCGAATTTCACGGCCAGGCGATGCATGATGCCCATGGTCATGAGGCTCCACGCGGCCATAGATAACCTGTGATGAACGAACCGCCAAAGCCCGTTGTGCACTCCTACAAGTGCGGGACCGAAACCACGGCGTATTACCACGACGTTCCGGCGTGCCCCACATGTTCGGAACTCTTGAAAGCGAAAGCTAAGTCAGAGCTGAACGAAACACTATAAGACGCACGTCCCTAGAGAGAGCAGGAAAGATCAATGTCCCGCAACCCGCCTATTTGCAGAGTATGGCTACTGTATTTGGCCTTGCCTCTGACCGCGATGGCGCAAGCTCCTGATCCGCGTTTAGACGAATTAAGAAAAGAGGCTGCGCAACTTAAGATCACGATCGCCGACCAAGAGCGGAGAATCGCGGAGTTAGAGCGAATGGTAAAGGCGTTGCAGTTAGTCGCCGCTCCCGTGGTAACGGCAATCCCCGCGCCTATGCCGCCTTGGCATCTGGCCCCGAATTGGATCCGCGTTAAACCGGGAATGTCCGAAGCTCAGGTGGTGGAGATTTTGGGACCACCGACGAGCGTCGATTCGATCGTCGATGTCCGGACGTTATTCTACCAGCCCAACTCGCACGCAACGACTTCTCTCGACGGTACTGTGACACTAACAGACGATCGCGTGACGGCTCTAGCCCCGCCTGCATTCTAAACGGGTATCGAAACGGTAAGTGCATCGCCCTGTTGCACTTTCGTTGACAGGCCCCCCTGCGGTTACAAAATGAGATTCCTGAGAATCAACCATCCTATTCTTTCGGCGTGGCCGCTTGTGACGAGGCGGCACTTTGTTTGTGATCGCGCCCATTCCCTTCTCCCCAAATTCTGGCTCCTCCAAGTACCCGCCAGCTGAAGCAACCTTTTTCTGTGACGGCGCTCACTAATATTCTTCGCGTTTGTTTTCACAACCTTGAGCAAACCGGGCTGACTCAGCCGTGCGCCTACCTTCTAGGATCGTGGCAGCCGAGGTTTTCCGGATGCACACTAACACGACATCGGCTACCAGGCCACGGGCGGTTTCACTGTCACCATCCTGGCGTGGTCATCTCTATCGTTTCCGTGGGCGTCGCCATCATCACGGCCGTCCATTAGTAGGCATTTCAAACAAACCAGAACTAAACCCAAGGAAGACTCATGAATCCGATTACAAAAGTTGTTGGAATCACGCTTGCGCTGGCAGGCCTGCTGTCCCAAACCGCGTGCAGCCAGAGCTCGGTTACGATTACGCTCGGCCTCATCGACGCGTCGGTGGAAACCTACCTCGACAACGCCGATCCCCAGTATGCGGCTATTGTGAATCCTTATCTCACCGCCGCCAATGCGGGCGTCCAATACGCGCTCACCGAGTGGAAGACTACCGACTCGGCCGAGCTGAAGTTCACCAAGATAGCGGCTGCGTTTAGCCAAATCGCCAAGCCCATCTTTCCCAACGGCACACCCGCCACGCTCATTGCGAACGTGGGGCTGGTGAGCACGGCCATAGAGAAGTTCCTGGCTACTCTCCAGACCACCAGCGCGGTGCTCTCTTCGACGCCCGCAGGCGCCGAAGCGTTCACCGCGGCCGCGGCCAGTCCCAAGGCGCTGAAGCTCACGCGTGGCGACAAGCAGGCGTTGCCGAAGATTGCGGACAAGAACGCCAAGTTGAAAGCCCGCCTCAAACAGGGCCAACACTAAAACGTTTGCAACCTTCGGCAAACCACTATCTCGGCGGGCCACGTTGGCGATCCGTACGCACAGGCTTATTGAACCAGCACCTCGGCAAGATTGACGCCGCACCCGAAAACGGGTAGCGTTAAGTCGTTTCGAACTTTGAGCCGATCCTAATCGAACCAGCTCAAACTTCCCGAGCGCCTGACGATGAGGGGTTGTGAGCGCCTGGGGAAGAACACCCACCCTTGGCTGCAACCGGGCTATCGGCCTAGCCCCGGCACCCTCCTGGTTAAGAGACCCGGATACGTGCCCTGGGAGCGAAATGGACTTCTCCCCGTTTTTGACACAACTAGTGGTCCGTCCCAGTGATACCTACAGTATGATGGGAGCGTCCATATGCGGCCTGCGAGTCATTCATGAAAACGCTCAAGTACCAGGAGGTCCTTCGAAACGAGTACCGAGACCTGGCAGAAGCCCGCGCTTCGATCCGTCAGTTCCTGGAAAAGATCTACAACCAAAAGCGGCTGCACTCGGCGCTCGGTTATCTGCCGCCGGCCGAGTTCGAGCGAAGCCTGCAAGCCAACAACAAGGATGCCGCTGCGCGGCAGATTTCCTTATGAGTCTTCCAAGGTATCCGGAAATCTATCGTCCGATATGTGTTTCTTTCTGGCGAAGCTTGGGGGCGACTACAGCTGCCGCCCCCACCCATCGTCTCGATGAGTTTCCAGCCGGCTATTCCTCGGCGGGTTGCTCTCCAGTCGCCGATTTTGGCACACAATCTCCG
>Ga0302325_10033873_pt1 | contig 10455 bp, 9 predicted proteins | sample Palsa_T0_2_FD_201948 | JGI IMG/M metagenome (GOLD analysis project Ga0302325, IMG submission 201948) | Peat permafrost microbial communities from Stordalen Mire near Abisko, Sweden - Palsa_T0_2 | ecosystem: Environmental > Terrestrial > Soil > Palsa > Peat permafrost | place: Sweden: Abisko...
CTCGGCAATTTTTTCCACGCCGCGATGCAAGTAGCCGATCACGCATTCCGACTTGACCACCTTCTCGCCGTCCAGAAACAGCTTCACACGCAAGACGCCGTGCGTCGAGGGATGCTGCGGCCCCATATTCAGAATAATTTCGTCGGCGCCGAGAACGGTGGTCTCGACGTTTGAACCGCGGATGTCGCTGGGAGGCATCGTTTATTGACCGCTCTCGATGCCCAGGTTCTCGCGCACCCAGGCTTCGTCCTGCTGCAGGATGTCGTAATCTTTGCGCAGCGGGAAGCCCTGCCATTCTTCGGGCAGCAGCAGCCGCTTTAGATTGGAGTGGCCCGCAAAGACAATTCCGAACATGTCATAGCATTCCCGCTCCAACCAGTTGGCTGTCGGCCACACGCCTTCCACCGTGGTCACTGGCTCGCCTTCTCCCAACAGGGCCTTGAGCCGCAAGCGCTCATTTTTCGCAAACGAGTAGAGAATCAGGACCAGATCGAAGCGCTTCTCCCGCTTGGGCCAATCGACCGCCGTCAAATCCGAGAGCATGTCGAACTTCTCATCGTCCCGGCTAAATTGCGCGATTTCCAGAAGTTGCTCGGGGGCAACCACCAGAATCGCCTGTTTGCGATCGATCCACGCCTCCCGGATGGCCTCGCCGAAGCGCGCCTTGTATCGCTGTACCAACTCGTTGTTGAGAGGCACTGGGCCTTCCTTGGGAGGCGGAGGGGGTGCGGGGGGCTTGGGCGCAGCCGCCGGTTTTGCGGGGGCTGCGGGCTTGGGGGCAGCATCGACAGTAGGCGTTGCGGCCAAAGGCGGCTTTACCGGTACCGCAGGCTTATCGGCCTGGGGCGGGACAGGTTCTTTCTTTTCTTCCGGATCGTTGGTCATTGGTTTCGGACGAGAAACGCCACAAGTGCGCCAGCCGTCAAAACTCGAACCGTAGGTTCTAACACACGGCTGAAAACGCCGTCAACGCCTTGCCTGAAAATCTTGGGCAAAAAAAATCCCGGCACGCTGCCGGGAACACATGACCTGTTGCCATTCGCAGGCTATACCCACTCCAGGGCGCCCTTTCGGTATAACCAGATATAGCCGATCACCAGAATGCCCAGAAATACGGCCATGCTGGCCAGACCGAACAATGGAGACAATCGGAAGTCCGGCTCCCGCGTGGAAAAAAGCACCGCCCAGGGAAACAGGAAGATCGTCTCTACGTCGAAAAGGACGAACAGGATCGCGATAATATAGAACCGAGTGGAGTATCGGCCGCGCGCGTCTCCCTCCGCCGGAACACCGCACTCGTAAGGCTTCAGCTTCGCGCCCACCGGACGGGAGTCTGGCCGGATCAGCTTGAACAGTACCAGCGTAACACCTGGAACCGCCGCGGCCAGCAGGGCGAAGATCAGAATCGGAATGTACTGTGTAGGCACGGAAATTTTTCGAGGCACATCCTAGCATAATCGCCTAGCGGATGCGAGAGGTGACGCGAGGCGTCGGATCTCCGCCTCAAATCTTCGCCAGCAACGATTCGACGCGGCCGATGTCTTCAGGCATGTCCACACTTACCGAATCGTGTTCCGTCTCCGCGACACGAATGCGATACCCGTTTTCCAGCCAGCGAAGCTGTTCCAACTGCTCCACGCGCTCGAGATCCCCCAGCGGAAATGTCGCAAACTCCAGCAGGGCCGCCCGGCGAAAGGCATAAAGCCCCAGGTGCTTCAGGTGCCTCGCATGCACCGGTCCGCCACGGTCGCGGACCCACGGAATGGGCGCGCGGGAGAAATACAAAGCATTGCCGTCGAAATCGAGCACGGTCTTTACCACGTTGGGATCCATGATGTCCGCGGCGTTGGCGATGGGTACGGCCAGAGTCGCTATGTCCACCGCGTCATCGGAAAGGACAGCTTCCACGGCCACGTCAATGGCCGCGGGCTCGATCAGGGGCTCGTCGCCTTGCACGTTGATCACGATGCCGGCGTCGGCATGCGTCGCGGCCACCTCCGCGACACGCTCCGTGCCGGAGCGATGGTCGGAGCGGGTCATCACTACCCGCCCGCCAAAGGCCTCCACGGCGCTGCGAATGCGGTCATCATCGGTCGCGACGACCACCTCGGAAACGGACGCCGCCTTCCGCACGCGCTCCCAGACACGCTCGATCATCGGTTTGCCAGCCAACGGCACCAGAGGCTTGCCCGGCAGCCGAGTGGAAGCGTAGCGCGCGGGAATCACGGCGAGGACGTTCATGGGCGCAAGCGTCATATTAGGATCAAAAGCGCGCGGTGACAAATCCGATGCTACCACAGCCGCTGCCTGTCTCGCTCGGCAAGCGGACAACGCCCTGCAGGTTGTCTTGCGCGCCTACAACCAACTGCACGCGGTTGCGCTTGCTTCGTGCAGTGGTACAATCAAATTCAGCCCAGTGCCGATCGTCGGCGATCCGCGGTTTCAGGTGCCGGTGGAAACGTTGAAGGTCAAAGGCAAGACCCTAAGCCTGCCATCATTGCTGCTTCTTCTATCCGCTAGTGCCCTGTGCGCGCTCTCAGCCTTAGCGCAAGTTGCCGGCCCCAAGTCACCTGCGCCACGCGGCCCGCAATCGCCGGCCAGTTCCGTCAAGCCCATCCAGACGGAAGTGTCTCTTGCCTTGGTCAACGTCACCGTTACCGATCCCTACGGGCGCCTGGTTACCGGTCTCGAAAAGGAAAACTTCCGCGTCTTTGAGGACGGCACAGAACAGGAAATCGCCACCTTTTCGAGCGAAGACGTGCCGGTCTCGATCGGGGTAATATTTGACATGAGCGGCAGCATGTCCGACAAACTAGATAAAGCTCGCCAGGCGGCCATACAGTTTTTCAAAACCGCCAATCCGCGCGACGAATTTTTCCTGGTCACGTTCAACGACCAGGCTGAGTTGACCAGTCACTTCACTTCCAGCGTGGAGGAGTTGCAGAACAATATGCTCTACAGCACGGCCAGAGGGCGCACTGCCCTCTGGGATGGGATCTACCTGGGTCTCAGCGAAATGCGGGGTGCACGCAACGGCAAGCGCGCCTTGCTCATCATATCGGATGGGGGCGATAATCATAGTCGGTACAACGAAAACGATGTTCGGAACTTTGTAAAGGAAGCGGACTGCCAACTCTACGCCATCGGGGTGTACGACCCAGAGGGAATGCGGCGGACCACGGAAGAAAGCTATGGTCCAACGCTTCTTAGTGAAATTACCGAAAGTACCGGCGGGAGAATGTTCCCGGTATCGAGCCTGAGCGATTTGCCTGACATCGCCTCTAAGATCGGAATGGAGCTCCGCAACCAATATGTTCTGGGATACAAACCGAGCAACGAGCAACACGACGGAAGTTGGCGGAAAATCAAGGTCAAGCTGGCTCCGCCTCGAGGCTTGCCGCCGCTTAATGTTTATGCAAAAACCGGCTACTACGCGCCCGCCCAGTAGTCGCTTGCGTCTTTCTTCTTTTCTCGCTTTGGCGCTGGCTGGCGTGGCCATGCTTTCCGTGGCCCGCGCGCAACAGCCCTCGCAGCCGCAGCCTCCCCCTCCTCCGAGCCAGCCGCCGGCCAGCCGGCCTGTCACGCAAGGTACGGGCTATTCCATCCAGAGAGACGTAAACCTGGTGGTCCTGCATGTTTCGGTGCTCAACCAGCGCGGGGAGTTCGTCCCCGGGCTCACCCAGGATCTGTTCCACGTTTATGAGGACCGGGCCGAGCAGATGATCTCCGTCTTCCGCCAGGAGGATGTACCCGTCAGCATGGGCCTGGTGATCGATAACAGTGGGAGCATGCGTGATAAGCGGCCGCTGGTCAATGCCGCGGCCATCACGCTGGTAAAAACCAGCAACCCGCAGGACGAAGCGTTTGTGGTGAACTTTAACGACGACTATTACCTGGACACCGTGCACGATTTCACCAACGACATCTCGGAATTGAACGACGCATTGGAGCGCATCGATTCCCGCGGCAGCACGGCTCTATATGACGCGGTAATCGGCTCGCTGGACCATCTGAAGAAGGGCCATAAGGACAAAAAAGTGCTTTTAGTCATCACCGACGGCGAAGACAACGCCAGCCGTCGCACCCTGGAAAATGCCGTACAGGAGGCCCAGCGCTCCGACGCCATCATTTACGCCATCGGTCTGTTCGACAAAGACATGAAGGGCAGCGAAATCCGCAAGGCGCGCCGGGCACTCAACGATCTGACCACGGCCACCGGCGGAGTGGCCTTTTTCCCCGAAAGCGTCGACGACACGCAAGCCATTTGCACGCAGGTCGCTCACGACATCCGCAACCAATACACCATCGCCTACTACCCCACCAACGCCAATCGCGACGGCACCTTCCGCTCCGTCATGGTCACCGTCATTCCGCCCCGCGGCATGGGCAAACTCACCGTGCGCACTCGCAACGGTTATTATGCAAGCGGGCCCGTCTCCGGCAATTGATCTGTCATGAAATCCCCGGCGGCTTGGGAAGCGACACGCGCCCGGGTCTTTTTCCTGTCGCGGAGCTTCCCTTCCAAATAGATCGAAACACGATATAATCGCCCGGATAGAAAAATGGCCGACGAACCTGTCATTCTGGAAGCAGTCCCACCCACTCAAGACCACATCAGGAATTGGAGTATCCGCTTTTCGGAGCGGGAAAATCAGATTCTTTTGGTCGTGGCCGTCGTCATCGGTGCGCTGGCCGGCCTCGCGACGGTTGCCTTTATCGTGCTAACGGAACGGCTGGGTGCGCGCCTGTATCCGCCGGGCGTATCCGCCTCGCGCAGGATTATCGGCCCCATCCTTGGTTCCCTCAGTATGGGTTATCTGCTGGCGCGATTTTTTCGCGACGCGCGGGGCAACGGCGTCATCCAGACGAAAACCGCGTTTTATTCCTCCGACGGGCGCATTACGCTGCACAGCGTGACCGGAAAATTCCTGTGCACTTCGGTGACCCTGGCTTCGGGCATCCCCCTGGGCCCGGAAGGTCCGTCGGTGGCCGTGGGTGCGGGCATCGCATCGATCATAGGACGCAAGTTGGGCCTCAGCTCCGAAAAAGTGCGCGCGCTCCTGCCCATCGGGGCCACCGCGGCCATCGCCGCCGCTTTCAATACTCCGATTGCCGCTGTGCTGTTTTCGCTGGAAGAGATCGTCGGCGATTTGAACGCGCCGGTTTTGGGTTCCGTTGTACTGGCCTCCGCGACGGCGTGGATAATCTTGCGGCTGCTTCTCGGCAACAATCCCATTTTCCACGTTCCCCAGTACCAATTGGTGAATCCCCTGGAATTTATTTTTTATGCCGTGCTGGGTGTGGTGGGGGGCATCGTCAGCGGCGTTTTCATCGGCGCCACGATCTGGCTGCGCGGAAAATTTAAACTTCTGCCGGAAAAGACGCTGTGGGCGCAGCCCCTGGCGGGCGGAATCGTAGTGGGTCTGGCGGGATGGCTGGTGCCTGACGTGTTGGGAGTGGGTTACATACACATCAGCGCCCTGCTCGCGGGAAACATGGTGATCCGGCTGGCGGCGACCCTGGTGCTGCTGAAACTGATCACCGTGATCGTCAGCAGCGCCTCGGGAAACGCCGGAGGCATTTTCGCTCCGGCCCTCTTTATTGGAGCGATGCTGGGCGGGACGGTAGGCGGCGTAGCTCACCACCTGCTGCCGGCGCAAACCGGCATCCCTGGAGCCTACGCGCTGGTGGGTATGGGGGCGCTGTTTGCGGGAATCGTGCGCACACCGATGACCTCGGTAATGCTGGTTTTCGAGGTTACCCGTGACTATGCCATTATCGTGCCGCTGATGATCGCCAATCTCGTCAGCTATTTCGTTTCACGAAAGATCCACCCCGAAACGCTGTACGAAAGCCTCGCCGATCAGGAAGGAATCCACCTCCCCTCCGCGCGGGACCATGAACGCGTTGGCAGGAAAATCGTTCAGGTGATGCGCAAACCCGACGAAGTCCTTGCGGCGGAACTTGGACTGGCGGCGGCTAGCGAGGTTGTGCGCGGAAGCCAACTTAGCTCCTGGCCCGTGGTGAGCCAGAAAGGGATCGTGGGGGTGGTCTCCGCCAAGTCGCTTCTGCGACTGGTGGAAGAAGGCCGCACGGATGCCAAACTTGGCGAAATCGTGGGGCCGGGACCCTTCCCGCACGTGCACATGGACCATCCGCTGGAGTTGGCCCTGGCGCGCATGGGGGAAGAAGGGTTGGAAACGCTTCCGGTGGTAAGCCGATTCAATGTGAACGAGTTGGTGGGTGTGGTGCATCTGTCGGACATTCTTAAGGCGTACGGAGTAGCAGCCTCCAACGCGCGATCCGGGCTTCCCCTTTCTTGACACTGTTTAGAACCGCGTGTTAGCTTGGCTTGCGTAAAGTTTCGGACAGAGCCGAGTGACCGTTCCCACAATCGCTTCCCTTCGTAAGACTGCGCTTAATTCCGTACATCGCCGTATGGGCGCCAAGATGGTCAATTTTGGCGGCTGGGACATGCCTGTTGAATATTCGGGCCTGGTAAGCGAGCACCTGGCAACGCGCACCGCGGCAGGCCTTTTCGACGTAAGCCACATGGGCGAGATCGAAGTGCGCGGGCCACTCGCCTTGCAGTTGGTGCAATACGTCACATGCAACGACGCGGCAAAGCTGGCCGACGGCCAGGCGCAATATTCGGGACTGATGACCCCGGCAGGCACGTTTGTCGACGATCTGCTGGTCCACCGCATCTCCGAAACCCATTATTTTCTCTGCGTGAACGCCAGCCACCAGGATCAGGATTTCCAGTACATCCACGGCCACAACCGATTCGCCGCGGAGATCGAAAATGCCGGCGAGCGCTACGCGCAACTGGCCATACAGGGACCTAAAGCTCTTGGCATACTCGAGCGGCTCACACGCGTGCCCATTGGCGACCTAAAATATTACCGGTTCACATTCGGCCAGGTGGATGGCGTCGACTGCATGATCGCGCGCACGGGCTATACCGGAGAAGATGGTTTCGAGCTTTATTTTCCGCCACAACACGCCGAAAAAATTTGGACGGACCTGCTGGACGCTGGAGGCGCGGCGGGCCTCGTCCCATGCGGATTGGGAGCGCGGAACACCCTTCGTTTGGAAGCGGCCATGTGCCTCTACGGAAACGATATCGACGACACGACAACTGTGTGGGAAGCCAACTTGGGCTGGATCTGCAAGATGAACAAGGGCGATTTCCTGGGGCGCGAGGCCCTGGCCGCACAAAAACGGGATGGCATCCGCCGCGTTCTGGCGGGCTTCGAGATGCAAGACCGGCTGATCGCGCGCGACGGCTACGCAGTAGGGATCGGCGGGCGCGAGGCCGGACGGGTGACCAGCGGGTCGCCCGCGCCGTACCTCAAGAAAAATATCGGGTTGGCCTACGTACCGGTGGGGTCGAGCGCCGTGGGCACTGAGATCGCCATTTCCATTCGGGCACACCAGGCGCCGGCGCGGTTGGTGCCCTTGCCTTTCTACAAGCGCGCCAGCTAATGTGATCGGGCCGGAGCGTAGACTCCGGATCCTTGAAAAGGCGGAGCAGAATGTATCCAAGCGATTACCGCTATACAAAAGAACATGAGTGGGTGGCCGTCAAGAACGATATCGGCACAATTGGAATCACCGACTATGCCCAACACGAACTCGGCGATGTGGTATTCGTGGAGCTGCCCAAAGTGGGGACCAAGCTCAAAGCCGGAGAGCCGCTGGGCACGGTGGAATCGGTGAAGGCCGTGAGCGATGTTTACGCGCCCATCTCTGGGGAGGTCACTGCAATCAATGATGACCTGGCCAGCGCCCCGGAAAAACTTAATACCGATCCGCATGGAGAGGCGTGGCTGGTCAAGATCAGGATCGCAGCGCCTTCTGAGCTGCAGGGTCTGATGGATGCCCCCAAGTATCAAACCTTCATCGCCGAAAAAGAAAAGGACGCTTCGGCCTGATGCGCTATTTGCCGAAGAGCCCCTCCGAGCGGCTGGAAATGCTGGAGGCCATCGGGGCGCACTCGATCGAGGAGTTGTTCAGTACCATCCCTGAAGCGTTGCGGGTGAAGGGCGCATTGCGCCTGCCCGCGGCCATGTCGGAAGCCGAGTTGATCGCTTTTTTTCGCGACCGCGCGGCGGAAAACTCGCAGGGCTATTCGAGCTTCCTCGGCGCGGGGGTCTACAACCACCTTCGTTCTGTCGTTACCGACGCCATCCTGCAACGCGGCGAATTCCTTACTTCCTACACACCTTACCAGGCGGAGATCAGCCAAGGCACATTGCAGGCGATTTTTGAGTTTCAGACTTTGATGTCCGAGTTGACCGGCCAGGAAGTGGCTAACGCATCCATGTACGACGGCTCCACGGCCACCGCCGAAGCTGTGCTGATGGCTGAGCGGCTCACGCACAAGCGGCGCGTGCTGGTGGCGCGCTCGCTGCACCCGGAATACCGGCAGGTACTGTCCACCTATGGGCGGAGCCTCGGGCATGAAGTGATCGAGATCGGTTACACGCGCTCGGGAGAGTTGGACCCCGATGCGCTGCGCGCGGCGCTCACCGAGCAGACGGCTGCCGTGGTTGTGCAATCGCCGAACTTCTTTGGCGTGCTCGAGCCGGTGGCGCGGATTGCGGAGATGGCGCACTCCACCGAAGCGCTCGCCGTGGTGGCCATCGCCGAAGGAGTTTCCCTCGGCATCGTCCGCCCGCCGGCGGAAGCGGACATCGTCGCGCTCGAAACGCAGAGCTTCGGCATGCCTCCCAGCTATGGGGGACCGTACGCGGGGGTCATCGCCACGCGCGAGAAATTCATCCGCCAGATGCCCGGACGGTTGGCCGGGCAAACCAGCGACGCGCAGGGGCGGCGCGGATTTTGCCTGACCCTGGCCACGCGCGAGCAGCATATCCGACGCGAGAGGGCCACTTCCAACATCTGCACCAATCAGGCGCTCTACGCCCTGGCCGCCACGGTGCATCTCTGCCTGCTGGGCAAGCAGGGCCTGCGTGAAATGGCCGAGCACAATCTGGCCAAGGCGCAGTTCGCGCTGGAGGAGCTACAGAAGATTCCTGGGGTGGAGCGCGTGTTCAGTGGTCGCGTGTTCAACGAATTCGTGGTGCGCTTTCCGCGGGCGGTGAAACTGGTGAACGCGCAGTTGCTGCGCGAAAAGATCATCGGGCCGCTGCCGCTCGGCAGTACCCTTCCGGAATTGACTAAGTGCGGTCTGGTGTGCGTCACGGAGACGACCTCCCGCGCGGAGATTGAACGGCTGGCGGGGGCCGTCCGCAAAATCCTGGCGACGCCGCTGTAGGGAGCGTAATTTGTCCGACCGAATTAAAAAAGCATCGCGTAACGTGAGCCAGAACGAGGGCCTGATCTTCGAACAGTCGGCCCCGGGCAAGCGCGGCATGGAGCTGCCTCCGTTGGATGTGCCGGCGGCCGACGCGCGCGCGCTGCTGGGCGCGGAATTCCTGCGCGACGAGGTGGCCAATTTCCCGGAGGTCAGCGAATTCGAGGTGCTGCGCCACTTCACGCGGCTCTCCACGTGGAACTATGCCATTGACCTGGGCATGTACCCGCTGGGGTCCTGCACCATGAAATACAATCCCCGCGTCAATGAGTTCATCGCGCGGCTGGACGGCATCGCCACCGAACATCCCTACCAGCCGCAGGAACTTTCGCAAGGCTGCCTGAAAATTCTGGCTACGCTGACCCAATGCCCGCAAGAAAGTGCTGATCCCCGACTCCGCGCACGGGACCAACCCTGCAACCGCGGTCATTGCCGGTTACGAGGTGGAAAATATCCGCTCCGACGCTCGCGGGCAGATCGACGTGCAGCACTTGAAGCAGACCCTCACCGAAGATACCGCTGCGCTGATGGTCACCAACCCCTCCACGCTGGGAACGTTTGAGCCGCGCATCGCTGAAGTGGCGGAAATCTTGCACGCCCATGGGGCTCTGCTATACATGGACGGCGCGAACATGAATGCGCTGGCGGGGGTGGCGCGTCCCGGCGATTTCGGCGTGGACGTTATGCACCTGAATCTTCACAAAACATTTTCGACCCCGCACGGCGGCGGCGGACCGGGTGCGGGTCCAGTACTGGTGAAAAGGCACCTGGAGCCGTTTCTGCCCATCCCCGTGCTGGTGGAAAAAGAGGGGCGTCTCCGGCTCGATCTGAACCGGCCCCAATCCATCGGTCGCGTGCGCGCCTTTGTGGGAAATTTTGGCGTGCTGGTGCGTGCGCTGGCCTACACGTTGGCGTACGGTCCGGGCATCCGTCAAGCCACCGAAGACGCCGTACTCAACGCCAACTACATCCGAAAGAAGCTCGAAGACGTCTACGACCTGCCATACAACTCACCGTCCATGCATGAAGTCGTCTTCAGCGACGCGCGGCAGAAAAAATTCGGGGTGAATACCCTGGATATCGCCAAGCGGCTGATCGATTACGGGTTCCATCCTTACACCACGGCGTTTCCC
>Ga0302325_10033875_pt1 | contig 10454 bp, 14 predicted proteins | sample Palsa_T0_2_FD_201948 | JGI IMG/M metagenome (GOLD analysis project Ga0302325, IMG submission 201948) | Peat permafrost microbial communities from Stordalen Mire near Abisko, Sweden - Palsa_T0_2 | ecosystem: Environmental > Terrestrial > Soil > Palsa > Peat permafrost | place: Sweden: Abisko...
TTCTCATCCCAGGTAGAGTAGAACTTTCGAAGTCATGTCATTGTCGATCGGATAAAGGTCTTCATTCCTTAAAACTCGCTGGAATCCAGTTCTCATCAAAGAGTTCAGCCACCAAAAGAAACTTTGACTATAGATGCCACTGGTAGCTCTGGTGACGAGTATCGATAGCGGTCAAGGAGAATACTCCTCTTTTCAATTGCCTCTATGAAGAGTATCATGACTTTGATGCTAATTGTGCTGCTGAAAACTGCTGCGACAGATCTCGAAGCCCCCTCGAGCAATAGGGTTCTCCAATGTACAATGTCGAAAAGCAGCGTGACGAGAATATAAACATTTATAATAGCAGAGGGTCGAACAGAATAGAAATGCTCTGCACGTGACAGCAGGCATGACCCTAGTGCATGAATGAGAGTAAGGACGGCGGCTGCCAGAGTCGCACGTGTTCTAAGAACAAGTTTAGCAGCGTATAAAACTGGAAGAGCGGTTTGCAAGGATGACGGGGAACAGCTATGAGAAGATTATCAGCTTGATAGTTAATATTGGTTGGAAGAATCAAAGAAATACCAATTTGTTCTCAAAAATCTGACTACGGTGAACCTTCTGAGGTTTGCTGCAAAGAGAGCAAAATCGGAGCGGAAGTACAAGGAGAAATGCTGCGGAGGGCTAAATAGAGAAGAATTGAATTTCCGAAGAGCGTGGTGAAGTCGAACCCCGCGGGCATGGCAGGGCCGCAGGCATCCAGGGAATAGGCTAGAGAGGAACGATTCGAAGATATTATGACTCGAGGAGAACTGCTCGACAAGAGTGGACAACTTTTTCCACTGAGGAAGCAGAGACAAGAACTTTAGAGGAGAGAGTTACATCGTGTGTTAATGCGGGCAGCGATATAAAGGTAAATCAGCACGAAGCAGATGAGGAAGCTGGCGAAAGTTGGCTGTGCCATTTGCTGGCATCGGGAGCAGATAAGGTCTTACAGCAGGAATGGCTGAGGAGGGGAACGAGACACAACAAGAATCTTAGACGGGCTCTTAAGGCAGCTAGCGAAGCCACATTTCTGCGGTGGCTTTCTGTTGGTTGTGGCGACTTTCCCTGGACGGTGCCTGTGCTGAAAGGGGAAACGATTGCGTGGAGAGGGAAATCATTCTACTCGTTGTCCGCATGGTTCGTGACGCTGATCTTGTTCAATTTATTCGTTGGGATGAAATGGGAAAGGAAAGGGGGGGGAAAGGGAGAGATGTGATTAAGGTTCTTGCATGACGAGATGGTCATTTGCCGAGAGAGCCAGCACGTGCAACTGTAAGGTTACAGTACTCGTTCCAACTTCCGTACGAAGCCAAGAGTGACCTCGCGAGTTACCCCAGACTCTCGCTAACACTACCCTGGTGGAAGCTTGAAATGGCTTCAATTGCCATTCTACCTTGACAATTACTTTGTCGTTCATTCATTGGCTATAATGGCGACCCTGTGCTTGACGATCCGTAACCTGACCTCAAACCCCATTGAGCTGAAGCTCGTGGAGCGCTTCGAAGCCCCTGAGTCCAGAGACAATGGCACTGGAGGCATTGTCAACATTACCAGCATTACCAGAACGCTCAGTGGTTTTATGAGCAACATCACCACCCCGTCATCGCCACAACTTGCTGCAAAGTCCCAAAGTTTTACCAGCGAGGATGTTTCCGTTCCCATTGCGCCCTTCGAGACCAAGCCGACGGACATCCAGGCCAATCCTAGAGAGGTTCTACGATTGACTTTCGAAACAGAGGGTCAGAGATATAGAGTCGATACGCCTACTTCGTCTCAGCGGTCAACAGTGCTCACACCACTTTCCCCTAACCCCCACTTCGAGTTCACAGCTATGTACCTCTCTAAGTCCTTCCATCTAGCGCTCTACTCTTCTAGCCGACTTGAATCATGGATGGGCAAACTCAGGAACGAAATGCCACTATCTGTGCTCAGTATTCCAGGCACACACAACTCGCCAACCCACCACGTGGCTCTTCCTTCTGTCCGCTGCCAGGCCGTGAGCGTGAAAGAGCAGCTTGATAATGGGGTCCGCTTTCTCGACATTCGAGTCCAACCAGAGAGTGCAGATGATGTGTCTAAAGAAGGACTCATACTAGTTCACAGCGCTTTTCCTATCTCCCTCACTGGTACCAAGTACTTCCGGGACCTTATCGACACCGTCTACTCTTTCCTGGACGCCAATCCTACAGAGACAATCATGATATCCCTGAAGCGGGAAGGCATAGGAAAGTCAACTGATCAACATCTTAGTAAGATTGTTCAAAGGCATTATGCCAACGACCGCTGGTTCACAGACAACCGTATTCCAACTCTTGGCGAAGCTCGTAACAAGATAGTACTGATTCGAAGATTTGGCCTGGACGACTCATTAAAGGGAGAAAATAATGGAAAAGGCTGGGCCATCGATGCAGAAAGTTGGCCAGACAACTGTGCATATGGGATATGCTCAAGTGGAGAGATTCGAGTCCAGGACTTCTATGAGGTCTCGGAGAGCGAGAATATTCATAAGAAGATTACCTTCTCGACGGACCAGCTTGCACGAGCTGCCGAGATTGTGTTACCTGTAGATATGAATGTGGCCGTGGCAGAGGTAGCGAAGCAGCCGTTTTTTATGAATTTTTTGAGTGCCTCCAATTTCTGGAGAGCTAATTGCTGGCCCGATAGGATTGCTGCCAAGGTCAACCCAACTATTGTGGATCACCTCTGCCGGAATCATAATGAGACTGGGAGGAAAGGCGATGGCAGCACGGGTATAGTTGTTTGCGATTGGGTCGGAAATAGTGGTGACTGGGATTTGGTCAGGTGTATAGTAGGTATGAATGCCAAATTAGAGCTGAGATAGACAGATGCTACAGGAAGATTACGAAACGAAGGCGTTGCTTATAAGACTCAGATCTATACAGTCAGAATACAAGGCAGCTCTGCCCATTATCACTCTTGTTCAGTTGTCTCCTTCAAAGCCTCCTTTTCTTCATCCTCTAACATACTCCGTCTACCTTCTAGTGTGAAGTAAATACTTCTTCCGGCACTCTCCAAGGTATTTGTAACTCCTGCACCAATACCTTGCAACATAGCCACCAGTTGAGCCCGTAAGCCGTCCAATCCTCCATCAATGCTTCCAACCCATCTTGTCTCATCAACATCAAACACCTTGCCCTCCACACGAGCTCCGAGCAGAAGCAACTTTTGCAAACCACCTTGAACAGCCGCATCATGCCATCCGGGATTGGCCCTTCGTGTTGGTGCTTGGAATTGTGGTGGGTTGGGAGACAAAATCGAGAGGGCCGCTTTCATATGCTGCGGCGAAACATTCGGAAAGGTCAACAGAACAAGTGGCCCCGAAAGCAAAGGGGCAAGCGCGTGAGCCGTCCTAGTATCTGCCACTGCTTCATGCGCAGCTTTCGACAAGGTATGCGTCAACTCATCAGTACTTGGACTAGACACTGGAATAGATGCAGAAAGTGGCGTAGTTGAGTCTGTAGGACCGAGTGAAGGAGCCGCAGACTGCAATTCCGGCTTGTAGAATTCCACCACTCTAAGCGCTGCAGCAAAAATACCAGTCTGTATAATCTGGATCTTGATTCCGTCGGCCAAGGGCTCAGGAAGGTGTCCAGCAGCAACTCGGGCAGCATCTACCTTTTGCAACGCTGCTGAGAGCTCCCTCCTTATCGCAACCCATTCGTTTGATTTCAGATTGTTGTGCTGGAAGAGCAGCATGAGAGGTGTAGAGCGGAGTAGTGAAGCATATTGACGAAGGAGTTGGGATTTACGGAACTCGGGTGGTTTGTACGATGGAGGTTGGGTGGAGGGATATCGAGCTATTGGCAGAGAGGATATTGTCATCTGCTCATGAGATGCTGCGGGTGTGATTGCTGCCGTTGTGGCATAGTATAGTTGACTTCGTATGGGTCGTCTGGTCCTTAAAATTGATGCAATAGCCTTTGAAGGCGCATGTATTCGTGGTGGCATTCTACGCAGATGAATCAGTCTTATCGTCACAGAATGAACGTCTAGCATGGCAACTGGCCTAGACTTACATTGCATAAATTTTTGCAGAATCACCTTTGAGGTAGTCATTGAATATCGAAAGTTCAAAGGACAGTTCCAAAGAGGATTAGCGTCTTATAACCTTAATTGAGGCCTGACCCCTTTCAGGCAAAAAGTCAAAATATGTGTTCCCGTGACACACACTGAGTCAACAAGCACAACAATTTTCCACGGTCGGTTTGAGTTTATTCATGACCTAATTGACTCAATTGGCTCAGAAACATCATGGTTTCTGGAGCTGAGCCAAGTGCTCCCCAACACATCTCCATAACTCCATTACTGAGGAGATTGTGGCCATCACCCGGCGAAACAAACGTTACTGCAGAAGAAATTGCTTTGGCAATTTCCCACATCTTCACTGACCAGTTGTCCCCTGTGCAGACGGGTGCACTTCTTACTTGTTTACATTTTACAGGCTGGGATCGAAGAGCGGATGTTATTGCGAAATGCGCTGAAGCTATGAGGGGGGCTGCTTCTCAAATCGACCGAGATGCATTGGCCAAAGTTGTTAACGCAAGGGGAAGACCCGAAGGCGATTATAGAGGAGGCCTTGTAAGTTACCCTCAGAAGATTCGTGAGATCAGTTTTCTAAAACTCATGCAGTGTGATATTGTTGGGACTGGGGGTGATTCACATCACACTTTCAACATATCCACTACATCATCCATATTGGCATCCTCTCTGCTTCTACTGAGCAAACATGGAAATCGAGCTTCCACATCCAAGTCAGGTTCAGCAGATCTGCTCAATTCTACTTTACCTACGGCACCTGATTTGATGGCGATTACACCTGAGACCATCTCCAAGATCTACGAGAAGAGCAATTATGTTTTTCTGTTTGCGCCAGTTTTTCATTCAGGCATGAAGTACGTTGCACCAATTCGAAAAGAGTTGGGTTGGAGAACGATCTTCAATCTCCTTGGACCCCTTGCCAACCCTGTTGAGGGAAATATCGAAGCTCGGCTTCTAGGAGTAGCGCGAAGAGACATTGGACCAGTGTTTGCCGAAGCTTTACAGATGAGTGGTGCACGAAAGGCTATGGTTGTGTGTGGCGAAGAAGATCTTGACGAAATCAGTTGCGCCGGCCGAACGTATTGCTGGAGGCTGGTTGACCGATCATCTCACCAAAACACGTCAAGTGACGTCGATATTGAAAGCTTCACAATCTGTGCTGCAGATTTCGGGCTGCCAGCCCATGATTTGAAAGATGTCTCGCCTGGCAGGGAGCCACATGAGAACGCGGCGATCCTGACGAAACTTCTTCAAAATCAGCTTCCTCGAGATGACCCTATCTTCCATTTCGTCCTTATGAATACAGCAGCGCTCTTTGTCATCGCAGGGGTATGTGAAGCCGATACCAGTGACATGGGCCATGGTGATGATGGGAAGGTCATCACCGAGAGAGGCCCCGGAGGTGGAAGATGGAAGGAGGGTGTTAGACGAGCGAGATGGGCCGTTGAAAGTGGTGAAGCTTGGAGGCAGTGGAGACAGTTTGTGGACGTGAGCAACAGCTTCAATAATAGTTCAAGCGGCTACATTCAGGGAACAGGGAATAAAAGTTAAGTTTGAGGGATGAGGGCTCGATATCAAAGCGGAGGAGTTTTGGGAGATAACTCGAGCACCAAGATAGGCAAAAGGCGTGAGAAGAGCGGTGGATCAGCAAGATTTCAAGCCAATGATCGGAATGGACAGACATCAGAAATCAGCACCTTGAATCAATTGAGTTGCTGTAGCCCCACCCCGTCCGGCCGCTTCACTTCTCGGTATCTGACGGTCCGATGTCGCCCATGGCTGGAGCTCTGCACTGCACTGCTCTGCATCAACTGGTACCTGACCAGTCATAGAATTATGCTCAAAACAATATCGACACCCCTCGCATGACGCTGCTAAGCTACAAGGAGGTATGTCATCCACCGTCCCACATTATCCCGATTTTAAAGTCATGACAGCTCACCATCTGAAGTCTGAGCGGGCCATTGAACCCGGATAAGTGAGCCCGCAGCCTGGTCGACAACTTGACAATCTGACAACTTATAGCCTCAACTGCCATTGCAACCTATTGCGAGCCTTGCTCGCCCAGCACCCTTGTTTCCCCATACTCTGCAGATGGTCCCTGGAACACAGCATATAAAGAAGCGTCTATCATCCATTGATTTCTCCAAAGCTTATCTTTCCCGATTCCGAGCTCGCGCCTTCTCCCGACGCGGGGCAGCTTTCACCCCACCACAAAAACACTGGCAGCCCAGCATCTTTTTCGCCCACACACCTTTCGCCATTGAAGCACATAAATATTGACAATGGCGAAGCCGCAAGTCCTCCTCCTAGGAGAAATCGATCAGCAAGTCTCCTGAATCCCCAAAGTTTCCCCTTTCCCTCTCAATGCCCCATCCCCAGCCTTGCTAATTTCCCCCGAAATATTCAGTGCGCACAAAGAATGGGCTGCCATTTCCGAAATCGCAGATGTGGTCGAGCCCAAGGCCCGGTCTCGAGAAGAGTTCCTAGAGGAGTGCAAGTCGGGAGCTTTCGATAAGGTAGTGGCCGCATATCGGACTTTCCAGAGTGTGGCTATCACTGGCTTGATTGATGAGGAGTTGGTCTCTATTTTGCCAAAGAGCTTGAAGTTCATTGCCCACAATGGTATGGAGCTTCTAATCCCGCTGTGTGGTGAAACCTGGAGAGCTAATCGAGTTGGAATAGGAGCTGGATACGATCAAATCGATGTTCACGTCTGCACAGAGCACGATATCAGAATCTCTAATGTTCCTACAGCTGTGGATGATGCAACAGCAGATACCAACCTGTTCCTTATCTTAGGGGCTTTGAGAGGATTCAACGCTTGTAAGGTCTCTTCCATCGGTTCCGGTTCCAGTCCTGATATATTTAAGCAATGATGGCGCTCCGCAACGGTCACTGGAAAGGCTCTCCACCACCACCTCTCGGCCACGACCCACAAGGCAAAGTCCTCGGCATCTTAGGAATGGGAGGCATTGGACGTAATCTGATGAAGAAAGCTGCCGCGTTTGGCATGACAACACAGTACTACAACAGGTCCAAATTGTCTGATGAGTTGAGCGGAGGTGCCAAGTATGTCGGCTTCGAGGAGTTACTAAAGACCAGTGATGTGCTATCATTGAATCTTCCTTTGAATGTGGGTCCAGATTACATCTTCCACAAACTCCAGATATTGACTGAGGTTACAGAAACAAACACGCCATATCATCTCCACCAAGGAATTTGAGCAAATGAAGAAAGGGGTTGTGATCGTCAACACTGCTCGAGGTGCCGTAATGGACGAAGATGCTCTCGTAAAGGCGTTGGATAAGGGCCACGTCTGGTCATGTGGCCTAGATGTCTTCGAGGAGGAGCCTAAGGTCCATCCAGGTTTGATCGCGAATCCTCACGTCTGCCTTCTTCCTCATATGGGAACATGGACTGTGGAAACGCAAACCAAGATGGAGGTCTGGTGCATCAACAACGTCCGGTCTGCGATTGAAAAGGGAAAGTTGATGAGTCCAGTTGGGGAGCAGAAGGACATGTGAGGAAGGGGCTTTAGAGGAGGGTAGTCAAACCTTCATTTAATGTTCCTGAAGGGTATGGCTAGATTTTCTTTGAAAAAGGGGTTAGGTAGATCAATGGGCTGCCGGGAGAGGCCGTTTGCTTTGCCCCGAAGAAACACAAAAGACATAGACCGATCTATGGTGAAAAATAATGAATTATGATTACATGAACTAAATATCGTGATCTCTCTTTCCCATGCTACATCTAATATGAAGTTATGTTGAGGGAACAGAAAGGCAAAAGCACGGCCCCCAAACTCTAAGACTTTGTTTCTCATTGTAAGGAGTCGATCAAACCGATGTTATGCGGGGCGCAAGAGAAACAGCTGATCTGGTCCTAGTAACCACGAAGAAAATGCTCTGATTGATCCATCTCGGAATCAGCATTAGGAAATTCAGACGTACTAGAAATTGTGAGACGATTTAAGAGGGAAGGGCTTTAAATATTCAACCGCTCCCAAACAATAGGTATAGAAAGGCTCTAAATATGCAAGAATCTGTGAGATATCCAAGTAAGGGAAAATGAGCTCGAGAGCTACGCACCAGCCATGAGCAGCAAAACATTTTCTAGATACAGCCCCCCTCCACGTTCGCAATCATTGCGGACTTCCCATAACGGCGAAGACCATTCTTTGTGGCCTCCCTCTTCGCTATGCACGAAACCGTCGCCAGGGTTAGGCCAAACAAACGAACGCATGGGCTTCTCGTGCCAGTGGCCGTAGTTACGCGGTCTTGTTGCACATGTAGGAATCCATGCACATCTGGCCGAGGTACATCCCGAGATGCTCTATAATCAGACGACGAAGGAAAACATGATTCGTAAGTCTTGATATTAGATGCAAAGGCCATGTGCCGTAAAGGGGTCGAAGATGAGATGGGACATCGGCATCAGTGGAGGGACTTCTTTCCACTGGCACCTCACCTGAAGGAGTGAACGAAGAGAAGCAAGAAAAGGATTAGAGTAAATTCATCGATCATTCTTTTTTCACTGTAATGGAAACTAAGGTACATCTGGATCTGAAGTCGATCGTCCCTTCTGCCATGCTTTTTCAGAGAGCCACTCCCAAGGATTTCTAACAAGTACTCCATTCTTCCTCCACTAGCACACATGCTGAAAGAAGACTGAAGACGAGAATTAATCCATCTGGCCCATCCTAAGAGTACACTCTGATGTTGTATACGCGCGCGCTGCAATAAAAAATCTTTCCCTCCAATCCGGTGTTTATGCTGACATGTGACCTCTTTTTTGATGACACATCTTGAATGCCTGCCTGCCAGCAAAACAAGAAGTAAAGAAAGACCCAATTCCCCTTTTCAATGCTACAGAGATGAGAAATGAGCTGAATGCAATGCGACGCCGAGAGAAAGGAAAGTGCTGAGACCGTTTGACAAACATAAGAGGATCGACTACTTCGCGGTGCTGGTTGGAGGGGCAGGGGCAGGAGCCGGGGCGGTCCAGGATCGAGCTGATAGGTCGCACAGTCTTCGAATGACGTTAGTGGTACCTGCGCCGGCAGCCTCATCCATGACAAACTTCTTTGCAACCAGGAGCTTGCTCTTGTTGTCACTTTCGTCGAGGTGAAGAGGAGTGTCGCTATCAGTGTATTCGGAGACTCGCTGGCCAAGACCACGTACAACTGCGATAGAGTACAGGACATCACGGTTCTCACGGCCATCGAGTAGGTTTCGCAACGCCGCTAAAGTCTCGTCCACCTCCTTAGCCGCCGCAGCATCTTCATATTGATGACAAACGAAGTTGCCCAAAGTGTACCAGAACTCCAATTCACGAAGTCTATGGTGATCAGTGCTTCCAGGAACAGGTGCTGTGAGGGGATTGCTTGCTGCAACTCTACCCGTCAGCAGGGTCTCGAATACGTTCAACCGGCTCGCAGCTTCAGTGGGGTCGTCAGTGGCTGGGACAGTCTTGAACTCCTTGACGCCATTTGACTCCGCAGCTGAGGTTCGGACCATGGTAGCAAGGGCCCACACAACTCTAGCTTCGACACTCGAGGTATATTGAATCTCTTTGGCATCGTTTTGGGAGGTCTTGGCGAATTGTTGAAGGAGAGCAGAGAATTGTTCGAGATAGAATTTGCCGTCGAGGAGCTTTGCAAGGCCTTTGACAGAGAACCACTTCGATTCGAGGAAATTTTCGAGACCGGGCGCGTAGATGCTGTAGTAAAGGTGCTTGACTTCGTCGATTATGGTAGGTGAAGCGCTAACATCGGTGGTCGGTCGAGGAGCGGGTCCTCCGAGGGCGAGGAGGTCGTTAACGGACCGCTTTGCTGGAGTAGTCGTGTAAGCCGCGTCTTCTTCAAAAGATGCAACTGAAGAAGGGGAGAGAAAAGAGGCACCACCTCTCAGGTGCGGCGTATCCGACGCACCTGAAGAGAATGGACTAACACTCTGAACATCTCTTTTGAGGTCCTCGCGGAAGTTTGGCATACCTGGTGTTGTAGTCTGATAAGAAGCCCCTGATGCTGTCGTAGTCGGAGGTGCAACTGCCTCTAGGGCTGGATCAATTGCGGAGGTGTAGTCAAATTGTTGACTGGCAGAGCCAGGAGAACTAACACCTGCAGAGAGTGCTGGGTCATACGCCATGTTCGCTGGAGCACCGTAACCGCCCGCAAGCATTTGGGGTTGGTTTCCGTAGGGATTGGCAGTCGCTGCGACACCAGCTGAAGAAGGTGCGGAGCTTGGTGCTGGCTGAATGGGCGCGGGACCTGGTTGTTGCTTGAAGATCGGATCGTAGCCCAGGCACTCGCGCTTCGACTTTTGGCAGTTGCGACAAGCTGGATGTTGTTCGTCGCACTGGCGAAGAGGTTA
>Ga0302325_10033876_pt1 | contig 10454 bp, 6 predicted proteins | sample Palsa_T0_2_FD_201948 | JGI IMG/M metagenome (GOLD analysis project Ga0302325, IMG submission 201948) | Peat permafrost microbial communities from Stordalen Mire near Abisko, Sweden - Palsa_T0_2 | ecosystem: Environmental > Terrestrial > Soil > Palsa > Peat permafrost | place: Sweden: Abisko...
TGCGCCCAGCCGGTGATGCCGGGCTTAACGCAGTGTCGCTCGACGTAATACGGGATCGTCTGCGCAAGTTCGTTCACAAATTGTGGACGCTCCGGGCGCGGTCCGACGAACCCCATGTTGCCGCCGAGCACGTTCAAAATCTGCGGCAGCTCATCGATGCGCGCCTTGCGGATGAACCTTCCGATGCGGGTAATACGCGGATCATCCTTCTCAGCCCAGCGTGCCTGGCCATCGATCTCCGCGTCGAGCCGCATGCTGCGGAATTTGAGCAGCTCGAAAACCCGGCCGCCGCGGCCAACTCGTGCCTGCCGATAAAAGATCGGCGCGCTCCAGCCGTCCTCGAGTTTAATCGCAAGCGCGGTCGCCAGCATGACGGGCATCGACACCGTGACAATGAGCAGGCTTGCAACAAGATCAAGCGCCCGCGAAGAAAACAGCCGCACTGGATCGCGTCGGAAGCCAGGGCCAAAGATCATCCAGCTGGGATTCAGCACGTCGAGGCGCACGCGTCCGGTTTCGCGCTCGAGAAAAGTCAGAAGTTCGGTCACATCGATGCCAGCCAGGCGACACTCGAGCAGCTCGCGCAGCGGAAAGTTGCGCCGCCGATCTTCCATCGCCACGACAACCTCGTCAACGTCATTGCGCTCGCAGAGATCAAACAGACCCTGAGAATCATCGAGCATGGTGACCGGCAGCGTACGGGACTCCCCGTCGGCCTTGACAAATCCCACCAGCACAAAGCCTCTGCGATCGGTGCGGCGGCGTAATTGCGCAATCGAAGCGGCGCCTTGACCCGATCCAAAGATGAGCACGCGGCGCTTGAACACATTTTCATCGACCAGGCGATAAAAAGTGATCCGCGTGAGCGTGATACCAAGGATAGATCCGGTAAAGGCGAGCGCTATGACGCCACGGCCAATCCACAGGGATGGAATGAGGTAATAGATGATCGCGGTCACCGCGATCCCTGCCGCGACGGCGGCACCCACTCGCAGCACGATGCCGAAGGCGCGCGCACGTTGACGCGCGCTGTAGAGTCCAAAGGACATCAGACAGAGGATCATCGTCAGGCTGAACGTCAAGGCTCGCGGAGTAAGGGAGCCGTTGACCTGCTCGATTGCGGCAAGACCGCCCTCAAAACGCAGCAGGGCACCGATAATGAACGCGACGAAACAGACTGCGAACTCGATAACCGAGAGCACCGCAATCGAGACGTGCACGTGCTCTCCGAGCAGGCGGAATCGCATAGAGCCTTTGACTGGCCGCTCAACGTCGGCCCGAAAACCTTACAGCGAAGTGTAAGGTAATTGCTTGAACGGACTGTGAACAGGCTCACACTCGCGGGGCGGCGGGCGGGCAGCCATCGCAAGTTTGTTAAAGACCCCGGCCCTGGCGTTCCGTCAGCGGCCGCCGCGTTCGGTCAGCGGGCGACGGGCCAGTCCGCAGTGCGAAAGGCGCCTTTTCGGCGGCGACGGCTCTCCGAAATGCTGCATCAGGACAGCCTAAGCTTGGCGCGGCGACCCCGATCCCCCCGTGCATCCAGGTACCGATGCGCGCAGAACGCGATCGAAGCGCCACCGAGGGTCGTTCGGGGAGAGCGCCGAGCGCGAATCGGCACCTCGCAAGCGATAGATGAAAACTCAGAGCGCAGCCGTGAGCTGCGGAGTCTCTGTCGTCGCCGGCCAGATCGATCGCAGCACACCGACCGCCTGCGTGCCCTCTGCCGGACCCACGGGCGCGGGCCTGCCAGCCTCGAGCGCCGCATAGAATGCGTGAATGAGTGGGATGATCCCGTACGACCCGTCGACCTTCTTGCGCAGCAGTTTCCACGTCGCGCTCGCGGTTGCGCCGACCAGCTGCGCCGCAACGTCAATATTCGAAAGCCCGCGGGCAAGCTTGCGTGGTACCGGCAGTTCGCGGTACACCGTCATTGTCATGCTGGAAATATTCAACCGCAACAGCATGCGCTCGCACCAGATATCAGCCGACGCCATGTCGGGGAGGCTGCGCAGTGAGACTGCGAGTGTCCCGAGCCCGCGTTCGGCATCGAGTAACGCTCTGACATCCGCGGTTTGCCCATGGGGTACTGTGCTTGCGGTCCGACTGATGGCGAAACTGCGTTGCGGGGCGCCGAGCAGACGGATGAGCACCGAGAGCGGATGCACAGCGAGGTCCTCAGCAAGTCCACCGGGCAACTCCTTCGCCCAATGATCCTGGCCAAAGCTGGAGTTGCGGCGCACGTCGAAATTAAACGACGATGCCGCTTGGACGATTTGTCCGGCTGCGCCCGAGGCCAGCAGTTCCTGCGCCTGTAACATTGCCGGGGTGTACAGCCAGCAGTGCCCTACGCACAGCTGACGATTGGCATCGGCCGCGGCTTTCGCCATCGAATTGCACTGCGCCTCGGAAAGCGCCATCGGCTTTTCCACATAGACGTGAGCACCACCTTGCACCGCCTCACGCGTGAGCGCCTCATGTGAAATAGGCGGCGTCAGTATGTGCACGACGTCCGGCTTCAATGCCAAGAGGTCGGCTAAGTTGTCGAATGACCGCTTGATTGAAAAACGCGCCGCCTGGGCACGCGCGCGCCCTATATCCCGGTCAACGATGCCAACCACCTCGGCTCCGGGGTAGCTCGTTGCGCCGCTCAGGTGCAGACCTGAAATCATTCCACTTCCCACGATGCCAATCTTCATAGCGAATAAGGACCCATCAGTTAGGTTATGCGCCGCGCGGGCGGCAGCTGAAATTGCGTCGGTGTCGAATCGAACTATTTCATCTAGTATACCGGGCGGTCCGCGCAGATCCGGCCTCCGTCCATGGAGATGGCCATTTTGAGCTGTACGGCAGGTGCGGACTGAATTCTTTGCCGGACAATAGCCTCGAGCAGGAGAAGGTCATCCATCGTGCAAGGCCCGCAAGAATTATGCCACTGACCGAGCGCGCGTACCCGATGAGGCGCCGCCGATGAGACCTGCGTTGCAAAAGGCTCAAAAGCCCGGTCACGAAACATGAAAATCATCACCAACGCGTTCTGGCTTTCGTTGTGCCGAATCAGTACCGATATCTTGAGTTTCGTCCTGTTCGCCGTCATCTCGCGCACCTTCGGTCCGAGCGGCACCGGCGAGTACTCTTACGCGTTCGCCATTGCAACGCTTGTCGCCCTCACTTCGACGGCCGGGTTCGAGGACTATGGCATCAGACAGTACGCGCGCGCGGATGATCACGACCGCGCCCAACTGTGGCAGGATATTTTTTCGACACAGTGCGTTCAGCTGGTTCTGGGCCTGTCGGCGCTCATCCTCTTATTGCTCGCGGGCGTGCTGCACGCGAGCAGCTGGATCGTCATCCTCGAGCTGTCAATCTACGTAACCGGCTGGTCACTGTCGCGCACGTTCTACGTTCCTGCCATGGCGTCGCAGTCGATGGTCGTACCTGCCTTTACCGATCTTAGCTGTCGTCTGGCGGCGATTATCGGTGCACTCCTGCTGGCGGCCTTTGTGGACCCGCCCCTGCCTTGGCTGCTGGCAGGATTTCCCGTTGCCGGAGTGCTGCTAGCGGGTCTCTCGCTTCGTAATGCGACACGGCACGGCGCATCGTTGCTGCTGGCCCGCACTTGGCGCGGAATCCTCGCAACCGTGCGCGGCACCTCCTCGTTTGCCGGATCAGAAGTATTAAATCAGTTCTACGCGCGCACCGACTTGCTGTTAATTGCCTACTTTCTCGGCAATGCGAGCGTCGGCATCTATGCAACAGACATCAAGTTTGTCGAAGTCGGAATACTGCCGCTCGTGTTGCTCGGCACTGCGGCCTACCCGCTCCTCAGCCGGCACGCCGCGCACGATGTCGGTGCGTTCAAGCATTCCGGGCGCGACTTCACGCGTATCGTGTTCTTTTTCAGCGGCTGGCTCGCCGTCGGCATCTATTGCCTGATTCCGCTCTTGATCGTGCCGCTGTTTGGCGGGAAATTCGCGCCCGCGGTGGCCTTGTTGACATGGATTGCGTTATTCGCAGTCATGAAGGGCGTGGAAGTCGCATTTTATCGCTTGCTCTACGCCGTGCGACGGCAAATGTTCTATTGCGGCAGCCTTATCGTCGGGACGGCTTTCATTGTCATCCTCAATCTTGAACTCATTCCGCCGTTTGGGATCCTGGGGGCGATCATAGCCGCGATCATTAGTATCATCGTCGTTGATGCGATCTGCGCCTACGGACTCGCACGGCACTTGGGCGCGGGGTTTCTCGCCGCGGCGCTCGTGCGCGTGACGCTGGCGCTGCTCATCACTGCGGCGATCATCACGAGCGTTCGCAGATTTGTAGACACCGGTCCATGGCTGAGCGCGCTTCTGGGATGCGGGGCGTTTCCCCTGCTCGGTATTCTCCTGGGACTGGTGCCCAATCCGCGCCGCAGCCTGCTGCTACGCCAGCAACCAGCGGCGAGCCTATGACCACGGGGGCTGGGGCCGGCTTGCGGGTGTACTGGCTGACGAGCGAATTCTCCCCTCCCGAGCTCGGTGGAACCGGAGTCATGGCCGCCTGTCTCTCGCGCGGTCTGTCCGAGCGCGGGGTTGCGGTCCAGGTCATCACGCGGCAGACACTGCCGCGTTGCGCACGTTCGGAACGGATCGGCAAAGTCCAGGTGCGCCGCATACGGCCGGCCGGAAGAATGAAGGGCGCCGGCTGGACCGCCTTCCCGGTGATGCTGGCCTACCTGGTGAGGCTCGCGATCGTGCTGCTGCTTGATGCGCGCCGCTACGATGTGATCATCATCTCGGGGATGAAGATCATTCCAATCGCGGCCGTTCCGATCGGCCGGTTGCTCGGTAAAAAATGCGTAATCCGTCTCGAATCGCCATTCGAGATCGTTGAGCCCATCTCTGCAGAGAGCTTAGGGGCGATGAACTCCATCACGGGCCGGTTGCTGGGTAGCGTCTTGATGCGCATGCAACGCGCCGTGTTGAGCCACGCCGACTGTGTCATTGCCATTTCCAATGACATCACGAGTCTCCTGGCGCGACTGCAGCCTCCACCAGCGAGGATTGCGAGTATCCCCAATGCGATCGATCTGGACAGATTCAGGCCCGTGTCGCCGCAAGAGAAACTGCAGCTACGTGCGCTACTGGGATTTCCGTCCGCCAAAACCGTCGTGGTCTTCGCCGGTCGATTATCACGCGCCAAGGGCGTAATGATGTTGATCGAGGCATGGCCGAGCGTCGCCCAGCAGGATTCAAACCTTTTGCTCGTGCTGGTCGGCTCCGGCAAGGGCTCCTGGGATGATTGTGAGCCCGAGATCGTCGAATATCTTCGCAGCCATGACCTGACGGAAAGCGTCGTTCTCGCGGGCGAGAGCGATCGCGTGCAAGCGTACCTGCAGGCCGGAGATCTCTTTGTCTCACCGAGCGATTACGAGGGATTTGGTCTAACCATAGTTGAAGCTCTCGCTTGCGCAATGCCCGTCGTCTCCACGGCGGTCGGAATAGCGCGCGAAAGTATTCGCGAGGGTGAGAACGGCTTTCTGTGCCCGCCGAAGGATCCCCGCGCGTTGCACGAGGCCATCGAAAGAGCGCTCGCGCAGCGTGATCAATGGCCCGCTATCGGCCGCAAGGCGCGCGAAAGTGTAGCCGACTTTGGCATTCCTCCGGTCATTGAGCAGTACATCAGGCTATGCCGAGAACTGCAGCGCTGAGCGCAGTTGGACGATCGCTGCGATGCTCCATTTGATTCCGCACCGACGCCTCAATTGGAATTCGCCGTAATCGCGGTCTTCGCATCAGCCGCCGCGATCGAATAGTCGTGATATACGCTCCCGGCACTGCCGATGGCGGTGACCCTGATGAGACCTCCTGCGACGCCGCCCTGCGGCACCTTGAACGTGAAGGATGCACCTCTGCCGCTTGCGATGTGCGAGTGCGTGTCATTGACCCAGTCGAGGGACCACGATTGCGGCCATGCGGTCGCCCGCGCAGTCACGACTGCATTCGGCTGCAGCGCGGTGTCGAGCGGCGGCGCTGTCAATTGCGGCACCCCCACATTGACTCGCAAAGTGGCCTTCACCACGTGGAACGCGTCGTATTTGCCGACGCTTGAGAAGACGGCCCAGAGCGTCTGACCATCTGCGCTCATCCATTTGGTCGGCAGATGCAGTCCTAGATAGTCGCCGAAGGATTCGGGGCCGAGATTTCCCCAGTCATCGTAGTAGCCCACTGTCGCCCAAGGTCCCCAAGGATGCGGCGCCTCAAATATCCCGACCTGCCCGGCCGACATCGTCGCATCCTCTGCGCCGGGGTTGTGTCCTGATGTGAGGAGAAAGCGGCCAATAGGGGCATCGTAGACGACCTCGGCATCCGTGCCGTTCGGGTCAAAAAAAACCGCCCCGGCGTTCACTTCAAGAGTCGACCAACCGGTGGCAGTGCCTCGCGCGTCGACACCTGTCAGGTACTGATAGACACCAACCTCACCCGGATCGGCAGTCAGCTGGTTCTTCTGGACTCTTCGCAGATAGAGGTGATTACTGTCATGCGTTCGGTGGTAATAGGTGTAAACATAAGAATCCAATGCGCCTGCGTAATCCTTGCCAAACTGTAAAAAGGTCCCGAGCGTGTAATTCGTCCAGGATGCGACCTGCCAGGTTTTAGCCAGATCCGCAGACCAGATGAGCGTACTCCAAGGTCCGGAAGCGTAGCGATGCACGGGATCGGGCGTGTTGGCTCTCGTCCAGAGGCCGCCATAGGCGTAGATCACCCCGCCGACGGAAATTTCAGTAAAGACCTTACCGCCGAAGGTGGCCGCGGTTTCTGCATACTCGGGAGCGAGGCCCCACGTGTTTTGACCAACAATTGCCGGCGGATTGGCCGCCATCGGAAATCCGGAAATTCGCGCCCAGCCTAAACTCACGCGCCCGACCCGGTCCGCGCCCTGGAAGCCTCCGCCATCACCCCATGCGCCGTAGAGGTTGCCGTCAGCGGCCCAGGTAAGCGGCCAAAGATCACTTCCGACCGCTTCGCGAAGCGTGGTAACGGTGGAAAAATCCCAGGCAATATCGGTGATGACCTCGCTTTGCGGGTATGGTGCGACCGCCGCGACGGACCGCGTAGAAAACAAGGCCCAACCGCAGAATATTGTGCCGAGTACAAGCGCACCTTTACTTCGACGACAAAAGTGCATTCCCATCCGCAGCGCCTTCTACGCGGCAAACCTGATTCGCTGTACGCTCATCGTTGACAGAAATCTATCGAACGGGCCGGCCGTCTGCAACGCAACCGCTGCCGACACTGCGATAAAAGCGCCAGCTCGCCGCTCCTAGCGGAGGCGCAATCGTAGTCTCGTTTTGATTGACTTTTCAATAACCTGTCGTGACGGAGTGAGGTTGTCGCGGACGACTCGAGCTCTTTCCGAGCGAAGCGCGCTCCGGTGGTTCGTTCCCCGCAACACTCAGATCTTAGCGTGCGTTCGCGTAGGCCAAAATCGACATGGGCACAAAAAATGGTCGCTCGATCGCAATGATTGCGCCCGGAAACAGCTTCCTCATGTCACGCGGACCAAGAGGATTATAGAATTGTGCAGCTTTACGCGCGGCAGCCAACGACGGCGCGCGCCAACCGCTGCCGAAGGAAGATAACGTGCACAAGCGTGTCCGGATGGATGTTGGATATGCCGCAAAAAAGGGCGGAGCAAATGGAAAATGCGGATCCACTGGTGAGTATTTGTTAGGAACTTGTATAAAGAACGGCACGCCGCTCGCCAGGATACTGGCAGCTAATAATGCACGCGCCTCCAGGTTGGCCAGATGCTCGAAGAAGCTGTTTGAAAATACGACATCGAAGTGCTGGAAATCGTTTGCCGTCAATGTCGTGGCGTCGCGGTTGACATCCGTGATGCATTTGTACTTCGGAGTCCGACCACGAACTGATACGTCAGTAGCGTGAATGTTGATCAGCGTGACATCTAACCTGTCGGCGTCCGTAAGCTTCCACCAATCCTCCCAAAATGGCACGGTGCCGCCGATGTCGATGATCCTTAAACGGCCGAGTGTGTCCAACGGCCGAACCTTCCCCATGCTGTTCAAGAAGCCTTTGAAGGCTGCCAATCTGTCCGCCCGGGTCTTCATCCTTAGAACAGCGACTAAACCCATACCTCCTCACCCTCCCAAAAAAATCAGTCCGAGTAATTTGTAAAGCCCATGGCATCGGACATCAACAGCCCATCGTAGCCCACTGACACGCGCGCGAGCTGGCATTCCAATAGGCTGTGGCGCTGCCCGGCTTGCCGGGGATTTGCCTTCCCTCGTTTTGGCTCTCGCATTGGGTGCCACTTGTTCCTCTGCAAGGATAGCGGCAGCAGATCCGAACCGAAGCTTCACGCTGGGGCTGAACAGAGCAGCCATTCTGCGGCGCGCGCTGACGGCGCCCGGGCGGTTCCCTTGCAGTAAGCAATTTTTACGTGTAAGCTATTGTTTTTATTGGCGTCCCCAACCGGATTCGAACCGGTGTTACCGCCGTGAAAGGGCGATGTCCTAGGCCTCTAGACGATGGGGACACTGTACCGGAACGTAGCCCGATGACATTGAATTGGCGTCAGGTTCGGGCGGACGGCATCCTACCAATCGACACAGGTCCTGCACAAACTGTATTGAACGCGACGCACCGATTATCGGCTCCCGAGCAGGCTACTCTGTCCCTTGATTCGCAGTGGCGGGTGCCGCGGTTTCACGGCCAGGGGATACTGCCGCAACTCGACGCCGTTCAACCGCCTGACTGCCTCGAATGAGCTTTGTATCTTGCGGGTCTGCGGACGCAATTACGCCGCCTCGACGCGCGACGACATATTACCGACGCGGCCGAGCATCACGAGCGTGACTGCTGGCGCTAAATCTTTGGACTGCCTGAATACAATGCGTCCACCAATATCTGGCGCACGGCGTCGCGCGCGCTCCATTTCTGGGACGCATTTCTTGAGAGGAGCGGAACGCCGCGTCATACTAGCAATTCGCCGGATTCAGGTTTTCGGTCGAATTACAGGTATGGAGGCTCAAAACTTGAGTAGGCGGCGCGCGTGACCCCCGATCCACAGCTTTCGGTGATTGTCCCCTTTTTCAATGAAGAGGACAGCGTCGGTCCGCTGTACTCGGCTATCGTAAAAGCGGTAGATCCGCTTGGCATTTCATTCGAAATCGTGCTCGTCGATGATGGCAGCACCGATTCAACGCATGCGCGTGCCGTCGATATTGCCCGAGCCGATTCGCGTGTACGCGTCGTAAAGTTCCGTCGCAACTATGGACAGACGGCCGCGATGGCCGCCGGCATCGAACACGCCATCGGCAGCATTTTGGTGACGATGGACGGCGACCTGCAAAATGATCCGGCCGACATCGAGCACTTTCTTTCAAAGATGGCCGAGGGCTTCGACATCGTCGTGGGTTGGCGGCATCAGCGACAAGATAAGCTCATTTCGCGCAAGATACCTTCGCGCATTGCAAACTGGCTGATCGGAAAGGTGACCGGAGTACCCATCAAGGACAACGGGTGTTCGCTCAAGGCATTTAGAGCTTCCGTCATCAAGGCGATACCGTTGTACTCTGAAATGCACCGCTTCATTCCGGCGATGGCCTCAATGGCGGGACCGCGCATTGCTGAAATCAAGGTCCGCCATCACGCGCGCCAATTCGGCCAGTCGAAGTACGGGTTATCACGAATCTACAAAGTAATTCTGGACCTTCTGGTCATCAAGACCGTTGCCTCCTTCACGTCGCGGCCGCTGGTGTGGTTCAGCTTATTGAGTCTGCCGGCGCTCATATTTGCCGTGCTGACTTTCAGCTACACCGTATATTCGGTGCTTATTCACGGTGAGAAGATGTCGCTGCCGGTCGTCGGCACCGGCTTCATGTTTGGCGCCTGCGTCGTGGTGTTAATGTCGAGCGGAGCGATCGGAGAACTGGTGTACAAGTTGGGCGATATTCGCGAGCGCGATTTCTCCCGACTCACGGAGAGTTTCCACGGTGCACAGACCATTGCGCGGCAGGGTCGCCAACATGTCTGACAGCAACATCCCGATCGACATATCGGTAGTAATCCCGGTTGGCGATCGTCACGACGACGTGGTGACGCTGTACCGCGACTACCAGACCGGCCTGGACAGGCTCGCGGTGCGCTATGAGGTAATTTTCGTTCTGGACGGGCCGCGCCCCGACGCCGCCGCTGGCCTAGCCAGATTGCGCAGCGAGGGCGAAGACATTGAAGTCGTTCAGCTGACGAAGGGCTTCGGGGAGTCGACCGCGCTCATGGCTGGATTCGAGCGCACGCGCGCGCCGGTAATTATGACTCTCCCCAGCTACTACCAGATCGATAGCTCGGAAATACCCAAGCTCGTCGACGCCCTGGTAACGGCCGATGTGGCGGTGGGACGACGGTGGCCGCGCAGCGGCGGACGCCTGGAAGAACTGCGCCGCAACGCATTTC
>Ga0302325_10033877_pt1 | contig 10454 bp, 5 predicted proteins | sample Palsa_T0_2_FD_201948 | JGI IMG/M metagenome (GOLD analysis project Ga0302325, IMG submission 201948) | Peat permafrost microbial communities from Stordalen Mire near Abisko, Sweden - Palsa_T0_2 | ecosystem: Environmental > Terrestrial > Soil > Palsa > Peat permafrost | place: Sweden: Abisko...
GGAGCGGGCGGCAGCTCCAGTTTCGATACATCGGCCGGCTGCTCATTGCCTGGGTTCATCGCGTCCAATACATCCTGCCACATGGAATCCCTTTCACAGCCGAGGTGGAGTTTGGAGGCGCCCCGACTGAGCCGGGCGCGAGGTCCTCTACCGTGAACGTTACCGCTCAAGCCACTCTAGGAGGATCGCTCGCAAATTGTCAAGTAATGGATGACCGCGCCTGAATAATCGTTTGGATACAAAATTTGAGATGAGATGTACAGGATGCGGATCTCCATCGAGACGGCAAGTGTATACGCAGCCCGTGGCTGCCCGCGGCCTTCCCACTCGCCTGTCTTGAGAAGAACACCCATGAGCATCCACAACGGAATCGCTCGATACGCAGGTGCTCATAGTGCTATTTTCCGGCCCGGGGTTTCAATGGGTTCGAGAGATTGCGCCCTCCTTGCGACCGGGGCAGGCTAAGTCTTGGAGAGCGTCATCTCGCAATGCGGTACGCATTTTGCCTGTTGGCGCGCCTCTCAATATGTTTTCTTGACAAGTCTTTCATTGTGAGATTATTTTTTTGCGGTAACGTACACAGCGTTTTTTCTGTGCCCGTGTACGTACACAGCAAGCAGGCCTCAGCTATGGAGGCAAGGACAGGCGAAATCCCGCCAACACGAAAGGTAGACCCATGATGAATCGATTCTTGAGGCCAATCATTTTGACGAGACCAATTTTGCTAGTGTTCGCCGTAGCTGCGTTGCTACTGCTGACCGCCGGGAATTCCTCAGCTCAAACCGATCAGGGCGCGATTACCGGCGTTGTGCAGGACTCCTCCGGCGCGGTCATTCCCAACGCTCATGTCACTGCCACCGACACCGATACCGGCCTCGCTTTGGAGTCCCGATCCAACAGCAGCGGCGTCTTTGTTTTTTCCCCGCTCAAGATCGGAAACTATACCGTTTCCGCCACTTCGACCGGATTTCAGACCGTAAGCCGCGAGAACATCCATCTCGATGCCCAGCAGCGGCTCAATCTGAACTTCACGCTCCCGGCAGGCTCGGTTACGCAGACAGTGAAGGTCGACACCGATGCTCCCATTCTCCAGACGCAGGACGCGGCAGTCGAACAGGTGATCAGCACCAAGGAGATCAACGACACGCCCCTCAATGGACGAAACTGGGTGTACATCGCGCAGTTGACCGACGGCGTAGCTCCACCCTTCGGCAATACCCGCGGATCGGGTAGTGGCGATTTCGTGGCCAATGGACAGCGCGCAGAGCAGAACAATTTCATACTCGACGGAGTCGACAACAATACAAATCTCGTCGACTTCCTGAACGGTTCGAGCTACGTCATGCGCCCCCCGCCAGATGCGCTCTCTGAATTCAGCCTGCAGACAAGCAATTTCAGTGCGGAGTTCGGCCACTCCGCGGGCGCCGTGCTGCAGGCCAGCATCAAGTCGGGAACCAACCAGATTCACGGCGACCTCTGGGAGTACTTTCGCAACACGAATCTCGATGCCATCAACTGGAATGCAGGCCCCGGTGCGGTGGCCCCTCCCTATCATCAGAATCAGTTCGGTGCGACGTTCGGCGCTCCCATCTGGAGAAACAAGCTCTTCTACTTCGGCGATATGGAAGTCAATCGTATCTCGATCAGCAACCCGACTCCGATCGATGTTCCTTCAGCACTTGAGCGCCAGGGAAACTTTTCGGAATTGCTGAATGGCGATCTGACAGGCGTTGGAGCTCCCACATTGTTGTATCAGCCAAACTCCGCCGATCCCACCAAGCTCCTGACCTGCAATGGCCAACAGAACGTCTTTTGCGCGAGTCAGATCAACTCTGTCGCCCAGAATATTCTCAACCTTTACCCAACTCCCAACGCCAACAACGGCAAGCTATACAACAATTATCTTGTGAACGTAGGTAACACCGACGACACAATTCAGTGGGACCAGCGCCTGGATTGGAACGTCAGCTCGAAGGACCAGAGCTATGTCCGGTACAGCTACCTGCACGAGATCAAGACCAACGGCCTGCCCCTCGGACCCATCTTGGACGGTAGCGGTTACGGCGGAGAGTTCGACACCAACCTGGCCATGAACTTCATGGGCAGCGAAACGCACATCTTTACCCCGACTTTGACCAATGAATTTCGCTTCGGCTATAACTGGGGCGTCTTCAACTTTCAGCAGCCCAATGCCTATGATCCCACGCTCAATTCTTCTCTGGGCCTTGGACCTCAACCGTCGAATCTGAAACCGGGCCAGTACGGCCTTCCCTCGGGCTATGTCAACGGAACCATCCAGCAATGGGGCTCGGTTGCCATCAGCCGCGAATCGCAGAATGTCTACCAGATTCTCGACAACCTGACGAAAATCTGGGGGAACCACTCTCTGAAATTTGGGGCGTCCTTCCAGGCAGTCCGCTTCTACTACATTTACGCACCCGCCGACCTCGGCCAATACCACTGGGATGGCCAGTTCACCGGGTTAGTAGGCGTAGCCAATACCGGCAACGCCGTGGCGGACATGATCGTGGACCAGGAAAACTACGCCGCTCTTTCTATCGCGCCCAACGTAAATGACGCGCAGTGGTACGATGCCGGTTACGTGCAGGATGATTGGAAGATCACGCGGAGACTGACCTTGAATCTAGGCGTGCGCTATGACTACTTCCAGCCCTACAAGGAAAACGCCGGCCAGCAGGCGAACTTTGTCGTGACTGGTCCGTTGGGCATAGGCACTGGTTCCGGCATAGTTCAGTTCCCCAGGAGCCAGCAAAATATCGTACTCGGTGCGCCCTTCCTCGATGCGTTGGCCAAGGACAATGTTACAGTGCAGTTTGTCGATAACGACCGCCTCGTGACCGCCCAGAAAACGAATTTCGCGCCGCGTATAGGTTTTGCTTACTCGCCGCATGACAACACTGTCGTCCGCGCCGGCTTTGGCATCTTCTACGGCGGCCTGCAGTCGAACGGCAACGGCAACCTGGGGGCTAACTTTCCGTATTCCAACCAGGCAAATTTCTATGCGCCAACTTGCGTAATGGACAATTGCCCTTCGATTGCCGCGCAGGGCGTTTCGCTCAAGGCCGGTTTGCTTCCGGCTACAGACAACGGCCAGCTGCAAACCTTCATCTCACAGCCCGGCTTCCACTCCACCGATCCGGAGATCAAGCCTCCGTACACGATGACCTTCAGTTTCGGCGTGCAGCAGCAGATTGAGCCTAACCTGTCCGCTACCATTACCTACGTAGGCAACCTGACTCGGCACATGGAACTCTATGCCGCTCCCAATACCGCGCCCGGCCTCTGGCGGCCAGGCACCAACACCAATCCGTTCAACCCCTTCCCGGATCTGGGCGGCATTGGCGAAGAACACTTTGGTGGCGTAAGCACCTATAACTCGCTCCAGACAAAGCTGGAGAAACGCTATTCGCATGGCCTGACGTTCCTGGCCACTTATACCTGGTCTCACGCGCTGGATGATGCCAGCGATGCAGGCGGCCTCTTCGGTGCGATCGGCGACCGCCAGCCCGCTCTGATCCCATACATTGACGAGTTGACCAACTCCGTCTTCGACGTTCGCAATCGCTTCACCATCAACGGAAATTACGAACTGCCATTTGGGCATGGCCGGGCTTTGCTCAACCATTCTTCTCGCTGGCTCGACGAGATTGCCGGCGGATGGTCTACGAGCCTGACGTACGCTGCGCAGACCGGAGTTCCATTCTCCGTAAGCCCCAACATCAGCACCGCCTCCGGCGGGGGAGCACGCGCGTTTCTCGTTCGCAGCCCCTTCGCGGGCGGAGGAACACCTGACCCAACCAATCCAAGCCTGACCTCATGCCCAGCCAAGGTCAGAACCAAACTGAATTACTTCAACCCATGCGCCTTCCGTAACCCGCTCCCAGGCGAGATGATCTCCGACGCGACCCATCCAGTTGGATCGGTGAATCCCGATGGAGTTCCGGTCAAGTTCCAGGCTCCGGTAACCGACAGGGCAACTGCGATCGCGCTCCTCGGCGGCGTGCAGAACGACATCTACGGTCCCGGCTACTATCAGGTCAACATGTCGCTCTTCAAAACATTTACAACATTCCACGAACAGAACCTGCAATTCAGAGCCGATGGTTTCAACGTACTGAACCATCCGACACTCGGAACTCCGAATGGCTCCATGGACGCGAACGGCGGCCTCATCTCAGGGCCGAAGTTCTTCCAGAACAACACACCCGATGCACGTTTCTTCCAGCTAGCTTTGAAGTACGTGTTCTAAAAGTCGAGATAAACGCAAAGAAAACGGCTTCTCTTTACGGGAAGCCGTTTTCATCTAAGGAAGCTCTGAACAAGTCGCCAACATTCCCTCAGCGGCTAAAGCCACGCCCTTTCAAAGCGGCGACTTAATCAGAGGTTCCCTAAACATAGTTCGCATAAACGACACCAACTCCCTACAACCGGAGACCATTATGTTGCAAATGAAGTCTTTCGCATTTCTTCTATCGCTCCTGGCAGTTACAAGTCCTATGCTGGCCCATGCCCAATCCACCCCCGTGGAAGTGGACTCGCCAAATCGTCAGATCGCGTTGTCTTTCAAGGTGCGGCCGGGCAAAGACAATCAGGCTTCGGGAACAGACGGCCAACTCGTCTACGCAGTTACGTTTCGCCAGAAGAAGATATTCGAAGACTCGGCACTTAGCCTTGAACTGGCAAATCAAGCGCCTCTGGGGAAGGCCGTTCACATTGCCAGTGCAACCCCCGGTTCCGGGGCGGATGACTACAGTCTTCTGGCGGGCAAGGTGTCCGCGGTTCATGACCCCTACAACAGCTTGAAATTGGAAGTTAAAGAGAACGGCGGTACAGGCCGCGTCTTTGAAATTGAGGCCAGAGTTTATGATAGCGGGTTGGCATTCCGATATCGCGTTCCGGAACAATCCGCTCTTTCCCGGTACCAGTTGACGCAGGAGGATACCGAGTTTCGTCCGGTGATGGATGCGGACGCCTGGGCATTGCGTCTCCCGAATTATCAGAGTGCTTATGAGAGCGAATATGTGCCTCAGGTGCTGAGCGCCCTCAGCAATCAGGGCGGTGTTTCCAGCTATATCCTGAACGGCGCGCCCATGCTGCTGCACATGCCCGGGCTCGCATGGACCGCGGTGGGCGAAGCGGACCTTGAAGGCAACGCCGCGATGTATCTTGAAAACCCGACAGGCAACTGGACCGGCCACTATCTCGTCAGTAAGATATCCCCGGCGCTGGACGGAAAAGCGCCAGCGGTCGACGCGAGTCTGCCCCACAATAGCGCGTGGCGTGTGATCCTGATCGGCGACACTGCCGGCCAGCTCGTGGAATCGAACATCATCACCGATCTCAACCCTCCCAACCGGGTTGAGGACACGAGTTGGATTCACCCAGGGAAGGCTTCCTGGGACTGGTGGAATGGCGATCTTGGACCGGATGGCCAATCCGCATACACCACAAAGAACATGGAGTATTACGTCGATTTCGCCGCGGAATCGGGATTCTCATACATGCTGCTCGATGCCGGCTGGTCGGGTAACGAGATCACCAGGATGCGCGGCAATGTCGATGTGCCTGAACTGGTACAGTATGCAGCGAAGAAGCATGTGAAGATCTGGATATGGCTGTACTCAAAGGCCGTCGCGGAACAGATGCAACAGGCTTTCCCTCTCTATGAAAAGTGGGGCGTTGCGGGGGTCAAGATCGACTTTGTCCTGCGCAACGATCAAGGCGGCATTCAGTGGTATTACGATGTTGCCAAGCTCGCAGCCGAACACCATCTCATGGTCGATTTTCACGGCGCCACACAGCCCTGGGGTATTCAGAGAACCTATCCGAACGTTCTCGATTATGAAGCGGTGCTTGGCCTTGAAAACAACAAAGCCGGCCGGCGCGATGGCCCAATCAACCGCACAACGTTTCCGTTCACCCGCATGTTGAGCGGTCCAATGGACTACACGCCCGGCGGCTTTGACAATGTCACGCGAGAAGATTTCGTCGCGCGTGACACCCACCCAATGGTCATGGGAACGCGGGCACAGCAGCTTGCTCTCTATGTGGTCTTCGATGAGCCGTTCGCGATGGTCTCCGATGCGCCAACAGCCTACGCCAATCAGCCCGCATTCCGTTTTATCCAGGACGTGCCCACGACCTGGGACGCCACCCATGTGTTGAATGGTGAGCCGGGTGAATTTGTCACCATCGCGCGGCGTCACGGAGACGAATGGTATCTAGGCAGTCTCACCAACTGGTCGGCACGCGACCTGCGCATCCCACTACAATTTCTCGGAAAAGGCGCATACAAGGCGGAGATCTATGAAGACGCCGCCGATTCCGGCGAGAATCCGAAGCATATTTCCATACATGAGCAGAGCGTACGAAGCAGCGATACTCTCGTATTGCACCTGGCAAGCGGCGGCGGTTGCGCCATTCGATTTATCCGGGTCAAATGACCGGCACTAACTCTCTATAGCATTTTCCCAAGATGATTATGTAGCGTGCTCAGGCAACGTGCCTTCAGGACCGAAGGCACGCACCATACCAGCCTGGGTCATCGCCCCAGGGGCCGTAGTAACAAGAATCGTTAGGGCTGAAGGCCCGACCTATCGCTTGGGAAAATGCCTTAAGATCCAGTTGCGTTCGTAAGCCTGCCAACAAAGAGCGGAAGATTGCTGCGCAGAATAATGTGCGGGGCGAAGCGGTGTACCTTGACAGGCTTGTCCTTATCGGTAAGGTGAGCGATAAGCGTTTCAAATGCCGTTTTGCCCTGCGCTTCCGGCCGCTGATAGAGCGTTGCCAACACCTTACCGGACTCTAAAAGCGGTACGAATTCAGGAAAAAGATCGGTCGCAATCACCTGCACGCGACCGAGCAGTTTCAGCTCCTCAAGCGCCCTTAGCACCGGAAGACTGTTGGCCGTGCTGATGTAAATGGCATCGGGTCGCGCCTTGGCCTTCAGCAATGCTATGGATTGCCGATAGGCATCTTCCGGACTTTCATGGGACTCGACGACTGGGAGAAGAGTCAAATGAGGCGCGAGCATAGCGAGAGTTGCGGCAAATCCACGAAGCTTCTCCGCGTGGTCGAAGGTGGCCAAGTCGCCCGTGATGGTGGCCACCCGCGACGGAGCCTGGAGTTTGTGAGACAGAAGCTCGGCTGCAAGCGCGCCGCTGATGTAGGCATCTACTGTGACGGATGAGATGCGGCCGGTGTCAGGCGCGTCGCTGGCGACACAAAGCATCGGAGTGCCTTGCCCGACGATGCGGCGAATCACGCCGGCCAATTCGCGCGGCCGTCCAGGTGTGAAGAGGATTCCGTCGTACTTCTTCGATCCCGCGCTCTCAAGAGCCGCAATGTCGCCCAGGCCAAGTCGCGGATAATCGATAAAATCGAGGGCAAGTTGCATCCCGACAGCTTCGTTGGCAGCCGCTTGAATGCCTCCACGCAGAGGATCGAAGAAAGCCGCGATTTCGCGGGGCAATACGGCAGCAATTCGAAGAGTCCGGTTGAGCTTGAGCGACCTGGCAGCGATATTGGGCTTGTAGCCAAGTTCTTCCGCTTTGCGAAGTACCCGCGCCTTGGTGCGGGCGCTAACACCGCTGCGTCCATGCAGGGCGCGATCTACGGTGCCAATGGAAGTGCCCAGTGCTTCCGCAATGTCGCGAATACCAGCCGCTTTGCCGTGTTTGTTGGTTGATCCCATGTTGCGTGTTGCTCACAGTGTCGCACACCATCTCGCCTAAAAACGCTGAAGAATACATTTTGACCAAGGCAATCGCATTTGAACTTTCATGGCAAGCGAACGTCTCAGACTGCCGCAAAGACTCCATCGGAGCAAGCCTTGTAACAGGGCATGACTTCAGTCGTGCCGCAAAACACTCCCAAAAAGAGGTCGGGCTTTAGCCCCTGCCACATTTCGAGCCGCCTGTGGCCTCTTTTCAACTCTCCCCTTGCGTCGAAGGCAGCTTTTCATCCAAATCCAATGCAAGCACTTTCAAATGCGATTGCCCTGAGATTTTGACAGCATAGGCAAGCGATGTGTAACTTGTGAAGTATACGTGAACGTACACGTAATTTCACCGGTCTCACTGGAAAGTGAACCCGTGCCTCAACCAAATGACAAAAAGGGGCGTACGCGTGAAACCGAACCGGCGGGATTTCTTGCTTGGCGCAATGGCGACTGCCGCACTCAAACGCGGCTTGGCGTCCCCAGAAGTGAATGAGACGCCGATCTGGTTCCAGCGTCCGGCGGATCGGTGGCTGCAGGCATTGCCGGTAGGGAACGGCAGGCTCGGGGCTATGGTGTTTGGTGGCGCGAATCGTGAACGCCTGCATCTGACGGAGAGTACCTTGTGGTCCGGGGCGCCAACCGGCCACGCTGTAAATCCTGCCGCGCAAGAGTCCTTATCTGAAATTCGCAACCTCTTCTTTGCAGGACGATATACCGAAGCGGAGGAACTCTGCCGCAAGAACCTGTTGGGCAACGGCAGCCAATTCGGTACTGCTCTACCGATGGCATACCTCGAGATCGAGACAATGCTCGCAGGAGAAACCTCAGGCTATCGCCGCTCTCTCGATCTGGATGACGCCATCGCGCGGGTTGAATTTGTTGCGGGAGGCGTGGCTTTCCATCGCGAGGTATTCGCCTCACACCCTGCGGGAGTCATCGTCGTCCGAATCGCGTCAACCAAGCCAGGCGCGCTTTCCTGCAACGTCGCATTTGGAGAGGCGCGGCTGCCCGGTGAGATTGCTGCCAGGGACGGAAGTTTGTCTCTCAATGGCAATGCCTGGGAGAGCCTGCATAGCGATGCAAAGCATGGAACAAGGTTTCAATGTCAGGTCCGGGTTTTACCCGACGCAGGAACCATGCAAAGCGTCGATGGAAAAATCAAGGTTCAGGCAGCCAATGCTGTCACGCTGCTGATCGCCGCTGCAAGCGACTACCGTGGAGGAAGACCCGAGTCGGCCTGCGCCGCAGCCCTGGATGCCGCCAGCAGGCAGTCTTACGACTCGCTGCGTAAGGCGCATATCGCGGACTATAGCGTTCTTTATCGTCGCGTCTCTATCGATCTGGGCCGAAGCGGAGCAGCCTCAAAATTGCCCATCGACGAACGCCGAAAGCAGCTTGCCGCAGGCGGCGACGATCCCGAACTCTGTGGGCTGTTCTTTCAATACGGCCGCTATCTGACCATCGCAGGCTCTCGCGAAGATTCACCATTGCCGCTCGCATTGCAAGGCATCTGGAACGATGGTCTCGCCGCTGCAATGGGCTGGACCGACGATTTTCATCTCGATATCAACACGCAACAGAATTACTGGCTTTGCGAAGTCGGCAATCTCAGTGAATGCCACATGCCGCTCGCAACTCTGGTAGAGGGACTGCGCGTCAGCGGCGCCCAGACGGCACGCGAAATGTATAACGCGGAGGGCTGGGTCGCGCACGTAGTGACAAATGCCTGGGGATACTCGGCGCCAGGCTGGGGCCTTGGCTGGGGAATGTTCGTTACAGCCGGCGCTTGGATTGCTTTGCCCCTTTGGGAACATTTCCGCTTCACCGGCGACCAGGCATTCCTTCGTGAAAAGGCCTATCCAGTCTTGCGAGACGCCTCCAAATTCTTTCTCTCGTACATGGTGGAGCATCCAACGAAGAAGTGGCTGGTTACCGGTCCATCCAACTCTCCGGAAAACTGGTTTGTCGCTCCCGACACCGGCAAGCCATGCTCGGACTCGATGGGAGCAACCTGCGACCGCGTTCTCGTGTATGCGCTGTTCTCGGCTACCATGCAAGCATCCGAAGTTCTTGATCTGGATCGGACCTTGCGGGCCACAATAGAAGCAGCCCGGGATCGACTGCCACCGTTACAGGTCGGCAAACATGGCCAACTGCAAGAGTGGCTTGAGGACTTTGACGAGGCCGAACCCAACCATCGGCATACTTCGCACCTCATCGCACTTTACCCCGAAGACCAGATTTCACTCGACAAAACGCCAGCTCTCGCAGCCGCCGCGCGAGTCACCCTCGACCGGCGCATTCACCAGACAAACTGGGAAGACACAGAGTGGAGCCGCGCCAACCTGGTGAACTACTACGCGCGCCTTCGCGATGGAGATGCTGCGCATCTTCATCTGCGCGGCCTCATTGCCAATGCCGCGGATGATTCGCTGCTGACCTATTCGCGAGGCGGAGTCGCCGGTGCCGAAAGCAACATCTTCGCCATCGACGGCAATACAGCCGGAGCCGCGGGCCTCGCCGAGATGCTGCTGCAATCGCACAGCGGCGAACTCCATCTGCTCCCTGCATTGCCCTCCAAGTGGCCCAGCGGCTCCGTGCGCGGACTGCGCGCTCGCAGCGGCATCACCGTCTCCATCTTCTGGCAGAACGGCCGCTTGTCTTCCGCCGTCCTCAAGGCCGACCGCGAAACAGATCGGACCATCCGGTATCA
>Ga0302325_10033878_pt1 | contig 10453 bp, 12 predicted proteins | sample Palsa_T0_2_FD_201948 | JGI IMG/M metagenome (GOLD analysis project Ga0302325, IMG submission 201948) | Peat permafrost microbial communities from Stordalen Mire near Abisko, Sweden - Palsa_T0_2 | ecosystem: Environmental > Terrestrial > Soil > Palsa > Peat permafrost | place: Sweden: Abisko...
CACCGGCCATCGCGGCGGGCGTGCGCGCCGTCTTCGGCTTCCCGCTCCAAGTAGGGTCGGTCCGCCTCGGGGCGCTCAACCTGTGCCGTGACCGCCCCGGGCCGCTAAGCGACGACCAGCACGCCGATGCCCTGGTGATGGCGGGCATCGCCGCCCAGGCCGTCCTGGTGTTACAAACGGGCGCGCCACCCGAGAAGCTCGCATCCGGGCTGGGAGCAGGAGGCGACTTCCACTACGTGGTGCACCAGGCCTCGGGCATGGTCGCCGCCCAGCTCGAGGTGGGCGTCGGCCAAGCCCTGGTCCGCCTGAGGGCCTACGCCTTCGGCAACGACCGTCACCTCACCGAGGTGGCCAACGACGTAGTGGCGAGGAAGCTGCGCTTCGATGCCGCCAGCGGCGAAAGGGACCTCGTCCCGTGAGGGCGGCCCGTAAGAGCGGAGCCACCAGCGGCCGGGCCGCGGCCGTAGCATGTTCTTGAGTCTCACTCACACAACGCCGGGAGGGCCGACATGGCCAGTGCCGATGTGATCGGAGGCCCGGCGCCCCGAGGAGCGCTGCTGGCACGAGGTCCTCAACGCTCTCGTGGCTCTTGCGGTCCCGCGTGGCGCGCGCCGCTACCGAGCGGGAACGGTAAGAGGCGTCGGGGCCGACCGCCTCGTCGATCTGGGCCGAGCGATTGGCGTGGACTTCCCAGGCCTCTTTCGGTATGCCTGAGATAGCCCAACCGCCGAGGCGCGCCCCGAGCGCCCTGGGTCAGCTTCGATGCCGTACCCAAGCTCTACGGCCCATACGGACAAAATTTGCGACCAGGACATGGTCGTGGACTTTGGGGGTCACCGGCTCTTGTCGTCGCATGGCGGGACACCGCCCAGGTGAGGCCTTCTGTAGGCGTAACGCAGCTGCTCACGCCCGTGCCGAACACAGCCCTCCACTCGTCGATGTCGACCTCGCCCTCTAGCGACAGAGTCGGCGCCCATCATCCGCATCCACGCCACCGGCAAGCACCTTTTCCACTTAATCGAGAGGGATGGGGTGTCCCGTCGGGAGACCGTGCGGAGTTGCGTGTTGTCCGAGCTGGTAGTCGGCGCTAGCGGCGGGGGCTCAGCGCTCGAGAGTGTCGTAGAGGAGGCCCAGACGGCCACAAGCCCTCCTTATACCGGGGCTATCGTCCCGGCTGGAAGCCAGTACCCGAGCGGGGAACGATTCGGCAGCAGCAACGACCTCGGCTGCCAGGGTCGACAGGCCTGTCTCCTTAGCGCCGAGGGTTCCCATGCGCCACGCTAAGTTCCGCATCGGCGTGATCGTGAACTCGTCAGGTAGCTCGACCAGCGCGGCCACGAGGACCTGCCGCTCCGAGATGTCCAAATTGCCGACCAAGGCGCCGGTGCTAGCCCGGGCTGCGCTCTTGCAGAGGCGGGCGTACCAGAGGTTCGTCGTAGCGAGCCCTTCGCCGTGCACCGAGCGGCGAAGAGGGGTGTCCGGCCCGACCATCCAGTCCCGAAGGAGATGGTCGTCGAGTATGACGGTCAACTGACCAGATCCGGGTCCTGCTCGGATGCAACGGCTTCGTAGTGGGCGTCGGCCGGAAGAATGCGGTCGAGTAGCTGGGCGGCGTGGCCTTCTGGCAGGGTAAGGACACCGAAGCCGAGGTCGAGGACGTCTACCCGGCCGCCGTCCTCGAGGTGCCATCGGTGGCGCACTGCCGCGGGTAGCGACAACTGACCGGAGGTAGACACCTTAAATTGCTCCACTGTCGCCATCCAGACCTCGCCTTACTTGGTGGCTTGTAGTACTCACCAAGTATAGGGCTTCTGGATTGATGCATCTTTGAGCCCTGTGCGACGGTGGCGGCACGGTTCGCCGACTGGCAGCGGCAACGCCGAGCGGGTGTGGCAAAACTTACTGGGCCCGCCGTTGACGGGCCCAGTAAGAGCTTCAGGCGGCCGGGAACAGGAGATGTACCCGGCCGAACGGTCAGAGCCTAAATACGGCGGTGTTTGGCAGCTAGGGCGTATAGTTGCTGGTACGGGTCAGGCTGTAGACTGCGCCTACGCCGGCGTAGGTGGCCTCCATGTCGTCACCTTCGCACGTCCATGTGCCGCTGAACGCGACCCCCCCGTCGAACGGTACGGGTGCCGTTTTGGGTTGGCCCCCGAAGGTGGTCGTGGCTACCACGTGACCCGAGACGGCCCTTACCGTCCAGGTACCCGACGAGGCGCCCAGGTCGGCCGGCGGTATGGAGAAACTGTCTTCTTCCGAGCCCGAGTACTGGACTTTCAGCCCGATTTGGGGGGTAATGAGGGGCTGCGAGCCGCTGTAGTCGACCTGGATGGTCCCCTCCGCCGGGTTGTCCCCGTCGGGGGTCAGGGCCCATGTCGTCCCCGCGCCACCGCTCGAGCGGGCCAGAGCCACTGTCTCATTGCGGACCACCCACTTCCCCAGGACGCACGGGCAGGAGGTCTGTGACTTGTCGCCGGCCGTAGGTTTGCTCAGCATCACCGTACCGGTGGCACTGACCTGGGCCAGGGGGCTCAGCTTGCTGGCAATGTCGCCCATGAGACCTCCGATCAAGGGCTTCAGGTACGTCCCGACCGCTCCGGTGAGGCGAGCCAAGAGGTCGGTGAGCAACGTCTTCAGCGGCCCGATCGCCGACCTGGTCAGCGAAATGGTGGCGTGGGCCTTTTGTTCGTCGGCAGGGAGGGCCGAGACGCAGGGCACAGGCCCCGTCGTATAGCTGAGGGTGTTGCTGCCCTGGCTGTCCAGTACCGGGGCCGTGGTGCTGGTCGGGGTTATGGGGCCGCTAACGGTCCAGGTTGCTTTGCTACCCTTGGCGCTGAACGACGGCAGCTGGAGGCCCAAACCTTTGGCACAGTCCTCAACGTAGCTGGGGTAAGTTGTGCCCCCGCCCCCGATCACTGCTTTGAACACCCCGCCATTTCCGCCGAGGGCAACTGACGAGGGGACGGCGGTCACCTTGGCCGACCAGGGGACCAGGTTGGACACCAGTTCAGCCAGGGCGAAGGCGTCGCCGGCGATTTCGACGACGCTGCTGAAAAACGCAGCCGAGTACTTGATGAGACCGTTGACGACGGTCTGGGCCAGCGAGACGGCAACGTTCCAAAGCGTCACGAAGAAACCGCCCACTTTGGCCACGACCGAGCTACCGCTGGGCGGGCCCAGTTTCAGGACCTCGAACAACTTGTCCAGCGTCTCCTGGATGAAACTGGTCACCGTTGTGCACGGAGAGCTAAAAAGGTCCATGGGGCTGAGCTGTGGGCTTTGGCCCCGCGCCGGGTCGACAGCCCGGTCGCTCACGGCCGACGTGCCCGTCGCCTGGGCGCCGGCCGCGGCCATCACGTCTGCGGTGAAAAGCGCCAGCGCGACACTTGGGAACACAAGGGTGGGAGCTTGGCGCCAGTTCTGCGGGCCCATGACCGCGCGCACGGCGGCCGCGCCCTCGGATGTCCCTGTGCTTGCCCAGGCGGCCAAGAGATAACTAAAGGGCGGCGCCCCTTTGCCGACCGGGACGGTGGCGTCGAGAGCTGCTCCGGGGATGCCGTCATCGTCGGCGGCGCCCACGGCCAGACTGGCCACCTGCGCCTGGGTGAACTGCAGCCCAATGGGCTTGCTGACGGGCACGAGCGGTGCGATAGTCAGCTCGTTAGCCACCGTTACGACCCCGTCGCCGGCGAGCAGCTTGATAACCGACGGGGTGGACAGCGAGATAGCGCTCGGAGCTCTCGTTGTAGCTACCGGCGCCGCATTAGCAGGCGCGGCAAGGCCGACAGCCAAGTTGCAATTGATCAAAACGAGTGCGGTAAGCAGTTTCGCCGTCCTCTTGGCTCTGCTCCTCTGGCCGGCGTACCCGGGGCCCAGGAGGCGGCACAGCATGGCGTCCTTAAGCCGCTTGAGCCCGTGCAGACGCAGTTGGTGCGCGCCGGGGCCGGCGGGCGAGCGGTCCTCAGACCTCGAGGTGGGATCGGTGTTCATTGTGGCTCCTCCTGGTATCCACTGGGCTATCGCCCTTCGGCACCGTTTCTCGCACGGGATTTTGCGTAGCCGGTAATGAACCGGTGATATTCCTGCGCTGGCTTGGAGTGAAGAGCGGATCCCCTGGAGGTTTGGCTAAGTTGCGGGCCATCTGCAAAAACTGGTTGCGGCTGCGTCACCGCCGTCGCGCGGTGACGCTGCTGAGCGGGCGGTAGGTCGCGATTAGAGCGAGGGCGCCGTCGAGTGCGCGGCGCAGGGCTTGGGGGTCTCGGCGAGCCTGCGAAAGGAAGCTCACCCGTGCCCTTCGGCACGCCCTTTTCGATCACCAAAATCGCGTCGTAGCCGAGAGCCGGCACCGGCTCGTAACGGTTGCCGAGGTCCGCGGGGGGAAGCGACCCCTTCACCGTACCCAGCTCGATCGTTAGGTTGATAGTGGCATTCTCGGCGGACGGGGCGTTCGAGGAGTACTCACAGAGGACTTTTGGGACCTGCTGGCCCCGCCCCGACAACCTGCCTACGTGGGCCTCATGAGATGCTCACGGGCCATCATCGACGCGGTCGAACCCTCCCCAACGGCCGCTGCCACTCGCTTGATGGATCCCGCGCGGATATCTCCGGCGGCAAAAACGCCTGACATGGACGTCTCCAGCCAAGTCGCACCCTCACGCCCGGTGAGAATGAAACCGTGATCGTCGAGATCGACCACGCCTTGAAGCCACTCGGTGGAGGGTCGCGCGCCAATAAACATAAAGAGTGCGCTGGTCTCGAACGTCTCCCGCTCTCCAGAAGGGTCGGCAAGCACGAGACCGGTGAGCCGCCCCTCACCCAGCGCGTCGACCACTTGGACCTGGGTCCGAACAGAGACGTTCGGAATCCCTTCAAGCTGCTGAACGAGGTAATCGGACATGCTCTTATTGATGGAGTCACCCCGGATCAGCACCGTCACGTTCGCTCCACCCGAAGCCAGGTGCGCGGCCGCCTGGCCGGCCGAATTGCCGCCACCCATCACGGCCACGTTCAAACCAGCCATTGCGGTGGCCTCTCCTGCGGCGGCCCCGTAGAACACGCCGCGACCGACCAAGGCGTCGACCGCTTCGATACCGCTCATCCGATAGCTAACGCCGCCGGACAGGATGACACACCGGGCACGAACGACGTCACCGTTGGAGAGTGTTAGCACACGCTTCCTCCCGTCGGCGGCCAACGTGACTACTGCTCGGGTCACGATTGTCTCAGCTCCCAGTTGTTCCGACTGCCGACTCGCTGAGTGGGCGAGATCGGCTCCCCTGATCCCCCACGGAAACCCGAGATAGTTACGGATGTGGGCGCTTGTACCCGCTTGACCGCCAACGGCGCTCGCCTCCACCGTTACCGCACGGAGCCCCTCGGATGACGCGTAGATGGCCGCAGCGAGGCCGGCGGGACCAGCGCCCACGATCGCAACGTCGTACTCGGTGGCTGCCGGAGAGGTGTGCGCACCGAGGGCCTCTGCCAGTTTGGCGTCGGTAGGAGCTGCCAGCACCCGACCATCCCACAGGCGCACGGCGGGCAGCGCCAAACCCGCTAGTGGCCCAGCCATGAGGTCCAGGGCCTCTTGCGAGTCGCACCCGAGCAATCGTGTAGTTACGCCGTTGCGGGTCAGCATCGTGGCCAGGGCCACTCCACGGGACCGTTCCCGCTCCCCCACGATCGTGACCTTTTCGAACCGGAGCTGGTTCTCGTCAGCCCACACCCGTAGGGCTTCACTCATTACCGGGTAGAGCTCCTCCTCGGGAGAGGCCCATGGCTGACCCACGTAATAGTCGACATGTCCCAACGTCAGGGCTTGGCTCAGTGCCTGCGCGACCGACGTATCCCCAACCCGGACCACTGCGATTCGCCGGGCCCCTGGCTGGTGCGCTGCAACGTGGTTCATTGCCGCGAACTCCGCCGAACCGATCGGAGCCAGCGCAATCGCAATAGGCCCACAGGCGGCGATCGTCTCGCTCGAGACCTCCGAGCCGTCGAGTGCTGCGACCGAGTAATCAGCACCGAAGCGGCGTTGGATCGCTGCGGTCAGCTCGCCACGGGAACTGGGGTCGGAAGCAAAGACGACGATGCTCGGCACAGCCCGATCCTCTCACGGACGCGGCGCGGGAGCGCCTAGTCGTCAATCTACGCTGCTGCGTGGCAGCAAGCTTCGGAGCCTTAGGAACGTCTTGATGCCAACATTTATAAAGGAAGGGGATGGCTAAGGACTCCCGCGCCAGGCAACCTGCCGCACAGGGTGCGAATGAAGTCCAGCGCGTCGATCTCGATGCGATCGCCGCCCACGCCCCGGGTAAATTTCCCGCCAGCTGGGCCATCGAGCACAAGCTCAAATGGTTGACCATGGATATCAGCCCACTCGGCCACAATGTCGGCGACAAGGCGGCCATCGTGAGCGGGCGTGAGTTGCATCGGGCGCTCGATTGCCACGTTGACATCGATCCGGTGAGCCCAGACATCTCGCGTAAACCCGACGTCCAGAAGGTATTTGAGGGGCGCCCATCCGATCGGCGGTCCAAACGGGAGGGGAATGTAACGGGCTGGAGGCGGTGTGCGCCACCGACCCTTGACTGCCCTCGGTCCTACCGCCGCGACCTGCGCGACGATCTCGTCATTTGAAAGGTGGGTGCGCTCTCGGATCTGGAACTCGTTCATCCCGTCGACCCAGTGGTGAGAGTCGATCTCCTTGTTGAGCGGAATGCCTCGCCTCAACTGGTGAACGAATTCCCGGACCGAGGCTTGGGATTCGGCCGATCCCAGGATGTGCAGCACCATTTTGCGGACGTCCCAACCGGTGCAATCGGTGGGAGTTGCCCATTCCTCAGGCGTGAGTGTTGCCACCAAGTCTGCGAAACGGGCGAACTCCTCTTCGGCGAGCACCCGGGCTTCGGGACGGCTGATTCGATTTGCCATCATAAACGTTCCCTCCTTTGCTGCACGTCGTCGACATAGAGATCGACGAGGCGGTTGAGATGACGGACCCAACGGTTGCCGCCGGGATCGTTGCTTAGCTGCGCCTCCATCAAGCCGGCGACGATGGCCACGATGCAGTCGATGTCGCCCTGTTTGCTGACGCCGGCCTCGTTCATCAATCCGTAAGCGCGTCCCAATACGTCCTCGGCGAGGCTGTAGGAGGTCGGGGAAGGTACGAACCCCGGCACATGTCGAGCGAAGAGCAGCTCGTAGCGCGCCGGGTCCTCAAGCCCGAACGCGACGAACTCGGCCAGGAATTTCTTCAGAGCTGCACGCGGATCACGAGGGATTCTAATCAGGTCGAGCCGATTAAGTAGCCGCCGATTGCCGTCCGCGAACATGACATCGTAGAGGGCCAGTTTCGAGTCGAAGTAGGCATAGAGCGACGGCTGGCGCATCCCGACCTCACGGGCCAGGGCGTGCAGTGACACTCCCGCGATCCCGTGCTCTCGGGCGAGGTTCCACGCCGAGTCGACGATCTCTGCCACCTTGGCCTCTCGTCGGTCGGTGACCTTGCCCGCCTTCAGCCGGGAGCCTGCCCTCCCTTGTTTGTCTATCATCGATAGGTAGTGTACCTATTGGCGATAGGTGAGTCAAGAGAGGTGTCGAGCCGGTGGTACCCACGTCTCGGTGCTACCGGTAACCTCCAAGAATCTCAGCCTCGTCTTAGCGCCTGTCGAGGATGCCGGGTAACGAGGTCGGCTCGAAGGTTTGGCACTAGGTAAAGGCTCGCTAGCCCTCATACCAGCAAGATTTCCCTTAGGCCGGAGTGGTGACCTGCCCTTGCGGAGGGACTAGGCCCTCTGGCGGTAGTACACCCAACAGCCGTTGGCGGCGTTCGGGTAGTCGCAGAACCGCAAAGCGTTAACAGTGACGAAGCGGTAGTACAGGGGGATTGTTTCTCGCTGGGTGCACTCGGCGCAGCCCGGCACCGACTGCTGATGGAAGGTGAGGACATCGTCGCGGACCGACCACCGGCCGTACGCAGTGGCACCTCCACAACCATTGGTATCGTGCTGGGGATAGCTGTTCCAAGTGGATGTGTAGCTGCCGGTTCCGTAGATGAACCACTCAAGGTACTGGTACGAGCACTGGCCGCCGGTAGAGGGGAAGGGCCCGAGCCAATCCCCTAGGAATAGGCGCAGCACGCTCACCTGAGGCTGGGACGCTTGAGCCAGGGCCGGGCCGGCCGACAAGCTCAATAGGGCGGACAGGGCAAGCACATAGCGGAACAACCTGAGATGCGTACGCATCGTCGCTCCTTTTCCGTTCCGGGCCTGAGGACATCTAGCGTAGGTCAGTCGACCGGCAGCCGAGGGGCTCGACGAGACGGTCCGTTTGGCCGACGCACTCGAACTCGATGTCGCTTGCAAACGGCCTCTCCGCCTCGCGGGATGTCGACAACTACGATCAAGGTGGACCGCTCGGTTCGCGACCGCCTCGCTCTAGTAGCCTGGGCCAGGGGCACGACGATGGGAGCTCTTCTAGATTCCGAGTCCCGCAGGCTCGAAGCGAAGAGCGATTGACAGCCATCGAAACCTCCTATCGGCGACTGCAGCGAGAGGACCCAGCCGGCTGGCAGGAGTACTTGGCGGAACTGGGCGATCTCACCGCGGGCGAACCCGAGGCGACGGCCGGAGAGGAATGGCCGGAGTACAACGTGTGACCGTGCTCCGTGGCCACATCTGGTTGGTGGCCCCGGATCGCACCGTGGCCAATGAGCAGCGCGGCACGCGGCCCTGCATTGTCGTCTCAGGCAACCGGTTCAACGCTCTACCCATCCGCCCGGCCATCGTCGTCCCGCTTACCAGCCGCCAGTGTCGGCTTCCCCATCACATTTCTGTGGCCGACGACGGGGGCCTGGAGCGACCCAGCTGGGCCATGTGCGAGGCGGCTAGGGCCGTCTCGATCCAGCGGTTCGCAAGGATAATCGGCACGGCGACTGACGAGACACTTAGCGCCATCACCGACCAGCTCCTGCTCTGGCTCGCGCCTGAGGCGTCTGGGCAACCGTGAGTACCGGGGAACGGGTGGGCGTGGTGCCGCGGACCGGCCCGCCGAGCCGGAGCCAAAAGTCGAGTCGAGCGAGCGAGTGGAGGTAATGGGACGTTACTTGAACCGCTCCGACCAGGGAGAACGTCTTCACGACCTGCTACAGATTGTCCCATCCAGGCCAAAAACGATCACTAGTAGAACCCCCAAAGCCATCCATCGACGACTGAGACGGGCTCAGATCGAGGAGTTGGTCATCGGCTACAAAACGGGCTCAACGGTCTACCAGTTGGCCGAGCAGTTCCGGATCAACCGGGGGACCGTGTCCAGGCTCCTGGAGAGAGAAGGCGTACCTCGCCGCGGACGTCCCCTATCCCCCGCGCAGATCGAGCAGGCCACCGAGCTGTACGCCAGTGGGTTGTCATTGGTCCGCGTTGGCAAACTCCTTGGGTGCGACGGTACCACTGTCCATCTTGCCCTCCGGAAGGCCGGGGTTCGAATGCGGGACACCCACGGAAGGGAGCGCTAGACGGCTTCGGTCGTACTTCTCCCCTTCAAGGAGCGTTACGGCCTACCGTTGCCGCCTACCGCGCCATCGGCGACGATGCCGACCGGGTCGCCCATTGGACTTTGACCTGGCGGAGCTAGCCCGCAGTCACGGCCTAGGGAATGGCGCAACAGCCATAGACTGGGAATATCTCTTAGCCACCGCGCACAAACGCCCCTGACCCGATCAGCGGCCGGGCTTTCGAGTGCACGCGTTGGGTGGATCGAACCCTGCGGGGAAGAGGTTCCTCAGCACCAAGCCAGAGTGTAAGAACTACTTGAAATTGTAGATTTTCCCAGCCCTGCTATTGTGCAAATCTTATAATTCGTCTCTGTTGTAGAATTTATAAAAGTTGCAGATTGTTACATTCCGGGGCCTCTTAACCGTCAAGAAGAGGGGCGGTGCTGAACAGAGCTCCCCCGCTGGCCACGGTACACAGTGTCACTGATGCGCAGGCAATGTTGTCCCGGAGTATCGAGTCCTGGACCCCAAAACCTTTGGCCGTCTTATTGGCTGACCATTTGGCGCCGCCGTCGTAGGAATAGGCAGCCCTGGCTCCCACGACATAACAGGTCGGGCCGGGCGAGGACGACATGCAGACGGTATCGCCCCGGGCCCCGTTGGGGTCGGTGGCCAGGGCCCAGTTGGCACCCCCGTCGGCAGAGAACAAGAGCACACTTCCCGACGCCGCGCAGTCGACCTGGGGACCGTCGCCGGCGCACGACACACTGCCCCAGGGGCTGGGGAGCACGCTGTGGGCCGGGAAAACGCTGTTCGACCACGACCTGCCGCCGTCATCCGAGTAGGCAGCGACCTGTGCTCTCGCGCCATTATCGGTCTCGGAACCCAGAGCTGCGCACCGGGCCTGGTCTTCGGCCGTGACGCAGGACACAGTGTTCAGCTCACCTTCCCGCTGCCCGAGCA
>Ga0302325_10033880_pt1 | contig 10453 bp, 7 predicted proteins | sample Palsa_T0_2_FD_201948 | JGI IMG/M metagenome (GOLD analysis project Ga0302325, IMG submission 201948) | Peat permafrost microbial communities from Stordalen Mire near Abisko, Sweden - Palsa_T0_2 | ecosystem: Environmental > Terrestrial > Soil > Palsa > Peat permafrost | place: Sweden: Abisko...
GGCCGTCTTCGTTCGACACGCACTGGGTGCGCTCGACGACGAGCCCGTTGTATCCGATGGTCCTGAGAAAGTGCTCGATCAGGTGCGAGACTAGCGCGCAGAGCGCCGCGTGGTGCGCCGACCAGCCGCGCAACCGCGCCTCGAACGCCCCGGGCCGGGGGACGCGGACCACGAAGGCGCCTTCGTTGCAGTACGTTCCCCATACGCGCTGCGCGTTGGCCTCGAGGAGCGATGGCGTAGCGATGAGGCGAAAGAGCGAGCGGTAGACGCCGTCCACGTTGTCCTTCGCGACCGCCGCGGCCAGGCGGGCGCGGTATTCGTCGACGTCGTCCGACGCGGCGATCCGTTCCACGATCTCGACCAGCTCCCCGATGAGCGCCGTCTCGTACCATGTCGAGGCCATCACGCCGTGCGCGCGATCAGAAGGGCGAAGGAGAGACTGCAGTTCCGGCGAGGCGAGCTGGAGGACCTGGGCACAGGCCGCATCGCCATACGTGCTCGAGAACCATACGAAGGCAGCACGCACGGCCGCCCCCTTCACGCGACCCTGCGGCGGCGCCGCACGCATCGAGTTGGACGATCTCGGCGGCGGCCGCGATGACGGAGTCGATGCGAGGCGCGCACGCGGCGGGGGAACGGACGGCGGGCGCGACGGCCCCGGGGCACGCGCCGGGGCGGGCGCGCTCGGACGAGGGTCGGGCGTCGGCGGGCTCGAGTGCGCGAAAGGCCGGGAGGACTCCCTGGCTATCGGGAGAACCCGCGCGAAGCCTTCTGAGCCAGCTTGACCGTCGTGCGCGCTCTCGAGCGCGGCTCGAAGCAGCGAGGCGAGCTCGCGCGCCGAGGATACGCGGGCAAAGGAGCTCTTGCGCAGGCACGCCGAGACGATGTCCCCGGCGGACCCGACGCCAGCCGGGATGGAGGGCTCGTCACGCAAGATGCTCGCCGTGGTCGCAGCACCTCCCCGTCCGAACGGCGGCGTACCCGCCATCATCTCGTAGAGCACGCATCCCAGCGCCCAGATGTCGCTGCGCTCGTCGGCCAGTCCGTGCTCGATCTGCTCCGGCGACAGGTACGCCGGGGCCCCGAGCGCCTCTCGATCCACCGTCGGAACGTCGCTCTCGCGCGGTTCCAGCTTGCGCTTGGCGAGCCCGAGGTCCACGAGCGCGATGCGGCCCTCTGCGGTGACGACGATCCCGGATGGATGGATGTCGCGGTGGACGACGCCGGCCTTGTGGACGGCGGCCACCGCCTCCGCGAGCAGCGTGCCGTGACGAAGCGCGCTGTCGGCACGCATCGGGCCCCGATCGGCGAGGAGATGCTTCAGGTCGACACCCGCCACGTATTCCTTCGCGATCCACGGCGTCCCGAGGTGCTCGCCGGTGCTGAGCGCGCGGACGACCCCCGGGTGGGCGATCGACGCGAGCGCGCGCGCCTCGCGAGCGACCCGTGCCCGCCCGCCCCCATTGGGTGCGTTCGCGGCAACGGCCTTGAGGACGACCGGCGCCCCCTGTCCGTCGCGCGCGACGTACACGACGCCCACCGACCCCTGCGTCAGACGCCGCTCGACGATGTACGGCCCGACCGAGGTCCCCGGGACGAAGAGCGGGGATGGCAGCGTCACGGCGTCGGCGATCCAGCCCCCGGAGATCGGGGCCTCGAAATTATCACGCGCGGCCTCACGCCAGCCACACGACCGTCACGCCTTCGCCCCCCTGATCGGGCGGCGCGGCGCCGTAGCGGGCCACGTACGGCGACCGGCTGAGCTCTTCTCGCACGGCGTCGCGAAGCGCGCCCGTACCGTGGCCGTGCAGGAGGAAAACGACGGGGTGCGCCGCGCCGACCGCCCGATCCAGAAAGTTGGTGGCCATGCCGATCCCGTCGTCGACGCGGAGCCCTCGCAGATCGCATGTGTTGTCGCTGGTCGGGATGGGCGCATGTTCCGCCAGGACCGCGCGCACCGGCGGCTTGGGCGGCGGGGCGGCCACGGGCTCGCGCGGTGCGGCGGCGCGGAGATCGGCCCGCGCCACCGTCAGCTTCAACGGACCCGCGGCCACCCGCACCGAGCCATCGCCAAAGACGTCGACGACATCAGCCTCCGCCCGAAACTTCGGGACCCAGACGCGCATGCCCTTGCGCACCTCGCCGACAGGCGGCGGTTCGGCCAGCGGGCTCCCGTTCGAGACGACGCGCTCGAGCGCGCCGCCGAGGGCCACCTCCCCCGCGACCCGCTCGATGGCCCGCTCGGCCTCGCGCACGGTGGTCGCGTCCGCCTTCTTCGACCGCAAGCGCGCGCGAGCCTCTCGGAGATCGTCGCGTGCGCGCCGCAGTCGCTCCAAGAGGTCGGCCCCCTCCTCGGACAGGGCACGCTTCTCGCGGGCCTTCGCGGCTTCCAGCTCCGCCGAGAGGCGGGCCCGCAGGACGGCGGACTCGGCAGCCTCCTGCTCCATCGCGCGCCGCGCGAGCTCGAGCGCCGCGCGCTCGTCGTGCAGCCGCTTCACGAGGGCCTCGAAGCCCTGGTCCTCGCGCAGCAGGAAGCGCTCGGCCCGTTCCAGCACCGTCGACGGCAACCCATAGCGCTGCGCCACGGCGAGGGCGCTCGACCGGCCGGGCATGCCCATGACAAGTTCGAACGTGGGCGTCATCGTCGCGAGGTCGAACCCGACGCTCGCGTTGACGAAGCGTGGGTCGCCGAGCGCGAGGGCCTTCAGGCCCTCGTAGTGCGTCGTGGCCGCGACGGCGCCCCCGCGCGCACAGAGGCTGTCGAGCACGGCGGCGGCCAGGGCCTCGCCTTCGCGGGGATCGGTGCCCCCAGCCAGCTCGTCGAGCAGAACGAGGGCCCCCGGGGATGTGTCCTCCAGCACGTGGCCGAGATTTTTCACGTGCGCGCTGAAGGTCGAGAGATTCTTCTGCAGGCTCTGGTCGTCGCCGACGTCGGTCAGCACCACGTCCATCAAGCCGACGACGCTCCCCTCGGCGCAAGCGACGGGCAACCCTGCACGGATCATGAGGGCCGCGAGGCCCAGCGTCTTGAGCGCCACCGTCTTGCCGCCCGCGTTGGGGCCGCTCACGACGATCGCCTGGCCCGCCGACACCGAGAGATCGCTCGGCACGACCCGGGGCAGGTCCAAGGCGAGCAGCGGATGGCGCGCGCGCTTCAGGTCGAGCCGCGGCTCGTCGACGACGTCCGGGACGATCAACTCCAGCTGCTGCGCGAGCGCGGCGGTCGCCCGCCGAACATCGGCCAGCGTCAGGGCGCGCGCGGCGGCCACGACGCTCGGGAGGGCATCGGCGATGAGCGCGGTCAGGCGGGCGTACACCGCCTCTTCTTCCCGCCGGACGTCGGCCTCGAGCACCTTCAGGCGATTGCCCATCGGCACGACGGCGCGCGGCTCGACGAAGAGCGTGGCGCCGCTGCCGCTCGTCGCGTGCACGATCCCGGGGAAGCGCTCGTGCGCGTCGGAGCGCACCGGCAGGACCCACCGTCCCTCGCGCTCGGTGACGAACCGGTCTTGCACGACCCCCTCGTAGCGGTTCATCAGCTCTTCCATGCGCGCGAGCATCCTCTGACGCGCTGCGTGCCACTCCCGGCGCAGGTCCCGCAGCCGCGGACTTGCGCTGTCCGCGAGGGTGCCGTCCGCATCGAAGCTGCCGGCGATCTCGTCGGCGACCTCATCGAGCGTCGGGTCCGTCGAGCACGCGTCGAACAGGCGCGGCAGCTCCGTGCGCCGAGACGCCAGAAAGCGCCGGAGCGCGCGAGCCGCGCCGAGCAAGCGACCGATCGAACGGAGGTCCTGGGGGGCCAGCACGCCGCCCGCTCGAGCCCGTTCGATCGCCTCGCCGACGTCGTCGACGTCCCCGGCCGGGAGGGCCCTACCCTGCACCAGAAGACGGGTTGCCTCCGCGGCTTGCTCGAGCCATTCACGCGCCTCCTGCCGGCTCTGGGAAAAAGGCAGAGCCAGGGCCAGCGCCCGCCCCAGGGGACCGGCGCACCGTTCTGCCAGGGCCGACAGCACCCGGTCCCACTCGAGATCGGCCCTTGTCTTGGGCGGGCACGGGTCCAGACGCAACTCGGGGCGTGAACGCTGCAAGCGCCCGCAGGATAGCGCGAGAGCATCGAGGATACTTGCGCACGCCTGGCCGCAGCGCTGATGATGGGTGCGACCATGACGGACGGCCTTCCTCAGGCGGCCGCTCGCGCGACCGGACGCGCTTCCGCCGCGCGCGCGGCCAAGGGGCTCCTCGAGCGAGGCCGGCCCAAAGACGCGGTCGCGCTGCTGGCCGCGTGGGCTGCCAACGGCGCCAACGACGTCGAAGGTCAGGGCCTGCTGGCGGAGGCCCTGCGCATCGATCCCGGCTCGCGCCTCGCGAAGTTCGCGTTCGAGCGGATGGAAGGCATCGCCGGCGATCACGGCGAGCTCGAGGCGGCCATCGCGGAGTGGTCACCGGCAGTGGTCGAGCGGATCGAGCAAGAGATCGCGCGCCCGGCCTTCCGCCGCGCGCAGGTCGGGTTCAACAACAACGTCAAGTACAAGAACCAGACCTTCCACATCCAGACGGAAGACAGCGGCCTCGACAAACCGCACGTCATCACGCACCTCTTCGCCGACGGCGGGCGGGTCATCAAGAGCCACAAGCGCCTGTACACCGAGCACGTCGCCCGCGATGACGTCGCCCTCGTCGTGAGGCAGCTCATGAAGGGGCAGCAGCTCGAGATGGCGCTGGCCCTTCGCGAGGGGCGGTTCGACCGCATCATCGAGGGCAAGGCGATCGGCGGCATGGAGGTCCTCGAGCACCCGCCGAAGGTCGACGTCCAGAAGCTCGCGACGCAGAAGAAGACGCGCGTCGCAGCGGGCGAAGGAGCGAACGAAGCGCCGCCGAGCCAGGCGGTGCCCTCGGCCGCACGCCCGCCCGCCGCCGAGGCTCAGCGCGCGCACTTTCGCCTCGTCGTGACCCGAAGCCTGGGAGGCGGTCCAGACCGTTATGAGCCAAAGGGGGTCGCGGCGATCATCGGCGCAGCCGGGACGATTCGGCTCCCGGGGGAGCGCTTTTGCCACCCGCGCGAGGCGGAGATTCGCTTCCGCGACGGGCGCCTCTGGCTGAGCGACTTCGAGACCGGCAACGGCGTGTTCGTCCGGACGCGCGCACCCGTCGAGTTGAGCCTCGGCGACGAGTTCGTCGTGGGCGACCAGCTCCTCCGCGTCGAGCGTAACCCCGTCTCCCAGGACGGGCCCGATCCGGGTCCCACGTACTTCTATTCGTCGCCGAAGTGGCCCTCGGCGTTCCGCGTCGTTCAGATCTTCGAGGGGGGCGTCCGGGGCGCCAGCGTCCTCGCGCACGGCACGACACTGCAGATCGGCTCTTCGCAGGGCGACTTCGTCTTCCCGAGCGATCCGCTGGTGAGCGACCAGCACTGCTTCATCGAGGAGACGGCCGGGACGATCCTGCTCACGGACCTCGGGTCGCGCACGGGCGTCTTCGTGCGCATCAAGGGCGAGCAAGAGCTCGTCCACGGCGACGAACTCCTCGTCGGCCGGACCCGCCTCTCCGTCGAAGTCCTCTGAAGGGGTCGCTCCCCGCCGGCAAATCCGGTGGGGTGCTCGAGGGGAGCGGAGGTCGCTCCCCTCGACCAATCCAAAGTGGCGGGCTTAGGCCGCCGCGTGGGATCGGTGGAGTTTGACGGCGAGCGTGTGGTTGCCGCACACGGGGCACGCCGGGGGCTTGTGGCCGCCGAGCTGCTCCTCTTCGAGCTGCTTCTCCTCGTAGGCGTGCTGGAGCTCCTCGAGGACGGGCGGAAGGGGTGCGGGCTGCACGCGAACGGCGGCGGCTTCGGCCCATGCGCCGCGCCACGTACAAACCGTGCAGCGGAGAGTCTTGTCCATGCCCGAAATATCGCCTCGCTCGCCGGGCAGAGCAAGCGCCACGCGAAAACGTGAAACTTTACCGTCCCAGCCGGTCGCGCGGGACGGTGAGATACGTCGTCCGGCAGATGGCGACGGCCCGCCCCGACGCCTCCCCGTGCACCTCGATTTGCATGAACGTCACGTTCCTCCCGCGCCTCAACACGGTGCCGGTGGCGACGAGCGCCTCGCCGGGCGCCGCAGAGAGAAGAAACGAGACGTTGAAGTCCGTCGTCAGGCCGGTCTCGCCCGCTGCGGGGACGCGCGGGTCGGTGTTGAACACGGCCCCCGCCACGTGGTCGGCCAGCGCCATGATGGCGCCGCCGTGGAAGATGCCCCCGCCGCGTCGAAGCTCTTCGCGGAAAGCAAGGCGCATCGTGACCCGGTCCTTCGCGACCTCCAGCGTCTCGATGCCGAGGTGCGTCCCCATGTGGGCGCCCCGCGAGGTGTTGCGCTCCTTGAGGGCCTTGAAATACCGATCGAGCGCCGCCGGGTCGCCGCCGAGAGCCGCCATGGCGATGTCCCTCGGCGAAGAAAAGTCAGCCACGCGATTGACCTAGCACGGCCCTCAATTCGAGCGCGCGATCGAAGAGCGCGTCGTGCACGCGCGGGCGACACTCCCGGATCGCCGTGTTGGCTCTCGTCGGGCAGACCCGGTTCGTCAGCAGGACGACGACCACTTCCGCGTCGGGATCGATCCAGAGGCTCGTGCCGGTGAAGCCGAGGTGGCCGAACGCGCGTGGCCCCATCCGGCTGCCGGCGCTCGAGCCCTCGGGGCTCTTGCCGTCGAACCCCGCGCGGAGGGTGCCGCCGGGCCGCTCGTCGACGAGCCACGAAACATCGACCCCGGGCCACGCGGGGGCTCCGCCGTCGAGCGCGTCGAGCATGGTCTCGCCGAAGGTCAACACGGCGTCCACCGTCCCGAAGATGCCGGCGTGCCCCGATCCTCCGTATCCGGTGAGCGCCCAGGCGTTCTCGTCGTGCACCGCGCCCTCGACCACGCCGCCGCGCCAGGCGACATGCTCCGTCGGAGCGAATGGACCGCGGATCCCTCGGGCGGCGAGCTCTCGCACCGTCCCTGCCCGATCCGCCACTCCGAGCGGCTCGAGGACGAGGCGCGCGATGGCGGCGCCGGCGTCGGCGGCCCCCACGGTGCGCGCGACCGCCTCCCCGGCAAGCGCATACCCGAGGTCCCCGTAGACCGGCGGGAAGCCCTCGGCTGGCGGCGCGCCGATCGCGCCGTCGCGGCGCCCGGATGCCGCCTCGCGAAGGCTCGCGGAGAAATCGATCGACCCGCCGTGGGCGAGCGGCGCATAGAGGGCCCGATGCGCCTCGAGCCCCGCACGGTGCGCGAGAAAGAGCTCGAAGGGGACGTCTTCGCTCGGCGTCCCGCGCGCCTCCGGGAGGAGCGCACCGAGGGGCGTCGAACGTGCGATTCCGGCGCGCGCGGCGGCCACCGCGAGGAGCGGCTTGGTCAGGCTGGCGAGGTCGAAGAGCCGATCGGTATCCCCGCCGAGATCCCGCACCCAGCGCCCCGGCCAAGCTCCGGGGACGCCCTCCGCCCCGGGGGGTCGCTTCGCCGTGCTGCCCGTTGCAGGGGCCTCCGTCGCGGCGCCTTGCAAGCGCGCGCTGCACCCGACGCCCGACGACGGCGAGACCTCCGCGCCCACCATGCACCGGATGTGCTCCGCTTTCATAGACTTTGACCCTCTTGCGGCCCGACTTGTACACTTGCCCTCGAGCGATCGCGTCCTCGAGCGATCGGTCCGCTGGTGATCGCCGGCACACAGACCATGGCCGAATTCGTATGGGAAGCGCGCGCGCGCACCGGGGAGCTCCGAAAGGGCTCGATGGAGGCCGAGTCCGAGGACGCGGTCAACCAGCGACTTCGAGGACAACAGCTCCAACCGACGAAGGTCAAAAAGAAGGGCAAGGCCTTCCGCCTGCAGTTCGGCTCGGGCGTCAAGGCGACGGATCTCGTCACGTTCACGCGCCTCTTCGCCACGATGATCGACGCCGGCCTGCCGATCGTCCAGTGCCTCGACATCCTGCAGGGTCAGACGGACAACAAGATTTTCGGCGCCGTCTTGCGCGACGTGAAAGCGAACGTCGAGCAGGGGGCCACGTTCAGCGAGTCGCTCCGGCGCCACCCCAAGGTGTTCGATCACCTCTACACGAACCTCGTCCAGGCGGGCGAAATCGGCGGCATCCTCGACACCATCCTCAACCGCCTGGCGGCCTACATCGAGAAGGCAGTCAAGCTGCAACGGCAAGTGCGCGGCGCGATGGTGTACCCGTCGATCGTCATTTGCGTGTTCTTCGCGGTGCTCACCGTCCTTCTCGTCTTTGTCATCCCCGGGTTCCAGACGATGTTCAAGGACTTCGGGGCCAAGGACGAGCTCCCCGCGCTGACCAAGATGGTCATGGCCGTCTCGCAGGCCTTCATTCACAACATTCTGTTCGTCTTCCTGGGAGTCGTCGCCCTCTTCTTCGGCCTCTCCTACGCCAACGGCACGCCGCGCGGAAAGCGCACCATCCACAAGACGTTGCTGGGCCTGCCCGTCGTCGGAAACGTCCTCAAAAAGATCGCGGTGGCGCGGTTCACGCGCACGCTCGGCACGCTCCTGTCGTCCGGCGTCCCGATCCTCGACGCGCTCGAGATCGTCGCCAAGACGGCGGGCAACGTCATCGTCGAGGAAGCGATCATGTACGCGCGCCTCAAGATCTCCGAGGGCAAGAACATGGCGGGCCCGCTGACGGAGACCGGCGTCTTTCCGCCGATGGTCGTTCAGATGGTCGGCGTCGGCGAGCAGACGGGCGCGCTCGATACGATGCTCAACAAGATCGCCGACTTCTACGAGGACGAGGTGGACGTCGCGGTCGGCGCGCTGACGAGCCTCATCGAGCCCGTGCTGATGGTCGGCGTCGGCGGCACCGTCGGCGTCGTCCTAATCGCCATGTATCTGCCCATCTTCAGCATCGCGGGCAAGATCAAGGCGGAGTAGCGCGGTGGCGTCCGCGGTGCCGGCGTCCGACGCGGCGAACCCAACGCCGGATCCCGCGGCCAGGCCCTCGCGCGCGCTGACGCCGGAGGATCACACCCTCGCCACGCGCCTCGCCTGGATCACCGGGCTTCGGGTCGCCTTCCTCGCGCTGCTGCTCAGCGCCACGGCGACGCTGTACCTGCGCGGCGAGCTGACCCGATACCCGTTCAGCATTCGGGTGGTGTTTCTCACGATCGCGACGGGGTTCGGCCTCGCCGGCCTGTACGCCGCCGCCCTTCGCACGGGGCGCCGGCTTCATACGCTGGCATGGACGGAGATCGCGCTCGACCAGATCACCTGGACGGCCATCGTCTACGTCTCCGGCGGGGCCACGAGCGGCGCGACGTCCTTTTACGGACTCACGTGCCTGGTGGGCGCGATCCTCGTCGGCCTGCGCGGGGCCATCTTCTCGGCAGGCCTGGGCATCACGCTCTACGCGCTCCTCTGCGCGGGACTTCATTTCGGCTGGGTCCTGCCCCCTCCCGATCAAGCGAACGCCGCGTACGGGCTGGACTCGGAGCAGATCGTCTATTCGCTCCTGCTCAACACGTTCGGGATGACCATCGTCGCGATGCTCAGCGGCTACCTCGCGGAGCGCCTCCGGTTGACCGGTGGAATGCTGCAGGTGGCCACCCACCGCGCCGATCAGGCCGAGCGCCTCGCCATGCTCGGCCGCATCGCCGCGGGGCTGGCCCACGAGATCCGCAACCCCCTGGGGTCGATCACGGGGTCGGTAGAGATGCTGCGGGAATCGGCGTCCCTGTCCGCGGAGGACCGCCGCCTCTGCGACATCGTTCAACGCGAGGCGCGGAGGCTGAACGATCTCGTCGGCGACATGGTGGACCTCTCTCGACCGCGTGCGCCGCGACCCGAGAGGACGGACGTCGCCGCGCTCGCTCGCGAGGTCGTCGCGCTCGCCTCCCACGCCGCCCGCGGATCCGATGTGGGAGTCGCCTACGACGGCCCTCCCGGCGAAGCCCTCGCCTGGTGCGACGGACCGCAGATGCGCCAAGTCCTCTGGAACCTCGTGCGCAACGGCATCCAGGCCAGCTCCGCCGGGTCGGCCGTTTCGGTGCAGGTGCGCCCCTCGGAACGATACGTGACGCTGTCGGTCGACGATGAGGGTCCGGGCATCCCCGTCGAGTCGGCCATGCGGATCTTCGAAGACTTCTTCACCACACGCACCCACGGAGCCGGGATCGGCCTCGCCGTCGTCAGACGCATCATGGAGGATCACGCCCCGACGGGCGCCCGCCTCGCGGTCGAGCGGGCCGCCGGCGGGGGCGCGAGCTTCCGCGTCATCCTCGCGCGTGCCTGAGCCGCCGCCCGAAGCCCAAGCTCGTTGAATTGGCACGCAGCCCGGGCCGTCGAAGACTTGCATTCGGGCCGACGAGAAGGCAGGAACTCTGCAAGGAACCCCCGGCATGTCCCTCCGCTCCTTCATTGCCATCGCATCGATCGCGGCTACGTCGAGCACCTGGGCGAGCGGCGGCGCTCGCGCCGACGACGGGT
>Ga0302325_10033883_pt1 | contig 10453 bp, 9 predicted proteins | sample Palsa_T0_2_FD_201948 | JGI IMG/M metagenome (GOLD analysis project Ga0302325, IMG submission 201948) | Peat permafrost microbial communities from Stordalen Mire near Abisko, Sweden - Palsa_T0_2 | ecosystem: Environmental > Terrestrial > Soil > Palsa > Peat permafrost | place: Sweden: Abisko...
GCGACGTGCTCTTCGAGGTGGCGGATATGGCGCGCCGGCTGGGAATCGACCCTGAATTGGCGCTGCGCTCGCGTGCACTGGCCTTCCGCGAAGGCATCGTGGCGCGTGAAGAGGGGACGGCGGGCCTCCCAATACCCGATGGGCGTACCCACTAGTCTGGAGCGCCGGTGTCCAACCAGGGACGATGCCGAGGGAGTGACGTAGTGAGCGCCATTGAGCACGTGATCGGGCGGGAAGTCCTCGACTCCCGCGGCAATCCGACCGTCGAAGCCGAAGTGATCCTCGATTCCGGCGCCAAGGGGCGTGCCATCGCGCCGTCAGGAGCTTCGACGGGAATGCGCGAGGCGGTCGAGCTCCGTGACGGAGGAGAGCGCTTCGGCGGCAAGGGCGTGCGCGGGGCGGTGGCCAACGTCGACGGGGACATCGCCGACGCCCTGGAAGGCCTCGACGCCCTCGACCAGCGCAATGTCGACTTCACCATGATCGACCTCGACGGGACGCCGGACAAGGGAAGGCTGGGCGCCAACGCCATCCTGGCCGTCTCGCTGGCCAACGCCCGGGCCGTGGCCGACGAACTCGGGTTGCCGTTGTACCGGTCGATCGGGGGGACCAACGCGCACGTCCTACCCGTTCCCATGCTGAACGTGCTGAACGGCGGCGTCCACGCCGACAACTCGGTCGACTTCCAAGAGTTCATGGTGATGCCGGTCGGCGCCAGCTCGTTCAGCCAGGCCCTGCGGTGGGGGGCCGAGACGTATCACGCCCTGAAGTCGATCCTCTCGGAGCGGGGCCTGTCGACGGCGGTCGGGGACGAGGGGGGGTTCGCCCCCGACCTCCCGGCTAACGAGGACGCGGTGAAGCTGCTGGTGGAAGCCATAGAACGGGCGGGGCGTCTTCCCGGGGACGAGGTTGCGGTGGCCATGGACCCGGCCACCAGCGAGCTCTGGAATGACGGCGGCTACGTCCTGGCGGGCGAGGGCCGGACCCTCAGCTCGGGGGAGCTCGTCGACTACTGGGCGGATCTGGTCGACCGCTATCCCATCGTGTCCATTGAGGACGGCATGGCCGAGGAGGATTGGGACGGATGGGCCGCGCTGACCAAGGCACTGGGAAACAAGGTGCAGCTGGTGGGCGACGACGTGTTCGTGACCAATGTCACGTTGGTCGAGAGGGGTGTCCGCGAAGGGGTCGCCAACGCGGTCTTGGTCAAGCTCAATCAGATCGGGACGTTGACCGAGACCCTCGAGACCGTCGAGCTGGCGAACAGGTCGTCGTACCGGGCGGTGATCTCCCATCGCTCCGGTGAGACCGAGGATACGACGATCGCCGATCTCTCTGTGGCGGTGAACGCCGGGCAGATCAAGGCCGGCGCCCCGGCGCGGTCTGACCGGGTGGCGAAGTACAACCAACTGCTCAGGATCGAGGAGGATCTTGGCGAGTCCGCCGCGTTCTTGGGGAGTGCCGCGCTGAGTGGGTCGACGGGTGCGCGCCGTGTTCCGGGCTGAGCGTCCCGCCGCGGAGAAGCTGTCGCGGACGGCGCGCCGCCGTTCCCGGGAGGCCCGCCGGCGGCGCTTCATGCTCGGCGGGGGCGCGCTCTTGTCATTGGTGATCCTCGGCGCCTGGTTCCCCGCCAACGCCCTCTACCATCAGCACTCCGACGTGGCGAGTGCAGAGGCCCAGCTCAACGTGCTGCACCAGCAGGACGCCGCGTTGGCGCAAGAGCAGAAGAACCTCAGCGATGCCAGTGAGATCTCGCGTATCGCCCGGGAGCAGTACCTGCTGGTCAGCCCCGGCCAGCAGGCTTTCGAGGTGCTGCCGAAAACCGGCAGCTCGCACGCCGAGGCCCCGTATTCGGGCGACCCCGGGCTGAGCGGGCCCGTGGCCCCGTCGTCGGCCTCCGTCCTTCCGCCGGGCTCGGGCGCCACGACCACCCAGCCGGCGAAAACGACGCGCGCCGATGCGCCGTCCACCACCTCGAAGACACGTCCCGCGACACCGTCGCCCGGTGTGGTCGGGCGCATGCTGGACGCGCTCGAATTCTGGCGGTGACCACCGACAGCCGGGCCGCGGCCGGAGTACCCTCGCCCGCCGACATCACCGCGGTGACCGGGCTCCTCGGACGGGTGCCCAACGGCAACTTCACCGTCGTGGTGCGGCGGAGCGACGGCCGACCCGTGGTGATCGCCAACGATCCGCATCTGCGCGACGGCGAACCCATGCCCACCCGGTACTGGCTGGTGGATCCCGAGATCCGGACGCTCGTCGGGCGCCTCGAGTCACAGGGGGGCGTCCGGAGGGCCGAGAGCGCCGTGGATCCCGAAGTGCTCCAACGCGCCCACGCGCGGTACGCCGAGGAGCGTGACGCAACGATCCCGGCCGATTGGCCCGGGCCGCGGCCCCATGGGGGGGTGGGCGGCACGCGCAACGGCGTGAAGTGCCTGCATGCCCATGTGGCCTGGTGGCTGGCCGGCGGCGACGACCCTGTCGGCCGGTGGGTGACCGAGCAGGTGGAGCTTCCCGCTTGCCACATCGTCGGGCGATGACCCACGCGGTGGCGGCAATCGACTGCGGCACCAACTCCACCCGACTCCTGGTGGTCGACAACAACGGTCGCGAACTGATCCGGCTCATGCGGATCACCCGGTTGGGGCAGGGCGTCGACCGCGAGAACAGGCTGGCTCCCGAGGCCATCGACCGGACGGTCGAGGTGCTGCGCGAGTTTCGCCGGTCCATGGACACCTTCGGCGTGGATCGGCTCCGCATGGTGGCCACGTCGGCGGTCAGGGACGCCGAGAACGGTGCGGTCTTCACTGAGGCCGCCCGAGCGGCCGTGGGTGTCGTCCCCGAGGTCCTGAGCGGACTCGAGGAGGGCAAGCTGGCGTACCGGGGTGCCAGCGCCGACCTCAGACCGTTCGAGGGGGACACCCTCGTGGTGGACATCGGCGGGGGCTCGACGGAGATCACGCTGGGCCGGGCGGGGTCCGTGTCGTCGGTGTCGCTCCAACTCGGCTGCGTACGCCTCACAGAGCGCTATCTCACCAGTGACCCCCCGACGCCCGACGAGGTCGTCGCAACTCGGATTGCCATTGCGGATGCGCTGACCGGGGGCGAGCAGAGGATGCCCGAGCTCCTCGCTCTCGCCGCCCGGCGCCGGCTGGTGGGCCTGGCCGGAACGGTCTCCACCTTGGCCTCGCTGAAGTTGCAGATCGCGGAGTACGACGTGGACCGGTTGCATCACGCCACCATCACCCTGCCCGAGGTGGTCGAGCTGTGCGCGACGTTGGCCTCGTTGTCGGCGGCGCAGCGCAGCGGGCTCGTCGGCATGGTTCCCGGCCGGGCGGACGTGATCCTCGGCGGGGCACTCGTCCTCGAAGTCGTGGCGGCCCGGTACCGATGTCCCGAGGTGATCGTCTCGGAGAAGGACATCCTCGACGGCATAGTCCTCAGCATCCTTTGAGCGGGCGGCTAGCTTCGGTGCCCGTGCGAGGGTTCGGTGCCGATGAGTGATCTGCCCGTCGGGCGGGCGTCCGGTGACCCGGGAGGCGACGACAGCGAGACGCTGCAACGCCTTCGCCTCGCCGAGGCCGACGTCGAGTCCCTGGAGGGCGTGCTGCTCAGCCACGAGCGCCTGGCCGATCGGCTGACCGCGGCGCGGCTCGCCTCGGCTCAGTCGAAGCAGGAGCTGGCGCGGGTGCAGCAGGAGCTGGCGGTGGCGGTCAGATCGGCGGGGTGGCGGGGACTGGCGCGCGCCGGAAAACGCCGGGCGGTGCGACTCCTGGCGGCGCGTCGTCCCGCCGTGTTGTCCGTGGCGCCAGAAGAGCCGGCGGCCGACGCATCAGGCAGCACGGCTGAGGAGGACGACTGGACCGACATTCGCTACGGGGACTGGGTCGACCTCTACGACACGGTGGACGACGAGACGCGGCGCGCCCTGGTGGCGCAGGTGGCGGAGATGCCCGAGCAGCCCCTGATCTCCATCATCTTCCCCGTGTACAACTCGCCCGAGGAGTTCTTGCGCCAGGCCATCGACTCGGTGCGGGCCCAGCTCTACACGAAGTGGGAGCTGTGCATCGCGGACGACTGCTCCACCCTGCCCCACGTGGCCAAGGTCCTCGACGAGTACGCTACGCGCGACGAGCGGATACAGGTGCACCGCCGCCAGACGAACGGGCATATTTCGGCGTGTTCCAACTCAGCGGTCGCCCTGGCCACGGGCAGCTGGCTCTGCTTCATGGATCACGATGACGTGCTGGCCGAACACGCGCTGGCGGTGTGCGCGCTGGCGTTGCACCGGCAGCCCGAGGCGGCCATCGTCTACAGCGACGAGGACCACATCGATGCGGACGGGTGCAGGAGCCTGCCCTACTTCAAGCCCGATTTCGACCCGCTTCTCATCCTCGGCCAGAACTACTTCTCGCATCTGAGCCTGGTGCGCGCCGATCTGGTCGAGCTGGTCGGCGGGTTTCGCGAAGGCTACGAGGGCAGCCAGGACTGGGACCTCCTGCTCAGAGTGCTCGAGCACGTGCGCCCTGACCAGGTGGTGCATGTCCCCCACGTCCTCTACCACTGGAGGGTCCACTCTGAGTCGACGGCCTCGTCGGTGTCGGCCAAACCGTACGTGGTGGATGCCTCGCGCCGGGTGGTCGAGGACCATCTGAAGCGGATCGGCGTGGAGGCCACCGTCGCCACCGTCTGGGACACCAGTTACAACCGGATCAGGTGGGAGCTTCCGCCGACCCCGCCCAAGGTCAGCATCATCGTCCTGCCGCGTTCGGGTCCTTACCTGGCCCGCTGTATGGACAGCGTCCGCATGCTCACGCCCTACCCGGAGCTGGAGATCCTCTTGGTCGACGACGGGGGTTTCCATCCCCCCATGCGACGGATGCTGAGCGCGCGTGTCGGATGGTTGACCCTCCTCGAGAACACCGACGACCTCAGTGACTCGGCCCAGCGGAACTTCGCGGCGCAGCAGGCGAGCGGCGACGTGCTGTGCTTTTTGTCCGACCGCGCCGAGGTGCTCAATCCCTCCTGGCTGCACGAGCTGGTGGGCACGCTCTCCCATCCCGGCATCGGCTGTGTCGGCGGCAAGCTTCTCTACCCCGACCTCCGGATTCAGAGCGCAGGAACGGTGTTGGGGATCGGGGGGACCGTGGGCAGTCCCCACCGCGGGTTCTTCGAGCGGTTCGCCAGCGGCTATTCGGGCCATCTCAGGCTGGCCCGGTGCCCCTCTGCGGTCAGCTGGGCCACCATGGCGGTCCGTCGGGATCTGTTCGACGAGATCGGAGGGTTCTCGGAGGAGCACCTCACCGGGGTGTTCGGCGACGTCGATTTCTGCCTCCGCCTGAACGAGGCCGGGTGGCGCACGGCGTGGACGCCGTACGCAGAAATGATCCATTTCGAGCTACCCGAAGACGGGCGGCCGGTCGACGGCGCCAACGCGATCCGGTTCGATCGGGATATCCGCTACCTGCGCCGGCGCTGGGGAAAATGGATCGAGGATGACCCCTCGTACAACCCCAATCTCTCACTGGCCCACGAGTCGCTCTCTCTGGCCTGGCCGCCGCGGCGCTCCTACGCCCCGGCGCGGCGCAGCAGTCAGCCGGCCGAGTCCTAGTCGGAGGGCGCCCTCGGCGCCTACCGGTGGCTCGGGACCGAAGTACCCAGGGCGCGCGCCACGCTGTCGACGAAGGCTCGCTGGTCCCCGTAGTAGGTATCGGCGTAGCGGCGCCCGAGTGAGGACATGGTGGCACGGACGGACTCGTCGAAGAGATGCGCCACCCCGGCCAGGAGCTCGGGATAGCCGGAGAAGGTCACGCCTCCTCCGGCGTCCGCATGAGGGCGGGCCGCACTCTCGGTGGGAACCAGTATGGGGGTGCCGAACCGGAGCGACTCGACACACTCCCGGGCGATGATCGGCCCGGGCGCGAGGTCGACGGTCACCATGGCGTGGGCCACCAGTCGCCACAGGTCCGTCCGCGTGTAGACGTCGACGACGCCCCGCAGGACGCGTCCGCGCCACACCGCCGCGGTGGCATCCTCCACGACGACGACCTCTTTGTCCGGGAAGCGTGCGGTCAACCACGCCACCATCGGCGTGGGAGGCGACACGTCGGGTGGGCCGACCCGGTCGGACAGCACGAGAAGGTACCCGGTGAAGCCGAGCGCGTTGTGCCGGTGTGTCGCCGCCAGCGGGTTGATCGGCACGTGCAGCCCGATGAAGTCGGGCGCGTCGCTCCCGGGTGACCCGGTGAAGCGCAATTGCCGGAGTAGGCGCGCTGGCGCGGGGGGATCCGTGGGCATGATCGTGTGGACCAGGCGGCCCGGCGCGTGGAAGTCGAGCAGGGCGAGCACGGCGGGGTCGGGCTCGTCGACGACGATGGTGGTCTCCACTGGCAGCCGGCCCGGCCAGACCGTGTCAGCGGCGGCCGGCCACGAACCGTGGCGCCCCACTCCGGCGCCGATGAGATCGAAGGCGCCGTCGGGCTCGGGAGGACCGGCCGCAGAGGGCACCAGTACCGTGACCGGACTCGTCCGAGACGCTGCGCCCGCCAGGGCCCGGGTGACGAACGAGAGCTCGGTACCGGGCTGCGTCCAGGCCCGGCTGAGGAAGAGCGTCGCCCGATCGGTACCGGGCTCACTCATTGTGGGTCGGAGGGGGAAGGTGACGGCCGTCCGGCGTCCCCGAGCACCGGGGTCGATTCGGCCCGCAGGCGCGTCAATTCCTCACCGAAAATGGTGACGGCGTCGTTGACGACCACGTTCTGATGGTCGAGGCGGTCGGCGATCACATCGCAGCGTGCCGCCACGGCGTCGATGGCCCGGATGAGGTCCGCGATCATTTCGCGGTCGACTGCACCAGGTCCTCTGCCCACGATCCGCCGGACCAGGCGGACGAGACGGGGCCACAGTGCGCTGGACACTCCCGCCGGTGGCGTCGAGATGCGTATCCATTCACGGTGCAGCTTGACGACATCCTCCGCCTCACGCACGGGCGGCAACGGGTCGTGCACATCGGCCGCCCGCCGGAACATGCTCGGCGTCGGATCACCGGGCTGCTCGTCGGGTGAAAGGCGGTCGCTCATGCGGAGATGCTCGCGTACCATCGACGCCACCAGTCCCCTTCGTCCGCACCGCGCAGCGCGCACGAGGAGTCTATGCGGGTGAGGTTGGGACTCAGGTAGGGGTCGCCGGCCACTATGGAGGCGTGCCAGCGGTCGATGAACCGTCTGATGTCGCGGGCGCCGCCGGCGAATCCGCGGCTCGGTGACTCATGGTGGATGAGCTCCGCCCCCGATTCGTACAGCACTTTGAGCCCTTCGCGCTGGGCGCGCAGGCAGTAGTCGATGTCATTGAGATCCACCCCGAGTGACTCGTCGAAACCCCCCAGGGAGTCGAAGACCTCGCGGCGGGTGGCCAGGCAGGCACCGGTGACGGCCGCGCAGTCACGGGTGCAGATCGCCATGTTGAGATAGCCGGGCCGGCCGCCGTCGAGCCCCGCCAACAGATGGTCGGCCGCGCCGCCGACGCCGATCACCACCCCGCAGTGTTGGAGCCGGCCGTCCGGGTAGAGCAGACGCGCCCCGGCGGCACCGACGTCTGGGCGCGCCGCCTGCGCGGCGAGAACGTCGAGCCAACCCGGTTGGCGCGCCTCGATGTCGTTGTTGAGAAACAGGAGCAGGTCGCCGCGGGCCAGGGCGACGGCGGCGTTGTTGAGGGCCGACCAGTTGAAGGGGCGGGCGTCCGCCACCACCTGGACGTCGTCCCGCCGGGCAAGGCGCTCCACCAACGTCTGCGTCTCCGGCTGCACCGAACCGTTGTCGACGAGCACGAAGTCGACCCGGGACGTGCCGCGTGTCGCATCGATCGACTCGATGCAGGTGCGCGTCAGGCGCGGCTCGTCGCGAAACGGGATCACGATGGTGGTGGTCACCGGTACCGACGGCTGCCGCCGGACCCGGTAGGTGTGAGGGCGGGGTCCAGGGGTCACCTCGGCCACCTCGCCCCGGCGCCGCAGGGCGTCGGCCACGTGCCCGACATCGGCGTCCTCGGGACCCGCGCCTTGCGGCGCGCCGATGCCCCGATGGCACAGGACTTCTGGGATATGGACGACCTGGCGCGCCCCCTCGCAGGCTCGCAGCGCCAGATCGTGCTCGAGGTCGGGCAGGCTGCCGCCCGACGAGCCGACTTGGAGGGCGATCCCCGATCCGACGGCGAGCGGCCTCCCGACATAGGCCGACGACAGGAGGAATTCGGCCGAATAGGACGGCTTGAGCCGGGGGTCCACGTACGCCCCGGCCGCGGTCAGCGAGTCCTCGTCGGCGTACACCACTCCCAGCGGGGAGAGCGCGCTGGCCAGTTGCGCCACGGCATCGGGTGCCCAGATATCCCCCGGGAACAGAAGTGCGACGGCCGCCCCGGTGTTGGCGGCCAATCCCCGGCTCAGCATGTGCGCCGCCGCCGCCGAGTCGTCGGTCTCCTCGACCCTGACGCGTTGGCTCGTCCGGTGGAGCCCCGAGACGCCGAGCAGGGCGGTAAACGCCGTTTGCCAGGAGTTTCGGACGACCACGGTCAGGCTCCAGTGCGGCGAGGTCTGCTGCGCCAGGGCGTGCAGCGTCTGGACCGTCTCGGGCGTGGGCTCGCCGGTGATGACCATCACCAGGTTGAGGGGTTCGGCATCCGGCCGGGGGACGAACTGTCGGGGACGCCACGCCTCACGGCGCCGCACCCAGTCTTCGTAGGGGCCCAGGTCATGTGCAACATCCGGGCGGAGGGAGGGAAGGACCCGGTGCGCGAAGAGAACCCGATCCACCCCGGCAATCTACCGGAAGGGCGAATTGACGGGGGCGCGTTGGCGCAGGCGAGCGCGGGTCTGTCACGATGCGCCGGTGCCGATTTCCGACCGTCTGCTGATGGGCCCGGGTCCCTCCAATCCCTATCCGGAGGTGGCCCAGGGCTTGGCGCGGCCGGTCCTGGGGCACCTCGACCCCGACTTCTTGGCCCTTCTCGACGCCACCAACGAGCGCCTCCGGCAAGTCTTCGCCACCGCGAACCCCTTGACCCTGCCCCTGAGCGGTACCGGCTCGGCGGGCATGGAGGCCTCCTTCGTGAATTTCGTACGACCGGGGGACCCGGTCGTGATCGGGGTGAACGGCGTCTTCGGCGAACGGATGTGTGAGGTGGCGGACCGGTCGGGGGCGCAGGTGGTGCGCGTCGACGCGCCCTGGGGGAGTCCGGTCGAGCCCGAGGCCCTCCTCACGGCCCATCCGGACCCCTCCATCATCGCCGTCGTGCACGCCGAGACGTCGACGGGCGTGCGCAACGAGATTGCGCCCCTGGGGGCGGCCAAAGGAGGCGCACTGCTCCTGGTGGACATGGTCACCTCGCTGGGCGGGATCGAGGTGGCGGTCGATGACTGGAATGTCGACATCGCCTACAGCGGCACCCAGAAATGCCTGGGCGTCCCACCCGGCCTCGCTCCGCTGACCGTCTCCGCCCGGGCGCGCGAGCGCATGGTCGAGCGTCCGTCGAGCTGGTACCTGGACCTCAACCTGCTGTCGCGCTACGTGCAGGACGGAGGGGAAGGTGGAAGGGTCTACCACCACACCGCACCGGTGACCATGATTGCGGCGCTGCACGCCGGATTGGGCGCCGTCCTCGACGAGGGCATCGAGGCCGCACGGGCCCGCCATGCCGAGTGCGGACTGCTCCTGCAGGGCGGTCTCGAGGAGTTGGGGCTGGTGCTCTTCGCCGAAAAGGGGCACCGGCTGCCCCAGCTGACGACCGTGGAGATTCCGCCCGACCTGCCCGACGGGCTCAGCGAGGCGGGCTGCCGTCAACTCCTCCTCAGCCGCTACGGCATCGAGATCGGAGCGGGAGCGGGTCAACTCGCAGGAAAAGTATGGCGGATCGGTTGTATGGGACACACCGCACGTCGACGTAATGTCGTCACGCTGCTGGGCGCATTGAAGGAGGTGCTCGATCGATGACTGCAGCAAGATCCTTGCGTCATCCGCAACTACAACTCCACGGGCAGCGGGTCATGCTCCGGCCACTGACCGAAAGCGATTTCGACGAGTGGCACGAGGTGCGGACGCGGTGCGGCCCGTGGTTGCTGCGGTGGGAGCCCCGTCCCAAAGGGGCACCCGTGCCGTCCGAGGACAGGCCCAGCTTCGCGGCCCGCTGCGGAATACGTGAGCGGGAACGGCACCTGGGCAGCGGGTACGGCTTCGGTATCTTCGTCGGTGACCGGTTTGCCGGGGAGGTCACGCTCTCGTCCATTCAGCGGGGGCCCTTCCAGAGCGCGTTCATCGGCTACTGGATCGACGAGGCATTGGCGGGCCGCGGCTTTACGCCCGAAGCGGTCGTGGTCACCCTGCAGTTCGCCTTCGACGCCATTTCGCTGCACCGGGTGGAGATCTCGATCATCCCGCGCAACACCGCCAGCCGTCGGGTG
>Ga0302325_10033887_pt1 | contig 10452 bp, 6 predicted proteins | sample Palsa_T0_2_FD_201948 | JGI IMG/M metagenome (GOLD analysis project Ga0302325, IMG submission 201948) | Peat permafrost microbial communities from Stordalen Mire near Abisko, Sweden - Palsa_T0_2 | ecosystem: Environmental > Terrestrial > Soil > Palsa > Peat permafrost | place: Sweden: Abisko...
CCACGGCGAAGCAAAGTCTCCTGCACCCGCGGCCTCGGCCTGCGGTGGACCCCAGGGCACGCGGTTTAATCTGGAGCCACGCGCCAACGCCGTGCCGCAGAATCAGGCTTCGGCGGACTTTCTGCTAAACCGCGTAGGTTCCAACGAGGATCTCATTGTGCAAGCCGCGAACGATTGGCGCGGCAATCTGGCATCGGACACGCAATGGGATCAGAGCGTCAGCGGATACTACGTGCACCGCGCCGCAGCGGCCGATTGCAGCGTGCAATTCGAAGGGGGGTTACCGGCATTTTCGGCGCAAGGCAGCAACTTAATGGGCGTGGGAGATCCCGCCGTGGCGGCCGATCCCGCGCGCGATGCATTCTTCATGGCCGATCAGCGCTTTGGTTCGGCGGACACGGGGGGAGTAGGACTTTTCCGGGTAGCCGCGTCGCGTCTGCTCAACGCAAGCGCGTGTCCCTCCGGCACGCACACTGAAGCGCAGGCGGCATCCTGCTGGGCGGCCACCGCGCCGGTGCTGCTCTTCGCTCAACCCACTTTCGATTCGATATCCGATATACCGCGCATCGCGGTGGATGAGCGGCCCACCTCTGCGGGCGTGGGCGCGGGGAATGTCTACGTCGCGATTATCCAGTTCAACTTCGATGCCCAAACCAATACGGTGATGCTGGCGTCCTGTTCGAATGCGATGGTATGCGCCGCGCCTGTGCTGGTGAGCGGATCCGACATAAGCGCCGGGTTTGCCGATGTGCAGGTGCGTTCCGACGGACTGATCACGGTTTCGTTCAACAACGCGAATACAGACGGAAGCGCAACCATCCTGTTCACCACGTGCACACCGGCCGCGGCCCCCAGCGCGCCCGCTTGCGGCAGCCCCACAACAGTTGCTCAGGTGCCTAATCCGTTGTCCCCCTCCTTGAACATTTCCGCTCCCATGTTGAATATCGCCATCCAGGAATTTACTTTTCCGAAACACGCACACCGGAAGAATGCCGGTGGCAGTTTCACCACCTTTCTCACTTATGAGGATTGCAAGAATCCTTTTCCGGGCGGGCCTTGCCTGGATGCGGAAGTGGTGATGGCAACGTCGGCCGATAACGGAAATACGTGGACAACACCAGCATCGGTGGATACGGCCAGTGGACACCATTTCTTGCCGGCGATCTCGACCGATACTTCAACGGGTGTGGTAAATCTGTCTTATATGAGGGCGCACGGTGACAAATATAACCACGAGGTTGAGGTATTGCGCAACCAAATCGCGCCCGGCGGGACCACGCTGGGGACGCCGCAGCAGGTGACGACGACGCTCGACCCCATCGATAGCGATCCTCAAGGGTTGAGCTTGTTGCAATCGGATTTCTATATGGGTATTAAGGCTCGCGGCACTGGGACTGTGGGGCAAAGCCACCTTTACACGTCATTCGACTCCACGTTTGTCGCTGGCACGTACAACGGACAGCCGGACAACGAGCTTAATAACACAATCGACATGTTTATCTACTAAGTATCTTTCTGTAACTCAGCGGGCCGCCTTCGTGAACTCCTGCCAGCGGCGGCCTTCCTCCATGACGTATCGGGTCCGAAAGTTCCGCGCGGTGTTGTTCAACGCGTGTAACCAAGCACAATTCAACGACCCCGACGGCACGTGGTTGGCGCCAACTTCGGGCAGGTGACCCAGGCGCAACGCCAGGAAATCCAATTTGGTTTGAAACTTCTTTGGTAGCGATAGAGGACCTATGGCGCACCCCATCTGCCGAGCTTTCGTTTGCCCACTGCTGCTGCTTTTGCGATCCTCGCTGCCAGGGGGTGGTCAGAATCCATCGGACCGGCGCCGGATCGTCTCGACAGCAATGACATCGCTGTCGCACAGATGCGCCCGCCCGTCCTCAGCGTGTCGTCGAATCTGGTTCTGATCGACGTTTCGGTACTCGACCAGGCGGGACGCCCAGTCCGGGGATTGCCGACGGTGGCGTTTCACCTGTTCGAGCGTGGCGCCGAGCAGCGCATCCTATCGGTCAGCGAAACCGAAGTTCCCGTGTCGGTTATCATCGTGCTCGACGAGAGCGGCAGTATGGGGTGGGGCGTTACACAATGCGCCCAGGCAGTCAAGCAGTTTCTTAAAAGCTCCACTGAAGGCGACGAGTTCGCGTTAATCAGTTTCTCGGACCGGCTGGTGCTTGAGTCCGATTTTACGACCGACGCCGGAGCCATTCAGGCGCGGCTTATGGGGCGGCATGGCTCTGCTGTCCCAGGGGCCGACCCAGTTACCGTCCAGGCGACCCGTCGCTCGTCGCCCCGCTACAAGCAAATGCCGCGAACGCCCTCAAGGCGATAGATTCTCATGCAAATGACCGGCCGAAGGTCTTGTTCTTGCCTGCGGATTCGAGCTCGTGGGAACGAAAAGCCATGCGTACCAGCGTACTTTCCCGCAGTTTGGCGCCATGGAAGGGCGCCAGAAGCAAACCACGCAACACATCTTTCAATAGCGCCCGCTGCTGGCCGAAGCGAATCAGCCCTCGCCAGCCGAGCTTTCCGAGTAGCGCGAGCCGCAAACGAGCAAGGCTGAACAGCATACGAGACAAAGACGCCGGTATGTCCTCCTCGCGGTGGTATTCGTAGAATGAGTTGTTCATCGAAGCGCCGGACTGGACTTTAATGAAGTTATCGACTGCCCGGTTCTTCAGATTTGCGCTAACCTGCCGGATAAGATCTTGGAATTTTCTGGAATCAGCCTCAAGTGTTTCGAATTTGAAGAACTGGTTGACCAGTTTCGCCATCAGCGGGTCCTAGAGCCACTCGTTCATAAGCATTGGGAGCGCGAGGTGAAACAGTGCGGTCACGACGAGATGGATGCGGAGATGGCACTGGTAGGCGTCACCCATGCATTCATACAATCGCGTTGTATCTCGCGTCACCCCGCCTTGAAACTTGGCGATAGCGGTATCGAGATCCTTCGTGAACTCGTACGTGGCGTGGCCGCTCAACTCCCGCTTGATTATCGCCGCAATCTGCCGGATCTGTACCGACGATAAGGCCATCCCAACAGCCATCGGGTGAATATAGCGCTGGCGGCATTCCCACATGTAGGAGCTGTAGAAATTTGTATCCACGACAGTGCCGCTCCGCGCGAGTTCGACAATCACCTCATGCTCGCGTCCGACGCACTCCAAAAACTGCTCCATCGTGCGCACCTCGCCATAAGGATAGATATCCTTGCGGTACGTGATGCCGATGCTGATCAAGGGCTGGCCTTCGGGCGACCGCATGGGGATGCACCAAATCCAGTTACCCTTTCCAAAGAAATGATGAGTGACGAAATAAGGAACAAAGGCGCGGTTCTTCTTCTTGAGAGCGTGAATGCGGCCCAGGATGTCAGGATCGAAATTCAGCAGCCGGAACCCAAAAACGTTCTTCTGTTCTTTGACTGCCCTGTGGCGAAGCCCCAACAACTTGGAGAGCACACGGTTGCGCCCGGTCGCGTCGATCAACCAGCGTGCACGTAGTGTGTGTTTCTGTTGCGCAATGTCATGCACGGTCACGGTGTGCAACTCATCGCCCGTGCCGATATCGACTCCGGTTACGGTGCCATCGATCGTCTGTACCCCGTTTTTTAAGTTGCGCTCCCGCACCTCGCGATCAAGTGTAAAGCGATTTACTTGGAAAGAGAGTAACGGTGGCACCGTCGAAGCTTCGTCTACAATGTAAGTACGATCGACCGGATGGTCGATGTCGAGCTTAAAATGATAGGTGAGGCCGTACCTCGGATAGTGCTTTTCAATGAGGTAGGCGCCAAGTCCAAGTCCCAGAAGGAAATCAACTGTGAGTTCGACAAAGGATTCGCCGACAATTGGACGGTTCTTGTGCGGGCCCTCGACCAACGGCCACCCTCAGGTTCGGGAAGCGCAACCGCATGTACGCAGCGGCAAGCTGGCCGGTTGCTCCGCCTCCCATAACTAAGACATCGCTGGTCATAGGATCTTTGATTTTCAACCGGCCGTTACGCTTTGATCTCGGGCTCCTCTACGCTTCGAAGCAAAAAGCCAACCGATGTAGTAAAGCCGGCAGTATAGGAGGCCGCCAACAGAAGCGCCACCTCGCTGATTCGAAGATCGACCACGATGCGAATTAGATGCCGTCCCGCCAGGAGATGCGTCTTTACAGTGATTGAAGAAAGGTAATCAACTGCTGCTGCTGCGCAGCGGTCAAGCCGTTGAACGTTCCGATGACATTCTGGGCCTCTCCTCCATGGCGCTGAATGGCGTCACTTAAAGTCGCCGAGGCGTTGTCATGCATGAAGCGGGCTTTTATGTGCAGGCCCCATAATGGAGCCGTGCGCAGCTTGTTTGCTGTATCTGCCGGGCCGGCCTGCACTATGCCGTCGCCGGTGCCAACATTGTGTAGTAGGTAATCGCCGTAAGGGTGAATAATCTTGTTTCCTAAAGCTACGGGGACAGTATAGGCGCCTCCGTTTAGTATCGTTCCCGGTGGCTGTGTGGTCAGGGTTGGAACGTGACAGGTAGCGCAGCCTATCAAATTGAACAGGTTCTGTCCCGCGATGGCATTCGAGGTCGCCGCTAAAGCCGCGTCGCGCGGTGGCGCCTGGGTGCCACGGATGAATTGAGCGAAATGGTCAATATCCGCTAAGCCTAGAGCATCTGGCGTATCTTCCAGGTCGGTGGTCACTTTGCAGACTGTGGTAACATCCTTGGGCTTCAAACGATTTGTCACGCCCATTTCATTCAGGTATGCATCTCCCGAAAACGAAAGGATAGTCGGATCCTGGTCCTTCCAGCCGAACTTGCCTACTCCTGTTTGGCCTGGCGCCTCTAGAATAGGGACTTGAATCGCTTCGCCTTGAATCATCCCATTGCTCTGGACAGGCTGACTGGCGGCAATCGCAAGGAATGTTTGGTCGCCGACGGCCTCCACGAAGCCATCGCCCAGTGTGTTAAGCACAGCGCGCAGGGTTCGGATATTTTCTGTGTCGGGCAGATGCTCTTGGGCCTGTGGGCATATGGAACGGTCATTCACAATTGACCGACCCGTTATAGTGTTCGCTCCTTCGTTGATCGCGATGGTGGGATTGACAAAGTTGCCATTCGCATCATTGTGACCGACTCGCTGTTCGGTAAATTGGCTGGCAGCGCCAGCCACGCCGTTGTTATGGCATTCGACGCACGCCGTCCCGTTGAAAACCGGGCCCAGTCCAGTACTCGCATCGTGCTTCCGTTCAAACTGTGCCTGATCCAGGGCGAAGGTGTCCCCGGGCGGCTCCGCTATCCCGTTACTGATGCTGTGCGAGCCGGGAGTCACCGTTAGCTCCCCCGTTGAACTGATCGCTTGACCAAGCGTAGGAGTAGTGAAGCCGGCTGGCGCTTCGGTCGCGGATTGCTGTGCGACGAGAGTAATTGCGGCGGCTCCGGTAATAAAGGCGAAGGCAATCTTCTTGTGTGTCATCGGATTTGATCTCCTTAAGGCGTCGTTGTCGTTTTCTATAAACCTCTAGGTATGTGCTTGTTGAGCTTGAACTCGCGGGGAGCAATTTGCGGCGTACGACAACCGCGAGTACGAAGCCAGTACTGAAAAGTCGTAGGGTCAATGGCTCAGGTGCAGCGATAGCCGGACTAACGTGGAACGCGAGACCAATTGCCAATGGATCCGGTTCGCCCGAGCCGAATGTGCTCGCGGTGGCGTATGCGCCGGTGTGGCCCGCATGGAATCCAACACCACCGTTGAACGGCTCCGCCTCCTGCGAAGGTGGCGATACCGATGGTGACGGGTGAGGCCGGATAGCGTTGAGGCTACCGCCTTGCGCTGCCGTTGGAGCCTTGAAGTTAATGGCTTCCGTCGTGGACGTCGTGACCACGACCATCGTCAAAAGCAGACATGGTCCAATCGTCGTTAACAGATGTGTCATGAGGGCTTCTCCTCAGACTGATCGGCAAAGTCAGTTTCTATCGTGTATACTTGGCGGCGGCTCGAAAAATTCCGAATCGAGCAAACATTTCTGCGTTTAATGTGGGTGACGTAGTTTGCAAGAGATCGCTCGGTGAAACTGTCGTCCTTGTATCTCCAAACAGGGTGCGCTCCCGTTCCAGTAATCCTCCCTCGGTTGCACTCACATCACAACCGCGGGAATATTTTCGCACCGTGCTCCGTCTTCACCAGTATGAGGAAGCACGTTTACGCGTAACAAGCACGACTAATGTCTACAAGGAGAACTGCATGACCCAAGAGACACATCAGACCACGCATCGGACGAAACACATTCGACTAAACTGGCTTTGCGCGGGAGCGCTGCTGGCAGCCGCTGCAAGCTCTTTACCCGCTCAGACGGCTAGCGCTCCACCGAATAACTATCTGGTTCACAACCTGGTTTCCGATCTCGCCAACACCGCCGACCATCAAGATCCTAATCTCGTGAATCCATGGGGCCTGGGATTCGGTCCCACTCCTTTTTGGGTTGGGAATAATGGCAAGGGTACCGCCGCGCTGTACGATGGCATCGGCACCGTGATTCCACTGGTGGTGGCCATTCCCCAGGCGGGAGATTCGGGTACAGACGGCCCGGTGACGGGGGTGATGTTTAACGCATTCGCCTCGAACTCGAGTGCCTTTGACGTCCAAGCAGGCATGCCGGCGCTGTTCATTTTCTGCTCGGAAGATGGAGTGATCTCGGGATGGAATGAGGCCGTCAGCGGAACCAAAGCATCGATACTCTTCGACAACTCCAAATCCGGGGCGGTATATACGGGATGCGTGGTGGGCGGAACGGCCGCGGCGCCATACCTTTTCGCGGCGAACTTCCATGCCGGAACAGTGGACGTGTACGACGGTAACCTAAACCTGAATCCGGCGCCGTACAACCAGAGCAGCCTCCCGGAACCATATTCTGGTTCTTCGTCATTTTCGAATCCAGCGATTCCGGCGGGTTTTGCTCCGTTCAACGTGCAAAATATCGACGGCACGCTATTCGTGACCTATGCGGAACAGGACGCCCAGAAATACGCGAGCGTCGGCGGCCCGGGCAATGGATATGTCGCCATGTTTAACTTGGACGGTAGCCTCATCGCGAATCTCGTCAGTCAGGGACCGCTCAATTCGCCCTGGGGGATGGCGATTGCGCCGGCCAATTTCGGACCGTTTGCCGGCGCACTTCTGGTCGGAAACTTCACTGACGGTAAGATTAACGCGTACAACGCAACCTCGGGCGCGTGGCTCGGCACCCTTAACGACGGCGCCGGCAACCCAATCGCGATTCCCGGATTATGGTCCTTGGATTTCGGAGGCGGCGCCCAAGGCGAAGATCCGGGCACGCTGTACATCACGGCGGGAATTGGCGGCGGGCCGAATAACGATCCGGTGCAATCACACGGGCTGCTCGCGAGCATACAGGCCGCGCCCTCCTTCGCGGCAACGGGCATTCAAAACGGCGCGAGTTTTATCGCTGGACCGATCGCCCCCAATACATGGGTCTCGATCAAGGGAAATGGCTTGTCCGCGACGACGGGCACCTGGCAAGTTACCGGCAGCACGCTGCCCACCGAAGTCAACGGCGTGGGCGTCACGCTAAACGGCAAGGCGGTTCCCGTGAGCTTCGTGAGCAATACGCAGGTGAACTTTCTGGTTCCCTCCAACGTGCCCACGGGCCCGGCGCAGATCCAGACCACCAATAATGGCCTGACCAGCGCAGCCGTGACCGTGAACGTGGAACCTCTGGCGCCAGCTTTCTTCACGATAGGGACCAACGCGACCAGCGGCAATATTTACATCGCCGCCGAACACGCCAACGGGACCCTCATCGGTCCGGCGGCGACTATCACTGGCGCTACGCCAGCCGAACCAGGCGAGACCATCGTGCTGTTCGGCACCGGCTTCGGACCAACGCTCGCTTCCAGCGGAGTGCTCGCAGTGACACCGACCATAGCAATCGACGGAATCGCCGCCGACGTCACTTTCGCTGGCCTGGTGGGGCCGGGACTGTATCAGCTCAACGTAGTGGCGCCGTCCACAGTGACGCTCGGCCAGGACGTGCTAGTGGTGGGACTGTCCGGCGACTTTGAAACACAACCCAACGCGTTCCTCACGATCGCCGCTCAGTAGCGATTGAAGCGAATGCCCGGTGTCAAGATGCTGTAAAGAAGATGCAAAACAGTTGTCGAAGGTTAGACGCGAATGAACTTTCGCTTCTAGCTGTATACGTTAGGATCACCAAAATCTAAGAAGAAAAGGAAAATGTAATGAACGCGAGAAAGTCTCTATCTACTGGCAATTGCGCTAGATCGGTTATGACCTTTGTTCTCGGCTTGTCAGTGGCGGTAACTGCCCGCGCACAGAGCTCGGGAACCATCGATCAGCTATTTGCTTTCACCTGTATTCGTGGGGGTGTCGAAACCTGTCCGCAAGGAGGGCGGCCCGATCTCATCATTCAAGCCTCGGACGGAAACTTTTACGGCGCGGCGCAAGTTACCGATGAGGGCGTCTCCGATCCCCAGGGCGGCACACTTTTCAAACTAACCCCTGCCGGAAAGTTCACCGTAATCTTTACCTTCACCCAGGTCGCCAGCGGGTTCCTGAACGGCAACAACCCCGCTGATGGCTTTGTGGAGGCCAACGATGGATTCCTCTACGGCACAACCTTTAACGGCGGTAAGCAAAATGACGGCGTGCTCTTCCGGATTAGCAAAACGGGCACCGGTTTCAAGGTTCTCCATAACTTCTGCTCATCCACAAACTGCGCCGACGGCAGTATTCCCAACAGCCTCTTGCTGGGACAGGACGGCAACCTTTACGGGACCACACAGGATGGCGGATCATCGGTTAGCCCGTGCCCAAGCTCCGGCTGCGGCACGATCTTCCGCTTCGAGCCGACCACCGGCGCTTTTACCGTTCTCCATAGACTCACCGCCGCTGCCGATGGTCTTGAACCATCGGGGATGATTCAGGCAACCAACGGCAACTTCTATGGTGTCACGGATGGACTTCCTCATGTCGTCGGTGGCTTCAATGAAGATATCTTCCAATTCACACCGACGGGTGAATTCACGGTTCAGTTCAAGTCGCCAAATCACGATACCCCCATTAGTGGACTGAAACAAGGCGCCAACGGCAATCTCTATGGAGCCTTCGAAAACATTCCCGCGGGCCTGATCAACTTTTTTGAAATCAGCACCGACGGCACCGGCTTCGTGGCCTTTGCGCCATTCACGTCGCTCGCGGGAATGCTCAGCATTCCTTCGCTCTCCCTGGCTTCGGACGGCAACCTGTGGGATACCAGCTTTACGGACTCGACCGCTCCGATGGGCAGCGTCTTCTCGATCAACCCGCAGAATGGAGCGGCGCTCCAGACCTTCGCTTTCGACGGCGCCAACGGTAACTCACCTGAGGTTGGCGTAATCCAGGCTGCGGACGGCACGTTCGTGGGCACGACGTCACATGGTGGCACAATCTCCGGCGGGAGCAATGATTTCGCCGACGGGACGGTCTGGACTCTGGATGCGGGGCTGCCCGCGCCGGTGCCTGCCATTACCCTGCTTAACTCGACTAGTGGCAGTGCAGGGTCGACGGTGCTGATCAATGGCCACAACTTCATTGGCACTACGGCAGTCAGTTTCAATGGAGTCAGTGCTTCGTTCCAAGTGCTCAACACGCAGTTTGTCAGCGCAACAGTTCCTGCGGGCGCCATTACGGGACCTATCGAAGTCACGAATTTGGGCGGCACGGCGACAAGCGCGCAGTCATTCAACGTCAACTAACCTGATGGCGATTCGCCATTCGGTCCAATGATCCGAGTCGCAAGGTCGAAACAAACCTGGCCGACTCGGCCACAAAACTCTTGCGGGGCGGAGAGAAGCTTTTTTCGCTCCGCAACAAGTAAGTGGCCGACCGCTGGGCCGACAATTCGGCTGTGGGCTGCCAGCCGCGGAGGCGGCGAATTTTGCACTCACACCCTTATCTTCATTCGGCGAGCTGAATGCCCGAAGCTGAATCAACAAGACGGTGCTGTCCGGATGGACGCGTGCGTTCACATCAATCTCAGAGGCTGTCGCTTGCGCCGCGGATGGAAAACATTCGCTCACGGCGGCGGATCTGATTCCGGTCTACGACGAAATGGGGATGCCGTGCGGCAGCCAGCGGATCAAGCCGCGCGGATCGTCCGCCGGCGTATCGGAGTGGCGGGGCCTAATGTCAAGGGAGGGACCCTTATCCCACAGACGGCGTATATCGATGGCAGTCCCGCACCCTGCGGGCATACTGCGCGTGGGCAAGCATTCAGCAGCATTCAGTCTGCCCGCTGTGCGCGAACCGGCGTGGCGCCGCTCACCGGAAGTACGGTTGGAGGAAAAGGTTCAGTCAGAGCATCGGCGGCCACTTTCCTGGCGTGGAACGCGTTCGCCGCTGGGGTAGCCGAGGCACCGGACTGCTCCCTGGAGACGCAAATCCAGCTAT
>Ga0302325_10033889_pt1 | contig 10451 bp, 7 predicted proteins | sample Palsa_T0_2_FD_201948 | JGI IMG/M metagenome (GOLD analysis project Ga0302325, IMG submission 201948) | Peat permafrost microbial communities from Stordalen Mire near Abisko, Sweden - Palsa_T0_2 | ecosystem: Environmental > Terrestrial > Soil > Palsa > Peat permafrost | place: Sweden: Abisko...
GAAAGTCACCTGGAAGGGCGTAATGCCCGCCATCACTACTCAATTCCGGCCGGATCAATCTCTCGATCTCGCCGCCACCGCCAGGCACCTCGATACAATGATTCACGCTGGAATCCACGGCGTCGTCTTGCTGGGCACGGTCGGCGAAAATACCGCTCTGGAATATGAGGAAAAACTTGAAGTCATCCGCGAGATGATACAGACGGCAAACGGCAGAATCCCTGTGTTGACCGGCGTGGCTGAGTACACTACGGTGCTCGCGTCACGCTACGCGCGGGATGCCGAAAAACTAGGCGTCGATGGCCTGATGGTTCTGCCCGGCATGGTTTACAAGTCGGACGAGCGCGAAACGCTGGTGCATTTCCGCGGCGTCGCCCACTCCACCGGCCTGCCGATCATGATCTACAACAACCCGGTGTCGTACGGCGTCGATCTGCTGCCGCGCGCCTTCGCGGAATTGGCCATGGAAGAAAATATCGTCGCCATTAAGGAGTCATCGGAAGACGTCCGCCGGCTTACCGACCTTCGCAACACCGTCGGCAACCGCTTTATCCTATTCGGTGGCGTCGACGACCTGATTCTTGAGAGCATCGCGCTTGGCGCCGAAGGTTGGATCTCCGGCTTGGTGAATGCATTCCCCGACGAGAACCGCGAATTGTGGGACTTGGCGACTTCCGGCCAGTGGCAGAAGGCGCTGGAGCTCTACCGCTGGTATACCCCGCTGCTGCATTTGGATACAAAGGTGAAACTCGTCCAATACATCAAGCTGGCGATGCAGGAAACCGGCCTCGGCACGGAAACCACGCGCGCGCCACGGCTACCCCTGGTGGGCGTCGAGCGCGAAGAGATTCTGCGGATCATCCGCCACTCCGTCGCCACCCGCCCGGCGCTGACAACGGCGGCGGCCCGATGATGACAAAGTGGGACAGGCCTCCTGGCCTGTCGTCGCGTGGCCCAATAGCGCCGTCCCACACTTTCGAGGCGCTTTCGAACCAGCTTGGCCGCCGTGCGCCCGTATCGGGACAGATCGCCGAATCCATCCGCAGCATGATCGTCGCCGGCGATCTGCAACCCGGTGATCGCATCGTGGAATCGCGTATCGCGCGCCAGATCGGCGTGGGCCAACCCACGGTCCGCGAGGCGCTCGTCGCCCTGGAACATCAGGGTCTGGTCGTGCGCAAAGCCAATCAAGGATGCGTCGTCACCTCGCTCACACGCGCCGAAATCTGCCAGTTGGTGCGTATCCGCGCGGAGCTCGAAACGCTGGCGGTGGAATTGGCGGTGGAAAGCGCATCGGATGGTGCAATCGAGAAACTACTCGAGGTGACTGACCTAATGAAAGGGGCTGCATCTCAAAAAGATCCACAGCAATTCTTCGAGCTCGACTTTCGATTTCACGACACGCTCTGGAAGCTTTCCGGCAACAGCTTTCTGCCGCGCCTTTTGGAGCAGACGCTGGCGCCGCTACTGGCATTTTTGTTCATTCGCAACTTGCGCCGGAACCTGGAAATCGACATGATGGAATCGGCGGAAGCGCACGTCGAAGTGGCGAAGGCCATTCTGAGCCGCAATAAAGAGACTGCGCGGCGAGTCACGCAACAGAAGCTCCAAATGTTCGCCGACCAGCACCTGGCATGGTATGACTAACCACATCAAAGTCATCGATTCCCACACCGGCGGCGAGCCCACCCGGGTCATCGTCAGCGGCGGTCCCGATCTGGGCTCCGGCCCGATGCAGGAACGCCTGGACCGTTTCCGCGAACATTTCGACCACATACGGTCCGCCGTGGTCAACGAACCGCGCGGCAACGATGCCGTTGTCGGCGCGCTGCTTTGCGAGCCACATGACCCCACTTGCCAGGCCGGCGTCATCTTCTTCAACAACGTCGGGTTCCTCAATATGTGCGGTCACGGAACTATCGGCCTGATGGTGACGCTCACGCACATGGGCCGCATTCAACAGGGTGTGTGCCGCATCGACACCAACTGCGGACCCGTAGAAGCGCGCCTGAACGCCAACGGCAGCGTTACCATCCGCAACGTGCCCAGCTTCCGCAGCTCTGCCGCCGTGCCCGTCAACGTGCCCGGCATCGGCCGGATCCACGGCGATATTGCCTGGGGCGGCAACTGGTTTTTCCTGATTGGCGATCACCGCCAGCAGCTTTCGTTCCAGCGCATCGAAGAGCTAACCGATTACACGTGGCGCGTGCGCCAAGCGCTCGAAGCCCAAGGCATCGCCGGCGCCGACGGCCGCCAAATCGATCACATCGAGCTCTTCGGCCCGGCCAGCATACCCGGCGCCGATAGCAAGAATTTTGTGCTCTGCCCAGGCAAGGCCTACGACCGCTCCCCGTGCGGCACCGGCACCAGCGCGAAGCTGGCCTGCCTGTACGCCGATGGCAAATTGAAGCCAGGCGAAATCTGGCGGCAGGAAAGCATCGTGGGCAGTGTGTTCGAAGGCTCCATTGCGGTGGCGGACGGTAAGCTGTATCCCGAGATCACCGGCTATGCGTATGTGAACGCCGAGAGCGACCTGATTCTCGACGAACGCGACCCATTCTGCAACGGAATCGGTAACGCCGGCGGTCTTGCCGCCGGTGATTTTCGGGTACGCCAGACGCCGTGAGTAGACGCAACCCCGATCGGAGCCGCGACCGTAAGGGAGCGATTTGCCGCGAAGATTACCGGCGGCGAGACCGCCGGCGCTACCAGCAGTAAACAGATATGCGAACTGAAGTCTACGACGTAGCCATCGCCGGCGGCGGCATTGTTGGCGCGGCTTGCGCGGCCGAGTGCGCGTCTTCGGGTCTCAAAGTTTTCGTCGCCGAACCCGGCCCGATTGGCGGCGGCGCCACCGCCGCGGGCATGGGCCACATCGTCGTGATGGACGATTCGCCCGCCCAGATCGCCCTCACCAACTATTCGCGCACCCTCTGGATGCAACTCGCGCCGCAGCTTCCCGCCGAAGTGGAATACGTCTCCGCGGGCACGCTATGGGTGGCCGCAGACGCGGAAGAGATGGCGGAAGTGGAACGCAAGCGCGGCATCTACGAAAGCATCGGCGTGCGAGCCGAGACGCTGGGCCCTTCCGATCTCGCCGGTGCCGAGCCCAACCTGCGCCCCGGACTTGCCGGTGCGCTGCGCATCCCCGACGATGCCGTGATCTATCCTCCCTGCGCCGCGCGCTACCTGCTGGAATGCGCGCGCCAGAGCGGCGCGAAAATCCAGGTTGGCGCCGCCGCTGAATTGAGCGGCGAAGGCATCAAGCTGCGCGACGGATCTTTTATCGCTGCCGGCATCACCGTCAACGCCACCGGGGCGTGGGCGCCGGAGCTGACTCCGGGCATCGAAGTGCGCCGGCGCAAGGGTCACCTGGTAATTACGGACCGCTACCCCGGCTGGGTCCATCACCAACTGGTCGAGCTCGGCTACCTAAAAAGCGCGCATTCCATCAGTACCGATTCGGTCGCATTCAACGTCCAGCCGCGCAAAACCGGCCAACTGCTGATCGGCTCTTCGCGTCAATATGGCGTGGAGTATTCGGCCATCGATACCCACATGCTCACGCGCATGTTGCAGCGCGCGCAGGAATATATGCCGGGCCTCGCGGAGGTGTCCGCCATCCGCTGCTGGACCGGCTTTCGCGCCGCCACGCCCGACAAGCTTCCGCTCATCGGCCCGTGTACGCCCGGTTCGCGCCTCTACCTCGCCACCGGCCATGAGGGCTTGGGCATCACCACCTCGCTGGCCACCGGAAAACTGGTAGCGGACCAGATACTCCGGCGCCATTCGGCAATTCCCGTGGAACCGTACTGGCCGGACAGAAAGCACGAGCACGGCTGACTTAGCGGGGCAGCCGATCCTCGCGGCAACATTGCCAGGCCCCGCAACCAATCGCAGCCGCCGATCAGCGTCTGGACTGGTAACCGCGCCGCGCCGCACATCGTCCCTTTCCATATTGCGCCAAATGGTATGATGCGATGATCCTACGCAGCTTGGGCCCTCATTCATGAATTCAAAAGCAAGTTTCGACGCGTCGCGCGTCCTTCCATGGTTGCTGATCCTGTTCGCGGGCAGCGGCTGTTCCGCGCTGATTTACGAAATCGTCTGGTATCAACTGCTGCAACTGGTGATCGGCTCCACGGCCATTTCGCTCGGAGTTCTGCTGGCTACCTTCATGGGCGGCCTGTGCATCGGCAGTCTTTCGCTGCCGCGATACCTCGCCAAACGGAAGCCCATGCACCCGTTGCGCGCGTACGGCATGATCGAACTCGGTATTGGCGCGTTCGGCGTCCTCGAGCTGCTGCTGATACCGCTGGTGGATAGCATCTACGCTTCCTCAGTGGCGCACGGCATGCCTTCGATTCTGTTTCGCGGGGTCATCTGCGCCATCTGTCTGCTGCCGCCCACTATCCTGATGGGCGCATCGCTGCCGGCCATCGCGCAGTGGATCAAAGCCACTCCGCGCGGCGTTTCGTGGCTGGGGCTGCTCTACGGCGGCAACACCGCCGGCGCCGTGTTCGGATGCCTGCTGGCGGGCTTCTTCCTGCTGCGCGTGTCCGACATGGTAACTACCACGCTGGTGGCGGCGGGCATCAATGTAGTGGTGGCATTGTTCAGCCTGTCGCTCTCCAAGCGCACGCCGGCCCATGCAGAGGCCATGGCGCCCGCCGGCGAGCCAAAGCGTGCGCCGGCCCGCGGAAACTTGTGGCCGGTCTACCTGACCATCGCGCTTTCCGGCGCCGCGGCTCTCGGCGCGGAAGTGGTTTGGACGCGGCTGCTGGGCCTGATGCTGGGCGCGACGGTGTATACGTTCTCCATCATCCTGGCGATATTCCTGATCGGGCTCGGCATTGGAAGTTGGGTGGGAGCGATTGCGGCGCGCGGCGCCAAACCGGCGGCGGCGCTTGGCGGGTGTCAGCTTCTTCTGGTGGCGGCGACCACGTGGACGGCTTACATGATCGCGAAATCCGTTCCCTGGTGGCCGGTCAACCCGCTGCTTTCCTCCGACCCGTGGTACACGTTTCAGATCGATATGGTGCGCGTGATCTGGGCCATTTTGCCGCCCACGCTGCTGTGGGGCGCAAGTTTCCCGCTGGCGCTGGCGGCCGCGGCGGGTCCGGAGGACGATTCGGCCGGCCTGGTTGGACGCATCTACGCCGCCAATACGTTCGGCGCTATTTTGGGGTCGCTGGTCTTCACGCTGATTCTGATTCCATGGATCGGCACGCAGGGCGCCGAGCAGACGCTGATCGTGCTGGCGGCGATCAGCGGGCTGGTGGTTCTCGGACCGCTGGTGTGGCGCGGTCGGACTGCCATCGGGGCCATTCTGCTCCTGGCATCGATGGTGGTTGCGGCCTATCTGGCTTCGGGAGTGCAGCCGGTTCCACCGGAATTGGTCGCATACGGGCGCCGCATGATGACGTCGGTGGGCCGCTCGAAAATTCTGTACGTGGGTGAGGGCATCAACTCGTCCATCGCCATTTCCCGCTGGGACGATGGCGCCATCCAATTCCACGTGAGCGGCAAGGTGGAGGCATCCACCGAGTCGTACGACATGCGCCTGCAGCGGCTGCTGGGCCACATGCCGGCGCTGTTCCATCCGGACCCGAAGTCGGTGCTGATTGTGGGCTTTGGCGCCGGCGTCACGGCCGGATCGTTCGTGGTGCATCCCACCATCCAGCGTATCGCCATCTGCGAGATGGAGCCGCTGATTCCGCCCATCGCCACGCAGTATTTCGGCCAGCAGAATTATTTTGTGAAGGACGATCCGCGCACGCAGATCTACTACGATGACGCGCGCCACTTCGTGCTGACCACGCCGGAGAAGTTCGACATTATCACGTCGGACCCGATTCATCCCTGGGTAAAGGGAAGCGCCACGCTGTATTCGAAGGAGTATTTCGAGCTGGTGAAGGAGCACCTGAATCCGGGCGGAGTGGTGACGCAATGGGTGCCGCTTTATGAGAGCGACGCCGAAACCGTGAAGAGCGAGATCGCCACATTCTTCGACGTGTTTCCCGGCGGGTCGGTGTGGGCCAACGAGCTGAGCGGCAGCGGATACGACGTATTCCTGTTCGGCCAGAAGGACCCCGCGCCGGTGAATATCGACCAGATCCAGGCGCGCCTCAACAGCCCGGCCTATGCGCGCGTAGTGCAGTCGCTGCGCGATGTCGGGCTGGGGTCCGCGGTGGCCATGATGAGCGTCTACTCGGGGCAGGATTCGGATTTGAAACCGTGGCTGCAAGGCGCGGAGATCAATGGCGATTGGAATTTGCGCTTGCAATACCTGGCCGGCCTGGCGGTCAACAACAGCAAGGAAGGCCAGATTTACAGCGAGATACTGAATTACCGGAAGTTTCCGGCGAATTTGATTAAGGGGTCGGATCAGATGCTGCAACAGCTCGCGGCGGCGATTCAGGCGGGCGGGCAGTAATTGTTGGCAGTAACGCCCTATGATTGCGGTGGCATGGTGAGTCGCGTTGAAGAGCCCGAAGGACGGACCAAAGCGCTGTCATCTGCTGAGCTTCGGCAATTGCGAGTTTGGCTCGCCGAATACCAAGCGGAGTTGTGGGACCAACCGTTTGATGCGGATGTGGCCGCGGGCAAACTGGACGCGATCGCCGGACGGGCATTGAAGGATCATTTGCAAGGCCGGTCAGCAGAGCTTTGAAGCGCCGGGCGGCTCCGTCATTTTGGGATGCTTACGGTTCGTTGCCCCCCTCCCGCGAAACACGGATCTCAACGGCTAAAAGAAAACCGGGCGCTTCTGGCCGATGCGCGTCGGCTTTCCTCGCCGCGCCCTGCAGTCGAAGCGCCGGATGGAATGCTCTGGTTTTGGATAGAAAGCCGCGATGTCTATGATCGGCTGCCGACGATACTTCAGATCGCGATGCGAAAAAGCCACCTGGAAAAGCCCCTGCAAGCCAGGATTGGCTGCCCTACTAGTAGTATGATATGCCACTACTATAAATGGTCAATGATGCTGCCCTCCGCCAGTTGCTGGAAATAGGGTTCAGCCACCTCGAGGCCGAAGTATACGTTTTTCTGCTGGCGAACAAGCCGGCGACGCCCTATGGGATTGGGAAGCGGCTCGGGCGCCCCACCGCGAACGTCTACAAGGCAGTGGACGCGCTGTCACGGCGCGGGGCCGTCCTGATCGAAGATGGCGACAACCGTCTTTGCCGCGCAGTTCCCGCGGGTGAGTTCCTCGATCAGGTCGACAGAGCGTTTCACAGCAAGACCAGGGAACCCGCCAGCACGTTGGCAAAGCTGGAACGGCAAACCGAAGACGAGCGCGTTTACCGTTTGGAATCGGCGCCGCAATTGTTCGAACGCTGCCGGAGCATGCTGGAAGAACGATGCGAACGCTTCGCGGTGATTGACGCGTTCCCGCGGGCGCTGCACGCGGTTTTGCCATCGATCCAGGCTGCCATCGCGCGCGGCGTCACCGTTTACGTGGAAGCCTACGAATCGATACGGATCAAAGGGGCGCATGTGGTTGTGGCCGCCGGCCTTGGCGAGCAGGTTCTGGAACAGTGGCGGAGTCAACAACTGAATGTCGTCGTGGACGGACGGGAGTGTCTCACTGCACTTCTCGACACCGAGATGACGGAAGTGTATCAGGGCTTGTGGACCAACAGCCGGTACCTGGCCTGTCTGATGCATAGCGGCCGGCTGGCGGAACACACGCTGGTGCGGTTACGCAATGCGGCCGCCGCGGAATCATCGGGAAGCGGGTTGAAGTCGATACTGGCCAGTCATCCTTTTCTGCTTCACAGCGATGTGCCGGGTCACAGCGACATGCTGGCGCGCTATGCCGGCAAGTCGAAACAAAAACATTCCACTTAGAGTGAGGAAGCATGTCTACACGAAAACGGAACGGAGCGGCTGCAGTTCTGATTGTCATCGCGAGCGCGGGGGTGATGCTGGCGACTAAGTCATCTCATTTCGAGGTAATCCGAAGCGTTGACTTATTGCAACTGGTTGGCTCGGGCGCTTGCCTCGGGGTTGCGTTTACACTGATGTTCTTGAAACGATCGGCGTGACCGCGGGGGCGGTGGATGAGCGTACGAAATCGGCATGAAGGAAAGGGAGCGACCAACTGCTATGAAGGACCTGCTACGAGGTAGGCTCGGCGATTTCGAAGTGGCTCGGCAGGAGCGAAGCGCGTTCACACGAGTGTGAACGCTGCACGCATGAGTGCGTGCGCCACGTGTCCAGAACTTAAGCGCCTAGCGAGTAGCGCTTTAGCTTATTGATCAGCCCCTGCCGGCTCAAGCCCAGCAGCCGCGCCGCTTGCTGCTGGTTATTGCGCGTAGATTCGATGGCTTCGTGAATCATCCGCCTCTCCAGCTCCTCGATGGCCGTCTTCAGCGACTGCGGTTTGGAAGCAGGCTGTTTCACGGCTGGCATGGGTTCGGGGAGATCGTCGAAAAGATCTTCTTCGGTGATGAGACTCTGCCGCGCGCACGCCGCGAGGCGCATCACTTCGTTGCGCAACTGGCGCACATTTCCCGGCCATGCGGCGGCCGTTAACCGGCGTACGATCGCCGGCGCAAATTCCATATCGCTGCGCGCGTTCTCACGGCCATACTCTTTGAGAAAGTGGTTGGCGAGAAGCGGGATATCTTCGCGAATATCGCGCAGCGGCGGCATCTGGATGTGCAGCACCTTGATGCGGTAGTACAGATCCTCGCGGAAATTTCCCTTGCCGATCTCGGCCTCAAGATCCTTATTGGTGGCCGCAAGCAGCCGCACGTCTACCGGAACCGGTCCGCGGCTGCCGACCCGCTCCACCACGCGCTCCTGCAAGACGCGCAGGATTTTAGCTTGCGCCGCCATGCTGAGGTCGGCGATCTCATCGAGAAATAGCGTGCCGCCATCGGCCTTTTGAAAGTGCCCGATGCGCGGGTTCACGCCCGTGGCCACGCCCTTTTCGATGCCGAACAGCTCGCTTTCCACCAATGTGTCCGGCAGCGCGGCGCAGTTGAGCGCCACAAACGGCTTGCGCGCGCGCGGGCTGGTGAAGTGGATCGCCTTGGCCGCCATCTCTTTACCCGTGCCACTTTCGCCGGTAATGAGCACGTTGACCACGCTGTCGCGAATCCGCTCGATCAGCCTCACCACCTGCTGAATGCGCGCGCTGGTTCCAATGATGCCGTGGCTGTTGTAACGGCCCTCCACCTGGCGCCAGAGGTGAGTGTTCTGCTCCACCAGCTCGTCCTGGCTGCGGCGAAGCTCGCCGATGAGCTGCGCCGTTTCAATCGCGGTTGCGGCGTGCGAGGCAATGGTCAGCAGCGACGCCTCATCCTGACGGTCGAACACGCCGGAGCGCTTGTTAAGCGTTTCGAAGGCGCCGAGGATGTCGCCAAACTGGTTGCGCAGCGGCACAGCCAGGATGGTGCGGGTGCGGTAACCGGTCCGTGAATCGATCCCGGTATAGAAACGCGGGTCGCTATAGGCGTCGAGCACATTGACCACGCGTCCGCTGGCGACGGCGGCGCCTGCAATTCCGGATTCCGCATCGAAGCGCAGAATCTCGTCGCTACCCAGCGCCACCTTCGACCACAACTCGTTCCGCTGGTGGTCCAGCAGGAAGATGCTGGCGCGATCGCAATCCAGCAGCTTGGTAGCCTCGCGGGCGATCAGATCGAGCAGCGCGCCAAGGTCGCGCTCGGAATTGATCCGCTGGCAAATCGCCAGGATATCCGCGAAATTCCCTCCTTGATCCGTTTGAACAACCGTTCCCATTTTGAGGCTTCAGTCTAGCGTATTGACTCGACAGCGTGTATGAAGTATACACGTGTCCACGAGGTTGACGGTGGGTCCACTGAAAACAAAAGCGTTATCTTTGGCAGTCGTCCTGCTCATGTAGGCGTCGGCGGAATCGACACCCGCTCGGAGGGCGGAGTCAGTGGATTGCGGAGGGCATTCACTGATTTCGGCTGTATCCTGGATGGTGATGCGTGAACGCGACCATCGCTATCGGATTAGCACCCGCTGGACCGGGAATTCGGGCTCTGGAACCTCGGCCTATAAGGCCTATAGCCGCAATTTGGAAATAACCGCGGCGGGGAAGGGGGCGCCAATTCCCGGTTCATCGGATCCACTCTTCCGCGGAGACCCTTCGCGTTACAATCCTGAAGAATTGCTGGTAGGCTCGCTCTCTGCATGCCACATGCTCTGGGTGCTGCACCTCTGTGCTGACGCAGGCATCGTGGTCACCGAATACGTGGACGTAGCGGAAGGCGAGATGGTGGAACACGCGGACGGATCGGGCGAGTTCACGCGCGTTGTGTTGCGGCCCAAGATGAAGATCACCGACGCCGGGCGGGTGGCGGATGCGGCGAAGGTACATCATCGGGCGCATGAGGTGTGCGCAATGGCGCGATCGGTGAATTTTGAGGTGGCATGCGAGCCGGAAATCGGGGTCGGATAGACGCCGGCAT
>Ga0302325_10033890_pt1 | contig 10451 bp, 9 predicted proteins | sample Palsa_T0_2_FD_201948 | JGI IMG/M metagenome (GOLD analysis project Ga0302325, IMG submission 201948) | Peat permafrost microbial communities from Stordalen Mire near Abisko, Sweden - Palsa_T0_2 | ecosystem: Environmental > Terrestrial > Soil > Palsa > Peat permafrost | place: Sweden: Abisko...
GGAAGGAGAGGCCATGACGGTGACAACCGGTCGCGCGACGGCGGCTAAGTCTGATACGCAGGCAGTTCCCCGGCAGGCGGCGAAGCCCCGGGCGCAGGCGGTTTCCCCGCAGGCGGCGAAGCCCCGTACACCGGCGACTCCCCGGCCGGCGGCGAAGCCCCGCGCACAGGCAGCTTCCCCGCAGGCGGCGAAGCCCAGAACGCCGGCCACTCCCCGGCAGACGGCGAAGCCCCGAACGCCGGCCACTCCCCGGCAGACGGCGAAGCCCCGAACGCCGGCCACTCCCCGGCAGACGGCGAAGCCCCGAACGCCGGCGACTCCCCGGCCGGCGGCGAAGCCTCGTACGCAGGCAGTTCCCCCGCAGCAGTCGCGGCCGGCGGCGAAGCGTCTGAGCCGGGCGGACCGGGTCGCGCAGGGGAAGGATGCACGGACGGCGGCCCCGCTGGAGTCGCAGGCCGAGTTCCGGCCGGCCCAGGGGCGGGACCCGGTCGGGCTGCTGCTGGGCCAGGCGGCGTCGCGGGTACCAGAACTGGTGCCGGTCCGGCACGGGCGGATGCTGGTGTCGCCGTTCACCTACTACCGGGGCGCGGCCCTGCCGATGGCCGCGGACCTGGCCACCACGCCGACAGCCGGCCTGCGGGTACAGGTGTGCGGGGACGCCCACCTGTCGAATTTCGGCGCGTTCGCCTCGCCCGAGCGGAACCTGGTATTCGACGTCAACGACTTCGACGAGACCCTGCCTGGCCCGTTCGAGTGGGATGTCAAGCGGCTGGCCGCCAGCCTGATCGTGGCCGGCCGGGACAACGGGTTCACCGCCAAGGCGTGCCGCAAGCTCGCCCGGGTATCGGCCGAGGCCTACCGGACCGCGATGCGAGAGTTCGCGAAGCAGACCTTCCTTGACGTGTGGTACGCGCACCTCGACGTCGAGCCGGCCCTGGCCGAGGTGAAGGCCCAGATCAAGGCCAAGCGGATCAAGATGTTCCAGAAGGAGCTGGCCAAGGCCCACACCAAGGACAGCACCTCGGCCCTGGCCAAGCTCACGGCCGAGGTCGACGGGCAACGGCGGATCATCAGCGACCCGCCGACGATCGTCCCGGTCGAGGAGCTCTTCCCCGATCTCGAGGCCGCCGCGATTTACGGGCAGATCGGCGCCGTGGTGAGCAAGTACGGGCGCAGCCTGCAGTCCGACCGGCGGCACCTGCTCAGCCAGTTCACCTTGATGCACGTGGCGCGGAAGGTCGTCGGGGTGGGCAGCGTCGGCACCCGCGCCTGGATCGCGCTGATGGACGCGGCCGACGGAGTCGAACCGCTGGTTCTGCAGGCCAAGGAGGCCCAGCCGTCGGTCCTGGCGGAGTTCGCCGGGCGCAGCGTGTACAACAACGAGGGCGAGCGGGTGGTCGCCGGGCAGCATCTGATGCAGGCCCAGAGCGATATCTTCCTCGGCTGGACCCACATCACCGGCCCCGACGGGGTCGAGCGCGATTTCTACGTCCGCCAGCTGCGGGACTGGAAGTTCTCGGTGCCGATCGAGGTGATGCTCCCCGAGGGCATGACGCTGTACTCGCGGCTGTGCGGGTGGACCCTGGCCCGGGCCCACGCCCGATCAGGCGACCGCGTCGCCCTGGCCGCCTACCTCGGCGGCTCGGCCAAGTTCGACCACGCCATCGCCGACTTCGCCGAGGCCTACGCCGACCAGAACGAGCTCGACTACGCCTCGTTCCAGGCCGCCGTGAAGGACGGCCGAGCCGAAGCGATCAGCGAGATCTGAGGAGCCACGATGAGTGCAGTGACCGAGCAACAGCTCGAGGACATGGAAGCCCTGTTCGTCCAGACCGCGGCGAGCATGACCATGGACCAGGGAACCATTACCTTGCATGGCCTGTCGCCGTCGACGCTTTACTTTGCCGACCGTCCGCAGCGCGATGTCGGGCACATGACGTCTCGTGACTTCGTCGCCAACTGGGCGGACGGAGCTAACAGCTTCGCGGACAACCCACCGAATGCCGTCCTGTCGTTCGCGGAGCCGGGCGACCGGCTTCCCGACGACGCGGTCGTGGTCATCCAAGATCCGCACCTGGACGGGGACGCGCTCACTTACAGCATCAAGCTCCTGGACGGCACCGTGCCGACCGCCACCGGGCCGTGCGCGCTGTTCATCGACCCCTTCGGCCGTCCCCTGTCGCCGGTCTCCGCAGCCGGGATGCACCGGCGCGCGCGTCGTCGTCGGATGCGCTGAGGCCGGCCGGAGAGGGCCCGCGAGCCAAAGGGCGCGCCGGTGCCTGGACTGAGGAGTGAGGCGATTTGTGCCGAGCGACGAGGGAAGGCACCGGGCTCCAGCGCCCGGCGGCGAGCGGGAGAGCACAGCAGGGGTCCCGAGCGCCCGGCGGCGAGCAGGACCGCACAGCGACCTAAGCTTGAAGGGTGCCTATGCTGCGGATCGCCCTTGCGCAAGTGAACGTCACGGTCGGGGACCTGGCCGGGAACGCCGAGATCGTCGTGGAGTGGACGCGGCGCGCGGCGGCGCGCGGCGCGCGGGTGGTGGTATTTCCTGAAATGGCGCTGACCGGGTACCCGGTGGAGGACCTGGCGCTGCGGACGTCGTTCGTGGAGGCGTCGATCGCCAGGCTGCGGGACGTCGCCGAGCGGCTGAACGTCGAGGGCCTGGGCGGGGTCGCGGTGGTGGTCGGGTATCTGGACCGCAAGACCGGGCTCGCCCCCCGGACCGGGGTTCCGGCCGGGGCGCCGCTTGACGCGGCGGCGGTGCTGCACGGCGGGCAGGTGGTGATCACCAGCGCCAAGCACCACCTGCCGAACTACGGCGTGTTCGACGAGTACCGGTACTTCGTGCCTGGGGACACGCTGCCGGTGTTCCGGGTCCCGGTCGAGGGCGGCGACGCGGTCGACGTCGCGGTCGCGATCTGCGAGGACCTGTGGCAGGACGGCGGGCCGGTGGCGGTGTGCCGCCAGGCCGGGGCGCCGCTGCTGGTGGTGCCGAACGCGTCGCCCTACGAGCGGGGGAAGGACGACGTCCGGCTCGAGCTGTGCCAGCGGCGGGCGCGGGAGGCCGGGGCAGCGCTCGCCTACTGCAACCTGATCGGCGGGCAGGACGAGCTCGTCTTCGACGGGGACTCGATCCTCGTCTCGGCGACCGGCGAACAGCTGGCGCGCGGGCCGCAGTTCGAGGAGGCGCTGATCGTCGCCGACCTGAATCTGCCTGCCGCGACCGGCCCGAGGGAATCCGGGGAGTCCTCCCCCCGGGAAAGCGCGGCCGCGCAGACGTCCAGTGAGGCGGCCGACGCCGGGGACGGGACCGTGATCACGATCAAGCGGGTGACGCTGCCGTACATTCCGGAAATGCCCGGCGCGGGCGGCGCCGAGGCGGAGGCTGGTTCGGGGACCGGGTCGGGCGTTGTGCCGGGTCCGGGCGTCGCCGATCTCGGCGTCTCGGCTCCCAGTGATCCGGCTCACCTATTCTGGCCGCGGCTCGACGACCTGGCCGAGGTATATGCGGCGATGGTGCTCGGGACCGCGGACTACGTGCGCAAGAACGGCTTCCGCACGGTTATCCTGGCGCTGTCCGGCGGGATCGACTCCGCGCTGACGGCGACGATCGCGGCCGACGCGATCGGGCCGGAGAACGTGCACGTGGTCCTCATGCCGAGCCGCTGGTCCTCCGACCACTCGGTGAGCGACGCCGAGGACCTGGTCAAGCGACAGGGCCTGAACGCGCGCACCATCGCCATTCAGGACATCGTCGATGCTTTCAAGTCCGGTCTCGGCGAGGGCTTCCCCGCCACCGGGCTGCCCCCGGAGAACCTCCAGTCCCGGGTGCGCGGCGTGATCAACATGGCGCTCTCCAACGCCGAGGGACACCTGGTGCTGACCACCGGCAACAAGAGCGAGATCGCGTGCGGCTACTCCACGCTCTACGGCGACTCGGCGGGCGGCTTCGGCCCGATCAAGGACGCGCTCAAGACCCTGGTCTGGGATCTGTCGCGGTGGCGCAACGAGCATGCCGAACGGGCGGGCGAGACGCCGCCGATCCCGGCCAACTCGATCACCAAGCCGCCATCGGCCGAACTCGCGCCCGGACAGCTCGACACCGACTCGCTGCCGGAGTACGCGGTGCTCGACCCGCTGCTCGATGACTACATCGAGAAGGACATGGGGTCGGCCGCGCTGATCGCCGCCGGGCACGACCCGGCGCTCGTCGAGCGGGTGATCCGGCTGGTCGACCTGGCCGAGTACAAGCGCCGTCAGTACCCGCCCGGCCCGAAGATCACCGTCAAGAACTTCGGCCGTGACCGCCGGCTGCCGATCACCAGCCGCTGGCGCGAGGTGCTTCCCGGCTAGCCGACGGGCCTCGCCAGCCGTGGCGTGGCAAGCCGGCGCATGACACGTTAGCCTGGGCGGATGGACTCGTTTGCCGGGAAGGTAGCGATCGTCACCGGCGGCGGCTCGGGCATGGGGCGGGAACTGGTCCGCCAGCTCGCCGCCGAGGGATGCTCGGTCGCCAGCTGCGACCTCAACGCCGATTCGCTCGCGGAGACTACCGAGCTGGCGTCGGGCGGGGCCGCCGGGACTGTTCGGATTACCGCTCACGCGTGTGATGTGTCGGATGAGGCGGCGGTGCTGCGATTCCGCGACGAGGCGCTCGCGGCGCACCAGACCGATCACGTCGACCTGGTCTTCGCCAACGCGGCGATCGGCGGCGGCGGCAGCTTCGTCAACGACCCACGGGAGCAGTGGGAGCGGGTCTTCGCGGTCAACTGGTGGGGCGTGTACTACACCGCGCGGGCGTTCCTGCCGCTGCTCATCGCGAGCCCCGAGGGAGTGCTGGTCAACACCAGCAGCGTCAACGGGTTCTGGGCAACGCTCGGGCCGGCCTGGCCGCACACCGCGTACAGCACGGCGAAGTTCGCGGTCAAGGGGTTCACCGAGTCGCTGATCGAGGACCTGCGGACGAACGCGCCGCACGTCCGCGCCGTCCTGGTGATGCCGGGGTACATCGCCACCAACATCGTCGGCAACTCGATGCGAGCCTTCGGCGTCACCGACACCGCGGAGATCGACAAGGCGAACGCCGGCTGGCGCGACGGCGCCCCGACGACGGCCGCCGAAGCGGCCGCGATCATCCTCGACGGGGTGCGGTCCGGTCAGTGGCGCATCCTCGTCGGCGAGGACGCGGAGCTGCTCGACGAGTTCGTGCGCGTGAACCCGGAGTCCACCTACGACCATGCGGAACGCGCTAAGTACCTCAGTTAAGCTGGCGGCCGGCGGCCGGCGGCCGGGGCTCGGCGGGAGGCGCTGCCCTGGGCACGGCCTGGTCACGGCTTCCGCTTCTGCTCGGCGCCGTTCTCCGGTGAGCTGGCGAGGGGGACCCGGATCGCGGCCGGGTCTGCTGCCTGGACCTGCGGGGGCACCGTGGCTGTCGCGGGCGAGGCCGGAGCCGGGGTGGAAGCCGGGGCGGGCGCCGGGATCAGCCTGGCCGACACCACATACGCCACGACTACCGCCACGATCACCAGCGGCATGACGGCAATCCCATCGGAATACAGCAGCAGGCTCGCCAGCAGCACCGACGTCAGCGGAAGCCGGAGCATAACCGCGCACATGGCGCCAATCCCCATGCCCACCGCCGGCACCAGCGGCAGGCCCGGCAGGTGCGAGAGCGCGATGCCGCCAGCCGCGCCAATAAAGAGGGCAGGGAAGGTCGGCCCGCCGCGGAAACTGCTCAGCGACGCGCCATAGGCAAGCCCCTTGCACGCCAGCAGCAGGAGGAGCGCGGCGACCGAGTAACCGGCCGCGTGGTCGATCAGCGGTCCCAGCTGCGATTGCCCCGAGAACAGCACATCCGAGGAGCTCTTCCCCGTTCCCTCGGTGTAGGCGAGCGCCAGTCCTCCGATGATCAGGCCCACGACCGGCGTCAGCAGCAGCATCCGCCGCTCGACATGGGGTCGGAGCAGCAGGCCGAGCCGCTTGATGGCAGTGCCGACGATGGCCGCCGCGATCCCGATCACGAGGGCCCAGCCGAACTCCGCGATGTCCGGCCGCGCGAAATGAGGCAGGCCGGGCACCGACAGGGAGAAGGTGCCGAGCCCGGTCAGTGAGTCAAGGCCGATAAAAATAAGGGCGCCCACGCCGGAGGCGAGCAGGCCGGGCAGCAGTACGACCCCCAGCATGGGACCGCCTAGGCCCGAGGCCTCCATCAGCAGGAACGCGCCCGCGATCGGCGACCCGAGGAGAGTGCTGATGGCGGCGAAGCTCCCCGCTGCGGCGACCACAGCGGTCGCCTGGGCCGGCATGTCGCGCTTGGCCAGCCGTACGGCGAGCACGGCGAGTCCGCCGCCCAGCGCGATCAGCGGTGCCTCCGGCCCAAGGACGACGCCGAGGCTCAACGTCGCCAGGGCCGCCAGCAGCACTCCGGGAAGCTGCGCCGGCGTGGGCGCGCCGCCGCCGGGCTTGAAACCGTCAGCCGGCGAATGGCCGCCCTTTCCTGGTAGGAACCTGATGACCGGTGCGACGAGCAGGCCGGCCACCACCAGGACGGGAATCGGCCACCACGGCGGCGCTCCGTGGAAGCCAAGCCCGTTGGGAAGATGCGTGAAGATCTCACGCTGCAGGTAGGCGACAAGCGCGAGGAACCCATAGGCCGCGGCGGAGATTGGCACACCGAGGATCGCGGCGAGGATCAGCAATCTCAGATAGCTCTTGCTCCGCAGCAGCGCCTGAGGATCTTGTGGCGTCGTCATCATGATCAGCGTGAGAGAGAGCCACGCTGAGCGCGTCACCTCGGCGGGGTGATGTCGAGAAGGCGGCGTAGCGGCCATGCCCGATGGCGTGCGAACCACCGCGGTTCGGGCCGTGACCGTTACGGTTAGGTCGGTCCTGGACTCATCGCATCCGGCCGAAGGTGTGACCGGTGCAACTCAGTTACGCCTGCGCGGGGCGGCGGTGACGCACGCCCCGTCGGATTCGGGCGCGGCTGCGCGGGCGATGATTCTGCCGGTGGCGCTCGCGCAGTTCATCGCCAGCTACGCGGCGACGAACATGAACGTCGCCATCAGCGCCATCGCCGAGGACCTGGGCACCACGGTGAGCGGGGTGCAAACGGCGATCACGCTGTTCACCCTGACGATGGCGGCGCTGATGATCCCCGGCAGCAAGCTGTCTGACATCTGGGGCCGCAAACGGTGCTTCGTGCTCGGGCTGGCGGTGTACGCGGTCGGAGGGCTGCTCGCGGCGCTGTCACAGGGACTGCCGCTGCTCATCGGGGGCTATTCGCTGCTCGAGGGCGTCGGCTCGGCGCTGATGATTCCGCCTATCTACATCCTCGTCACCGTGACGTTCCCCGACGTCAAGTCGCGGGCCCGGTACTTCGGGGTGGTCAGCGGCGCGGGCGGACTCGGCGCGGCCGCCGGGCCGCTGATCGGCGGGCTGGTGACCAGCGCGATCAGCTGGCGCGCCTCGTTCGGCCTGCAGGTCCTGGTGGTGGCCTGGATCATCGTGCTCGCGCGCAAGATCACCGACCCGGCCCGGTCCGGGTCCACGCCGCGGTTCGACCTGACCGGTGCGGTGCTGTCCGCGGCGGGCCTGTTCTTCGTGGTGCTCGGGCTGCTGCAGTCGCGGACCTACGGCTTCGCCAAGTCACGGCAGGACTTCACCATCGGCGCCACGGTGGTGATACCGAAGGGCTCGGTCTCCCCGGTCTGGCTGTACGTGGCGATCGGCGCGCTGTTCCTGCTCTGGTTCTTCCTGCACGTCCGGTCGGGTGAGAAAAAGGGCAGGGACGTGCTGCTTCCGCTACGGCTGTTCCGCGACAAGCTCGCCAATCTGGGGCTGGGCACTCAGACCATCCAGTGGCTCATCCTGCAAGGATGCTTCTTCACCGTCTCGGTGCACCTGCAGGAGGTCAACCACTACAGACCGATCCAGACCGGCCTGATCCTCACCCCGGCCACGATCGGGATCCTGGCCACCTCGGCCGCCGCCGACCGGTTTGCCCGGCGCCACCCGCAACGATGGCTGATCATCGCCGGCTTCCTCGGTCAACGTGGTCCAGTCCAGCTTCCCCGACAAAGACCAGGGCGAGATATCCGGCTTGTCGCGCAGCGTGTCCAACCTGGGCTCCTCACTTGGCACTGCCTTGGTTGGCTCGGTCCTGGTCGCCGTCAAACTGCCCGCGGGCAAGCCATTTGCCGTGGCCCTCACCATGCTGCTCGTCATCGCCCTGATCGGCCTGGTGATCGCGGTCCTGATCCCCCGCCAGCCGGCCGAGTCGGCCGGGCCAGCGTCCTCGGCGGGGGCGCCTGCGCCGGAACCGCTGGGCGGGCAGGTGTCGTAGCCGCCGCGTCTTCGGCCAGAGCCGCGCGCCGCCGCCCAAGGTTCTTCGCGGCCGGTTCCCGCCGGCCGACGGGCAGCGGTGACGCGCGATTCATCATCGTGTCTCCTGTTGCCCGGTCCCGGTCCCGGTCCCTGTCCCGGTGTCCGGTGAGCTGGCGAGAGGCGCCCGTGGCGGGGCCGGCTCGGCCGCTGGAGCCTGCGGCGGCACGGTGGCGGTCGCGGCCGAATGCGGGGGGACGGGCGCGGCGCCGGCCGCGGTCGGCTGCGGTTCGGGGTCAAGGAAAACGGTGGTGTCCCCGTCCTGCGGCGCCGGCGTCGTGTGCTCGGTGACCGGGACGAGCCGGCCGTCGGCCCGGATCAGGAAGAGCAACTCGGCTGCGGCGGGCGGCGGATCGCTCCCCGGCCGGGCGGCGACTCGCGCCCCGTCCTGGTATCGCCGGATGACGACGGGCCTGGTCAACTTCGAGCCGAACAGAGCCGCGCCGCCCGTGTAGGGCGCGACGACCCCATGGCCGGGCAGCCGGGGCCGCAGCCGGTAGACGGGGCCATCGACGTTGTCCCGCAAAATCGCCGACGCAAGCGCGTTGAAGTCGTCCTCGTCGGTGAGCAGGAGAACCATCGTGATTCCCTCGAGGAAGCCGCCGTCGATCGCGGCCGCGAGGAGTTCGCCGGTGGCCAGTTCGAGCCCCGTATCCCTGATCTGGCGGCGCTGCGTTTCGGCTCCGGCCCACATGAGCACCTCCAATCCGGCTGACTGAAGACACCGGCCGAGCTCGATGACCCACGGATCGCCGCCGACGAGGAGCGGCCGCGTCCGAGCCGGGCGAGTGACGCCAAGCCGCCGGGCCACCGGTACCGCGGTGAGGCTGTAGAGCGTCACCGTCAGCACGATCACGAGGAACGTGACCGGCAGGATCTTCTGCGCGCCGCCGACGTGCGCGGCGGACAGGGCGGGCCCGAACGTCGACGCGGTGGCGGCGGCGATGATCCCGCGCGGCGCCATCCACCCGATGAAGCCGCGTTCGCCTCTGGTCAGGTCGGTCCGCAGCGTTGCCGCCCAGGCGGCAAGCGGGCGGGCGACCAGGACGAGAACGGCGACAAGCCCCACCGTCGGCAGGATCAGATGGCGGAGCGACGCGGGGGTGACCGTGGCCGAGATGGAGATGAACAGCAGGCCGATGATCAGCTGGACCAGCGTCTCGAGGAACGGCCGGCGGGCGGGGATGTCAAAGCCGCGCAGGTTGGCCGCGGCTAGCCCCATGATGATCGCGGCGATCAGCCCGGTATCGTCGCGCAGCACGTCACAGGCCGCGGCCACGCCGATCACACAGGCCAGCTGGGCGGTGGTACCGAGAACCTCACCGAGCCGGAGCACCCGCAGCACCAGGACGAGCAGCGCGACGCCGACGGCGCCGCCGACCGCGCCGATGCCGACGCTGGCCAGGAACTGCCCGATCTGGGCGCCGGAGCCGCGGTGCGTCCCCGACACGATGCCATGGAATATGACCGCCCCGAGGATGGCGCCGACGGGGTCGATCAGCGAGCCCTCCCAGGCCAGGATCCGCTGGAGGCGCTCGCTGGGCCGGACGAAGGCGAGCAGCGGGCCCACCACCGTGGGCCCGGAGACGACCAGAATCGCCCCGGTCATCAGCGCCGCCTCCGACGGCATGCCCAGCAGCACCAGCGCCATGCAGGTGGCGAGCGCGATCGTGATCGGGACGCCGAGGGCAATCAGCCGCCAGACCACGCGGCGCGGGTGCCCGGTCAGCTTCCGCAGCTCGAGCCCGAGGCCCGCGTCGTACAGGATCACGGCGACCGCGAGCGACACCATCGGCTGAAAGGCCGGACCGAGCAGCGTGTCGGGATTCACGTCGCCGGTCAGCGCGCCCGCGGCGAAGCCGACGGGCAGCAAGACGATGAGCGCGGGGATCCGCAGCCGGCTCGCCAGCACCTGCGATCCGACCGCGAGCACGACGATCAGGCCCAGGCCGATGAGGAGCTGATTGGTGGTCACGGGAGATTCAAGCAACTCGGCCCCGCGGATGAATCACCCGGCCGGGATGATCCGCGCCTGGCCTGGCCCGCAATAACGTCCAGCGCATGGACAA
>Ga0302325_10033891_pt1 | contig 10451 bp, 9 predicted proteins | sample Palsa_T0_2_FD_201948 | JGI IMG/M metagenome (GOLD analysis project Ga0302325, IMG submission 201948) | Peat permafrost microbial communities from Stordalen Mire near Abisko, Sweden - Palsa_T0_2 | ecosystem: Environmental > Terrestrial > Soil > Palsa > Peat permafrost | place: Sweden: Abisko...
CGGATTTCAAGTCGAAGGAGAGAATTCTGGATCCGAAAAATGTACATCACCTCTTGTCAAGATTTTTGGTCGGAAATGATTTATCGCTCTTAGGTCGCTTTCGAGAGTCGGTGGAATGGCTCAAACCTCTGATGGAAGACTTAGCTGATAGTATCGACTACGCTATGGCCATTGGCGTAATAGGGATTCTCGGATATAACTACAACTGTCTCGAAGAATATCACGACGCGCTTGATCTTTGCACCAAAGCGATGGCCAAATTTGAGGGTATTTTCACTGGCGAGGCTCCTGAATTTTTTCCTCTGTATACCGTAATAGGAGACGCTCTCTGGGGTCTCAATAAGCCAAAGGAAGCTTTGATATGGTCCAAGAAAGCGTTTTTGGGCTCCCAGAAAATTTATGGTGCGACACACTCGAAGACTTTGCTAAAAATGGGGATTTTGGCATCACACTACGCCGCCTTAAACGATTTCAAAAAGGCTTATGATTTGCAGGAACAATCTGTGAATTGCATGAAAGAAACTCTCGGTGCCGATCATCCAATGACGATTTCCTCAGAGTCTTATTTGGTGAATATTATCAGCCAACGGAAAAGGAACCTTTTTTTGAGGAAAAAAGTCATCGGCCGCAGAAGAATGCTTCTCCAGAAGATGAATACACAACTTGGAGACAAAGATTGGCTAACTCTGGAATGCCAATTGGCGCTCGCGCAGGACTATGTCGCCTGTGGTTCATTAGAAAAGGCGAAGGTTATTGAGGAGCAATGGGTCGAAGTAATGATTCAGGAATTTGGCCAAGACGACAAAAGGACCCTCGAAGGGATTGCAGCACTTGCGCTGACAAAGAAGTTGATTACAGCCCGAAAAGTTCTGTATTGGTGGGTACCACGACGTTTCTTGAAGTAGTAGTGCTCGAGTTCCATCCAATGTTGTCACGCACTCCTGTTCGGCGAGTCCTTAGAAATTGACGTTGGCCATTTTCTCGCAGTTTCTAGCTTACGGCAAATGTTGGATCCTAGGATACTTGCGGCAGACGTCATCATGTTGCAATTAGGAGACAAATCGTCTTGCGAGAACAAGTAGAAAGGCAGAGTGCGAGAACCTCATTCTCACATGTGCAAAGATTGGAAACCGCATTGCAAAATATCTGTTTGTAATTATATACTAGAATTAGATTTTCGAAGCCTATATTATGCCAGTCATCCCACTCATTAGATCATCTCTCTCTCAATTACCATGTATATGGATAAATAGGTGGGTAAGCTCCGTCTGGAACCTCAAGTTCGCCGTGGTAGTAGTTCTTATCCTGCTGGCTCTCCCACTGTGCCTTGATAGCGGGAAGGGTGGTGCGACCATTGCGGCGGGAGTGGCAGTCTGGAACTGGCTGTGGTGCCCACCCTCTTTTCGTGTTGAAGATACCAGGGTAGGAGCTGTTGAAGTAACGGTGTGCGAGGTTGGGGGTCGTGGACCATTTGCGGATTCTGTCGCCGGTGCACTTGCCCACGTTCGCGAAGACGTTAGCGCCGACGTCCCAGCGCCCCAGTGTGTGTAAGTCCCTACTGAAAGTTAATTTATGTTTTAGGGTGGACGGATGGGTATGTACCAGTTTGCTTCGACAGTTGAGATCTCGGAATAGTGGTTGTAGTAGTTGTCGTCTGTTGTCCCTTCGAGTTCTGCGGGGACGGCGTCACCGAGGAGAACGCTGAAGACTCTGTTTTGTATCGTATAGCTTTCTATATTCCAGAATCTCGATTAGAATTGCAAAATGGTATAATTCGGAGCTGAGGCAGCGTCTGGGAAGCCGACTAAGAACTTACCATTTTCGTCGAAGGAAAGCAAAACTAGAGTGTTCTGCATGAAGTTCTTGTCATCCAGGAGTGGTCCTAAGAAACCCTTGAGCCAGACTCCTGCCACGGTGACTGAGGTGTCATGTCCGTCAGATGTCATGTTTGGGGTGATGAACATCCATTGAGGAAGCTTGTTGTCCTTGAGACTGGAAGATGGGGAGTTAGCATCCTCCTTTTTGGATTGTTTTAGAAGCTCGACTATCTTACTCTTTATAGAACATGGTGGTATTTTTGATGACAGCAGCTCTCTCTGGGCTGTTGACAACAGAGTTATAGAGAATCGTGGGACTAGAAGGGGTTGTGAGTCTGAACAAAGCACGTGATCACGGCAATTGAGAAGCAGGACTTACTTGTGTTTGCGAACATAGTCATTGGCACCAGTCTTTTGATTTACCCAAGCAAAGCCCTGAAATCCAGAGTAAGGCTGGTCCTCTTGATACATGCCCCAGCTGATTCCCTTGTCCTCGAGCAGGTCGACCACAGTAGACACATTTTCGGGAACTTGATTGAATGCATCACCGTCTAAACCGAAATAGTCACTAACTTTGTGAGTAGTCAAATTATGGATATGACGATCAGGGAACTCACCCTCCCACAACAGCCATATAATTAGGTTCCGAGGGATGGGTTTGACAGACAAGGTTGGAGAGGGTTATACCCTTCTTGGCGAAGAATTGGAAATTTGCTGAATGCAGTTTAGTTATTGTACAGATACAAGCGGGGCTCATTGTGGACAGAAAAAGCGGCATCAATTTTCACTGTTCAACACCGAGTTGGGCACTGAAATCTGGAATAATGAGTGCCGATTTTTCTGCGCACTGCGAGAAGGGATAAGAGGAATGCTTACGATCAGCTGCAGCTGTTTCGTAATCAGTATTCTCGAACCAGATGGAGACATATCGATCGAAAGCCTTTCCTTTGACCTTGCTGGTTGGACTGAGGGTCAGAGCTGTAGCTTGAGCAGCGTAGACATCGGCTACATCGGTTGCAGTTGGGGAAGCTGGGGCCGGTGCAGCCAATGCAACTGAAGACAAAGAGGCAACAGCAAGGGCTGTGGGCAAACGCATATTGAAGACTTGTGAAAGTAGATATGGTCAAGGTTGCAAAGAAAACGCAAAACTCCCAGTGGGGTCGACACCTACTTGTATTTTGGACCCCTAGAGTCTTGTCGGAAACTACATGCCTGAACTGTGGTACTGGATTGGGCACTAGAGGTAACTTACAAGGTAAGATTACTAAAAAAAATATTCAACACCATGACAGTTCGGTAGCTTACTTCGTTAGACTGGTGTTGTTGCGATGATGAGATGGAAAGGAATAGTTTGGTCATGCCGTACTTTGAAATGCTAGGCTGCTGTGCTACGGGAATAGAAAGCAACTTAGCCCTCTGCTTATGTAGACTAAGGCTTATTATGGTTTTCCCGTCACGTATTGATGAGAAGCTAACTGCAGAATTTGGTGATTGATTAGTCTAAATTTGCAAAGATACCAGAATTCTTGCTCTCCTAGCCACAGGATGCAAGCACGAGGCGAGCTCGCTCTGCATAGCTTCATCCCATCTTTCAAAATTTGCAGCCTCTCGCCCAGTGCGGGGCTTGCTCAGTTGCTCTCGCAGGTAACGAGTAAGCTACTAAGCGCAGACACGACTCCACGAGCCCGGCTGGCGGCAGGGACTGGCTGGACGACTTGCACTGGCAAGGCAGGTGTTGCTAAGACCAACTTGATCGATTAGCATCGTGTCTGCGTTGATTGGCAGAGAAACGTCTTGGACATGCACAGAACCATGTTGTGAGGCCGATCCGTGGGGATGCTTACATTTCGGGGACACTGCACGGGTCAAGCACCTTAACGAAGTAAGCTTCTCTAGTGCGGCTGGGGCTCACGGCTGGACTAACCGGAAACAGGCAGGTGGCAGGAACAAGATCTGAAGACTCGTGGGGAAAGGGGTGTTTTTGATTGGCGAAAGCCTAGGAACAAGAAGCACCATGCTTCGTATTCAGGGTGCAAAAAGTCCATCGCTGCAACTTCCTCCGACCCTGCCTTCCACGGCCGGGTGACGGCCCCAGTGGACCAAGTTCTGGAAGAGTGGGAAATTGGAGGAAGCCTTCCAGTGGCCTGGCTCTCGAACCCAATGGATCCGTTTTGCCAGCCCGTTGACCGTGCCCTCACCCCGCCGGTCAGATCTGATATCGGACCTCAAATCGAACGATGCTCCACCTCCGACACACTCCATCTTCCATTCTTCCATTCTTCTCTTTTGCGTCAATGTCAGATCTAACAAGGCCTTCAGTTCTCTTTGTCAAGAGCTGGGGGCATGGAGAGTCTCGACTATGGGACCTTGAAACAAGTTTGTGACCGGTCCCAAAAGTCATACCATAGGCCGACCGCTTTTCAAAATTCTCCAAAAAGACGTTGATTTTTCTGGCTCAATTGTTAATTTTGAGCTTCGAAGTCCAGATTGACTAGAAGCATTCAAAAGATTTCAACAGTCATGGACTCCTACAGGAGCTACCGAGACGAGGCCTCCGCGAGGCAAAGCGACAGCCTCGACGACGTGGAGATGCAAGAACGCGAAGATGATTACGAACGGGAGCAGGGAGAGCGTCTTTTACCGGACGGGAATGTGGAAGGCATGGGCGAGCTCGAATACAAGTATGAGTGGCAGCTGCGAACGGTGTGGGTGGTGTTGGCCTCGGTATTCGCAACTGGGCTGGTGTTCCTCGGCCTCATCCTCTTCACGAGACGTTTTATTGTCGCGGACAGTGCAGCAATGGGAATCAAGACCTTCGATGCACCAGGTATAGGAGGCTTCCGCAGGCCTGCCAGTGATTATATTTTGGACCCCGCTTGGAATTTCGATGCCCCGCCAATAGTACGGGAGTACAAATGGACCATTATCAATAGAGTGGGAAATCCAGACGGAGTGTATAGACCGATGCTTATGATCAATGGGAAATTCCCTGGCCCACTTATCGAAGCCAACGAAGGAGATACATTAGTGATCGAGGTCGACAATCAAAGCGACAATGCTACTTCAATCCACTTCCACGGCATCTATCAGAATGGAACGAACTTCATGGACGGAACAATAGGCATCACCCAATGCCCAATTGCCCCAGGCAGAAAATTTCGCTACGAATTCACAGTCACTGGCCAATCAGGTACATATTATTACCATGGACATCAAGCTGTCCAATCCTCAGATGGCTTATCCGGCCCCCTCGTGATCCACTCCAAGCACGAGAGGAAATTGCAACAGATCCCTTACGTCTCGGACCGAGTAGTGATGGTTCAGGATTGGTATCATGATCTCAGCAGCGGTCTTTTGATCAGTGCTCTCGAACCTGGGAGCGAGTCCTCTCCGATTCCAGACGGTGCTCTGATGAATGGGCTGAACAAACGTGATTGTTCAAAACTGGGACATCGTATGTGCGACAACTCCACGTTGACTCTTCCTTCATTTGACCTGACTGCGAATTCGAATCACCGTCTAAGATTTATCAATGTTGGGGCCTTTGCCTGGTTCCAAGTCGAAATTGATGAACATACTTTCGCTATTACAGAGACGGATGGAACCAATATTGTGCCAACCTACGACACTAGGATGATGATCAGCCCTGCTCAAAGATATAGCATAATCCTAAACACTAACCACACGAATGCCGACTCTTTCTGGCTGCGAGCTAGAATGGTTGCTCATTGTTGGAAGGATCCAACGAAACCAGGTCCTGGCGCTGACGAGATCAAAGCAATCATCAACTATGCTCCCACTGGCAAGACCAAATTAGCAAAAGGGCTGGTTTCTCAGCCAAGTTCTAGAAGTTGGAGCAAAGGAATGGAGGTCCAATGTAGAGATATGAATACGACATCCTACGTTCCGGCCGCTTTCGACCCTCCACCCGCAAGTGCCCACCATTCCTACTACATAAGATCAAATCTCGAAATAGGGGACTGGCGATTAGAAAGGGGATTTTTCAACCAATCTACGTTCCGTCCAGACTTGCAGAAGCCAACTTTGCATCGTACTGTTGATGGATTGTCTAGCCACAACGAAACATTTAATTTCATGAGAGATACCGATGGCGTGAATGAAATTTGTTATGACAAGAAGAACGATTTCGTCATTCAACATACCGGTATCAAAGTCGTGGACTTGATTATACAAAACTTCGATGAGGGAAACCATCCGATGCATTTGCACGGCCACAAGTTCTGGGTCTTGGGCCAAGGACATGGACCATTCCCAGGTTATGAATCTCTGGGGCTAAAACCACAAGGCCAAGGCATTCTCGATGGCCGTCAGGGAGTCTTAGACAATATGATTAGAAGAGACGTCGCCACTGCCGAAGGATTCGGGTGGCTGGCACTCAGAGTTGTGATGGACAATCCTGGTGTCTGGGCGTTCCACTGTCATAGTAAGCATATCCTCGAGTTTATTTCCCATATCTGGATGTCTCGCCAGTTGTGAAACGTTCAACAGCCTTCCCCTTCGAATGCCCCGCGAGTTGCCGTACATTCAAAGCTCTTTGCGCTCGAAATGGCCCACTACTACTCGCACATCCCAGTTTCTTAATCGTGTAGTACTGACTTCGAGATCGTCCAGTGGCTTGGCATTCAGAAGCTGGGTTGGTGATGCAGTTTATCAGTCGAGTTGACGAATTAGCGAGCTGGGAGATTCCAGAGGCAAACCGCCAGTTGTGCGAGGCGGACTTGACCGAGCTCGAGAAGGGAGCGACACCGAAGGATAGCATTTGGTTCGGCTTTGGAATTGGAGGGTGAGAATTGAAAAATTTCTCCAGAGGCTTGAGAAGAATGGAACGGATGCCAATCACTTCCAGAAGGGAAGCCCGAAGATTTGAGAGAAAAGAGATTTAAGGATCTGACATGAGGTGATCCAGCATCGAGGAAGCTGGAGCCTTAAACGCAATTCGGGATGTCCGGAAAATACCCCTGTCGGTGTTTATCTGGACGTCCGAGGAAGAACGACATCAAAATAGGTCCTACGATTGTTCACCGCGGCTGGTTCCGGTTTACAGATGGATATGTCGTTTCGGCTTCGATCATTAATCATGGCTCGGGATCCTTGCATAGCACCCTGCTATCAATTTCGAGAGCCGCTTTTGAAGGATTCACCAACCAATGACCAGCATGACTTGCTTTTCTATGGCCAGGAAAAGGCGAAGAGACTCCTCGTTGAGTCACGTGATCTACAGATGGAGGGGATCACTGAAAAGCGGCACCAATGCATTGGCGGATTGACGAGTATGAAAATAGACGGCAGTGATTTGTATATATTTTCCCGAGACCTGTGTAGATAAATTATTTCTATTAATCGAAAATTTCATTAACTAAAGATGACTTAGTTGACACAACGGGGTCGAAGATTGAGGTACTCCGTCAACGTCAACGCTCAAATTTCCCTTCACTCAGATCTCCAAAGCTACCCTGGACAGCTAGGCTCGTGGTATACTGAGCTTATTGAGATGTAGCAAGGCCCTCTTTTTCGAGAAGCCTAATAAAATACTATGAACAAACAATTATTAAGAACCGAAAAAACTACGATAGATAGCCCACGCTTTGGAATGAATAGTGCTCTCAAGGATTTGTACCTTCAAATTAGGTCTACGTTCTTAGCATCATTATTCTGCGCTAACCATCGACCATCGATAAGGGGAAATGATGCTTGAGTCTTATTCACAGCTGTAGCCTGTACCTCAACTTCTGGTTCGTCCAACTCAGCCGAGGCATTCCCGCCAGCCTCGTAAGATTACATCATTGAAGCTCAGAAAGAGCGAGACATGGGGAGAAAGATACAAAGTAGGAGAGATGCAAGGACCTCGTACAGTAGCAGATATGAAAGCAGACTTCTATGACGAGATATTGGCCCACGTTGGGATTGTACGTACACAAGGAACATGAAAAATCTTCGATCCTGCGGCTGCGAATTTGGGGCTCAGCAGAGGAAGCAGATTGGGTGTTTCGAAACCTGAATCCGTATTATTTAAAGCAGTCGGATTTATCGGACTTAGATGGTAAAGCCCTTATCTTGATTCCAGCTTGGGCTCTCGCTGACGCTTGTCTCCTGGATCTGGAAACCTCAGTGACTCATTCGACAGCTGACTTCGAATCACCAAAGCATATATTCCATGCAGCCTTTGTCAGCACTCACTGTCGCTTGAAGGCCTTCCAAGGTTGACGACGACGCCGCATCCTGCTGCCTTGGCCCGCGCCGACGACACTCGAGCAACTGCTTAGAAAGCACAAAGGTGGCAAACATCCTCAACTGTCGACGACACTGACTACGACGACGTGCATCGAGGAATTGCAAACTTTGCCCCCGCTGGTGCAACTTGGTGGCCAATTGGGATCCCCACCTCAGCCTTGCTGCGGCCCCGCTAACTTTGCAGGTACTCGCCAAGCACCAACCAAATTGGCCTCCACGAGTATCAACCTCAAACTTTGATGATTGATGCCCACGTCGTGATAACTTCATCGGGACGTAAGGTATTATTCTATTCTATCTGTGGCTGGAATCGCGGAGTCCCCGACGCATTTGGCATCCAATCTTGGGCCCAAGACCTCCAGCAGCATTGGGGAGAGTGGCTCAGCAATTCCAAACCTGTAAGTTGATTCCCAACTGGCAACGCGGACAAGCATCGGGTAGTCGGCATACTTCAATCAAAATTTACTGACGAGCATCCAGCAATTGATATCCTCCCCTACGGTATAGCGCGTCTGCGAGACCTGTGGACTGTTGTTGCGGTTGCCTTCCTCGGCAGCTCTGTCTGCATCTCGGATTCTGCTACAATCTCGCATCCGGCCGAGAGCGCGAGTGGCGCGCCATTCCCTCAAAGGTCAACTTACTCTTGAAGCTCTGCCGTGTTCTTGCATCTTCAAGGATATCGTTAAAGGGCTGTGAGTAAGGCCGAGCTTACATTCGTACGGACAAACGGGTTGACGAGTAGCATTGTTGATAAGTGCGGGTTCTGGTGGAACACTAAAGCTGGCACTGAGTCCGAAGAGATTGTGTCGTGACTTGGGAATATTCCATTGGGTAATCAGAAAATCGTTTCCACGCTGTGGGACGGAGATCGCTCCCAAGAGGATCAGCTAAGGTCGTCGCGAGGGATAGTCGTGGAAAGCAACCGAGTCATCACTTGAAAATAGAGTTGGACAATAAGCACGGAAGAAGTTGTGCTTCTTCCTGATTGGCATTTGTCAAGGGGCAAATTGCAACTTAGGGGGAGGCATAGGCAGCATATATACGCCAGCTTTGGGTGTTGGCTATACTTTGCTTAGTGGACATAAGGCTGTTGGTCATCTGCACCAGCAACGCTATCTCCACCACTGAGCCCTAAGGACAGGTGTGTCGGTCTGTCGAGCGAGACAGCACCCTGCTTTTGTGGCTAGCTCCGGCAGGAGAGAGCCCTAGCTATAGTGCACTTTGCCCCTTAATCATTCCTTTGCTATTGGTTTATCAGTAGCACACGGGCACCTCGACTGGAAGACTGTTGAAATAGCGATAAAGGATATTCATTCGCACAGAGCCCCCCGCTTCTGGCTTTTGAGTGATCCGTCAACCTGGGCGGAGGTAACTCTCATCCGCATCTTCATCCGCTCTTTAGCAAGTATTCATCATCATGACGCCGACACCACCCTCTACTACCTCCTCGAGCGTTGGTGGGCATTCTCCAGACGCCCAGTATCGAGTCGTGCGGAAGAGAAACCGAGTGCCCCTGTCATGTGGGCCGTGTCGACATAGGAAGTCAGTATCTCCATGCCGCCTTTCCATATTCCTCTTCAGGCAACTCTCCCTTCAGACAGGCCCAGCGATACTGACAAAGCCACAGGTTGAAGTGTAACCGGTCGCACCCATGCGAGAATTGCATCAGGAGAGGTGACGCCTCCTCTTGCTCGTATGCTGCACCGGGGACTCGAAAGAAGAACCAAAGTCAAGGAGCAACCAGCCCTGATGATATGCAAAACCGTATTGACCGTTTAGAAGGCCTAGTTCTGTCTCTGATGACCAATGGAGCCCAGTCTGCTGGACCTGCGGCAGCAGCCGCTGCGATCTCTCGCTCGCAGAGCGATAGTGCTGGTTCCTCCTCCTTCCCGCTCGACTTGGATCGGGAGGACGATGATATGATCAAAGAAGAAGAAGAAGAAGGTGAAGATAGCGAGGTTGATGGAGTGACTAGTTCCTTGGGTATCCTGAAGGTAGATGCAGACAAAGGAAAATCACTCTATTTCGGGGATTCACATTGGCATTTGGTTCTAGCAGATGTGAGCAACCCCATCTACTTCTTGTTGTTCCATCATTTCTTCGCACTCAAGAGAACTGCCTTTGAGAAGATGAGTTTACTGGCTCTTCTTCATTGGCTATCTGGTTGTGTCAGGTGCCAAGAGAGGCGTGTCTGTCAGGTCTTCAAGAGAATCCACTACCATCTCTTAATAAGGTGCTACTATTGCTCTAATCAAATTGTCCTTCATATTTTTGCCACAGGGGGACATATTTCAAGCGAATGGTTCTGTTACTGACCCTACTCTTTAGATCGCCGAAGTCAAGAACTACTTCTCCAACCACAAGAAAGAACTCGAAAAGAAT
>Ga0302325_10033892_pt1 | contig 10450 bp, 12 predicted proteins | sample Palsa_T0_2_FD_201948 | JGI IMG/M metagenome (GOLD analysis project Ga0302325, IMG submission 201948) | Peat permafrost microbial communities from Stordalen Mire near Abisko, Sweden - Palsa_T0_2 | ecosystem: Environmental > Terrestrial > Soil > Palsa > Peat permafrost | place: Sweden: Abisko...
TACAAAGGCTTCGCCGTGCAGTGCACCAATCGAATCCAGCTTGCCGAACCTACCTTCCCCTCTGGCTCGCAATGTGAGAAATCACGAGGCGCATCACCGACGCCCCGCCCCATGCAAAAAGCCGTCTTGCCTATCCTCTTGATTGTGTGGCAGACTACCCCATCTGTATTTGCATACCCCATAATGTACTCGTCACTGGCCTACATCATTCATTCTTCCGTGCAGTGTTTGTTCTGGAGTCTTCGACTTTAGCCCCCTCTTGATTATCCCGCGACAGGAAATTCCCCCACTCATCTATCAGTATTCATGCTCTTTTCAACTGAAATTCGGCATGATCTGTGTCTCGCTCAACCTCCCAGCCAACAATTGAGAGGCCTCGTCCTCTTGCGGTGCCTACTCGAGACAGCCCAGAAGCAAGTAGTGCTAACTACCTACCAACCTGCCTACGATAACGTTCCATCCTGTCCACTACATGTGTTAACCTCGGAATTGATGTCGGCAGCCTTGAACGCTTCCGTCCTTGCTTGAACGCTTTGTTGGTAGATTTTCTGCATCACAAGTTCTCAACACTTAGAACCGGGATTGCCAATTTCAGTGGTCAATAATGCTCACCATCTCCATCTGTTTTAGTCAAAGAGGACCATTCAAGATTGCAGTGCTAATTCAGCACAACCAGTCTTGCGGACGTAGTCTGTGGTTGAACACTAGTCACTGGATATCGGATTTTGGTCATCTAGATCATATTTGTATGAAGAGTACGGAGCTTCCGCCACACGTGCCATCATTTTTTGAGCCGGTACTTCCCTCCCACCAGCTCCAACGATCCTTCTGTGACCTTGCGGCCCAAAAATTCTTGCAACTCCTCGTTGCTGTACGGGAACCCTTCAGAAATCAGCATCTTCAGCATCATAGAGATCTGCTGTAATGCCATTGTGGGCGAGCTGTTTGTTAACATGCCCTGGATGAAATTCCAATATATCCCCAGTTTCTCCTCCCCAATGCCCTCGTTTGCCCCCATCCCCGTACCATCACTGCTCTCGTCGCTAGCTCCTGGGATTGAAGACGCAGCCGCTTGTGCTTTTGATCGAGCGCGATCTTCTTGGTTCAATGTCTCCATTACGGCAAACCTGTCCGGTGAGACTTCGTGGAGGACGAGCTTCTTGGTCCAAAATCTGAGTGCACTGCGAACGAGCACATCGTCCATTTCTAGGACCTGTGCTATTTCATGCACTGTTTTCTCCATGACCCTGTTGCCCAGACCTTCATTCTGAAAGGCCCAGATGACTGTGGCTTGCCAAGTATGAACCTCTTCAGTTATAGTGCGATCTTCCAGCTCCAATTCAACTGTGGCTTGACCCAACGTATGGAGCCAAGTTAGTTTTCGAGATGCCTTGAGCGACTGAAAGCCCTCTTCATATCTCTTCTGAAGTTCGTGGATGGCTTCTGGCACACGATAGGTCTCATCCTGCAGTTGAGGCCAGTATAATCTCGAGAGAATCTTTGCATGCAGTGATGGCTTGAGAAGGCCTTCAGGGCTCATGATCTCGCCCAACATGGCTGGCTTTGCTCGAGTTGCGCTGATCTCTGCTTCACTAGGGTCCAGACTCTGGTTTCTCCTGATCACACCATTGACTCTGCCCGAGTCTTGGATATCCTTGAGCATTACCTCGCAAGCCTGAAGAGGTGCTTCACCAAACCTGTTTTTCAATAGCTCAAGGACTTTAATCTGTAGACTGTTAGCGCGTTCTGTATTTGTGCAGGAAACTAGTTTGTGCTTACTTCCTTCTCAAAGTTGCCATCATGTTTCAAGAAGTTCTCTCCGATGATGTTCTGGAATTCCTTGATGAAAAGCTCTGGGGAACCGAGGACCCCAATCAAGGTCCCTATGACGTCTGCAGTTTTCGACCGTTTATATCCCGGGCCAGCATCGATAGGATCAGGTATCCAGTCTAGGTCATGCCAGTCTAGCTCTTCATCATTTGCTCGGTGTCCCATTCTCTCGGAGTTGTCATTCAGCAGGTGTGCCAATTCAACCAGCTTGTCTCCAGCAGGCTCGATCGGATTGCCTTTAGTGTCCTCCGTATCGGAGAGCAGTCCGGCAATGATAATACGTACTGTATCCTCGCGCGAACACAGGTATAACTGGAGCGGATATGCAACTCGATCGAGCAATACTTTTGAGTGATCCAGAGCATGGAATGACCGGATCATGGAGATGTAAGTTTGCAAGATCATAATTGTAGAAGCACCTGGATGTAGAAGATTATCACTTAGCGAATGTGCAAAGACGTCAGTCAAAAGCAGTCGTTTTTGAGCGGTCGTGATCGCAATTCGAAGATCGTCCAAAGCCCCGCTACTACGTGGCCAGTTGAGAACAATGTCGAAGAGCTCATTAATACGAAGATTTGCGAGTCGATCAATACTCATTTCCTTGAACTTTTCCATATCCGTCCAAGACACCTTGATCTTGCTGTCGAGCATGCTGAGAACTTGGACTGCAAGCTTGGCGTATCTGTTCTCAATCCATTCACAGAGATCGGTAATGCATCGAGATGGAGACGAGTGATGTGCGGCCCTTGGTAACACCGAGCTTAACTCGACTTCACTAAGCAGCTCATTCTTGACTGGTGACCAAATTCCTCTGCAACCGCAATAGACGTATTCAGTCATTGCCTCGTTCATAATCGCAGCGAAAATGACCTGGAATCTTTCACAAGTTAAGCCGACATTGTTGAGCGACTCCACCAATGCTAACAATTCACGGCGAGACTTCTCTGATTCCTGGCTCTCAGCTGCTATTTTGCAATCTCTAGGTTCAAGCAAACTGGATGGTTGGGACAGTGAGGGTAAGCCCAGGACAGTGGAAACATGCCAGCTTAGAACCTTTATTAAAGCACCAGATAGTGGGACAATTGCGGAGTTACTAATAACATGTAGATCGCGACTAAATTTTGCCATGATCGTTTGGGAGGTTTCCGGTGCTGGGTAAGACGAGTCAGCACACGAAAGGAAAAAAATATTTTCCGGGAGAATCTATACGTTTTATTGTGATACATATCGTTGGAAACACGTGAAGACGGGGATCACATACCCGATAGGTCGATTTGCTCCTTGATGAAGGAAAGGCCGTGAAGATACTGGCGATGAGCTGTCTCAAGGGTTTTGATACCTCGAAGCAGTAGCGCTCCTGCATCGAGTTGGTCCTTTAGATTTGACAAGGCTGGAAAAACTTGCTGTAGAAAGTGCTGCCGGACTTGGGAGGTATGCCAGGCGATGATATCTTCTGTCTGACGAGCAAGAGGAACGAATTCCTGCGGGTAGAGAACGACCTCCAGGGCATCGTAAAACTCTGTCCCCAGGGACTCTCTTTCTGGCTTCAAAGGTTCCAGGATGCCTCGATGCTCTGAGAAGTTTGGGAGGTGTAGCTGGTGAGTGACTGTGTGCCACGACCGGTCCCATCGAACCTGGTCATCGACGTGATTCGATACGAAAGATGAAATTTCTTGTTGTTGAGCTGATTGTCTCAGGGGATCATGGTACTTCCTGTGGGTTGCCGGTGGTGCCCCAAAGATCTGACCCGATTGTGTGAAGCCAGTAGCAGGCGTGGCAATAGGTGTAGGTTGAGATATGGTCGCGTTACCGAACACAGAATCGAGGACGCGCCGCCGTCGTGCGTTGACGGTCCTTCCAGGCATTTCACGACTGGTGCGCGGCTAGCTCCATAAGTATGGCGAGTTCTGGCTGTTGCTCTCACGTTGTCTTCGTGAGTACTTTGCTGGACTTTGGAGCGACCCTCAAGATTCGGCGCTTCGCGACTTCCCTTCGTTGAGGTCCTTCGCGAGTTCACGTGGAATTTTCATGCCGCTTTAGGCAACCCTTAAGGTTAACGATGGACTCGAAAAGGGGCGCTATCTCATTGTTCTCTGTCAAGATCAAGATTAGTCACCAGAACATGATGAATTCGATGATCGAAGCACTGTCAAGCTCTAGAAGGAATATTCTCTCATGTATGAGAGCTTTAGGGAACATTTTGGAAGAGAAGCATGAGAATGTCCTTTGACAGATCATATATATGATCGCCTACGCCAAGCTCTTGAAGGCGATTGAACAAAACAAACAGGCGTCAAGTTACTTATTGGTATAATGAGCGTTTCACGTAAAGACTTAAGTGTCTCTGAAGCGCTTGTGCTCGACGATCAACCGATGACTTACAGGTTTTCTACATAATCTTACGATAATCAAATTAAGTCTAATCATTAGAGCGACATCTGCGGTCTCCACATCCCGAACTTTCTATCCTTCGCCGTGGTATATGGGAAGAAGCAGAGTCCGAAAATCCGAGAATCGACATGGTCTTCTACCACTTGATGCGTTTCCGATTTAAATTGTAGATCCGTGCTATCTCATTACATTCGTTAAAGCGAGATCATATCGACGTAACTCGTCCGGCAGGTGTCATTCTCCCGCGGGGCCTCATGTTTATTACCGACTCCAATTCTCTCAGCATATGAGTATTAGCCTCCGTTCTCGACTTTATCGATTCTCTTCTCACTCTTTCCTCCTTCATCTTCGAGATACGCTCTTCCCGGGTCAAGGTACTTCGTTGCCTCGGGATAGCTACTGCCTCAAAAACCTCTTCGGCGTCAGATGCACTAAACTCCATGCTTGATCGTGATCGTGGTTCGCCATTCAGCAGCTTGAGTGCTTCTGCGGCACCTCCCTCTTCGACAGCCGTTAGCCCTCCCAAAGACATTGTAGGCGAGAGTATGCCACTCATAGAAGAAATCCGTCGTTCATTTCTATCGATGTTGGTTGCCAAGGCAGCCTTTCCGTCCTCCCATTCTTGCATGAGTGCTTTCAAATCGATCCCAATTGATTCGTACTGGATCATCAAATCTGTCCCGAGCTCAGATAAGTCCTCGGATTCGTTGAGATTCTTATCAGACTCTTCACGCAGCACGTGCAATTTCGCTTGGAGCCCCCGAATGCCAGACGACAATGAGTTTAGTTTCCGCAGCTGGACTCGCCATCGTTCACGCCCTGGGGTCATTGGGAGCTTTGGTGTTGGTGGAACTGGGAAACCTATGGAATGTTAGGGGAGAGTACGGAGAGCTAGAGGTCGAACTACCCACTCTCTTCTTCAGTGAGGATTTCACGAAGGCGAGCTTCTGCCTGTTCCGTAATGGTACGAACCCCACGTATCTCGTCGATTGCGCTACCCCATCGCAAGAAGTCCGGCTTTCCGCCGTGTGCATCTAAGGCCATAAGACAACAGAGAAATATCTTTCTAGCCGTGTGAAATCTGGCAGCCAAGATCTTCAACACCCGAATAGACCCAATGTCGTCAAATTCAGTCTCAGAATATCCTAACAAAGCCTCCACAATATCGGTGTCGCTTACATCGTAGATGTCAAAGTATTTTTCGATATCTAGTTCTTCAGCAAATGGCTTGAGAACGATGCAAGCTTGATTGTAACTTGGGATTACATCAGCAAAACAAAGGCGTAACGCTTTTCTAAGTCGTGCACATCTCCTCGTTTGGCTCCTGTCCTCTAGTCGGCTGATCGGAGGTAGAGGAGTACTTCTGAAAATAGATTAATAAATTACTGGTAACAACTCAGAGCTACTTACAGTCTATACCCACGAGATACCAGCTCAACCTCTTGGACGAGTGTTAATGCGCCTGCTGCAGCCATGTCAAAATCATGCGCAATACCAACAAAATTAGAGATCTCCATAAGCGTCTGTTGTCGAAGATACTGAAGCCACTGTCTGCGTACATACGCATACCCCACAGTAACGAACACGGTCATAATTGCAAGAAAGACCACGATGCGTCCTTTCCCAGCAATAGAGTCCCCATCGCCTCTCGCCCAGTGGATCAGCCATGCAAGCAGAAACGCAAGTAATGCTGTGGAGGCAGCTCCTGCCAACGTGAAGGACCCAGGGAGCGGTGCGTTGGGTGTCCGCACCGATGAATCTCGAGATGCGCCATGCACAGCCTGACCCAGGTACGAATGTGCACTGAGAAGCTGTGATGCTACTATGGTGTATCTGAAGTGCTCCAGGAACCTGGCATTGTCCGCACGGCCAAGTCTTGAGTTTAAGGCCTTCTAAAATTGTCCAGTCAACACAGGCCCACCAGCTGCTTATTTTCTTGGAGCTTACTGAACATGTATTGTGTATCGCGGCCACAGTATTGTTCTGTGGTATTGCTAGGCGCAGCGGTGGGGGCAATTTGCTCCGGAATTTGGCATGAACGGTTGGTCTACCTCGCGGGGCGAAAGTCGGACTGGACGATCTTGACGATGCATCATGTTCACGACCTGGAATGTCTTGCGGTTCTTCGCCACCCTCCCCTAGAATAAATTTGTTAGCAGTTTGGTTCACCGGTGCTTTCTGAAGACAAAGGGTGCCAAACCTTCTAGATAGCCGGCGAGAGGTGAGTCCTCTAAAACGACAACCTCCATGGAATGCGAGGCGTTATCGATCGAAGACAAAGTCGCCACCGTCCATTCCGCGTTAAGAGTCGCCGGGTTGGTGGGAGGAAGTCGCAGATTGATTGACAAGAGAATTTTCTCCGTCCTCGTCCTCTTCCTCGTCTCGTCTCGTGTCGAGAGTTGTGTCGTGTCGACAAACACCAAACCGAGGTCAACGAGGTGAGCACGAAACCGAGAGGCAGGATTGCTGCCGGGTTCTGGAAAAGCCAGGCGAGATTTGATTTGCCGTCATCTCATCTCGCCAGAGCGTTGCTTCACTTCGTTCGTTCCGTCCGGTTTTGTGAAGTAGGTAGGTATTTTTCGGCAGAATTAGCAGTTTGTTCTCTGCTATAAAGATCACTCGTGGGTGGTTTTGCATTGCTGTTGTCTCTCAACCAGCCATTGCGAGCAGCGATCGCCATCGCCCAGGTCTCGTCTGTGCGACCGCGTCTGTGCTTCATTCAGCCTCGTGGAAACCCTGTGCCAGCGAACATCCACATCCACATTCACATCCCACACCTACCTATGCATACCTACCTATGCCTCCACAACCTAAGAGCGATTCATCAGACAGACAGCTCAAGAACGACTTTGCCAGCACGCCCCGCCCAACGTCGTGATGTTGCTTCTTACCTGAATTTTCCAATCTAGGGAAATGTAAAAAAAAACGTATCATGGCTCGTCCAATCTAGGAAAATGTAAAATTGTATCATGGCTCCAAAAATCTATCAACTCAAGGTCGACTGACCGTTCTTTCTCCGCGGCGGTTGCTCGGTGTAATTGGCATTGTTGTCTCCCATTGAAGCATACATCGCTCGCAGCCTTCAACTGGCAGGTGATGAAGATTATTGGTGCTCCATCCTAGAGTCCGTTTCCACAATCGAACGGCCGTCTTATTCAGCAGCCATTTCAGGAGATGATAAGCCCGCCCCCAAAGTCATCGTCATCTCGAGGCTGAGGGACACGAGCACAGTTGAATCATGGCGGTGCGCAACCACAACCACGATCGGCAATATCTCGAATCGTCTGCCTGTTGAGGAATTGCAATCGTGCAGACGAGAGATACAGTTGCTGCATAGGAAGGCAGCGAAGCTTAGGCCGAGACTCTTGCTGCTGGCGAGGGCCGATAAGCAGGGGTTTGGAGGTCTCCAAGTATGGTTCCAGCCTTGCCAGCAGCCTCGAGTGAAGCAATGACTAGAGCGTGCAATTGACGGTACTATTTCGTACTTCCACGCCAGAACACGCCCCGTACCGCTGACCGCAGAAAGGGACAAGGCTGAAGGCTGACGCTGGAGGCTGGAGCACGCAAGGACGAAAGGACGAAAGGGGAAAGGCGGGGCAAGGCCCCCATGCACGACGCTGACAAAAGCCATGGTAGGCTTGCTAGCCCAGTGCGTGTTCACAATCATGACACACATCCGACTGATTATTCTTTGATTACCCGAGACGGGACGATCATTCTGGTTATCTACCAAGGCCATCGCAATCCGCTGTACCGGGTGGCCCAAAGATGAGATCAATTACAGTCAGCAAGCCAGCCCTGCATGCTCCCTCCTCGGGTCCACCGCCCTCTCGGCCCTCATGCAGGCCGCTACTATGAAGTAGTTCGCAGCCACTTCCGGAGAAAAGGCATTTAGTCGCTTGTGGAGACCACTCTACCTCTGGCATCTTCTCTCTAGCACGAGAAACTATCTTACAAATGACCATCCCCGATACACTCCCGTATACATCCAGTGCTTGCTTCGCGTCATAAGCACTGACAAATTTCACTTTGGGGCAGTGTTTCTTCCCAATCGATCCGTGCTGCACACCCCTCTCCCCCGCCCGGCGTCCTTCGTTAGATCCCGCGATATGTAGCTCTCACGCGTGAACAGTTTCTGTCTTTCCAGATTTCTGACTCAAGTCGAGGATTTTCTCCGCGCCTATAGAAGGTCCTCCAATGCAACTGCAACTACATAACCTCCTGAATGCAAGTCAGCCATTCACACCATCTCAGACTGTGGCTTTCTGTTGCCGAACTCATGTTCATCCATCCTATCATTTCTCCCCTGTTTCTGTTGTTGGCCCCCCTTTTCTCGGTTCTATCCTACGAGCTGAACCCGCCCCCTGTATTCACAATCAAGTTTGTAAAATACACTGTTGACTTGTTCTATTGTTGTAAACAAATTCTGGCTATATACTTAGCCATTGCCTCACCGCTTTGCCCTGGAGGATAGAGGCAGTCTTCAGTCTATCTGTACGCAAAGTTGTTATCCCTCTCTACTTTCGACCTTTCCCTCTACGGTTGCACTTGAATTATCTGCTCGTCTTTGACACACACCTTCAAGATGTCTCGACATTCAGGTTCGTCCCGCCATCGCTCACACCACTCAAGAAGCACGGAAGAAAACCCGGAGGACTTGGTTGAGCAAGTCAAAAGCATCGTAACACTGCTATATGAAGTAGTATCCTCTCGCCCTTACGAATGGGAAGAATACTTGCCTTCTGCCCGTTCTGCTTTGAGAGCACTTGATCATTTGCGCTTTTTTAGAGATCCTCAACGCTTCGCTGAACAGGTTTGGATGCTACACGGCCTCCAGGATTATGCCTTCCATGACGCCGACTCCGGATGCATCCACGACATCGCTGAATGGTGCCAGGCCGCGTGGTTGAGGATCCTCAGGAACTATCCAGACAATGTGGAGACGTTAACAGGTATGCTCAGCCTTAAGCTTTTCACAGCTTCAGTCCCAGTGGCGTTGTTCAAGTGTGCCAGATGTAGACTCATGTTGCGGCCGCAATACGTGTATTAATGTCCTGGATTTTAACACTCACAGCGGCTGATATATTGAGCTTCTAGGGTTGGGACGCAATTGGCTCCAGAGATCTCAAGCATCTCTGGCACGAATTCACCGTGAAGAGGGAAATGACTCGTCAAGTCAAGGCAGCAGTAGCCAAGCAGGTACTTCGCCCCAAGGTCGTTGTTCGGCGAAGACAAACACGATGCTGACAAGGAGTTAGCATCTCCTCCAGCTGACCCACGTAGACAAGGTCCGTTGTATGTCGAAGCTCGGGGGTATCTCCAACCTGCAGTTGATTTTTATGCAAGGGCCGTAAGATCTGCAGATGCTCTAGGCTGTACGACTGGGGATATTCTAGCATCTGTAAGTCTCAACCCTGCACTTGATTTCTTTCGGACGTCAAAGCTTATGCTTGGTAGGCTGCAGAATCCCAGATGTCTTTGGGAAACGTGACAGGACCTCCTGGAGATGAGCGCCATTTTGCTCAGGCGATTCGCTATCTCCGCCGTGCAGAAGCTGTACCAGGATACACGCTGTCCGTTTACTTGCAACAGTAAGTTTCACATGCTCATGCATTTACATGTTAAGATGGAGGGCTCTGCTAACACGAACACCAGGTATCTTAACGACTACGGAAGATATGTTTCGTAATGATTTATTTGAGTGCACGAATAAGTTATGCTTTGAGAACGCAGAAATACCACTCGATCATACTTTTTCCATGCGGAGGATTTAAAGCGCACATGGGTTTTTAGTTTCTCTGCATTATTTGCTTTTGTTCTACATTTTTGCTTACTACACTATCCTTCTCATCTTAGCGATGCAAGCCAAAACTTCTACACCGCACTAGCTCGTGTACACAATGAGTAATTCAGAAGCTTTTATCAGACTCATCGTCAACGCGTGCTTGAATTCACGTGATGGAAGATTGCAGTCCTGGGTAGAGCAAAATAGTAGAGCCGGATCGATCAGGATGACGGCAGATAACCCTCGAACTATCGGCCACGGAGACACCTTTGGAGCTAGTAAAACCACACTACTCACAAGCTTTCAATTGGCTCCAGCCCCAACGATAACACGGAAGTATCAGGAAGGAGACCTCTAACTGCTGACACTGAGCCTGTCGGTGGCCCGGTGCAGCCTTGCGGGAACTGTCAGCAAGACGGCTCGAAGGCGGTTTCCAAAGATGAC
>Ga0302325_10033894_pt1 | contig 10450 bp, 18 predicted proteins | sample Palsa_T0_2_FD_201948 | JGI IMG/M metagenome (GOLD analysis project Ga0302325, IMG submission 201948) | Peat permafrost microbial communities from Stordalen Mire near Abisko, Sweden - Palsa_T0_2 | ecosystem: Environmental > Terrestrial > Soil > Palsa > Peat permafrost | place: Sweden: Abisko...
CCGTGGCGGCTTTGGTGGCGGCGGCGGTGGTGCTGGTGGCGGCGGTCGTGGTGGTCAGGGTGGTGGCGGCGGTGGTCGTGGCGGCTTTGGTGGCGGCGGCGGTGGTGCCGGCGGCGGCGGCCGTGGCGGTCAGGGCGGCGGACGCGGACCCGGCGGCGCCGGTGGTGGTGGCCGCGGGCCGGGCGGCGGCGGTGGCCGCGGACCGCGCCCGGGCGGCGCTCCGAGCGGCGGCGGGGCGGGCGGGACCGGTTCAGGCGGAGGTGCGCGCTGATGCTGTCCCCCAAGCGCGTCAAGCACCGCAAGCAGCACCGCGGCCGCAGGGCCGGGCTGTCACGCGGTCAGGTCAAGGTCCAGTTCGGCGAGTACGGGCTGAAGTCGATGGACGCAGGCTGGCTGACCAACCGTCAGATCGAGGCCGCCCGTATCGCGATGACCCGCAAGATCAAGCGCGGCGGCAAGGTCTGGATCAACGTGTATCCGGACAAGCCATTCACCAAGAAGCCGGCCGAGACCAGGATGGGCTCAGGCAAGGGCTCGCCCGAGGGCTGGGTCGCTGTGGTCAAGCCCGGTCGCGTGATGTTCGAGCTGGCCGGTGTCCCCGAGGATCTCGCCCGTGAGGCGATGCGCCTTGCCGGGCACAAGCTGCCGGTGCGGACCAAGTTCGTGATGCGAGAGGACGCCTGATGGCTCGAGCCAGCGATCTACGCGACTATTCCGACGTCGAACTCACCGAACACATCGGCACCGCTCGTAAGGAGCTGTTCGGGCTCCGCTTCCAGCACGCCACCGGCGAGCTGGACAACACCGCCACCTTGAGGCGTGCCAAGCGCGAGATCGCGCGGGCCCTGACCGTGGCAAGAGAACGTGAGATCGACCGCGAGAGCTGACGGAGAACATGGCTGAATCGCAAGACACAACCGAAGATGCGGCGACCAAGATCACGGTCTCGGGGTCGGCCCCGACCCCCGCCGCGGCGGCTGAGCCCCAGGAGGTCCTGGCGCCGAAGGAGCGCCGGGCTCGCGCCCGGGCGACAAAGGCCGCCAAGGCCAGGACCCACGGGCCGCTGACGCCCGAGGAGCGCCACGCCGAGCGCCAGACGATCCGTGCCAAAAAGGCGGCCGAGCGCCGGGTCGGCCGCGCCAAGGCGACCGCCAAGGCCAAGGCCTCGGCGCATCAGAACGCGGTCACGCCTCCGCGTGAGCGCGTCGCCGGCACCCAGAAGGTCCGCCAGGGCGTGGTCGTCTCCGACAAGGCCGACAAGACGATCACGGTCCGGATCGACGTCGCCAGGCGTCATCGCCAGTACCAGAAAATCGTCCGCACGTCGTCGACGCTGCACGCCCACGACGAGTCCAACGACGCGCACGTCGGCGACACCGTGACCATCCGTGAGGCACGTCCGCTGTCACGCACCAAGCGCTGGCGCCTGATCGAAGTGGTCCAGAGAGCGAAATGATCCAGAACGAGACACGTCTGCGCGTCGCCGACAACTCGGGCGCGCGTGAGATCCTCGTGATCCGCGTCCGCGGCGGCTCACGGCGCCGCTACGCCGGCGTCGGCGACACGATCACCGCCACCGTCAAGTCCGCCAACCCGCAAGGCGCGGTCAAGAAGGGTGAGGTCGTGACCGCCGTCGTCGTGCGCACGAAGAAGTCCTACGGCCGCGACGACGGCACGTACATCGGATTCGACGAGAACGCGGCGGTGCTGATCGACGCGCAGAACAACCCGCGCGGCACGCGCATCTTCGGCCCGGTGGCGCGTGAGCTGCGTGACCGCAACTTCATGAAGATCGTCTCGCTCGCCCCGGAGGTGTTGTAACCATGCCGGCACGGATTCGCTCTGCGGATGAGGTGATCGTCATCGGCGGCAAGGACCGCGGCAAGCGCGGCAAGGTGCTGCGGGTCGATCCCAAGAAGGAACGGGTCTACGTTGAGGGCCTGAATATGATGAAGCGACACCAGCGCCCCCAGCAGACGGCCTCTGGCCAGCAGGCGGGCGGGGTGATCGAGCGCGAGGGTCCGATCCACGTGTCCAACGTGGCACTGATCGACCCGAAGGACGGCAAGCCGACCCGCGTCGGAATTGATCTCGTAGACGGAAAGCGCGTGCGCGTCGCCAAGCGCAGCGGGCAAAGACTGGACTAGAACATGGCAACCGCAAGACTGAAAAGCAGATATCTGGAAGAGATCCGCCCCGCGCTGGTGGAGCAGTTCGGCTACTCGAGCGTGATGCAGGCGCCGAAGATCCGGAAGGTCACCGTCAACATGGGTTGCGGCGACGCCAAGCAGGACTCCAAGGTGCTGGACGCGGCGACCGAGCAGCTGCGCACGATCACCGGCCAGCAGCCGAACATCCGCCGCGCGCGCAAGTCGATCGCGCAGTTCAAGTTGCGTGAGGGGATGCCCGTCGGCGTCGCGGTGACGCTGCGCGGGGAGCGCCAATACGAGTTCCTGGACCGCTTGATGTCGATCGCGATCCCGCGGATCCGCGACTTCCGAGGTCTGAACCCGCGCGCGTTCGACGGCCGCGGCAACTACACGTTGGGCGTCCGCGAGCAGATCATCTTCCCCGAGGTCGACTACGACGAGGTCGATCAGGTACGGGGACTGGACATCACGATCACGACCAACGGCGTGTCCGACGCGGAAGCGTTCGCACTGCTGCAGGCGTTCGGGATGCCGTTCTCCAAGGACGGTCGCAACCCGGCGACCGCGACACAGGCGTAGAGGAGCACAGTGGCAAAGCTTTCACAGCGTGTCCGCCAATCGCGGACCCCCAAGTACAAGACCCGGGGCTACAGCCGCTGCCGGCGCTGCGGCCGCGCCCGGTCGGTCTACCGCAAGTTCGGCGTGTGCCGGATCTGTCTGCGCGAGCTCGCGCACAACGGCTACATCCCCGGCATGACGAAGTCGAGCTGGTGATCGCATGTCGATGACCGATCCGGTCGCGGACTTCCTCACGCGTTTGCGCAACGCCGCCCGCGCCCAGCATCAGGACGTCACGATCCCGTCCTCGCGCATGAAGCGCGAGCTGGCGCGGATCCTGTCCGAGCAGGGCTACATCGAGGGCTACGACGTCGGCCCGGCGTCAGACCGTCCGGGCGAGGAGCTCACGGTGACGCTCAAGTACACGCAGGACCGCAAGCCGGTGATCTCGGGGATCCAGCGGGTCTCCCGCCCCGGCCAGCGCACCTATGTCGACCACAATCACATCCCGCGCATCCAGGGCGGGATGGGGACCACCATCATCTCCACCTCCAAGGGGATCATGACCGGCCACGACGCGCGCCAAGCGCGGATCGGCGGCGAGATCGTGGCGAAGGTCTGGTAGGCAGGTAGTCAGATGTCACGAATCGGCAGACAACCCATCACAGTGCCCGCGGGCGTGACGATCGCGATCGATCCCGAGCGCGTCACCGTCAACGGCCCCAAAGGCGAGCTGACCGAGCGGATCAACCGCGACATGCTCGTCGAGCATTCCGATGAGACGATCACGGTCAGCCGACCGACCGACCGCGGCGAGCATCGCGCCCTGCACGGCCTGACGCGAACGCTGATCGCCAACATGGTGATCGGCGTCACCGACGGCTACGAGAAGCGCCTGGAGATCCAGGGCGTCGGTTACCGCGCCCAACTCAAGGGCCGTGATCTCGAGCTCGCGCTGGGCTACTCGCACCCGGTGTCGATCAAGGCGCCCGAGGGAATCGAGTTCGAGGTGCCCCAGCCGACGCGGATCACCGTGCGCGGGGCGTCCAAGCAGCAGGTCGGGGAGATCGCCGCGATCATCCGCAAGCAGCGCAAGCCCGAGCCCTACAAGGGCAAGGGGATCCGGTACGAGGGCGAGCACGTCGCCCGGAAGGTTGGTAAGCGCGCATGACCGTTCAGACCAAGCCCGCGGCGCGGCTGCGCCGCCGTCGACGCGTTCGCGCGAAGGTGTCCGGCTCCGCGGAGCGCCCGCGGATCTCCGTGTTCCGTTCCAATCGTGGCATCTCCGCCCAGCTGATCGACGACGACGCCGGCCGCACGCTGACCGCCGTCAACTGGACCGAGCCCGAATTGCGCTCGCTCAAGCCGCTGGAGCAGGCGCATCACGCCGGCGAGCTGCTGGCGCAGCGGGCCAAGGCGGCAGGCGTCGACACCGTCGTGTTCGACCGCGGCGGCTATCAGTACCACGGACGCGTCAAGGCACTCGCCGAGGGCGCGCGCGAGGGCGGCCTCAAGGTCTAGAGGCCCGGCCCGCCCGCCCGCTCCGGCCGCCCGCGTCCCGCTCGCGGCCAACCTCGCAACAACACACTCCTCGCTACGCTCGGACACTCACATGGCATTGGCAACAGATCGCTCAGTTTCAGCGCAGGGCCTCGACCTCCAGGAGCGCGTGGTCGAGATCAACCGCGTCGCCAAGGTCGTCAAGGGCGGCCGTCGCTTCTCGTTCACCGCACTGGTCGTCGTCGGCGACGAGCGCGACGTGGTCGGGATCGGCTACGGCAAGGCCAACGAGGTCCCGGTCGCAATCCAGAAGGGCGTCGAGCGCGCCAAGAAGAACCTCTATCGCGTGCCCAAGTACGGATCGACGATCACCCACCAGACGACGGGCGTGTTCGGCGCCGGCCGGGTGTTCCTGAAGCCCGCCTCGCCCGGTACCGGCGTGATCGCCGGCGGCGGCGTACGGGCGGTGCTCGAGCTCGCCGGCATTCACGACATCCTCTCCAAGAGCCTCGGCTCCCAGAACCCGATCAACCTCGTCAAGGCGACGATGGCGGGCCTGCAGTCGCTGCGCACGCCCCGTGAGGTCGCGGAGCTGCGCGGGCTCTCGATCAACGCCGTGCTCGGCCTGGCCGATCCGGCGGCGAACGGCGCGCAGCCCGACGACGTCGAGGTCCTGTCGGGCGGCGTGGTCTTCGAGGTCGCCGAGGCCGGCGTGGACGCCGACGCCGACGTGGTCGCCGACGCCGGCGTGGACGCCGACGCCGGCCTGGATTCCGACGCTGCCGGCGTGGACGCCGACGCCGGCCTGGATTCCGACGCTGCCGGCGTGGACGCCGAGGCCGGCGTGGATTCCGACGCTGCCGGCGAGTCCGCCGAGGCGACGGCATGAGCGCGACCGTGCGGGTCACTCAGCGCCGCTCCCGCAACGGTTGCGACAAGTCCCAGCTCGACACGCTGCGCTCGCTCGGGCTGCGCCGGATCGGGCACACCGTCGAGGTCGCCGACAACCCGCAGATCCGCGGAATGCTCCACAAGGTCCGTCACCTGGTCGAGGTGCACGACTCATGAGCACGGGCACTGATCAGTCCGCCGCCTCCCCGCCCGAGGAGCGGATCGGGCTGCACAACCTTCATCCCGCCCCCGGATCCCGCCGGCCGCGTAAGCGCGTCGGCCGCGGCGAGGGGTCGGGCACCGGCAAGACGGCCGGTCGCGGCCAGAAGGGGTACGGCTCGCGCTCAGGCGCGAAGAGCCGCGCCCGGTTCGAGGGCGGCCAGATGCCGATTCACATGCGGATGCGCAAGCTGCGCGGTCCGCACATGAAGAAGTCGATGCCGTTCGAGCCGTTCCGGACGCACACCCAGCCGATCAACCTGTCCGACCTCGAGCGACGCTTCGATGCCGGTGCCTCGGTCTCGCCCGAGTCGCTGAAGGCGGTCGGGCTGGCGACGCGCCGGGACGTCCCGGTCAAGATCCTGGCCAAGGGTGAGCTGTCCAAGGCGCTGACGGTCAGCGCGCATGGCTTCTCCAAGACCGCCCGCGAGCGCATCGAGGCCGCAGGCGGCACCTGTCAGCTGATTGAGAGCTAGAGTCAGCCGCGATGATCGGCACGATCCTTGGGGCATTCAGGGTCGCCGAGATCCGTACCAAGATCCTGTTCACGGCGGGGATCCTCCTGCTGTACAGGCTCGGGACCTACATCCCGGCGCCGGGCATCAACGCCGCGGCGCTCAAGACGATCTCCAAGCAGGTCGGGGGCAACAGCATCTTCGGGCTCCTCAACCTGTTCTCGGGCGGTTCGCTCGGGCGGCTGGCGATCTTTGCGCTGGGGATCATGCCCTACATCACCGCGTCGATCATCTTGCAGATCCTGCAGGTGGCGGTGCCGTCGCTGGAGAAGCTCTCCAAGGAGGGCGAGGTCGGCCAGCAGCGGATCACCCAGTACACGCGGTATCTGACGGTCGCCTTGGCGTTCGCGCAGGCGATCGGCGAGGTATTCCTGTTCCGCAGCTTCCAGAGCTCGGCGGGCGTGACGCTGATCTCGAACTTCACGCTGGGCAAGGTGTTCCTGATCGTGATCTCGCTGACCGCGGGCACGATGCTGCTGATGTGGATGGGCGAGCTGATCACCCAGAAGGGGATCGGCAACGGGATCTCGCTGCTGATCTTCGCCTCGATCGTCTCCCGGATCCCGGGCGGCCTGAACTCGTGGTGGACGAGCGACGACCAGACGTTCAAGGTGATGATGCCGTTCATCGCCGTCGGCGTCGTCGCCGCGATCGTGTTCGTCCAGGAGGGCCAGCGCCGGATCCCGGTCCAGTACGCCAAGCGGGTGATCGGCAGGCGGATGACCCAGGGCGGTCAGACCTACCTGCCGCTGCGCGTCAACATGGCCGGCGTCATCCCGGTGATCTTCGCCGCCTCGGTGATGGCGATCCCGCCGACGCTCGGTCAGCTGATCGGCAAGAACCGCAACGACTTCTGGACCCACATGGCCAACTTCCTCGGCCCGGGTGGGTGGCAGTACGTCGCCGGCGAGAGCGTCCTGATCCTGCTGTTCACCTACTTCTACACGGCGGTCACGTTCAACCCGGTCGACCAGGCCGACAACCTGCGAAAGGCGGGCGGGTTCATCCCGGGCGTCAGACCGGGGCGGCCGACCGCCGAGTTCCTGGACCGTATCCTCGCCCGCCTCACGTTCCCGGGAGCGATCTTCCTGGCCTCGATCGCGGCGCTGCCGACGATCCTGATCTCGCAGACCGGCGCCGGCTTCAACTTCGGTGGCACCTCGATCCTGATCGTGATCGGCGTCGCGTTGGACACCATGAAGCAGCTCGAGGCGCAGCTGATGATGCGCAACTACGAAGGGTTCCTGAAGTAGCTGCAGGTCCGGGGGCGTGGGGCTGCGGCGTCCGCCGGCCCCGCGGCATCGAGAACGCTCGGGTTGGTTCGGTACGGGACCGCTGCGCCCGGCCACGCGATCGATTCGCGGCGACGGCGGACGCCTCCGCACCGGCCACTCCGATCGGCTGGGCGACGTCAGGAGTGGCGGTAGGCGGCGCTGTGTCATCGTCATGGCGCGCGCCGGCGACCGGCCGGACCATCGACTGGCCGGGGCGGCGAGTTGGCGTGTTTTCAGCATCTGGGTGCTGAAAAGACGCCAATCGTCAGCACAGCGCCGAAGGTTTCTCGGAGTAGCCGCAGGTTGGGCTGGGGTGGGCGGCGGCGGGCTGCGGGCTTTCTATCTCGACGAGCGCGAGTTCCGTCGCACGGCGTACGCGCCACGCCCGTCGCTGCCGCCCGTTGCGCGGAGCGAGCGACAACGGCCGGCATGGCGGCGCATGGTCGGGCTCGCCGTCGAGGCCGTGGGGGTTCCTGGACTCGTGTTCGGTTTGGTGCCGACGCTGGGGCTGCCGCTGACGATCGTCGGTGCGGTCTGGCACGTCGGCTGGCTACTGATCGTCGGGCTCGTGCTGCTCGTGGCCGAGCTGATCGACCTGGCGGTGATCTGGCCGGCTCGGCGGGCCCGGCACCGGCTGAGCTGAGCGCCGGGTTGTTCGAAAAGGGCGTCTCTACGTACTTTTGGTAACAACTGATCCTCCGCCGCAGGGCATGGCGCGTTTGCGGCGGCCGGCCGGCACGGGCAATCGCCGGGCGGGCGGGCTCGATACAGTGATGGACCCGATGGCCGAGCTCAATCTGATCCTGTTCGGGCCCCCCGGGGCCGGCAAGGGGACGCAGGCCGAGAGGCTGAAGTCCGATTTCCAGCTGCCGTTCATCTCGACCGGCGAGATGCTGCGCGCCAACGTCACCGAGCACACCGACTTGGGCAAGCAGGCCAAGGGATACATGGACGCGGGCGACTTGGTGCCCGACGATCTGATCGTGGCGATGGCCGGCTCCCGGCTGCAGGAGGCAGACGCGCGGGACGGGTTCATCCTCGACGGATTTCCGCGAACGATCGAGCAGGCCGAGGCTCTGGACAAGCAGCTGGCCGACCTCCACCGGCGGGTCACGGCGGCGCTGCTGATCGACGTACCCGACGACGAGCTGATCAACCGCCTGTCGGGCCGGCGTGTCTGCGTGAAGTCCGGGCACAACTACCACGTCGACTTCGATCCGCCCAAGCACGAGGGCGTCTGCGACCAGGACGGGTCGCGCCTGATCCAGCGCGACGACGACAAGCCCGACGTGATTCGCAACCGCCTCGTCGTCTACCACGAGAAGACCAAGCCGCTGGTCGACTACTACGACCAGCGCGGCCTGCTGCGCCGGATCGATGGCACTCGCGAACCCGCCGACGTCCATGGCCACATCCGCGCGGTGATCGCGACATTGCGCCTGGAAGAGGACGTCTAGAAGCTCAAAGCTGCGGCCCCGGGCGTCCTACTAGCCTGCGATCGAAGATGATCATCAAGAAGTCACCGGAGGAGATCGAGCGGATGGCGGCGGCCGGCGCCGTGCTGGTCCGCACGATGAACCTGCTGCAGGGCAAGATCCGCCCCGGGGTCACGACCAAGGAGCTCGACGAGGCGGCCGAACGGTTCATCCGCTCGCAGGGCGCGACGCCGGCGTTCAAGGGGTACCGCGGGTTTCCCGGGTCGATCTGCGCCTCGCCCAACGAGATGATCGTGCACGGGATCCCGGGTCGCTACAAGCTCAAGCGTGGCGACATCCTCTCCATCGACATCGGCGTCGTGCTCGACGGCTGGGTCGCCGACGCGGCGCGGACGTTCGGAGTCGGGCCGATCAGCCCGGTCGCGCAGAAGCTCCTGCGCGTGACCGAGGAGTCGCTGATCGTCGCGGTCCCGGTCTGCACGATCGGCAACCATCTCGGGGACATCGGCCACGCGGTCCAGACCCACGTCGAGGCCGAGGGCCTGTCGATCGTCCGCTCGCTGGTCGGGCACGGCATCGGCCGCGAGATGCACGAGGATCCGCAGATCCCGAACTACGGCAGCCCCGGCTCGGGGGTGGCACTGGAGGAGGGGATGGTGCTCGCGATCGAGCCGATGGTGACGGCGGGGCGGCACGCGATCCGGGTCGCCGACGACCAGTGGTCGATCTTCTCCCAGGACGGCTCGCTGGCCGCCCACTTCGAGTTCACGATCGCGATCACGGCCGACGGCCCGCGCGTGCTGACGCCCTGGCGCGAGTCCTCTAACGTCCGCGCCGCGGCCTCAAACGCGGCATAATGGGGCATCACGGCGCAGTCCGCCGACGTTGCTAACATCGCTCGCTGCGGCCTCAGCGTGACGACCAGACACGCCGGAGCCGACGCTTCGTCGAGGTAGCGGCGACCGCCACGGTCGCCAGAGCCCCGGCGAGGAGCCCAGAGCAATGACTTCCAGCCAAAAGAGCGTGATTTCAGCGTGAAGGTACGTCCCTCGGTCAAGCCGATGTGCGAGAAGTGCAAGATCATCCGCCGTCATGGACGGGTGCTGGTGATCTGTTCCAACCCCCGCCACAAGCAGCGGCAGGGCTAGGCGATGGCGCGCATCTCGGGGATCAACATTCCCCTCAACAAGCGGGTCGAGATCGGCCTCACATACATCTACGGCATCGGTCGTTCGACGTCGAACGAGCTCTTGGCGCAGGTTGGCGTCGAGCCCGACCGCAAGGTTCGTGACCTGACCGAGGAAGAGGTCGTCAAGCTCCGCGATCTGATCGATTCATCGCTGATGGTCGAGGGTGATCTACGCCGCGAGCGCTCGCAGAACATCAAGCGCCTGCAGGAGATCGGATGCTACCGCGGCATGCGTCACCGTCGCGGCTTGCCCGTCCGCGGCCAGAACACCAAGACCAACGCGCGCACGCGCAAGGGCCCCAAGCGTCTCCAGGTGGCCGGCAAGAAGAAGGCGGGTAAGAAGTAATGCCCGCAGCTCGTCGCCCCCAGCGTGGCCGCCGGCGCGTCCGCAAGAACATCCCCATCGGTCAGGCGCACATCAAGACTTCGTTCAACAACACGATCGTGTCGCTGACCGACCGTGAGGGCAACGTGATCGCCTGGGAGTCCGCCGGCGGGGCCGGGTTCAAGGGCTCGCGCAAGTCGACGCCGTTCGCCGCGCAGGTGACCGCCGACGCCGCCGCCCGCAAGGGCCTGGAACACGGACTGCAGAAGGTCGAGGTGTTCGTCAAGGGCCCCGGCTCCGGCCGTGAGACCGCGATCCGCTCGCTCCAGGCCGCCGGCCTGGAGGTGACCGGCGTCAAGGACGTGACCCCGCAGGCGCACAACGGCTGCCGAC
>Ga0302325_10033895_pt1 | contig 10450 bp, 14 predicted proteins | sample Palsa_T0_2_FD_201948 | JGI IMG/M metagenome (GOLD analysis project Ga0302325, IMG submission 201948) | Peat permafrost microbial communities from Stordalen Mire near Abisko, Sweden - Palsa_T0_2 | ecosystem: Environmental > Terrestrial > Soil > Palsa > Peat permafrost | place: Sweden: Abisko...
TCTGGCACAGTCGACGATCCAAAACTGGGACCGTTTAGAAGATGCTCTGTTTAGCCGGCGAGCTTGCTCGCCGTTCGACGGCCGAGCGATGATGGATCGGCGAGCGATCTCGCCGGCTAAACGAAATAAGAAATCGACGGCCGATCCATGTCCGAACTCCTCCGAGCAATCGATCTGAATTTCGCTTATGGCGATCGTCCCACGCTGCGCGGAATCTCCCTGTCGATTTCTACCGGTGAAACGATCGCCCTGATCGGCCCCAACGGCAGCGGCAAAAGCACGCTCATTCAATCGTTGCTGGGCCATCTCCCGGCGACCGGATCGATCAAGTTGGATGGCCAACCGATCGCCCAGTGGCCGCGGCGGCAGTTTTCCCGGCGGGTCGCGTATCTTGCGCAGTCACCCAACTTCGAGCCGGGCCAGACCGTTCTGGATGTATTGCGGGTCGGACGCGCACCCTATTGGGCGGCGTTTGGCTTGGAATCGCCGGGAGATACCCGCGTCGTTGGCGACATCAGCCGGCAACTGGCGCTGGACGATATGCTCGGCCGATCGATGGACGAGCTTTCCGGCGGCCAACGCCAAAGCGTTTTCATTGGCCGCTGCCTCGTGCAACAGCCGGCCGTCTTGCTCCTGGATGAGCCCGACACCTATCTCGATCTTCGTCATCAAGTTGAGCTGGGCAGGCTGATTCGAAATCTGGCCAGCGAGCAGGGAATCGGCGTGCTGTGGGCATCGCATGACCTGAACCAGGCGGCGGCTTACGCTGATCGTCTAGTCCTTCTGCACGAGGGTACTGTCGCGGCGGCGGGCCCGGCGGCGGAAGTGCTGCGGGCGGAGTTGCTCAGCAATGTGTATGGCGTTACGCTCGAATGCATCCAACGGCCAGGCCGGCCTCCGATCATCGTGCCGCGGTCCGGCTCGTGAATTGACGCATTTCGTTTGATGGTTACTTGAATAGAGCCGGGCCGTGTCGGCCCGGTCCGGGGCGACACGCCCCGGCTCCTTGATGTCATCAAAACAACCGCGCAAATCTACTAGCCCGAATAATTCAGATCAAACACGAATGGACGAAGGAGAGAAGGCCACAACCTGCGGCGGAACGCGCGGCGTTCGAATTAGTCGTAACTCATTGTCCGTGAATCTCTTCTTCGTGCCCTTCGTCTTCTTCGTCCCTTCGTGTTGAATAATCCGGGCTAGCAATATCCAGCGTACCGCGTCGGGTCCCGCACTCCGGCTTCGACAAACCCGTTGCGCCGAAGGATGCAACTGTCGCATCGGCCGCAGGCTTTCCCCTGCGAATCGGGATCGTAACAACTGTGTGTGATCGCGTAATCGACCCCAAGCGCTGTCCCCTTTTTGATGATCTGCGCCTTGGTCAGATGAATCAGCGGCGTGTGTATGCGAAAGGGTTGATTCGCCTCCCCCTCGACAGTCATCTTCGTGGCGAGATTGGCCATTTTCTCGAACGCCTCGATGAACTCCGGGCGACAGTCAGGGTAGCCGCTGTAATCGACGGCATTCACGCCGATGAAAACATCGCGCACCCCCAGCACTTCCGCCCACGCCAGCGCGTAGCTCAAAAAGATTGTGTTTCTGGCCGGCACATACGTGACGGGAATCTCGCCGGTCATGTCGCCTTCGGCTCGATCCTTGGGCACATCGATTGACGCGGTCAGCGCGCTTTTGCCGAATTGTCGGAGGTCGATGGTGATCACGCGATGCTCGGCGACATTAAACTCGCGCGCCACGACCTCGGCTGCCGCCAATTCCTGCCGATGCCGCTGGCCGTAGTCAAAGGTCAGGGAATAGATCGGATCAAATTCATCGGCTTGGGCGATCGCCAGGCATGTGGTGCTGTCGAGGCCGCCGGAGGTGAGGATGATGGCTGGAGAGGCAGGTGGAGACATGATGGGATTATATCGACACCGACGCCCCCGGCGTCCTTTGGAAGCGCCACCCGTTAGGTGCCCAAGAGCCACGTTACGAGATAAACGGACGCCGCAAGAACCGCCGAGCCGAAAAAGAAGAAGAGTAGAACATGCCAAACGTGCCCGGTGACAAATCGCAGCAATCGAAGTAACCACGGCGGCCGCGCACAAGCCCATATGAGGCAAATTCCGCAAAAGACGGCAAACGCAACGCACATCTCGGAGAGGAGGAAGATAAAAACCGTGCCGATCAATCGTCGCTGCCACTCATCGGTCGGTCGCGCGAACGAAAAGTGGCCGATCGTCGCCAGCGTATGAACGCACAGGCAGAATAGAAACGTCGACACAAATCCGATGACCCACCGCTCGCGCGGGGTCGGCTCGGCAAGAGTAGAGGCCCTGGGCGACGGGGAGTTACCCATCGGAGGCCTCATCGCCAATTCTCCACACCAGCGACCGGCCCTTGCCCTTGACGCGGAGCAGACCGATCTCCTGCTCCAGTTGTTTCGTCCAAGTTGGGCACGGACGATCGTACGGCAACGAAAGCCGGGACTGGAGCTGCGACCAGGTCAGGCCGGCGGCGTTGCGCGCAAGGATTTTTCGGATCGCATCGCGGTATTGGGCATATCGCATCGACATTCCACTCTATCGGAAGAGAAAGACGGGAAAATGGCCTGTATCGGCAAGAATCATTGTACCGGAGCGATCGGGATTCTTGCCAATCCATTTTTTGTATTGACGGCCCGGATTCCGGGTTTAAGGTTAATGTGAGCCGGGAGGTTGGGAATGCGGAGTGGATGGATAGTCATCCCGATTATTTGCGCGCTTGCGGCTGCCGCCGCCACGGCGCGGGGGCAGTCATATCAGGATGATGTCGGGTACACGCGCCTTCAGGCTGAACAAGGCGAGGCCACGCCCAACGGCGCCGGCGTGCCGGTCACTCAGATCGAGGGGGACGTCGACCAGGGCGTTGATGATTTTTTCCCCGATACCACCGACCCCGAATTTTCCGGAAAGACGATTACCCCCGATTCGACGCCCTACTCCACCTCCTACCACGCAACCGTCGTTGGAAGATATTTCTACGGGAATAATTCTTCACTGTCGCCGGGGATCACTTCCGTGAACGTCTACGAGGCCGATGACTGGGCTGGGAATCAATTCCTCAACACAAACACCAATTCGCTGCCGGATTACACGACCGATCGCGTCGCCAACCACAGCTACATCGGCGAATTTGACACGGATGCGGGTACCTTCGAACCAGCGATGACGCTTGATGCGCTGCACCGCTTCGATTACGTGATTCAGCACGATGATTACATCAACGTGGTTGCGGTGGATGATCCCGGCGGAGCACAGTATGCGGAATGGGCGGATTCATTCAACGCGATTTCCGTCGGACTGACCAGCGGCACGGCCGCCAGCGGGACGACGGGCAACCTCGACGATCCGCAGAATCTATACGTTGCAGGCCGTGCGGCGCCGGACGTGGTGACGCCGTTGGGGGAGACCAGTTATGCAACGCCCCTGGTCGCGTCGGCGGCCGCGATGCTCGTCGAGTTCGCGCACAACAACCCGAGCCTATCGAGCGCATCGTTCGTCTCGCCCCGCACCGGATTGACGCTGGAATACGCCGAGACGGCGGACGTGATCAAAGCGGCGATCATGGCCGGCGCGGATCGCGTCACCAACAACGGTTACAACGACGATATCAGCTACTACGGGCAGTCCGGCGATCAAACCCAAAATGGGTTGGACACGCGATACGGCGCGGGGCAACTGGATGTTTACAACAGCTATCACATCATCGCCGCCGGCCAGCAGGGACCGGGAACGATCGGGACTTACGGATTTGATTACAATCCCGCCTCCAGCGACACGGCCGTGGAGGATTACACCTTCAGCGGGCACTACGGCGTTGCGGCGACGCTGGCGTGGAATATCCACATCGATGACAGCATGAATGCCACGCTGGCGAACTATCAATTGCATCTCTATCAGTTAACCGATGATGGATCGATCGCAATCGCCGCGTCGGTCAGCACGATCGACAACACGCAGAACATTTACGTCAACGGCCTGGACTCGGCGGACACATACGAGCTGGAGGTAACGCGAACAGACAACCTTGGGGATTGGGATTACGGCCTGGCGTGGGACCTGGCACCCGCACCGGAGCCGGCAGCGGCGCCGGCGATAGCCGTTGCCATGGGAATGATCGCCCTCTTGCGCCGGCGAAATCCCAAGCGCATCCCAATGTCCAAATGACAACAAACGCTCAATCACTGCTTGCCCTCGACCTTTGGATCTCAACCGCATCTCCTGCTCCCGTGGCCGGAGATACATGAAGGACGCCAAAAAGCATGTGGGCGATCGGGCCGTGCCGGGTGAAGCGCTCGATGCGCAGATTCAATTGGCCGCAGATGGCGCCAAGCTCCTCTTCCGTGTAATAATGGCACCCGCCATCCACCAGCTTGTACCATAGCAACAACATCCAGCGCAGCGCCCCGCGCGCGGGCACGACGCCTTCGATGAAAACCAATCGCCCGCGCGTGACCCGCGCCAATTCGCCCAGCACCTGGGCTCCGCCGGCAGGAATGTGATGCAGAGACGAATAGATCGCGCACACATCAAATTCGCCATCGGCGAAAGGAAGTTTTGTTACATCCGCGATCTGCACGCGCCAGGCCGGGCGGTTCCGCCGGCAGGCCTTTGCAAATTCCGGCGAGATATCCACCGCGGCGACGTAAGCAGCGCTGTCAACCGAAGGGCCGGTGCTCACGTTTCCAGGTCCACACGCGGCCAACAGCACTCGCTGGCCACGAAACAGCGCATCGGTCTCTTCCAGGGGTCGGGGCCTGAGCCGAAAGACGCCTGAAAGAATCCATTTCCAAATGACCGTCTCGATGAGGAAGCACTTGATCGCATACAGACTTGGCATGGCGAACAGAAGGCGTTCCTGTATTCGACTGGGTTTTTGTTTCACGGCTAACATCTCTACTATTGCTGTCGATATTATGGCCCAGCGATGGGAGATCGCGCCCTCGTTCGCGGGCGAGTAGCTCTTCTAAACGACGTGGCTGAGCCCTCCGCACACAGCAAACGGGCTCATTCTATTCAGAAACACACTATGCGTCTCCGCGCAAGCAACTGGGCCGTAGCCCTGGCAGTCGCCTCGGTCGGACAAGCATTTTTCGGCTTATATCGGGTATGGAGGGTTCCCTATCTGGTCCTTTCGCAGGTCGCGCCCAACCAGACGGTGCATGTCTTCGTGCTCGCTGGGGCGGTCGGCGGTGTGGGCGCGGAGAGCCTCACCCTCAGCCTCATGCTCGGTGCCCTCGCCGCGTACCTTGGGCGCGGTCGGCCATCGGTGTGGATCCTTGCCATCACGGCCCTGGCCCTTTCCTTATGCCTGAACCCGATAGGCCAGGCGAGGATCACGCAGATCATGTCAGCTCGCCATTTAACCGACAATTGACCATTGGTAAAAGGGGGAATGGTACGTGAATGAAACCGGGATTGCGCCAGGGAAGGGCACGGCGAGCTTTCGATGAGAAACGGTTACGTCCAGTGACCGACAGACCTGCCGGTCGGCTTCTCATCGGATTTCCTTCGCCCGCGCCGCGCCGGTCCTTTTTTTGCCACAGCGGCTGGCCCCACTCGCCCGGCGGCGCCGCCGGCCCATACGCGCATGAACCCACCGCCACCTTCAGGAGAAACAGCGAATCAATATGTCAGATTATTTCTAGAAACATGTTGACAATCGTTCTCGCATGCGCTAAAATCTATGCTGTGAGCGCAAAGCGACCAATGCCTCAAAGGCGAACGATCAAAGAGTTGCCGCGCCAACCCGTGATGATCGTCGCGGGCGCCGGTCGGATCGTGACGACCGGCTCCCGCGGGCGCAAAAGTGTTTGGGCCAGTGCGCCGGCAGGCATGCACTTGAGCGCATCAGGTTCGCCGTGCCTACGCTCAGAAGTCTGGCGCGAGGTCTGAAGAACGTAACATTTTGTAACATTTCGTAACACGCGCGCAAACGCTTAAGCGAAAAGGACTAATAAGCGAAGAAGCAAGAATACGATTCCCGGGTGAGGTAAAGTCTTATAAAGTCGATCGTGCCTTGCTTGGGGGTCAAAGCTACTTCCGTTTGCAACCGCCCGACTCTCTCCGATACTAGCCACCCACCGCATGGCTCAGCTCACGGTCCAGCAATCTTTCAACTTGGCGCTGCAACACCACCAGGCAGGACGCCCGCGCGAAGCCGAGCAGCTATACCGGCAAATTCTTTCCCAACAGCCGCAACACGCCGGGGCGTTGCATTATCTGGGAGTGATCGCTCACCAGCAGGGGGCGTGGGCGTGATCAGGCGTAGGCGCCGCCGGTGGAACTGCGCCGCGATCCGCGCTCCTTGGCTGCCTTTGCTTCATGGCCAGCGGCGCGATAGGCACGCATTGGATCGGGATCGAGGCTTCGGTTCTTTCGCCATTCAGCCAGCATCGGCCGCACGTCGGTAAAGAAAGCATCCTTCAGGATAGTTTCGGCATCAACGATATCGAGGCGCATTTGTGCATCGGAGAGCTTGCCGCGATCGACCAGACACGCCTTGGCAAAAAGTTCCTGCGCGGTGATCGCGGTCTGGATCATCGCCTCGACCTTGGGCTTTAAGTTGTGGCTTTGGTCGATCATGTAAGCGATTTTGGTGACATCGCGTCCGTGCACGTCGGCGGCATTGCGAATCTCGTGGAAGATGCGGAAGACGGCATAAGGATCGATGCTGCCCAGGGTGAGATCGTCATCGGCGTATTTGCGGTCGTTGAAGTGGAACCCGCCCAGCATGTCCTCATCGAGAAGAAACGAGACAATGTGCTCGATGTTGGCGCCGGGAAGATGGTGGCCAGTGTCCACAAGCACCTTGGCGCGAGGACCGGCATCCTGTGCATACACATAGGCCATGCCCCAGTCGGCGATGTCGGTGTGATAGAAGGCGGGCTCGAAGGGCTTGTATTCGACAAGCATGGTCATGTCGCTGGGCATGGCATCGTGCCATTGGCGAAGAGCGCCGTGCATGCGGGCTTTGCGCGTGGCCAGATCATCCTGCCCGGGATAGTTGGTGCCGTCGGCGAACCAGAGGCTGAGCAATTTGCTCCCGGTGGCTTTGGCCAGCGCGATCGAATCCTGAATGTGCAGGTGGGCGCGGCTGCGCGCGTTCTCATCGCCGCTGCCGGCGCTGCCGAATTTGTAGACCTGATCCTGGAAGAGATTGGGATTGATCGACCCGATGCGGACCCCATTCTGCCGCGCGACTTCAGCGGTCTGGCTTGCATCGACGCCAACTGAAAAATCCCACAGCACATGCACTGCCACGCTGGGACAACATCCCGTGTATCTGTGAACCAGCCCGGCATCGTAGAGTTTCTCCTCGATGGTCGCGGCGGCGGCGGGCTGGAGAAACTTGCCGAACCGTGTACCGGTGTCGGCAAATCCCCAGCTTGGGGTTTCGATCATGAATTCGTCAAGACGCTTGAAGATTAGGTCGCGGTCCATGGGAGAAGTTTCCTAGGGAGCGGGAAAGTTGGCAAGGCCATGCGCGAAGGATTGGGCAATTTGCTGGGGCGAGCGGTATAATCGAGGTATGGCGACTTCGACACAATGGAAGCATCTCGAGCGCGATCCGCTGTCATCGCAGCGGCAGTTGTCGATTAAGGGGCGGCGGATCAAAGCGCGTACTCTAGCCGGGGCATTCTTCAACGCCGAAGAACCGCGTACCGTGGACCAGATCGCCCGGGATTGGAATGTTCCAATCGAAGCGGTTCGCGAAGCAATCGCATATGTCGAATCCAAGCCGATTGAATTGGAGCAGGATTTTCGCTTCGAAGAAGCGCTGGTTGAATTGGCTGGACACAATGAGCCTGGCGCTATGGGTCGGTGGCAACGCCCGATTCCGCCAGGTGCAAAAGCACGACTTCGCCGCGAAATCTACGGCGATGAGGGCGGGAAGTGAGGCTCTATCTCGACGAAGACGCGGCCGATGGTATTCTTTTCAAAATGCTGGTTGCGGCCGGCCACGATGTCGTGGGGCCCGTGGGCGAACGGATGTCAGGCGAAACAGACCCCAAGCATCTTATCCACTCGATCCAGACCAAGCGGGCATTTGTCACGCATAACTATGAGGACTTCGAGGAGCTTCACGATCTCATCGAGGCTGCTGGAGGAAAGCACGCCGGTATTCCAGTCGTCCGCAAGGACAACGATTCCGCCCGCGATCTTAGCGCTCGCGGCATCGTCAATGCAATTCGAAAACTGGAAATTTCCGGGCAAACCATCGAGAGCGAATATCATATTTTGAACCAATGGCGCTAACGAGATAATCGCATGCCCTCCGACTCCTCTTTCGACATTGTCTCCGAAATCGATCTGCAGGAGATGGATAACGCCATCAACCAGGCGATCAAGGAGATCACCACGCGATACGACTTCAAGGGAACGGCCGCTTCGGTGGAGTTTAATCGGAAGGAAAAGGAACTCACGCTGACAGCCGACGCCGAGCCGCAATTGGAAGCGGTTCGCAAGGTCGTGGTGGAGAAGATGATCAAGCGCCGCGTCGACCCCAAGGCGATGGATCCGCAGAAGGTGGAACAGGCCACGCACAAAACGGTTCGTCAGAAGGTGAAGCTCAAGAGCGGGATCGATAAAGACACGGCCAAGGCGATTCAGAAATCGATCAAGGAGCTCAAGCTCAAGGTGAATGCGTCGATCCAGGGAGAAGCGCTGCGTGTCAGCGGATCGAAAAAAGATGATCTTCAGGCAGTGATCGCCTACCTGAAAAATCATCCGCCGGAAATCCCGATCCAATTCAACAATTATCGGTAGCGGGCGGTAGCGTGGGATCGTTCAAGTCCGGTCATATACGCGGTCGATGGTGTGGCAGCGGAAAGCCTGATGGCGGCCATAGCACGATGAATCTGGAACACTCCGGGGGATGGGAGATCGTTACGCCGGTAGAGCGCGATGCGTTGGCCGGCCAGCCGACGGACCAATCCGAACTGGGTCCGCCGCCGGATGAGGATCCGGATGACAATCGCATCGCCAACTGGCGTGAAGGCCGCAAGCGTGCCAGTCCCATGCGGCGCGCGCCCGGCCAGGCCAATAGCTAATCGGTTACTTGATTTTGATCTTCTCAAGCCCTTGAGGCGGTGGGGGATATTTTGAATCCATCGCGGTCAGCGTCCTCACCAGCACATCGCCGACCAACCAGTTCCGAAACCATTTGTGATTCGCCGGCACGATGTACCAGGGCGCATGCCGGGTCGAACATTCGCGCATCACGTCCTGATAGGCTTTCATGTACACGTCCCAGAGAGCGCGATCGGCCAGGTCGTCGGGATTGAATTTCCAATTCTTCGACTGCTGATCCAGTCGTGCCAGCATTCGGTGCTTTTGTTCTTTCTTGGAGATGTGGAGAAAGAACTTCAAGATGGTGACGCCCTCATCGGTCAGCATTTTTTCAAATGCATTGATATGCTCGTACCGGCGGGACCAAATGGCTTTGGGTGTGAGCTTTTTGACGCGCTCCACCAGTACGCTTTCGTAGTGGGATCGATTGAATATCCCGATCATACCCTTATGCGGCACCTGGGCATGGATGCGCCAGAGAAAATCGTGGGACTTCTCCAGTTCGCTGGGCACCTTGAAACTGGTGACATTGCATCCCTGCGGATTCATGCCGCTGAACACATGCCGGATGGTGCCGTCCTTTCCGCCGGCATCGATCGCTTGAAGAACGACCAGCACCGATCGCTTCGACTCGGCATAGAGCACGTTCTGTAGCGCAGCCAGCTTTTCAAGATTCTTTGCCTCTTCCGCCAACGCTTCGGCTTTGCCCTTGAACGGACCGGTATCGTCTGGGCTCCAATCCGCCAGACGGAGTTTCTTGCCGGGCTCAACGAGATAGGGGGATGATGTCATGCGTGTTCCTAGATCATTTCACGATGCTCGGACAAGGGGTCAGCGCTTGAAGGGCAGCTCGACCACCGTCGCCTTTCGCATCGCACCCTCGGCGGGAATTTGCAGCACGGAGCCCGCATTAAAAAAAGGCCGCTTCAATATCCCAAGGCAAATCGCGGCATTGGACAGAATAGGCGACAACGTGCTGCTGGTGATACCCCCAATCTGATTAGACACCTCATCATAAATAAGCGTTCCGGCAACGGGCAGCGCTTCGCCATCCATCCGGATACCGGCGATCTGCTTGGCCAGTTGTTTTCGCGCGTGCATGCGGGCAACGATTTCCTGACCGGGATAGCAGCCCTTGGTGAAACTAACGGCGCGGTCAAGCCGGCCGGTCTCGGCGGCGAGGAACGTTTCATCAAAATCAATGCCGAACAGCGGCCGCCCCGCTTCAATTCGCGTCGTGTTGAACGCCGCCCAGCCAATGGGACGGAGCACGCGCCGTCCAACATTGATCGCCGCGCCAGAGACTTCGCGAGACCCAAAGGTCGCGATGACATGATTCCAAA
>Ga0302325_10033896_pt1 | contig 10450 bp, 16 predicted proteins | sample Palsa_T0_2_FD_201948 | JGI IMG/M metagenome (GOLD analysis project Ga0302325, IMG submission 201948) | Peat permafrost microbial communities from Stordalen Mire near Abisko, Sweden - Palsa_T0_2 | ecosystem: Environmental > Terrestrial > Soil > Palsa > Peat permafrost | place: Sweden: Abisko...
CGGGATCCGGATTCGAAAACCGGATAAAAGCACAAAGGAAATATCTGCAGCAAAGGTATCGAAAAGCGATTTGACCTTGAATGAACGCCCCTGATATGCAGCTGTAATTTCATTTCGTATCGACGTTGGTTGGTCGATGATATAACGTAGAGAAAGTAAAGGGGATCGCTTCATTCCATCGTCCTTTTGATGCATGCTCGCTGTTTCAATGTGATGTAATGTAATCGTGTGATGTTTGACATATACTTGTAGGAAAAGTCGTTCTTCGTTCTCCAGCATGGGTCAGAGCTCGGGAGGGTACAGGAGGTGCAGTTACTGAGTTGCAGCAACACACCAGTGGCGGTGGAAAACCCAGGCACTCTTCTGGCACTCCTTGCTGCAGTATTTCGTTCTCCTGCATCTTCGGCACTTGGCAAATTGTCTTGTGAACTCCTCCCATTTCCCGCATTGATAGTATGCACATTGCCTAATCCCACCTCTACTATCGTCCTTGCGGCACAGATTTCTCATTACAACTCCTGCCCAGTATTGCATGTCTTGGCTATGATGGCGGACAGTGAATTTCTCGACTAGAGGGAAAATGTTGAAGTCGTCTGGCAGGAGGTACTCTTCTTCTTCGGAATCGCAGGCAGAGGCAATGGGAGAGGATGATGAAGGCGAGTATGGGTTGTTGTCGTCAATATCGAGGAGGTGCAGTTCCGAGCCAATCTTGAGCTTAGGAACGAGATGTGATTTTTGGAAGTATGAACGTAGATTGCAGTATTTTGAGACGTATGCGAGTAATTGTAAAGACATGAGAACATCCTCGTCCCGTGGCATAGCTGCGAGGACCTGGCCGTTTGTTTGAGTTGGTCGGTCAAGCAGATATCGTGGAATTGTCGCATTAGGCATAACGGGTGGAGTGTTTGTAGCTGGTTGGGCAGGAGAAAGACCCATACCCATAGTTGGACCAGTGGGAGTTGTGGCCTCGTTGATCAAGCTTCCATCAAGAGGAGAACGGTGGGTGATGTTGAAAGTTCCCGCATCTTGTGCTTCAGATACTGTTGGTGTAGTCAATCCCAGCGGCGTTTCCACAGCTGTGAGCATGCTATCTCCCTCGTCCATGGTAATATCTTGGATGTTGACTGTCGTTTGAATATCTGCCGGGACCGCGGAAATCTCGGGCTCTCCAGATTCGTCCGATGCCATGCTATCAGCATTTGGATCTTCCTGGTCTCCGACCAATGATGATTGATGTCGGATTGATGGTCTTCTTCGTGATCGGATTGATGGTGCTGACAGAGCCGTGGGACGAACGGTGGGTGAACGCATCTGGGTAGGAGGAAGAGGTGTAGTTGGAGATTCGGGCTGAGATGTCAATCCGCCATGGAAACCTGGAACCATTGATGGCAGACGATCCACATCACGAACTGGTCTGATATTGAACCCGTCCGCTGTATCCATTGACGGAACTGCTGTTGCGAGAGGTTGAATATTGTGCCGAGATGGAGGCAAGAAGTGTTGTCGAGCATCTTGACCTCTGTGATGGTGATGATGGTGGTGGTGATGATGCCTATTGACAGAGAATGTGGTACGCTCGGGAGGAGATGTGAGAGCGAATTGAGGTCCGGTCGGGGTTGTATCCATAGCATCCATGCCGCCGGTCAGAGGAGGGTTCGCGAATGTAGTAGGTATTTCAATAGATGGTGGTGGAGGTTGTCGTCGAGATGCTCGAAATTCTGATTCAAATCGGGAAGCACGATTGCCAAATGACGCACCTTTGTGGGAGCTTCGGTGTTCACTCGATCGTGAGGTGTGGTGGAGCCGCTGTTCTTGTGCCTTCTTTGCCTCCTCGGCTTTCTCTCGACATCTGTCAACCACTTTGATGTAATTGTCGAGGATTGTAGCGATGACCGGAACCATGTCTGCCTCCACGACTCTTGTCCGCACATTCTCCGATCCTCGGACTCCAATATTGACCACGCATTGAAACGCAAGATTCCACTTCCACATATCCATCATGTCCTTACTCCGCCCAGCCTTGAGAAGGCAGACCAATCGTTCGACGCCTCCATCGACCGTAAGGATGTCTCTTATGCGGGCGGAGGAGGTTGTGAGGTACGCGAGATGATTGAGAGAATTGATGAGCGGCAGTGTTGAGGTGCAATCGAGAGCTCGGCGGTCGTACAAGGCTGTAGTGATTCCCACCGATGCCTTGTTGACATTAGGGATGCTGAAATTGACTTCCCTCATGATGGCGTCGTTCCGCACAATCGCGGTGAATTGAGGAGGTAGCCTTAGTCAATGGGCTTTCAACTGACTTCAACAGTGGACTATTTATTTATTGCCAGGGGAGTGGATGTAGTTTGCTCAAACGCTCGAGATGTAGTTCGGGATGGCGGCGTGTGCAGGATGCAGATTGTGATGGTTTAGATGTGAGTCGGCTTCGGGACGAAGGTGATCGGATGTCGCCAGCCTTGGGGTATCACGATGTTGGCATTAACGTGGAATGATCGTACAAACGGCCGTGAAGGGTCAGGCGAGGCACATCGATAATAGATTATCGATGGAATCGATGCAATTCGGTGGGCTGTGGAAGAGGAAAGGTTCTTCCGAAATCAGTGCCCTCGAGGGTGTTGGTTAAGCGTGTCGCAGGACGCTGACTCCTTGTTCCAATTCGGACGGACAGGAACCACGAAATCGGCGGGATGGCTCTCGCAGACTCGGTTTCTGCCCAGGAGATGTAGGCGTCGACAGGCGAGTCGTGATGGGTGCGAGGAGGTGGTGGTGAAGAGAGAAAGTTCGTGGCGGTGGTTGAGGTTTGCTTGTGAGCGACGGGGGCCTCGAGTAACGAAAATGGCCGTGCTTTGATTACGGAGAAATTGCGAGGCAGGAGCGCTCCAGAGAGAATGCGGCAGCAGGTTTCGCAAATTTCTCACAACCAAGCAGCCGCAGAGATGCTCCGATGACGACGGTATAGCAGCAGAAAGAAAAGGAGAGCAGGTCGTTTCGTTTTGTTCTGCGTTCGGATAAGCCCGTGGACGAGGAGGTTCGAGGCGAGAGTTCGAGTCCGGCGAGCGAGCGAGCGAAGATGGATGGGGGCAGAGTGGATATCACTAGCGAGAGCGAGGGTCTGCCGGGCTTTGCTTGGTGCTTGGGCTGAAAGGCAAAGCATGGATTTCTGGACGTCTGGATGGCGGCTTTGCCTGCTGGTTCGCTGCTTTCTGGGCCACAGCTAGGATGGCGGCCAGCAATTGGAAAATGCATTGGCTGGAGGCGGCGGTGGTGGACAGCTATTACTCAGCGCCCAGGAGAAGGACGGTGGACGGTTCTAGGTACGCTTTTACGCTTCTACGCTTCTACGCTTTTGCCTCTGCCTTTGCCTCACGGTTGATTTGCAAGCCGAGGGGTTTTAGATGGACTATGGACCCACGATTGTCTGCAAGTACAGCTGAGCTGTGGCAATTCCCACACAATTGGGAGCCAGAGACATGGACCTCGACCTCACAGGCAGAGAAAGGGTCCAGCGCATCCCAGCATTCACTCTGTCTTCTCAAGCGGCCACGATCACGATGCCGATACCAAGCGACTGAATCCGGCCCCCAAGCATCAAGTATATCACCTCTCGATAACCAGTCTTTGCGGCGTTTCACCAGCACTTCTCCCAGTGTCCAGCCTGAAAGGCTGAAAAGGGCACTCCCGTTTCCATCAGAGTGCCCAAGATCAAACAATGGCATCACTTGGACTGGCCCCCTGGAGCAGGCTCATTTTATGCGGATTCGAGCTGTTTTGCAACACAATGCGGCGATGTCTAATCGCAGCGCGAGCCACGCCGGCCGGACGCCTCGCTCATGCCTTCGACGACCAAACTCGCTTCTCACCGCCTCCCTTTTCTTTTCCTCTCCGCTTTCGATCCCCACTTCAACACCATGTTCTGCTACACAACCGAAATCAAGGAGGAAAGATCTCCGTTGCACAGCGCAGACAAACGATATCAGTGCCATTATGCCCGGCCTCAACACAGGGCTCCTTCAACGCACTTCTTCAGCACACTCCCGATCCCTTTTTCTCTCCAAGTAACGACAAATCAACCTCGACCTCGTCCCAAAGCATTTCCTCGTGCACGCACCCACTTCAGCCTTCTGGCCTACCACTCCGGCCCACGCATCCGCGCCCATTCACTTCCTCACCAATCAAGCCAGCCACCGCATCACAAACTCCGCGCCCGGCGTCAATTCACAGCGCTTACCCACTCAACCTCGCCCCATTCGCCGCTCCACAACAAATAGAATTCCTCAGACGCGCTGTCTTCTCCCGCTGCACGCCAGCCGGGCCACAAGACTCAAACCTTACCGCGCTTCTCGGATTTCTGCCTCGTGTGGGGTCTGTCTATGTTTGGGTATGGCACGGTACTTCGCTCGAGCGCGTGTCGTGCGTGGAACCTGTTGTTCGTGCGCGGTGGAAGTGGAGGACGAGGCTAGAGCTGCAATGCCATGCATGCGTGGGAAGTCTCTCGCGTGCATGACATGGACATGGGCCGAATCACAGAGTTTGCTGGGACGGGAGCGGGAATGGATGCGGGCATTCCACTTAAGTTCCTTCTACCCCTTTACCTTTTCGCTGCATCTTCCCTCTCAAACCACCACCTACACTTTCAACTCCACCTCCTCCTCAAACTGCATATAGCACGTGACTTAAAGTCACGTGCTTAGTCCGAGTGGAGGAGAGGGGAGAGAAAGGGGAACTGCAGCCGTGTTCCCCAATCTACATGATGCAGATCACATCCATCACTTAGCATTTTCAACCCAACGGGTTCATCTCACTGGGCACTCATTCAGCTGATGAGGCTTGGCTTGCGCTTCAAACAAATTCCGTTTCGAGGTGCGGGGTTGCCTGGTCTCTGAGCGGACACCTGACATGGTGTCGCTGTCGGGTTGTGGGGCTTCCGTTTTCTGGTTATTTAGTGCAGAGGGGTGTTCATGCTTGGGAAGTTGTTTGCTTGCTTTGGAAAATGTAGAGGGATTGGGAGGAAGACAGTTCTTCTTGGGTGGGGAGAGCACGTGACTCAGCCCAATGGCGAAATACCGCACCCCGTTTATGACGCCTTTCAATTGGCATGGTGCTTCTCTGGCTCAACTACAAGTGTAGAAGAAAATCTACTATAAAGGAACAAGTCGCGTTCTAGGCCTTCCCATATTATCTTTGGCATCCAGTTATCGGCATTTCTCTCTTCGGTGGTGAGGTCGAATTGAAGATTTGGGCTGCGCAAGGGGAGTGCCGACCATTACCTTCGGTTGGATACTTATCTTTCTACGTAAGTTGTGAATTGGGAACCCCAACCCCAATCCTCCCTGTGTGTACTCGCACATCCCTCACTGGCACTGGCACTGGCCGGGCGAGTCGACGTCACCCTCTGCTTTGCGCTCCTCCAGTATTTCCTATCCAGTTGTTGATGCGCCAAATCAGCCGCAGCCTGCACCTCGTGCCACTAGCTGCAGAACTCGCACGTTGCCGTGTTCCTCTGTCTCTGTCACCGTCACCCTTGTCTGTCACTGTCACCCTTGTCTGTCACCGTCACCCTTGTCTGTCACCGTCACCCTTGTCTGTCACCGTCACCGTCGCCGACAACCCATATCACCTAGCTCACTTCAAATCTTGCATTCGGTAGCGCAGCAAGGCGTAGGCAACTGGCTTTGGCTCGGGCAGGGCCGCTCGTTACAATCTGCATCGCTGCCCCTCTCTCTTTGCTACTGGTCTGGCAGAACATAGGTACACAGCCTTCTCCTGCAGGGTTGGTGCACGGACGGTGCGCCTCTGCTTCCGGTCAATTAAGCGAGAATATGCCTGACTGCACTCACTCACGGAAGGTAGTTGCACGAGGCTCAAAAAAGCGAAATGGTGGGGTGTGGTGGGGGCGGGCGGGCGGGGAAGTAACACCTATCAAGACTGGGAATAGATCTCATTCATCCCGAACCCAACTCATCATTTCGGCCTCCCCTCCGCAATGTATAAAGATGCAAACCTGCACTAGATTTTCCTCCAATTCATCTTTCCGCATCAATTATTCACAGAATTAGCGACTTCTCTATGCGTATAAATATGGGTGAGTTATCCTTGACTATCTTTAGTCGTACAGGGTGCGATATCACGTGCCTCCCTTTCCAAGTCTTCGGTTCTCTCCTCAGCCTTCCGCATCCCTACACAGTCCTTTTCCTTTCATCCTCAACAACCCTTTTCGCTAACTGCGCATAGTCTCCTCCGATACAGCTATCAGTATCTCCTTCGGGATCATTAGTGTATTCATTAGCCTGCTCGGAGTCTGGATCAGCTACCTCACGCTGCGTGCAACTACATTCAATGCTCGTATAGGCAACTCATTTCCTTGCTGCCTCTTCGAAAGTTGCCCTTACCTTCATCAAATCCTCAAAGGTGTTTCCAACTCCAAGAGCCAATATATCGCTAAGGGCATCACTCCGATAATCATACACAAGCCCAGCACCAACACACCCTTCGACACGAACACACACACGTCGTCACAACCATTCCTACACCACGAAAACGAATCGTTTCCCAAGAATAAAATGGTATCATGAATACTCCATACCAAGCTGCAATTACAAGGCAGGCCGCTGGCGTAACGAGGTATTTGGCGCTTTATGGGAGCTGGCGTCTATGAGTAAGGGCTGCTCGAATCTTTTCATTGGTTTGGATGAATGAATGAATTATTCGAAAACACATAAAGCCCACAATAATACACTCACTCAAAAAACTTCCTATAATCTACTTTCCATTCGGTTCAATTCAATTCAATTCCCAAACCCACTCCTGCTAGCAAGGCTATACTCTTTAATTACCCATTTTCTATTCTCACCTCTTTCGAAGCAATCTTCTCTCAAAGATTTGACATATATCTACTTCCTTCCCCAATGATAATCAAATTCTTTATTTATTTCTTCCGCGTGTTGGTTTAATGCAAGCAAGTCACACTGAGCTAGCTATCCATAATCACGCTTATTTATAGCACTCTTGCTTCATTTTTTACTCTTCGATTTTTGCTCTTCGCTTCTGGCGTTCGTGTTCGGCGCGTTGCCCTCAACCTTTCTCTTACGTCAACTCGCTTTCTCATTAAAAGGGAGGATTTAAGTCTTTTAGCGGGATTGTTTTTGCTATGAGGTACAAGGCTGAGAATGCCGCAAGGCGGAAACTATGGAAAGGCATGAAATTTCAGCCTTGCAAGTGTTACAGCCAGAGACCAGACCGATATCACAAGAACAGCTGGTCGCGGAGGTCAAGGGGGATATACGCAGGTCTCGTGATGGTTGAGGCAAAATGCATTAAAGTGGATAATCCGTTCAGCTGCGGCCAGCTTTGCATGGTCCGTGCATATTATCAAGCGAACCAATGAAATCCCGTGTTTCAAGGCTTCAGGGACGTCTCCCTGAAGTTTAGTGATCCGTGCCCTGAATTTTAGCGATATGGTCCCTAAAATAGTGAATTTCAGTGATCAAAATTTGGTGTTCCTTGCTTAGTAATATGCACGTAAGATGCAAGGCTGGCCGCAGCTGAACGGATAAACAAGCAAGTCTTGCTCAAGCGGATCCCAGCTCGCAGCCAAAGTTAAATAATGAGCAATTGCAAGCCCTAATAGCCCTTCACAGGACGTTATTACACGAGCATCATGATTTTTTCCTTGCGAGTCAACACCCCTCAGCTTCTGGAGCGCTGCGTCGACTTGCAAAGCAAGTGTGCCATGCCAGCCCGCATGTGGCGTCACGGGATCCATAGTTTGCGGAGGATTTAGAGTATGTACCTGCCGGAAATTGTGGTTCGCATGCTGAAGCGTTGGGTTGAGTACGAGGCTGAGAATGTAGTATAGTGGAAGCTATGAAAAAGCTCAAGAGCTGCACTTTATCGAACACGTGGCAGAGGTGCTTGAAACGGCCAAGCAAGCCTCAAGATTGGACAGCTACCGAGGGATCTAATTGACTCGCTTATGGGAGGCAAGTGGATGGGATTGGCTAGTTCTTTGTGGCGTGACCTACTTGTACAGTATTTGTGAGGACACAGCCTCAAGATTGGGCAGCTGATCTGACTGGCTCGCTTACGAAAAAAGGTTTACCGTATGGGATTGGCTATTTCTTTGTGGCGTGCGGGTTATGTGCGTGTTTTCTTTCGCTGTGGCGCGTGTTTTTTTGCTGTGGCGGGCGGTTGTTTCGCTTGCTGGGCGGTTGTTTCCTTTCTGAGCGGTTGTTCCTTTTCTGAGCGGTTGTTTCCTCTGCCGAGGCTCTCTTTGCTGAGGCGGCCACCAGAGGATCTGGTTGGCTTGCTCATCAGAGCCTAAATGATCGGATTGGCTGTTCTTGGTGATGCGAATCGCGACGCGGATCGTTGGTGCCCGCGCAGCCTCAAGATTGGATTCCGCATCCCTGCCACTTCTCCATCATAGATACCATATGCCCCTGCCTATGAGGCATTCTCAAGTATGTAAAGCATCTTCGCCCCCCTCGCAGACTCTAAACCAGATTCCTGCTCTCTCCCTTTGCTCTCTACCTAGTGGGCAGCCGTGTGCATGAGCTGCGATATGAGTGGACAAAAGGTTTGCCGCACATGGTTAGAGCTTGGAGTTAGCGCAGAAAACACCCCGAACTCCCGCATCAGCTAGCGCATGCAGCCGGATAACAGGCTACTTGCTGCCTCGATACTATATCAGCAGAACGACGGGTACCTGTGCAGTATTTCCCAATATGCGTTCCAAGCGGTGTATGCATTCTGTCCATACGTGTCGCAGCAGTCCTCCTGCAATATTTATATCCCACGGCACCCCTTTCTGCAAGCACTTTTCCCATCCTGTTGTTTAACATCACTTGCACGCCTTATAGCTCAATTTTAATTTTCTACTTGACTTATTTCAATTTAAGTCATATCAGTCATGGGTAAGCGCCCCCTCGTCACCCTCGTGCACCTTTCACATTGCCCTCAGCCTTGTCACTTCTTTTACATTCTACAATTATATGTTGTCTATTCTTACTCAAGCAGTGTCTCCAGACGCCACAATCGCAATCGTCTTCGGGCTCATCGGAGTGATTCTCAGTCTTGCTGGTGTTCTCATTGCTTGCCTTACCCTGCGTTTTATGATATTGGAGAAATGTATGCTCCCCCTTTCATTCCCTTTCTTCTCGCTACAAGCAATTGTTTAAGTAGTGTGTATATTAACTTCTTGTATAAATCTTAGACGAGCGACACCGGCGAATAAGTGATGATTCTTGCGAGCCTGTTCTTCGTCATGAGCATATGCACTTCTTTCCCCTACCTCAAGGACAGGGAGGGAGGCAGAGAAGTTTGAAGCCTGTTTGAATTTTCGTTAAATGTCGTTTGCTATAGCGTGGCCATATAGGCGCGGATGTAATGAAATTCTCTTCACGAACTATTTAAGTACGCCCTTTCTTTGTGCTCGACATTTCCAAGCTATGGCTATTGAATCGATATTCAAGTCTCAGTTGGAGTAGTTCCAAGTAGCTGTCTGTGTTAGTTGCATACACGAAACAACACACTAAATTCTGGCCATTGTTATTTAGAGTTAGCTTGTCTTGCAGTGTGTACAATATTTACAACATCCCGAAAGATTGCGCAGTTTAATCTTTAAAGTACACGACTTTGTTATAATTATCTCTACTCTCTGTCCAGGTCTTGCTTCCCCTAACTGTATCCCTGCAGCTGCGATTGTCACTATCCCTCTGTTAGGTCACTCGAGATCTGTGATGCAATTTTGGTTTCTCGGGACTGTGTAGTTCGCATGCTATACGCGGGGGTTTTCTGTCGAGCTGAGAAATGCACTATCAGGCTGGCCAATGCTCCAAGGCGGAAACTATAGAAAGCCATGATATGCACTTCATCGAGTTTTCAGTGTGTCATTGGCACGCTGAGCCAATTATGGGAGGGCGGATGGTTAGCGTGCACTCACGTGATTGAACCTGCACCCATCGGCCCGCGGGCGGCGAACGAGACGGTATATATAATAGACGGTGATATAGGTCGGCATCGCAAGGCCCTGGCAGCCACTGAGGGACCTGATTGACTCGCTTATGGGAAACCAATTGATGCGTTGGGCAGCACCAAGGCTGCTTTGCGACGATTTGTGCAGGTGGCGCGGTGCAACCTCAACTTCAACTTCTCACTATCACGTCTCCTTCTCTAAAAATATTTATATCTCACCGCATCCCCCCTTTGCAAGCAGTTATTCCGTCTCGTTATTCAACAATCACTTTCCAGCCTTACAGCTCAATTCGATTCTCTACTCAACTCGTTTTAATTCAAGTCATATCCGTCATGGGTAAGCGCCCCCACGTCCGCCCGGAGGCGGGTGAAAAAGGGTCTCGTCACGTGCAGCTACTACGCTTGTGCTCAGCCTTGTGCTTCTTGCGCATCCTCCAATCATACGATTTTGTTTTGACTCTAGCAGTTTCTTCAGACA
>Ga0302325_10033897_pt1 | contig 10450 bp, 9 predicted proteins | sample Palsa_T0_2_FD_201948 | JGI IMG/M metagenome (GOLD analysis project Ga0302325, IMG submission 201948) | Peat permafrost microbial communities from Stordalen Mire near Abisko, Sweden - Palsa_T0_2 | ecosystem: Environmental > Terrestrial > Soil > Palsa > Peat permafrost | place: Sweden: Abisko...
CTGGTGCACCAGGCACAGCGCGCTGGCCACTTCCGGATCGCCCAGCTCCTTGTAGAAATCCAGGATCTGCGGCGCAAGCAGCAATCCCTTGTACACAATGGTGCGCGAAGAAAGAGACGGGATATAAAAGGTTTCCCTTTCTTTCAAGTCCGAATCGCCGATGGCGCTTTCCGCCCGCTTGCGCACCACATACAGCTTGCGCTCCAGCGCGTCCTGATCCATCTTCGGCCCGCGCTGAACAAAAATCTGCTGAATGTAGGGTTGGCTGCCGCGCGCCACGCGGCCGATGGCATTGCCGTTGAGCGGCGTGTCCCGCCAGCCCAGCACCTTGAGTCCCTCTTCGGCGGCGATCTTCTCCAGAAAACCCTGGCAAATCAGGCGCTCCGGCCGGTCCACCGGAAGGAAGACCATTCCCACGCCGTATTCGCCCGCCGGCGGCAGAGAGAAACCCCGCGCCGCGCATTCGCGTTGAAAAAAAGCGTGCGGAACTTGGATCAGGATTCCCGCGCCGTCGCCGGTCTCCGGATCGCAACCGCATGCGCCGCGGTGCGTCAAGTTCACCAGGATTTGAATGCCCTTCAAAACGATGTCGTGGGACTTGTGTCCTTCGATGTTGGCGATGAACCCGATGCCACACCCGTCATGCTCATGTTCCGGGCGGTAAAGGCCCTGCGCCGGCGGCAAACCATGCAATGGATATTTGCTTTTCATGCCACGTTTACCCTGAATATCATGCCTCCGAAAGGTTGTAAAGCGACCTGCCTATGCCTCCGGGCCAGACTGGTCCGACACTGTAGTAGATATGAAAACCAATCCAGGAACGTTAAGAGGCTGCTTCTAACTCCATCATATATCCTAACGAAAAGACTTACGCGGAGCCTCATCGTTTCTTTAGCTGCAACCAATCGAATTTTTCTATGGGCCGATCGCTTCTGTATGGCCCCCCGACGGTATCGGATGATCGCGGTACCGCACGCCCGCGTCGAGCGGCGGTGTCTACCTCTTCTCGGTGATGGGCACCGAAGCGCGGGTGCTGTCCCAATCCACGCGCATCGAACAACTCGCTCCGGCGCGATCGAATGCGATGGCCAGATTCTCCAGAGGCGAGGGAAGTTTGCTTAGCGTCATGTTCGCGCGCAGAAAATCGAACGCTTCTCCCGGATACGGGATGCCCCATTCGCCGGTTTTCCTGCTGATAATCAACGTCCATTTGGTCGGCAGGGGAACTGCGAAGAGCGTGTAGCTTCCGGCCGGCACCGGCTTGCCATCCACCATCACATCGGCATTGGTCACGAAGGTGGTGGCTTCATTCGCGCCGATTCGCCATACCTCTCCCCAGGGAACCAGGCCGCCATAAATCCTGCGGCCCCTCATGCGCGGGCTGGAATAATCCACCGCGATCGTTTTTCCGTCATCGAATTTACAACCGGTTTTGGCGGGAGGGCTGAGCACTGGTTCGCCATCTTGTTGCGCCAGCGCCGGCGCCAGAAAAACGGCGCCGAGAAAAATCAAAATGCAAACCGGAAACAACCTCCGCATGTTTTTTCCTCCATGCCAATAGCATACGGCAGGTTCAGTCTCCTTTCCAGGCGCCCAGCAAGCGCCGCAGCAGGATCAATTGCCCCACATGATAGGCGTTGTGATCCGCCGCCAGCATCGCTTCGCGCAAGATGCTCTGCCCTGTGCCGCCGGGGATCGGCGCATACAAGTCCGTCTTGGGATTCTTCACCAGCGCCTGCATCGCTTTCAAGTCCTGGCGGAACGCCGCCACGCTCCTGGTCCACGCACTCGCGGTTGGAGGCGCGTCGCCCTCCGGCCAATAACCCTTCGGCCATTCCGGCGAGGCGTGCTTGACGCTCCGGCTAAACTCCAGAATATCCCATTGTGCAATGCGCAGGTGTTCCACCAGGCGCCACGCCGTGAAAGGAACCCCTTTCGGCCGAACTCCGCGAAGCGCCGCCGGCAGGCCGTCAATAGCTTGCTCGAAATCGGCATGCGCGTTTCCTCCACGCAGCAATTCGATCAATTGTTGCCGCAACGCCTTATCGTCCTTGCCCATGGTGATCCTCGCTCGCAGAAAACCTTTCTTCCTTCGAAGCCATCCTAAAACAGTTACTCCCCGATCGCGTTCGGCGATCGAGGAGCGCGTGACCATATGACCACACAACTCTCCGCAAGTTCCGGTGGACCACTCCCTCCGCCGGAAATTCCGGAGCCCAGACCCCTGGCTCAGTTTGCTTCGGACGACCCCATTGGCCCGAAGTTAGGCTGGCGTGCCCATCGTACGCCGCTGCTGAAAACATTCGCGGCAGTATACCGGGCGACCCTGTGTAGGTTTGAAGGGGACCGTGGTCTCCTTCCCACACTGGGAACAAGTCGTTTTGGTTTCAGCTCTCTGAAAGCCGGAACCGTTGCCCGTTGAGTCCGCACGCTTGGCTTTGCACGTCTTGCACCGCTTGGGTTCGTTCTTAAAACCCTTGTCGGCGAAAAACATCTGTTCGCCGGCGGTGAAAACGAACTCTGCCCCACACTCCGAACACTTTAGTACCCTGTCCTGATACTCCATCTGTTGCTCCGCGTCCCCACGCTGGCTGCAGGGCCGACAGACTCGAAGCAGTTACGCCGGCAAAGAACGTGCGGTAATTCGTTCTCTGCCGGCCCGACTGCCTCGGAGACTGTTTGGAACATCCAAACTCTCCCCCAGGGTTAGTCCTGCTCACGCCTTTGCTTCTTCCGCAGGCGCTTCCGGGAAAGTGCCTGCTTGGCGCGGCGCTTTTCACCGGGCTTCATATAGAAGCTGTGTTTCTTGATTTCCTTGATGATGTCTTCCTGTTGCACCTTGCGCTTGAAGCGGCGCAAAGCGTTTTCAAGAGACTCACCTTCCTGAATGATTACTTCAGCCAAGCGTAATTCACCCCCCATCCATATCTTCCGGGTAATGTCATCGTGTTAACTCTTCTTAAGAGGGTGAAGCCTCCCCGTAAGGCTCCGTGGTGGGCCTGTTCTAGCTAAGGCTGGCCCCTAAGTCAAGAAGTCTTTTGGGTAACACCGCGCGCCTCCACCCCGGCCCAGGCAGGCTGCCCAAGACCAGTCAAGACCGGCGCCGGCGGCCGCTTCGTCGCCCTCCAAACACCGGTTGTCGCCGGCCGCATTGCTGCTAGAATGACCCGGGCCATCCACGAAATCCAGCTTCGAGGTTCATTGCCCATGCCCATGTCGTTGATGCGCGAGACCATAGGCATCCTCCTGGCCGGCGGCCAGGGCGAGCGTCTCTGGCCCCTCACCAGGGATCGCGCCAAGCCCGCCGTCCCTTTTGGCGGGGCCTACCGCATCATCGATATCACCCTTTCCAACTGCATCAACAGCGACCTGCGCCGCATTTACGTCCTCACCCAATACAAGGCCCTGAGCCTCAATCGCCATATCCGCCAGGGCTGGACCGGCCTGATGGGCCTGGGCGATTTCATCGAAGTCCTGCCGCCGCAGATGCGCGTCTCCACCAGTTGGTACCTGGGCACCGCCGATGCCGTCTACCAGAATATCTACTCCATCGGCAGCGAACGCTCCACCTACGTGATCATTCTTTCCGGCGACCACATCTACAAAATGAACTACGGCAAGATGCTCCAGCAGCACGTGGACGCCGCGGCCGACGTGACCGTGGCCACGCTCGAAATGCCACCTGCCGAGGCCGCCGGCCGCTTTGGAGTCATCGAAACCGACGGCGATTGGCGCATCCTGGGATTCGAGGAAAAACCCGCCGAGCCCAAGCGCTCGCGCTTTCACCCCGACAAAGTCAACGCTTCCATGGGTATTTACATCTTTAATACCCAGCTCCTGATCCCCATCCTGCTGGCCGACGCGGAATCCCCGGACTCCTCCCACGACTTCGGCCACGACATCCTTCCCCGCATCCTCTCCAAGCATCGCGTCTTTGCCTTCAACTTCGTGGACGAAAACCGCAGCGGCCCGCAGTACTGGCGCGACATCGGCACCCTCGACGCCTATTACGAAGCCAACCTGGATCTCGTGGCCGTTTCTCCGGTCTTCAACCTCTACGACAAAAGCTGGCCCCTGCGCACCTGGCAGCACCAGTTTCCCCCAGTGAAATTCGTGTTTGCCGACCCCGACCGCATGGGCGTGGCCCTGGATTCCATCGTCTGCAGCGGCTCGATCGTCTCCGGCGGGCGCGTAAAGCGCTCCGTCATCGGCTATGACGTGCGCGTCAACAGCTACTGCGAAATCGAAAACTCCATCCTCTTTAATCACGTGAATATCGGACGCCACTCGCGGATTCGCAACGCCATCATCGACCGCCACGTGGTTCTCCCCGAGCGCACCGAAATCGGATATGACCCGGAAAACGACCGCAACCGTTATGGCGTCACCGATAGCGGCATCATCACCGTGGTCCGCGACGAGTCCATGCTCGAAGAGCCGGAATAGTCGCCCCGTTTTTAGCAGGGCCCGCTCCGGCCTTCGGTAGTATCCAATTTGCGCTTCGAGGCATTAGGTTTTGCCATCCTTAGGGGGTCGGAGCTTCAGCTCCGACATGATCCGTACCGATTCCCCGGGCTTCAGCCCCTGAGGAGAATGTCTCTTGGCTCACCTGGTCAAATTAGGTCGGCACCCGGCCTTCCCGCTGCTATTTGCAAATGCCTTCCTTGGGTTAGAATGCATTCTCCTTTTTTGCCAGGGGGCCTCATGTCTTCGAAAATCGCCCGCATCATCGGACGCCAAATTCTCGATTCCCGCGGAAATCCCACCGTCGAAGCCGATGTCATCCTGGAAGACGGCTCGCGCGGACGCGCCGCCGTGCCCTCCGGGGCGTCCACCGGCGAGCATGAAGCGCTGGAGCTTCGCGACAATGACAAGTCCCGCTACCTGGGTAAAGGCGTGCTTCGCGCCGTGGAAAACATCAATGCCACGCTGGCCGGCGTGGTCGTCGGCCTCAATGCCGCCGACCAGACGGCCCTCGATCGCCGCATGATCGAGGTGGATGGCACGCCCACCAAGAGCGGCCTCGGCGCCAACGCCATCCTGGCCGTCTCCATGGCCGCTGCCCGCGCCGCGGCCGCTTCCGAGCACCTGCCGCTCTATCGCTATCTGGCTCGCTTTTCCAGCGAGCGCGCCGCCAACATCCTGCCGGTTCCCATGATGAACATCTTGAACGGTGGCGCGCACGCCGATAATTCCGTGGACCTGCAGGAGTTCATGGTCATGCCCATCGGCGCGCCCAGCTTCAGCGAAGCCCTGCGCATGGGTGTCGAGACGTTTCACCAGCTCAAAACCGTGCTGCACAAGCGCGGCTATTCCACCGCTGTGGGCGATGAGGGCGGCTTCGCGCCCAGCCTGAAATCCAACGAAGAGGCCATCGAAGTCATCTTGGAGGCCATTACCGCCGCCGGCTACACCCCCGGGAAACACATCTCCCTCGCGCTGGACCCCGCTTCCAGCGAGTTTTACATCAGCGCCAGCAACCGCTACGTTTTCAAGAAATCGGACAAGTCCACGCGCTCTCCCGAGCAGTTGGTGGCCTTCTGGGAATCCTGGGTCCGCCAGTATCCCATCGTTTCCATTGAAGACGGCTTGGCCGAAGACGATTGGACCGGTTGGAAACACCTCACCAAAGTCCTGGGCAAGCAGATTCAGCTTGTGGGCGACGATCTGTTCGTCACCAACACCCAGCGCCTGCAGCGCGGCATCGCCGACGGCGCCGCCAATTCCATTCTCATCAAGCTCAACCAGATCGGCACGGTCACCGAAACCATCGAAGCCATCGAGATGGCCCGCCGCGCCGGATACAGCTCCATCGTCTCCCATCGTTCCGGCGAAACCGAGGACACCTTCATCGCCGACTTCGTAGTGGCCATGGGCACCGGTCAAATCAAGACCGGCTCGGCGTCGCGCACCGACCGCGTGGCCAAATACAATCAGTTGCTGCGCATCGAGGAAGAGCTAGGCGCCGCCGCCCGCTTCCCCGGCCGCTCCGCTCTCACGCCCCACTGATCCCGCGGATCGCCGTTCTGTTCTCTTTTGTGATTAAATTGTTTAAAAGATGGAGGTGTATTAGACGTTCAAAGAACCCGCCAAATTGAATTGGAAGGTAGCCAATTAACATGGATGAGCAAAGTTTTTTGAAGGCCTGTCAGTTACGAGATAATGGGGCACTAAAGGAAGCTATTGAAGAATTCTGCAGGATCGCAAAAGAGACCAGTGATCCAATAGATAAAGCCGGAGTGCTTCTCAATGCAGCCACGACGCTCAAGATATTGGGTGAATGTAATCTTGCAAGGATGCAGCTGAAGGCCGCGCGGGACGTAATCATATCCTCGGATGATCCGCCTAGCAAATTGAGAGCTGATTATCGGCTTGCGCTCCTGAATGTGAGAATTGAATTTGAGGACGCGGATATCTCTAGCTTTGAAGGAAATATCACAGAGGCGCTCGCAAGATTTGATTTGTTACTCACAAAGTACGAGCAGGAACTCAAAGAACCAGACCTCCGAGAATGTTATGAGATGATTCAAGCCCGCCGTGGGTTTATCCTGGCAGATCTTGGGCGAAATCGAGATGCACTTCCGATCTTACAAGAAGCCGAATCGTTTAAGGGGCGCCAGGCCGAGATTCGTTTCTATTTAGGTCACTGCTATCTGGCAATTCGTGATTACAGCAAAGCCTTGGAATGGCTTAATGAAGCTATCGGACTAGGTCTTCCTCGAAGGTTGGAATATCGCGCCAACTGCGAACTGGGGATAGCTTATTACAACATGAAAAATTACGCACAGGCGAAACTGTCATTTGAAAAAAGCGTCGAGAAAGCGGACACAGAATATATACAACAGGCTCAAATTTGGAAGTGGCTTCAGAACTCATCCCGACTTCTCGGATTAAACGACGAGGCTGACCGCTACTCCAAACTAGGGCGGGTGGCACAGTCTTAACGAGCGAGAAGGTTTTCGAGGGTGCCGCACTCTTTACGCGCAGCGTAAAGGGTGCGGTTTTTCGGCCCCTAGTTCGACGGGTGCCCCGCGAGAAACGTAGGGACTTTCCTCCCAACCCCATTCGAATCGCCCGCCATCCGAACAAAGCCTTTCCGTTCGAATCACCATTAAGTAAACATAGTTGACAACCTAACAAACTTGTGATAACCTGTGCCGTGACCCTCGAAATTACAACTTCGCTTCCCTTCTTTCCCTCTGCTCCGTCCCGTCCAGAGTTCTGCCTGCACGCGGCTAACCCGCGCACAATCAACACTTCCGTAAAATCCGTTCGCAACCCTTCTCAAATCAACACTTACAAAATTGCTAGACTTAAAGTCCCTGCAGAATCAACACTTACAAAAAAACAGGGGGGCGGGGGTAGAAAATCCGGCACTCGTGCAGTTTCGACTTCCGTACCGTACCAGTGCTTGCTGGATAGTGCCGTCCCAATTATTCACACTAATAGGCATCGTCATCCCGAGGAGCCCAGCGACGAGGGATCTCTCCGGTCCGTTCACAATATAGATGAACTGACCAACTGCCGAAGATCCGCGGCGTTTGGCCGCCGCCGCGATTCCGTGTATTCTTGCGTGCTTAACTTCAGGGGCCAACTTCCATGACCAAGCGGCCTAAACCGATCGTCCTCACCGTGCTGGATGGCTGGGGCTTTCGCCCGGAAACCCGCGGCAATGCCATCGCCCTGGCGCGCAAGCCCAACTACGATCGCCTGCTCTCCGAATTTCCCAACACCCTGGTGCAGACCTCCGGACCTGCGGTGGGCCTGCCCGAAGGGCAGATGGGCAATAGCGAAGTGGGTCACCTCAATATCGGCGCCGGGCGCGTCGTGCACATGGACATCACGCGGATCGACCAGGCCATCATGACCGGCGCGCTCTTCCAGGAGACATTGCTGCTCGAGGCTATGGAACGCGGACGCCAGCGCCAGTTGCACCTGCTCGGCCTGCTCAGCGACGGCGGCGTGCACTCCCACATCCAGCATCTGTTTGCGCTGCTGCGCATGGCCCGCCAGAACAAAGTCGAGCGCGTCTTTATCCACTGTTTTCTCGATGGCCGCGACACGCCTCCCAACAGCGGCCTCGAATTCCTGCAGCAGCTCCAGCAGAAAACGCGCGAGTTGAACGTCGGCCGCATCGCCACGGTCACCGGCCGTTACTACGCCATGGACCGCGACAATCGCTGGGAGCGCATCGAACGCGCCTACCGCGCCATGGTCCACGGCGAAGCCGAAGTGCGCGTCCCCGACCCCCTGCAAGCCTTGCGCAAGAGTTACGAGCAGGGCGTCACCGACGAATTTGTCCTGCCCATCGTGGTGACCACCGGGCCCGGCCCCGCCGCCCCGCCCGTGGCCACCATCCGCGACGACGATGCCGTGATCTTCTTTAACTACCGCGCCGACCGCGCCCGCCAGATCACCCGCGCGCTGGCCGAGCCGGGCTTCGACAAGTTTGTCGATCCCGCGCGCCCCAAAAATCTTGTCTACGTGGCCATGACGCAATACGACAAGAGCTTCCCCTGGCTGCGCTTTGTCTTTGGCTCGGACAAACTCGAGCACATCCTGGCGCAGGTATTCGCCGACTCCGGGTTGCGCAACCTCCGCGTGGCCGAGACCGAGAAGTACGCGCACGTCACCTACTTCTTCAATGGCGGGGTGGAAAAACCCTTTCCCGGAGAGGAACGGATTCTTGTGCCTTCTCCCAAGGTCCCGACCTACGACCTCATGCCGGAAATGTCCGCCGCAGGCATTGCCGACACCGTGATTCACGCCGTCGAAAAGGGCGACTTCGACGCCATCATCATGAACTTCGCCAATGCCGACATGGTCGGGCATTCCGGCAAGCTCGAGGCCACCATCCGCGCCGTGGAAACCGTGGATGCCTGCCTGGGGCGCATTTTTCAGGCCCTGCGCCCGCGCGGCGGCGCCTGGATCATCACCGCTGACCATGGCAACGCCGAGACCATGATCGATCCGGTCACCGGCGGGCCGCACACCTATCACACCACCAACCCGGTTCCCTTCCTGCTTCTGGACGAAGACGGCCGCATCCGCCTGCTGTCCGGCGGATCCCTGCGCGACGTCGCGCCCACCCTGCTGGGCGTTCTCGGCATGGCCGAGCCCCTGGAGATGACCGGCCGCGATCTGCGCGTCGTTCCAAAATGAGCGCCAAAATGAGGGCCAAAATGAGCGCCAAATGGTGACCACTCCTCAGCCCGCGGATACCAAGCTGGTCATCGGCTCGTTTCTGAAACTCGCGCTGTGGCATCCGCCCGGCGAACTGATCGAGCGCGTCCGCAGCCGCTGGCCACAGATGCGCGTGCTGCTTCTCTCCCGTCCCGATTCCCTGCCCGCGGAGCTGCCGGACACCAATATCTTCGTGGGCTTTATGCTCAAGCCCGATCAGTTGGCCCTCGCCAGCCGCCTGCAGTGGATCCACGTGATCTCCGCCGGCGTGTCGCAGGTGATGATCCCCGAGATACGCAACTCCGCCATCGTGGTCACCAATTCCAGCGGCGTGAATGCCGTCTCCATGGCCGAGCAGGTTCTGGGAATGATGCTGGCGATGGCTCGCGACTTCCCGGCCGCCATGCGTTACCAGTTGCGCCGCCATTGGGCGCAGCAGGAGATTTGGGAGGGGCCCGCGCGCCCGCGCGAACTGGCCGGGCAAGTGGCCGTGATCGCCGGGTTTGGCGCGGTGGGGCGCGCCGTTGCCGAGCGCCTTCGCGCGCTGGGTGTGCGCGTCTGGGCCGTGAGCCACTCGGGAAAGATAGAGGCCGGCCTCGCAGAGCGCGTTTTTACCTCGGGAGAATTGAGCGCGGCGTTGCCGGGTGCCGATTTCCTGGTGCTCGCGGCTCCGGAAACCCCCGACACCTTTCACATGATTGGCGCGGCGCAGCTTGCCAGCATGAAGCCAAGCGCCATTCTGATTAATGTTGCGCGCGGCTCGCTTGTGGATGAGCCTGCCCTGGTGGATGCGCTGCAGCGCCGCGTCATCGCCGCGGCGGCCCTGGACGTAACCGCCGCGGAGCCGCTGCCGCCGGAAAGCCCGCTTTGGTCTCTCGAAAACGTTTTCATCACGCCGCATCTGGGCGGCGTCAGCGACCACATCTGGGAGAGGCAGGGGGATTTATTGCTGGACAACCTGGAACGATGGTTCGACGGAAAGCCTTTGCGCAACCGGGTGGACTTTGCTCGCGGCTACTGATGCGTTCGCGCTGGCCTCCGCGCCGCTTGCGCGTTCGCCATGGGTTGCGCGTTGCTGTGGGCCTGTGCGCCACCGCAAAAACGATTCAGTTCACGATGCTGTTCTTCGGCGCTGTGTACCCCTGCCGCGCATAGACCTGAAATTTTCGCTTTTTGCCCTTGGCGTCGGTCATCACGAAGGGACTGCCATCAGCATTGACCAGCTCCACCTTGATCTTGCGGTACTTGCCATCCGTGGCGCGGTTGC